>CAJHXY010000029.1_pt1 | contig 8211 bp, 2 predicted proteins | sample 9198521 | NCBI WGS metagenome assembly CAJHXY01 (sample SAMEA7708333, study PRJEB35096) | sediment metagenome | biome: marine neritic benthic zone biome [ENVO:01000025]; feature: sediment [ENVO:00002007]; material: shallow marine sediment [ENVO:03000034] sea grass bed [ENVO_01000059] ... | reverse complement strand
GAGCTGCGTTCGCAGCTTCCGATACGGAAATGGTAACCATTGCCGTATCGGTCCCGCCGTTGCCGTCGTCAACCGTCAGGCTCGCATGGTAGGTTCCGGCGGCCGTAAAAATATGGGAGGCCGTGGCGCCTGTTTGTAAAACGGAGCCGTCGCCAAAATTCCATTCGTAACTCAGGCTGTCGCCGTCCGGATCGCTGGAACCGTTGCCGTCGAACTGGACGGTCAGCGGCGCATCTCCTTGCGCAGGACTTGCCGACACCGCAGCGGCAGGCGGGTTATTGTCCGGTAAGTCGAGAATCTCAATGGTGGCCCCGTCAAACTGGGCCCAGGCCCCGTATAAATACCAGTCCTTGGTATTGTGTGCGATCAAAAAGAGGGTGGCCACCGATCCATCGGCGGTAAATTCCACAGTCAATGGATTCCAGGACGCCGAGGTCGAACTGCTGCCGAATATTGCAAAATTCAAATCTGTCCCACCGGCAGGATCTGCCCCGACCGCAATCTCATAACCGGAATGGGTTGTTTTGCCATATATCGTCAGTCGATAATGCGCACCCGGGGTGACTGACACTTTTTGATAAACACCGCCGAATCCCTGAGGTGGTATATCCGCGATCCCCTGGGTGAAAACGCGCTCCGGGTCCCAGACCGACTCCCATTTATTGCCGCCGAAAGCCGTCCAGCCGCGGGCTACCTGGAAAAAGCTGCCATCGGCTTCAAATTCCGAATTTTCGATCACCGGTATTTGAACCACAACCGGGGTGAGGAAAAAATCAACCATGACGGTTTCGCCGCTGCTCACGGCTACTTCGGAGTGGGCAGCGTTAAGGTATCCGGTTTTGGTGACTTCAACCGTATACAAATCCGGCGCAAGATCTGAGATGAGGTAGATGCCATCCGGTGCGGTTGTTGTCTGGTAATTTCCGGGCATGGTTTGAACTATTGCATCTGCTACTGGATTTCCGCCGGGATCGCTGACTAGACCACTGATGGCACCGTTTGAAGATTGCGCCAGCATGAAATTCAAATCCGTAGTCGTGTCATCTTCGATGATGATGCCCTGGTGCACACCGGTTTCATAACCGGCTTTCGTGGCGGAAACGCTGTATGTGCCCGCCGGAAGATGGTCTACTTGATATTGACCGGTGTCATTGGAGGTGGTGGAATAGCCTCCGGGACTGGCGACGATCTTTGCGCCTGAAATGGGATTGGACAATGTATCGGTGACGGTTCCCGATAGACTGCCTGTCGCTACCCTGCGCGCCGGGGTTAGCCCTCGAATTACGGCGTAGAGATCCCAGCCGGGATGTGACGTTCCGGCAACATAGGCATTGCCATGCACATACGGATTTGAATCGCTGGCAAAACAATAGATACCCTGACCATCGGCGCGCTCGACTTTCAGAAAATAGGTTGCCCCGGGCTGGACGGCAGGTTCCTGACCGTCGGGCCATTGGGCCCCGATCATAATGGCACCGTCACCGGGTTCTAATGTGGCCGTAACGGGCATGCCCACCGGTTGGCCGAAGGGTCCGCCTTCCAGAATTGAAAATTTCATGCTGACGTTGTCGACATTGGGTTTGCAGGCCGCATATTTGATAAAACCGACCTCGGCCGGTACGCTAAAGGTCTGACCGAGAAAATCGGCAAACAGATCGCAGCCCGAGCATCCGCTGTCTCCGGCAAATGTATCCACAAAATAAATGCCTTTTGATACTTTACCGGAATAGACCAAATTGAAATCGGCGGTGGTTGTCTGCCCGTCCAATACCTCAATTTGTACTCCGGTGCCCACATAGCCATTTTTTTCGACGGCCAGAGTGTAGATTCCGGCCGGCACATCGTGGATTTCAAAGCCGCCGTCGTACAGAGATGCATTGCCAAACTCGTACCCGTCCGTGAAGACGGTTGCATACGGAACCGGTTCAGCGGTGTCGCCGCGCAGGATAACGCCTTTGATGGTGCCTTTGGGTCCCCGATACGGCCTAAGGCGGGCAGGCGCCATTCCCCGGGCTTCTAAATCCAGGCGCAACTGGCGAACGGCAGTAAATTGCGGATATGGAGTGAACGTTTCGTCAATACCATCACCATCCTGGTCTTCCCAGCTGGGACTGTTGATCCATTCGAAATCCCGCCAGGCCCAGTTGGAAAGAATAAAGGGGTGCACGGCAATGATCTCCGGCCACCGGTACCAGCGGTTAGCATAAGCGTCCACATTGTAATCGGCCGCCATCTGGCGGCTGGTCTTGGGCCAGCCTTCATAGGAAATACCTAATTTTTTCCCGTAGGCGGTTTCAGTGATCATCACCGGAAATCCTCTGCGGGACCGGGGTGGATTGCCGTGGGGCATGGCGACCACGTCCAGATCCATGAGGTAGCTGTCGATGGTTTTGCTGGTTTCGATGAACACATCTCCGTCATGCAGGTTATAATGCGGCGGTGTGGCTTCCGGATACGGATGGGTGCCCCAGACATCAAAGGCGAACTTTGCATCCGGATTATGGGAAAACGCCTCGTCCCACCAGCTCGGTCCGTTTTGACCGGGAGTCATGGTTTTCAGGGTCCCCTGCAGCCCCAGTTCCGGATGGGCGGCGGCGGCTTCGTTTTCGGCCCGATGGACGGCGCTGTGGGCGGCGACCAGATAGTCTGCATAAACATCCGGTTCCACCCTGTCGCGTTGATCGTGGGGTTCGTTCCAGAGTTGCATATAAACGAGCCGATCGGCGTACTGCGGATGCGCAATTTTATAGTTGAGAATGGACCAGGCCACGTTAGCGGCATATCCGGGTTTGGGCAGTGCGCCGCTGGCACCTTCCTGCACGCGAATGCAGGGTATCAGATTGCGCTTGAAGGCTTCCTCGATCCAGGGCTCGAAATCAAACACCCAATCGAAGACAAAGCCACCACCCACAAGCTGTTGGGTGGCTTGCATGCCCGATGCAATCGATGGCCCGCCGTCTTTGAGATTATGCATGCCGAAGAAGTTGCGTCGCTGATAAAGCGGCTCCTGCGTTGGTTCAGAAAAGGCCGCGGCCAGCATCGGCAGCGCCAGAGTGAAAAGTATCAGCAGGCAAACCGTGAGTTTTGCATCCATCATTCGATTTCTTAACATAACCCCCCCCCTTGCGGCCTGTTATCTGTTATCGATTAATCCGCCGGAGGCGGACAAGCCCGCCCGAGGTTTACCCTCCTTTGGCGGACGGATAAATCCGCTAGAAATATAGCGGATAAAAATTACCGATGGATACCCCGTTGCTTGCAGCGGGGTGGTTCATTCCTGAATTGCGCTGATTGTGTTCATAGCAGGCGTTTTGAATCCAACAGATCGCGCCTGGATCCCGTGTATTAAGACTAAATTGCGATATAAGGGGACTTTTTCATCAATTTGATGTAAAGTACCATTCGGTATCCTGATTTGTTGGGATGACGGGGATTTTTTCGATGAAGATCTTCATCCCTGTCCGGCTTGTGCCTCTTCACAGGGATAATTCTTGCGGGTATGACGGCTGCCCCCCTGGATCCGCCACTGAGTCATTACCCGCAAAATAGAAAACGGAATATTTTATAGTCAAACTATTTAATGAATATTATCTAGTCAAGAAATATTTAAGTTATTAACCAAATAATAACATTCGAACAGCGTTCAGTGAAATTACTTGCCGGGCGCGGTTTCAAGAGATTCATTTTACTGGAATTTGAGGATTCCAAAAGACGATCAGACGGCGAGAAAATTGCACAATCGGTTTGCTCAAAATGATTTTATCGACAAAAAAATTGTATTTTGGGCTAAATAGACAAAGATATTGACCGAAAGGATGACGAATATGAACGTGACATTTTACGGCGCGGTAAGGGAAGTAACGGGATCGATGCACCTTTTGACCACCGAAAAGGATCGGGTTTTGATGGATTGCGGTCTGTTTCAGGGCAGACGCCGGGAATCCGCCGAAAAAAATCGGGTAGTGCCGTTTGATCCGAAAATCCTTTCCAATATTGTGCTCTCCCATGCCCATATCGATCATTCCGGACGGATTCCCATGCTGACGAGCCGGGATTTTTCCGGCCGCATCGTCTGCACCCGCCCCACAGCTGCAGCCTGCGAATATCTATTGCTGGATTCTGCCCATATCCAGGAGTCGGATGCCGAATACCTCAATTATAAGAATGTGCGCAACACACTCTCCAGGGTAAAGTCCTCCGGGCGTGGCAAGAAAATGTCCAAAAGTGAAAAAAGCGAGATTAAAAAGCTGCTCAAAAAGAATCGCCACAAGTTAAATACCGAAGTGATCAATGATTTGATTGAAGATTTTCACCTCGAACGCATTGAGCCGCTCTATACTACGGCCGATGCCGAAGAGGCGCTGACTCACTTTGATGGCAATCCTTACAACCATCCCGTACCCATCGGACAGGAGATGACCTGCACGTTTTACGAAGCCGGCCACATCCTGGGATCCGCCATCACCATCATCCACACCCGTCAAAACGGCCGCCCCTGCAACGTCGCGTTCAGCGGTGATATCGGACGGTTTGATAAGCCCATCATCAAGGACCCGGCTTTAGACTTTGCCGATGACCACAAAGATATTGATCTGTTGATCATGGAAAGCACATACGGCGATCGATTGCACGAACCCGTCAGGGATTTACGGCCCCGGTTGAAACAGATCCTGCAGGAGACCTATGACCGCAAAGGTACGCTTCTGATTCCCTCTTTTGCATTCGGGCGTACTCAGGAAATTTTATATATTTTGCATGAATTGTACGACACCGGTGAGGTGCCGCGGGTTCCGATATATGTGGACAGTCCCCTGGCCACTAAGTTGACCAAAGTATTTGCAGAGCATCCGGAGGTGTATGACCAGGAAACCCATGATACGTTTCTTGAAAAGGGAAAAAACCCGTTTTCCCACGCTAAGATTCATTTTGTCGGATCGGTGGAAGAATCGATCGCTTTGAACAAGGACAAGACTCCCCATATCGTTGTTTCGGCCTCAGGAATGTGTGAAGCCGGGCGTATTCTGCATCACCTGAGATACAAAATCCATGATGCCCGCAATACAATCCTGATGGTCGGCTTCCAGGCTCAGCATACACTGGGACGACGCATACTGGAGCAGGGCCGGGCATACGCAGAATCAGGGCGCAAAGGGGCCGCACCCGTGGTGAAGTTTTTCAACAAAGAATATCCGCTCAAAGCCCATGTGGCAGCGATTGACGGTTTCAGCGCCCATGCGGATAAACAGGAGATGCTGCGGTTCCTGAAAGAATCCAATCTCAAGGTAAAAAAGATTGCCGTGGTTCACGGAGAGGAAGATCAAACCCTGGCATTTGCCGATACGCTGCGAAGCAAAGGATTCTCGGTGGTTGCGCCCAGACGGGGAGAGTCGGTGCAAGTGTGAATGCGGAATCCGGAATGGGGAATGCGGATGTTGGAATGTGGAATGCGGAATGAGAAGGAATTGAAGGCACCAATTGACTCGGAATTTGAGTTGATTAGCGGGGTTATTCGGCTCACAGTCAACGATGCCGCACATTTTTTACACCTTTCTTAACTTGCTGATTTAACAAATAAGTCTCATTTTCAACCTGCTATTATCATTTCATTCTCTCATCTTTTCCTAAAAATTGCCGATACTTAAAATATATCTGTATCTCCAATATAACAGCGGGGTAAAAAAAATGGGTAGCATATCGGTTGATGCTCTGGAACAAGGCATGGTTTTATCCGAAGATGTTCTTGACATCAATGCTCGGCTTTTACTTTCAAAAGGCCAGCAGATAACACCCAAACACATCAGAATCCTGAAAGTTTGGGGGATCATCGACGTCGATGTTGTCGGCGACAAGGACAAAAAGGATGGTGAGAAATCTCCCGTAAATCCTGAAATCATCGAAGCGGTTAAAGCATCTGCGAAAGAAATTTTTAAAAATACTGATCGCGAACATCCCGCTATCGAAGAAATATTTAAGTTATCCGTGGCTTATCGAAGCCGTAACCATAGCCTTGACACGCAGCGCGCTGCACGATTTAAGGTCATTGAAAATCCGGAAAATAAAGCCAGGCTTAACATCCGCGAGAAGATTAAAGCGCTGAACATCCGGCTGCCTGAAATCCCCTCGATCGTCAATGAACTCAACGACATTACCGCAGATCCCTATGCATCAGCCAACGATATTGCTGAAATTGTAAAAAAAAGTCCAAGTTTGACCGCCATTTTACTTAAAATCGTCAACTCGGCATTTTACAGTTTTCCCGCAAAAATTGATACCGTTTCGCGGGCGGTGACTTTGATTGGATCAAAAGAAATTACAGGCCTGGCGCTGGGGCTCAGCACAATGCAGGTGTTTAAGGATGTTCCCGAAGACATTATGGACATGAAGGCATTTTTGCGCCACAGTCTTCTGTGCGGTTTGATTTCCAGGATCATCGCATCCCAGAAGAACATGCCGCAAACAGAACAGATGTTTGTATCCGGTCTGCTGCATGATATTGGCCGATTGATCATCTATAAATATTTTCCTGAACAGGCAAATGCCCTCTTATGCGCGGCGTTCGAATCCGGACAGTCACTTTACAGTGTGGAAGAAGATCTCATCGGTTGCCGGCATTCGGAAATTGGAAAATTGTTATTAAAAAACTGGAAGCTTTCGGCAGCGCTGGAAAGCAATATATCAAACCATCATGAGCCATCACAGGCCGCCGATCCGGTGGAAGCCGGTATTGTCCATATAGCGGATATCATTTCCAACGGGTTGGGCATCGGCAGCAGCGGCGAGAAAATCATTCCGCAGTTTGATGATGTCATATGGGAAGATCTGCAAATATCTCCCCAGCTGTTTAAACCGGCCGTGAATCTGGCTGTCCACCAACTCGCATCACTTGAAATGTTCTTCAAGAGGGCTGACTAAGATGAATCCCAGAGATCAAAATAAAGACATTGAAAACCGCCTGGCGTTTTTAGAGGAAAACCGGCGATTCATTCAAAATTCACTGGAAAGTGCCTTGAAACTGGGGGATTTTCAGGAAAAGATAAACAAGAATTCCCGGCCGCAACAGGTACTGGAAGAAACCGAAAAGCGGATCGGCAGTCTGATTCAATTTGAAGCACGGGCATTTTGTCTGGTGGATAAAGATGATCTGGATCTCGGGTTAAACCTGTGTGAACCTGAAGACCTGCGGCCCTTTCTGCAGGATGAAATCGAATTCATGATAGAGAAACGGTTTATGGCCTGGGCCATGCGCGAGAGGCGGGGCGTTACCATTCTATCCAAGGATCAGAAGAGAAAGTTCCTTTTGCACGTGATCGCAACGGATTCTCAGATTAAAGGCATGTTTATCGGTCTGTTTCCGGATCCCATTCCAAGAGTTCCAGATGCATCGCTGCAGATCATGTCCATTATTTTTCGTAACGCTGCCAATGCGCTGGAGAGTCTCGAATACCAGGATCTCATTCGAAATCAAAAACAAAGGCTTCAACTCGAAGTCGATCAAAAGACCAAAGAGATACTGCGCTATGAAAGACAGTTTTTGCAGGCCCAAAAAGCAGAAGCGATTGCGACCCTGGCCGGTGGAATCGCCCACGAATTTAACAACGCCCTTTCCGCGGTCGTCGGATGCCTGGAGCTGTTCAAGCTGGACTTTTTAGAAAACGAGAAAGTGCTCAATGATATCGAATATGTTCAACCGGCGATTGATCGAATGTCCAACCTTACCAGTCAGCTGCTGGCCTATGCACAGGGGGGCAAATACCAGCCTCAGATATTGTCCCTGAACGACATTGTCCAGGACACGCTGCCCACCATCCAGCGTACCCTTGATTCATCGATTAAGGTTGATTTGAAACTGCATCCGGATGCCTGGCCTGTCGATGCGGATCTCCTGCAAATGCAGATGGTGCTGGCCGCAATGCTGACCAATGCATCTGAAGCCCTCGAGGGGGAGGGGCGTATCAGAATTTCAACCCGCAATGCTTATATCGATGATATCACAGCTCGGCACTGCCCGGATCTCAGTCCCGGCCGCTATGTCTGTCTCGAAATAGAAGACAACGGCAAGGGCATGGATGAAATCACCCGGCAACGATTATTTGAACCCTTTTATACCACCAAATTTCAGGGTCGCGGGCTGGGTATGGCCGCCGTTTTTGGAATTATCAGAAATCATGATGGCTGGATTAAAGCAGATTCGGAATTCGGTCGGGGCACTTT
>CAJHXY010000028.1_pt1 | contig 8305 bp, 8 predicted proteins | sample 9198521 | NCBI WGS metagenome assembly CAJHXY01 (sample SAMEA7708333, study PRJEB35096) | sediment metagenome | biome: marine neritic benthic zone biome [ENVO:01000025]; feature: sediment [ENVO:00002007]; material: shallow marine sediment [ENVO:03000034] sea grass bed [ENVO_01000059] ... | reverse complement strand
TTTCCAAAATGCCGGGTGCGCGCTGGTTTTCCGGTGCCAGGCTGAATTTTGCTGAAAATCTGTTGCGCTATCGTGATGATCGGGTGGCGCTGAGTTTCAACGGGGAAGGCCGTGATCCCGTGAAATTGACCTTTGCCGAGCTTTACGATGAAGTTGCCCGGCTGGCCAGGTCATTAAAAGATTCAGGCATACAGGTCGGCGACCGCGTGGTGGGCTTCATGCCGAATATGCCGCAAACCATCATCGCCATGCTGGCGGCGGCCAGCCTGGGGGCAACCTGGTCCTCGTGCTCCCCGGACTTCGGTATCAAAGGGGTCCTGGATCGCTTCGGTCAGATTAAACCCAGGATTATTTTTACGGCCAACGGTTATCAATTTAAAGGCAAAAGTATCGATTCCCTCGAACGCATCTCAGATATCCTCAAACAACTGCCGTCTATCGAAAAAGTTGTGGTCGTACCCTATACCGAACAGCGGGCGGATATCAGCAACGTTACCAACGCCTTCCATTATGCCGACTTTATTTCTTCCGAGTCCAATCTGGAGATTGAATTTGAACAGCTGCCCTTCGAACACCCTCTTTATATTATGTATTCGTCCGGCACCACCGGTTTGCCCAAATGTATGGTCCAGAGCGCCGGCGGAATTCTTGTTCATCATCTCAAAGAACTCATGCTGCACTCGGATTTAAAACGAGAAGATACTATTTTTTATTTTACAACCTGCGGCTGGATGATGTGGAACTGGTTGACCAGTTCGTTGGGTGTGGGCGCAACCCTGGTGCTTTTTGACGGTAACCCTTTCCACCCGCATCCCGGAGCGCTGTGGGAGATGGCCCAGAATGAAAAAATTTCCGTATTTGGAACCAGTGCCGGATATATTGCCGCGCTCATCAATGCCGGCGTCAAACCTGGTCAAACCTATGATTTGACTTCACTCAGGGCCGTGCTTTCAACGGGCTCCCCGCTGTCCATAGAAGGGTTCGAGTTTGTTTACGATGAAATTAAAAAAGATCTTCAACTGGCATCCATTGCCGGCGGTACAGATTTAAACGGCTGCTTTGCCCTGGGTAATCCCATGGAACCGGTTTATGCCGGCGAGCTGCAATGCCGGGGACTGGCGATGGATGTGAGAGCCTTTGATCTTGATGGCAACGAGCTTATCAACGAGCAGGGCGAGCTGGTATGTTGCAAGCCTTTTCCGTCCATGCCGATTTATTTCTGGGATGATCCGGACGGCAGTAAATATCATTCCGCGTATTTTGATGTTTTACAAATATCTGGCGCCACGGTGATTTTGTAACCGTTACCGACCGGGGCGGCGTGGTGATGCTGGGCCGCTCGGATGCCACCCTCAATCCGGGGGGCGTTCGCATCGGGACGGCTGAGATTTACCGCCAGGTCGAACAAATAGAGGAGATCGATGACAGTGTGGTGGTGGGCCAGGATTGGAAAAATGATATTCGCGTGATCCTGTTTGTCAAACTGGCCCCCGGGGCCGAATTAACCGATGACTTAAAGGGCAAAATCAGACAGGTCATTCGCACCAATGCTTCACCGCGACATGTGCCCGCCAAAATTATCAGTATACCGGATGTGCCTTATACGCTCAATATGAAAAAAGTGGAGCTGGCCGTCAAAAAAGTCATCCAGGGCCAACCGGTGCTCAACAAGGATGCCCTGAGCAACCCGGAGGCACTGGATTATTATGCTGATATTCCGGAATTGCAGGAGGACTGAAATGAAAGAATCATTCAGCATAATTCCCACCGGAGTTGTCAGAAAACAAAATGGTGTCGTGTGGATTGAAATCCTGGATGAGTTTTCGGATGCGCTTTTGGGACTGGAAGGATTTTCACACATCAATGTTCTCTTTTGGTTTCACGAAAATGATAATCCCGAAAAGCGCGCCGTATTGCAGGTTCACCCGCGCAGAGAAAAGCAAAATCCACTCACCGGTGTTTTTGCCACCCATTCACCGGCGAGACCGAATCTGATCGGCTTAACCCGTTGTAAAATTTTATCCATCGAAGACAACCGTATCATCATTGAAGACATCGATGCCCTGGATGGCACCCCGCTGATCGATATCAAGTGCTATATCCCGCACGCGGAGGGCGACCTCGAAGTTCGAGTTCCGGAGTGGGTATAGTTTAAACGCACGAATGGGTGCTACAGAGAAAGCAGTAAACCACAAATACGAGACACTCGGATGCCCACCAACCTCTCCGGCCAGATAGAACGCATCACCTTTACCAGCGAGGAAACCGGATTTACCATTGCACAGGTTAAAGTGCGTGGTCGCCGGGACCTGGTAACGGCAGTCGGTAACCTTTTGGCGCCGGCTCCCGGTGAGGTCCTTGAAATGCACGGGGAGTGGACGCGGCATCCGAGATTTGGCGAGCAGTTTAAAGTCAACGAGTTTAAAACGAAAACACCGGCCACGGTTGATGGAATTAAGAAATACTTGGGATCCGGTCTGATCAAAGGACTCGGGCCGGTCATGGCCGGTCGGATTGTGGAGCGGTTCGGTAAGCAAACCCTGAAGGTGATCGAAAGCCAAATCGAGCGCTTGGCTGAGGTCGAAGGCATCGGTCAAAAGCGAATTGGAATGATTGCCGGTGCCTGGGAGGACCAAAGGGAAATCCGGGATGTCATGATTTTTCTGCAGTCCCACGGCGTTGGATCGGGTTATGCCGCTAAAATTTTCAAAAAATACGGAAAACGCGCCATCGCGGTGGTGAAGGAAAACCCTTACCGATTGGCCACGGATATATTCGGTATCGGGTTTTTATCGGCCGACAAAATTGCAAAGAATATTGGTTTTGAAAATGACGCACCCCTGAGGGTTGCTGCCGGAATTCTGTATGTTCTGCAACAGCTTGCCGGCGACGGACACGTGTATTATCCATATGAGCCCCTAATGGATCGGTGTCGGGATATCCTGAGTGTCGAACGAAAAGCGATTGTTGATGCGTTAGGCAAACTTGCCGTCGACCGGAAAATCGTCATTGAAGATCTAAACGATAATATCGAAGGATTTAAAGAAAACCATAAAGCCGTTTATCTGACGTTGTTTCATCGATGCGAAACTGGAATTGCCCGGCGTTTAAAGCGGCTCGTTGATACACCGAAATCGATTCGATCCATCGACTCGGCCCGGGCCGTTGAGTGGGTGCAAAAACAGCTTTCCTTCACCCTTGCCAAAAATCAGATCAAAGCCATACAGCAGGCTTTTGTAAACAAAGTTCTGGTGATCACGGGCGGTCCGGGCACCGGCAAAACCACAATTATCAATGCCATTTTAAAGATTTTATCAAAGATCGATTCGGGGATATCGCCGGCTGAGCTGACCGGGAAGAAAAAGGCTCGTATCATGCTGGCCGCACCCACGGGAAGGGCTGCAAAGCGAATGGCCGAAACCACCGGACATAGAGCCAAGACGATTCATCGTTTGCTCGAATACAGCATGCAAAAAGGGGGATTCCAGAAAAATGAAGATCAACCCCTTGAATGTGATGTCTTGATTATCGACGAGGCCTCCATGATCGATACCATTCTCATGCATCATCTTTTAAAGGCGGTTCCCCATTCTGCCATGCTTATTTTGGTCGGAGACGTATATCAGCTTCCTTCGGTGGGCGCCGGAAACGTACTCAATGATATCATCGAATCGGAAACCGTGCCGGTGGTGGCGCTGAATGAAATATTTCGACAGGCCCAAACGAGTCGGATCATTACCAATGCGCATAAAATCAACAACGGTATATTGCCGCCTTTAGAGCACAATGACCAATTTGATCCCGCCAATGATTTTTATTTTATTGAAAACGACGATCCTGAAAAGGTTCTGGGAATCATTCTGGAGCTGGTCAAAAGGCGTATTCCGCAGCGGTTTGGGTACGGGGCTTTTGACGATATTCAAATTTTGACCCCGATGCATAAAGGCCTGGTCGGGGCCAGCAATCTAAACGATCAATTGCAGGCGGTATTGAATCCCGGTGAAGGCGGGGTGATGCGCGGAGATCGATCCTATCGGGTCAATGATAAAGTCATGCAGGTCAAAAACAATTACGACAAGGATGTCTTTAATGGGGATATCGGCCGTATCAGCAAAATTCGATACGATGATCATGCAGTCATCATTTCTTTTGACGATCGTTCGGTGGTTTATGATTTCAGTGAACTGGATGAAATCGTCCTGGCCTATGCGATCTCGGTTCATAAATCCCAGGGCTCCGAGTATCCGGCGGTGGTCATTCCAATTTTAACCCAGCATTACGTATTGCTGCAGCGCAACCTGATTTATACGGCCGTGACGCGCGGTCGGAATTTGGTGGTCATGGTCGGCAGCCGCCGGGCAATGGCCATCGGCGTGAACAACAACAAGACCCAGCAGCGTTTTACGCGGCTGCAATCCCGCTTGAGCGCAAAGGAGATTCTTGAATGGAAAATCTGATTTACCTTGACAACGGCGCCACTTCCTACCCTAAACCGGATGAAGTATATACGTTTATGGATTCCTTTTACCGCAGCTTCGGCGTCAACCCGGGGCGTTCCGGCTATGACCTGTGCATGGAAACCGGTGCTCTGGTGGACACCACCCGCAAGATGCTTGCTGATTTTTTCAACGGCAACGATCCCAACCGCCTCTGTTTTTCCTATAACTCCACCGATGCCCTGAATCTGATCATATTCGGCATGCTCAAGCGCGGTGATCATGCCATCACCACAACCCTTGAGCACAATTCCGTGCTCCGGCCGCTTTATCATCTGAACAAATTCAAGGGAGTTGAGATCGACTATATCCCGTTTGATAAAAACGGATGGATCGATCCGGATGATATCAGACAAAAAATCAAGGCCAATACCCGTCTTGTCATTGTCAATCATGCTTCCAACGTGATCGGCACGGTTCAACCGGTAAGCGCTATCGGGCGCATTTGTCGTCAAGCCGGGGTACCGTTTGCCATCGACGCCTCTCAAACCGCCGGCAAAATTCCGATCGACATTGAGCAATCCAACATAGATGTGGTTGCCTTTACCGGACACAAATCCCTTTTGGGGCCGACCGGCATCGGCGGCCTGTATGTCAGGGAGGGGATTGAGATCCGACATACCCGCGCCGGCGGCACCGGCGTGCGTTCCGCTGTCCGGATGCACCTGGAAGAATATCCCTACCGGCTTGAGTACGGTACCGGGAATGTCGCGGGTATTGCCGGGCTGCATGCCGGCTTGAAATGGCTCGAAGGAAAAGGTATCGATCAAATTCACCAGCATGAAATGAAATTGACGCGTATGCTCAGGGACGGCCTCAGGCAACTGGATGGCGTTTCGCTTTATTGCCAGGATGACCTGTCCGACCATATTGGTGTACTCAGTTTCAATTTAGATGGAATGGAAGCGCTCGACACAGGCACTCTTTTGGATGGCGAGTACAATATTGCCTGCCGGACCGGGCTTCATTGCGCGCCGCTTGTGCATGAACAACTGGGTACCGATCGAATCGGCGGGTCGGTTCGCATGGGTATCGGTCCTTTTAATACCAAAGCCCATATCAAATCGACGATTGATGCCGTCGGAGAAATCGTCGATTTTCAAAAAAAGAAAAAATAAAGAAATGAGTTAAAATTTCCACTCTTCTTTATAGGGTTCCTCTTTAGCCGGCTCTTTTTTGGTTTCGGGTTCCGGGCTTATCTTGGGTTCCGGACTGATCGCGGGTCCCTCTATCTCGCGTTTTAACAGACGGGCGATGTAACCCAGTTTGAAATTCAAGCTGATCATTTCTTTGCGGATACGCAAAGTTGTAAACAGGAAAATAAATACAATCAGGATGACGATCATCGTCAGGAGGATAAAGCTAATTTCAACAACAAATGGCGGCAATCCCAGTGATTGCGCAATTTTTTCAAAAATACTGGCAGCTTCACCAGCGGTGATCTCCGAACCCATTTTGATGTCTCCTTATGTTTTCTTTATTTTCTTTTTCTTATCTTTCTTCTTTTTAAACAGTTTGCTCTTTATCCATTTAAAAAAATCTGCGGATTTGTCTTTGATTTTTATGATTAACGGTGGCTTAATATGTTCATATCCTTTGAATTCTTCAACATTTTTTGCCCCCCCGGGAGGCTGGGTATCCGTAAAATGTTTTTCCCCGTTCTCATCCGTCCAGGAATACAGCGTGACGCTGGGTTCGGCCGCCATTTTTTTTGTTTTGACGTGCCAGTCGTAAAAGAGGAGGCTGCCGATAGCGCATAAAATGATCATGATGATAATAAACGCTTTTTTCATCAATTGTCCTTTCAATGAACTAGCTTTGCACGTTCAGTTCATTTTTACCACCAATACGGAAAAAAAGTCTAAAGGTTTTTGCAAAAACAGCCGATGAATATCGGGTTTGGCGGAAATGGAGGATTGGATATATAACCGGGATAGGTGAAAATGATGGATGTCAGCCAGGTATCATTGAGCAGCTCGATGGCCGCGATGGTTCGGGAGTTGCAGACAATCAGCGAGATGCAGACCGCTATTATGAAAAGTATTGCCGCCGGTCAGCAGCAGATGGCGGAAATGCTGCATGCGATGGGGGTGGGACAGAATATCGATATCCGCGCTTAGAAGTGGATTTAAAAACCCAGATTGTGTTCGATGGCTGCGTTGTCCGGAACAAGCGGATTTGCATCTATCTTTCAATTGTACTTTCCTTGTCAAGCGCCGAGCCAGGCAAATACAGCGATCACCACGAATATCATCCATTGAAACATCTTGAAAATCGCATTGGGAATTTTTGAGGTGGCGGCGATGATCAATTGCATCACGGCGAACAGGGCGAAGTGAACGGCTACAAATTGAACCATCCGGGTTGCATCTGTATTGAACTTATATCCAAATCCGACGGCTATCAGAAAACTAGCGGACAACACCAGATACACGGAAACATAGTGAAATACGCAATGCATTGCCCTTTTGGGCACTTCGTCAAAAGATGCCTGCAACATGGGTTGCAGATATTGCTTGCTGCCGACGGCAAAATGACCCAGCGTGCAAAATGCGGCCACCAGGCCGGATATTAATACGAGCCAGTTCATAAACACCTCCCATAGCGGAATAATTTTTGGTCTCCGTAAGATAGCTTCGTATACACAAATTTGTCAAAAAAAATCAGATTTTTGCTCATCCTCTCTGCTTGACACTAAGGTTGCAATTGCCTATACTTTCCCGAAATTATATGAAGTTTTATCAACTCTTTACTTGGGATAATGGATTATCATGAAATTTTCACCACTTGAAGCGATTTCGCCGGTTGATGGTCGCTATCGACGGGCAACAGCCAGTCTGGCCGATTATTTTTCCGAAGGTGCGTTGATTAAATACCGGGTACTGGTTGAAGTGGAATACTTCATTTCACTTTGTGAAATGCCCCTGCCCCAGCTCAGCGGTGTTGATCCGAAAACCTTCAAAGCGCTCAGAGACATCTATAAGCACTTTTCTGTGGCCGATGCCGACCATGTAAAAGGCATTGAAAAAGTTACCAATCACGATGTCAAAGCCGTTGAATACTATCTGAAAGAAAAATTCGATGAAATGGGCCTGCAGGCCTATAAGGAATTTATCCATTTCGCTCTGACTTCCCAGGACATCAATAATACGGCTCTGCCGCTATCCATGAAAGAGGCATGCCTGGACGTCCTCATGCCGGCCTTGAATGAAGTCATCGATGTTTTACAGGCTTTGGCCCGGGACTGGAAAGACGTCCCGATGCTGGCACGCACCCACGGCCAGCCGGCCTCACCGACGACACTGGGCAAGGAAATCTATGTGTTCGTCGACCGCCTTGCGGGCCAGGTTGAATATTTACAGACGATACCGTTTTCGGCCAAATTTGGAGGGGCGACCGGCAATTTCAATGCCCATTATGTTGCCTATCCGGATATCGACTGGGTCGCCTTCGGTGATAATCTGGTCAACAATGTCCTGGGCCTTTTGCGTTCGAAAGTGACGACCCAGATCGAACCCTATGATCATCTGGCTGCTTTTTGTGATAACCTGAAGCGCATCAACACGATTTTCATCGATCTGGTCAGAGATGTCTGGTCCTATATTTCCATGGACTATTTCAAACAAAAGATTAAAAAAGGAGAGGTGGGATCCTCGACCATGCCGCATAAGGTGAATCCGATCGATTTCGAAAATGCGGAGGGCAATCTTGGTGTTGCCAATGCCGTTTTAGAGCATCTGGCCGCAAAACTGCCGGTTTCGCGGTTACAGAGAGACCTCACCGATTCCACGGTGACCCGCAACGTCGGT
>CAJHXY010000027.1_pt1 | contig 8367 bp, 9 predicted proteins | sample 9198521 | NCBI WGS metagenome assembly CAJHXY01 (sample SAMEA7708333, study PRJEB35096) | sediment metagenome | biome: marine neritic benthic zone biome [ENVO:01000025]; feature: sediment [ENVO:00002007]; material: shallow marine sediment [ENVO:03000034] sea grass bed [ENVO_01000059] ... | reverse complement strand
AGCACCCTGGCCACCAGACTCATGGTGGCCGGCAGCGAAATGGCACTCCAAGAAAGAAATAACACTGCCCCCACTAAAACCGCCTGCCAGGCCGGAATGGCAATAACCAGCACAAACCCGCACATGGCAATGATATTAAACACCAGCAAGGCCCGTTTGGTGCCGATGCGATCGGAAAGGTAACCGCCGGGAAAGGCATAAAGGGCAGACAGCAGGTTATCAAGTCCGTTCAACACCCCGATGGACAGCGCGCCACCGCCAAGCGCCATCAGGTAAATCGGCAAAAAGCGCTCGGCCATGCGCTCGCCCATACCCACCAGAATGACCATGCCCAGCATACCCACCGTGCTGCGTTGCAGACCTAAAAATCCCGAAATTTTTGCCAAACGGTTCGAATTTTGACTATTTTCTATTTCCTGCATGCGTTTACCATTGCGCGATGTTCATCATCCTTGATTTGCTGACAGCTTTCTCGGTATGTTCTGTGATGAATCAGACTACCATGGCCTTATAAGCATCGCTTGTTTGATTTAGATTATAGCGAATCTGTAATTTGTCAACAATAAGGGTTGCAATCCGCAGCGCTTTGATTGGGTTAGGCACTAAAATATCCAATATCGATATGGATTTAAAAAAATATTGACAATAAATATTTAATATAGTATTTAAGTATATACTAAATTAATTTAAAGGTATATTCATGCAAATAGAACCTTCGGAAATGTTTAAAGTCCTGGCCGTTGAAACCCGGGTTAAAATTATCGATCTTTTGAAAACGGGAGGTCCGCTTGGCGCCAAAAAGATATCCGAATTGCTGGGAATTACACCGGCAGCCGTGTCACAACATTTAAGAATATTAAGACAGGTCGGATTGGTTAGAAGTGAGCGTGATGGATATTGGATACCCTATTCCATCGATGAAGACGCATTGCACAATTGTCGTGAGTTGTTATCCGAAGTCTGCACCTGCGGTTGCCAGGGTACCGGCGATTTCAAAGAAAAAAAAATGACAAGTTCAAGCTTGGATGCACTCAAAAAATATAAGAGCGAAATAGAGACCGAGCTTAAAAATGTTAGCCAGAGGATTGCCGAACTGGAATCCAATAACAAATAAGCAAATTTTTTTTCGAATAAATTTAAGTGATTGCTAAAATACTTAATTGCTGAAGTAACTAATTCGAATGAAAAATCACCGCAACAACTCATAGAAAGGAGGTGATAAAAATGGCCGAAAAGAAACAAAACTGTGGGTGTGGATGCATTGGGCAGAAACAGAAAAAAACAAAGGCAAAAGCCGCGGAAAAGAAGACCAAAAAGACCAAATAGCCTATAAAAGAACTGGGATGCGAGACAAAGGCAGAGGAAATGGCCAAATTCCTCTGCTTTTCTTTTTTTCATTGTGCTTTCCCTTTTAAAATGTTTTTTCTTGAAAAATGATCGGATCTATTTTAGTATTCAATAAAATTATTGATTAATTGAATATTTGAGGAAATCCAATGAAAACTCCAAACCGGGCTTTTAAGGATGCAATTTATGAGCAATTTGCACGTATAGGAAAGGCAGTTTCCAGTCCGAAACGCCTTGAACTACTTGACCTCCTTTGCCAGGGACCGCGAACAGTTGAGATTCTGGCTAAGGAATCCAGTCTTACAGTGGCCAATGCTTCCCAGCATCTGCAGGTGCTGCGAGCCGCCCGGCTGGTGGAGGCAGAAAAAGAAGGATTATTTGTCAGTTACCGCCTCGCCGATCAGACCGTATGTGAATTTTTTCATGCCATGCGTGTACTGGCCGAAAGCCGCTTGGCAGAAGTCGAGCAAATTAAGCGTCAATTCCTGGAGGGCAAAGAAGGCATGCAGCCCGTGGATCGAGATGAGCTCCTGAAACTGGTTCGAAAAGGCGCAGTAACCGTTCTGGATGTTCGCCCGAAGGAGGAATACCGGGCCGGCCACATTCCAGGCGCTGTATCCATTCCCTTGAAGGAGCTCAAGCAACACTTTGCCGAACTGCCTCGCGACAGGGAGATTGTCGCCTACTGCCGGGGTCCCTATTGCGTTCTATCGATCGACGCTGTTGAAATGCTTCGCGCCAGCGGATTCAGCGCAATTCGTCTTGAAGAAAGTATCCAGGATTTAAGGGCGATGGGGTTTCCCATCGCAGTAGAAGAATCAACATGATGGAAATAACATGGAATCTGCAGTTGGGTTTGTGGGTCATAGCTCTGTTGTAGGTTTAAATCTATTTGCCGGGAAAAGAAGTTGATGAAGCGAAAACATAGAATAATTTTGGCACTGCTGGCCGTAATTATCACGGTCGGATTTCTTTGGTCCGGCAACCAAACTGCAATCCCCAAGGACGCTACCTGGGACGATGTGGTTGTAGAATCCGAATCCGGCGGTTACCAGCTAATCAGAACGGATGAATTATGGGAGCGATATCAATCAAGGCCAGACGGGCTGATGCTGGTGGACACCCGCCAGGAATGGGAATACCGCAGCGGGCATATAAAAGGCGCCATCAGTTTTCCCATGGAACCGACCTGGTTGTCGCGTTGGCGCAAAAAAGGTGAACTCGAGCAATTGCTGGGAGATGATAAGGATCGTTTCATTGTGTTTTACTGAGCGGGGCTGGCTTGAGTCCGCAGCGACTCGGCGGCCCGGGTGGCCGTGCAACTTGGTTACACGAATGTATACCGCGATCCCGTGGGTTATCCCCGGTGGCACGCTAGAGGCCTGCCGGTTGAGAGCCGCCCTGCCGGCCTGACGCAAATGCCCTCTGAGACCACGGAGCCCTGGCCCCTTGAAGGCTGGGCCATGATCTGGACCCTCCTGGGCATCTTTGCCGGCGGAATAACGCTTAATCTGACCCCCTGCATTTATCCATTGATCCCGATTACCATTTCCTATTTCGGCGGCCAGAGCAAACACAGTCAGGGAAAACTGGCCATCCACGCCTTGTGTTACATCGGCGGCCTGTCGGTCAGCAATTCCATACTGGGCGTAGTAGCCGCCATGACCGGAGGACTTCTGGGAGCCCTGCTCCAAAATCCGCTGGTGCTCATTTTTGTCGCACTGGTTCTGGTATTTTTTGCGACCAGCCTTTTCGGGTTCTGGGAGCTACGAATGCCTTACAGCCTGACCCAGGCCGCCTCTAAAACATACGCCGGCTACCTGGGCAGCGTTTTCATGGGCCTGACCCTGGGCGTGGTCGCCTCCGCCTGTATCGGCCCGTTTATATTAGGTTTACTTGCCTGGGTGGCCGGCATGGGCAATCTGCTGATCGGATTCATCGTCTTTTTCGTGTTGAGCCTGGGTCTGGGTTTACCCCTGTTTTTTCTGGCATTGTTTTCAGGACAACTGGAAAAACTTCCGCGGTCCGGAGATTGGATGGTGTGGGTTCGAAAGCTGTTGGGCTGGGTTCTGGTGGGTATGGCCGCCTATTTTATTCGACCGGTCTTGCCGAAAACGGCAGGCATATTTTCCCTGGCCACTGTGGCGCTGGCCGCCGGATTGCACCTGGGATGGTTTAATAGAACCCGGGCCGGTTTTCGTGCCTTTGAGTGGCTCAAAACAGGAGCCGGAATACTGGGTTTGATCTTTGCGACGGCCCTTATCGGTTCATTTGTGATGCGCGGCCCCGGGGTTGCCTGGCAAACCTATTCCGATCAGTTATTGTCTGAGGCTCGCGCTGCAAAAAAGCCGGTGATTATCGATTTTTATGCCGATTGGTGCGCACCCTGCCGTGAACTGGATGAAGTAACCTTTCACGATCCTGAAATCGTTAAACTGGGCAAACATGACTTTATCATGATCAAAGTGGATCTCACCAGAAAAGGTAATCCAACGCATGAAAAGCTACTGCATCAATATGGCGTCAAGGGGGTACCGACGGTCGTATTTCTTGATAATCAGGGCAAAGAGCAGCGCGATTTGCGTTTGGTGGATTTTTTGCCTGCGGATCAATTTCTAATTCGGATGGTGGAAATCAGAAAATAGCCAAATCACAAGCAAGGATGTCATCATTAAAAATGGAAAGAGGTATGCTGAAGGTAAAATTTTTTATCAACCTGCCCAATGGGAAACCGTGAAAGCATTTTAAGAAAATGATGCCCAGGCTGGGCAAAAAATTTCAAATCGATATTGAAACCATTGAAAAACCAAAAGATGATTACATGACCGATGAGTATTTTGAACTCGATCTGCCGGTCGCGCCGGCCGTCATGGTCGGAAACGAGATTGTAGTAGAAGGCACAGACGTTTCAAAGTCCATGCTGGAAAAGGTAATTGAAAAACATCTTCACCGACAATCATCTGAATCCGAATAACAAAGTCGCTCATTGATATCGGATTAAAATCTTATCTGATCACCTTCCCCTTAATCCCCTCCCATCAGAGGCCGCCTCACAATTCAAAAAATCGTCTAATTTCTGCTCGTCATGCCGGATCCCCAATCAAGTTGAGGACAGGCCTGATCCGGCATCCAGCAGCGTAACACTATGAAAAGACACTGGATTCCCCTTCGACGTTGCTCAGGGTGGTGAGTTTATCGAACCACGGGTCAAGCCCGGAATGACAAAACAGAAACCGGCATTTACTTCAAAAGCTTTGCTTTCTGCAGTATTGCTTTGATCTCTGACCGCTCCTGTTCTGAAGCAGGCAACAGCGGCAGTCTGGGATCACCCCCAAAATATCCCAGCATGTCCATGGCGGTCTTCAGACCGGGAACGCCGTATGTGGCTGTGACCGCGTTGTTGACCGGCAGCATCTGAAGCTGTAATTGCCTGGCCGCTTCAAAATTGCCCTGCCTGACATAATCGTAAATCTTTATACACTGCTCCGGTGCCACATTGGCAAGCGCCAGGATACCGCCGACACACCCGATACTCAGCCCGCCGAACAGCACACCGGCGGTCCCGACCATAAGATTAAAATCACTGCCGACGCTATTCAGGTACTGGCCTAGAAGATTCACATTGCCTGAGCTTTCTTTCAGGCCTACAATATTCGGATGTTGCGATAATTCCGAGACCGCGTTGGCTGCCAGCGTGATGTGGGTAAATTTAGGGACATTATAAAGCAGGATGGGAATCGACGATTCGTCCGCAACGACCGTGAAATGCTTGATGAGCGCTGCTGCCTGCATTCCCCCGCCGAAGTAATGGGGCGTTACCACCAGGGCCAGGTGGGCACCGCGTCTGGCACACGCATTGGTCATCTCGACGGTTGCCCGGGTGGATTCACAGCCGGTTCCGGCGATGATCAGCATATCCTGCGGTGCGGCACTGACGGCGGTTTCAATGACCTCCCGCTTTTCCTGATCGGATAAATATACATATTCGCCATTGGATCCCAGTACCACCAGACCCCTGAGTCCTGTTTTGCCCCAGATTTCTATATTGGATGCCAGTTTATCATGCGCCACCCTGCCGTCTATGAAAGGGGTGGTGATGGGGGGAAATATTCCATGAAGATTCATTTCAGGCATTTTGTGATTCCTTTCCCGGAAAAATGATAAAGCGCTACCGAATTGAAGACATTTTCCTTGACATAAACGACATTAGTCCGGATAGTTCGTGGGTGTGTACCGTTCGTCAATTAATTCAGGTGTCGGGGAGTTTTATTCGTCATGCCCGCGAAGGCGGGCATCCAGTTTGCTCGGTAACGAATTTTCTGGATTCCTGCCTTCGCAGGAATGACGGTCTGTATGGCAGAAAACACCCCGACCCCTCAGTTTAACTATGCTGCGAATATTTAATATTTAAGATGTGACCCTTGCTGTTTATAGGCGAACGCATCGTCAGGTTCAGGAGTTTGATTCGATTATGCGTTTTAATTCTTCTAAATCCAAATCCTTCGGATCAATTGTCTGGTATTGACCGACTTCATAAAGATCATACAAACTTTCGAACATTCGGCGGTTGAAGTAATCCAATTCTCCAAAGGCGGAAGGTGCCAGCGTGATCGCCGATTGACGGGCCAGGGAATCGGAGTATTCCATTAACTTTTTCCCATATACCGTATACAGGTCATAGTTGTACCGGGTGGTATCGCCGGATTCATTGATATTGTATAGCTGCGCGTTGAGCTGTTGAATCGGTTTGGTGAACTCCTCACCGACCCGGTTTAAAACCTCTACGGCTTCCTCCTGATAAATGCCTGCGCTCAGCGCGCTCATGGCCTGTTGTAATGCGTCTGTCAGCGCTGATTCCCGGGCAAATGGGCCAAGCTGAAATTTAAGGTCAAAAAGCTCATAATCCTGCCGGGCATAGCGTTGCTTTTTTTGAAACTGGATCTCATCGTGGAACAGTCGAACGTCCCGTATCAACCTTCGATGCAATGCCAGCCCTTTTTCCAATCCTACAAAATGATCGAGGTTCTCTTCGTTCCCAAGAATTAAGCTTTGACTGTCGACCACTCTGGGCTCAATTGTATCTTCCAAAATTCCCGCATACCTTTGCTGCTGATACTGATCCCAGAGTTTCTTTTCACCAAGCAGTTCACGATAGAGCCGGCGTATTTCAAATCGCTCTTTTGTCAATCCCGCGGGCAGATCTGCCGGAAGCATGGATTCAATCTGGTCACAGTTTACGGCAGCCGCTTTCAGTCCGGATAAATTTTTTTCATATTCATCCAGATAGTTCCTAAATCTCGCATTCTGCTTTTCCAGGCCTGTGATTTCTTGCTTCAGTTGTTCATTTTGTACGGTTAAATTTGCATTTTCCTGAATCATTTCCGGTTTAAAGACCTGCCATACCTTATCAATGGCTCCATCAATGTTTAAAAGAATTGTTAAGCCTGCAATCATGGTGGTGATGCAGGCGATGATGCGCCAGGTTTTTGGGGAAGGTGACATGCCGATACCTTGATTATTTGGTTTTATCCAATTCAGCGGATAGAAACAGAAAAAAATTATCGGCTCAACAAATCAGCGGGAATCTCTGCGAGATAATTTTGAACAAATTGAAATACAAGTCGAACGGAGCCTCTATTAAATATCAAATGGCACCCATAAGTGTCAAGTCAGGTGAACGCATTGACCCTACCTGCTAAATCATCTCTTGACACATGTACTTTGTATACAGTATACCAAATGAACAGTTATCCTGCCACTTCTATCCCAATTACAGCTACGGAGAAAACCTATGGACTTATTCAAAGATCTGACCATCCATTCTCTTGAACAGGACACTGTGCTGCCGTATTTAAACTATCGTCTGGCGCATGAAGGCATAACTGTTATTCGCCTGGAGAACCCGGTTTACGGCGATACCAATCGCTTCATCGGGCAAAATGTTCTCGGCGAAGAACGTATGAATTCATATTATCTCTGTATCAATGCCGGTAAAAAAGCCCTGACATTAAACCTGGCTGAAGCCGAGGGGCAAAAAATATTTCGCTCCCTGATCCAGGAGCTCAATGTTGACATTTTTGCCACCAATCAGCTTCCACGCAACTATTCCAAGCTGGGTATCGACTATGATAGCCTTAAATCGACAAAATCCGACATCATCTGGCTGGGGGTGACCGGATTCGGTCCGGACAGCAATGAAGGCGCCTATGATCCCATTTTACAGGCCCGGTCAGGATTGATGGAGCTGACCGGAGAGCCTGATTCCGATCCCCAGGTCATCGGGATACCGCTGCCGGATATGGGAACCAGTGAACATGCCTATGGCCTTTTGATGAAAGCGCTTTTCAAACGACAGGCAACCGGAGAAGGCAGCTGCATCAATCTGTCCATGTTTGAGTCCTCCGTATCGTGGCTGACGGTGCCCATTACATTTACAGCCAGCTTCGACCAGGAGATTACGCGTCGCGGAAACACGCATGAGTTTTTTGCACCGGTCTCTGTTTATCCGTCCAAAAACGGTTTTGTGTATCTGGCCGTCGGAAATGATCGCCAATGGAAGAACATGGTCAGCCAGGAAATATTTGCCTCGCTGGACAAACCTGAATACGAAAAAAATGCGGGCCGTATTGGCGATGTCCAAAATCTGAATAATGCCATCAGTGCGATTACCCGGAAATACGTTTCCGAAGAACTGATCCAGCTATTCACATCGATTACCGTTCCGATCAGCAAGATACAAAATATCGGGGAAGTCATATCCGATCGATTGGTCGAAAAGAGATTATTATCTACAAAAGATCAAGTTTCAGGAAAACAGATAACCCTGGCACCACCACCAAATATGACGCCTTTTCTTGAACAGTCCGACAGGCACCTGTCGTTTCCTCCCCGATTTGGAGAACAAAACATTGCGATTTATGGCCAGCGATTGGGGTATTCTGATGATCAACTCTCGGAACTCAAGGAAAAAGGCATCATATAGGGATTTCAATTCGGAATGCGGAATGCGGAATGCGGGAA
>CAJHXY010000026.1_pt1 | contig 8409 bp, 9 predicted proteins | sample 9198521 | NCBI WGS metagenome assembly CAJHXY01 (sample SAMEA7708333, study PRJEB35096) | sediment metagenome | biome: marine neritic benthic zone biome [ENVO:01000025]; feature: sediment [ENVO:00002007]; material: shallow marine sediment [ENVO:03000034] sea grass bed [ENVO_01000059] ... | reverse complement strand
ATTCAATACAAAGATTGTTAATTGCAGACGCAAATCCGGAAAATGTTAAGGTCCTGAATGCGATGCTGGCTCCTGATTACGAGATCAGCGTCGCAAATGATGAAGATGAAGCGATCCGGCTGGCTTCATCTGCGGAGCCCCCCGGATTAATCCTGTTAAACCATATGAAGCCGCAGGCAGATAAGTACGAGGTTTGCAAAAGGCTAAAGGCCGACAAAACCACCAGGGACATCCCCATTATCCTCATTGCAGAGCCGACCACGGAAGATACGGAAACAAAGGGGTTTGAGCTGGGCGCCGCGGATTACATAACAACGCCATTCAAGAAATCCGTAGTGACGGCCAGGATTCGGACCCATCTGGAGCTGCAGCGTTATCGCGACAGTGTTGAAAAAAGAGTCAACCAGAGAGTGGGCGCGCTGCATGAGGAAATTCAGGAACGCAGGGATGTAGAAGATACATACCGCAGCCTTGTAGAGCATGCCAGGGATGGAATTGCCATCATTCACGACCTAATCGTCAAATATGCAAATCCCGCATTTTGCAAGATGATCGGTTTTTCCGAGGAGGAGCTTATCGACGCGCACCTCAGAAAATTCATTTCCCAGGAAGAATTTAGTAAAAATACCAACCGCTATTCGGCCAGTATCGGATTCATCAATTTACCCCGCGTATATAAATCCAAAGTGATTCATTCAAACGGATCCACAATTGATGTCGAACTGAATGTCAGCGTGGTACCGTATGGGAGATCTCTTGCCGCCCTGGTATTTATTCGCGATATCCGCGAAGAGAAAGCCTGGAAATATTTTGAATGACGAGAGGAACGGTTGCTCCTCTCGTTTAAAAATTGTGTTCTACTTCTCTTTTTTGATTTGAGCAATATGCTCTTCAACAGCCTTGGCCTCGTCCCGCAAAACTTCCAGATGCTGCTCTAAATTGGCGATCCTTTGTTTTTTCGTTATGAATCGCGGCCTGTAAGACTCAGGATAATCACATCCACAGAAGCAGACATTTTGCTGTCCGCCTCTATGAAATTGGTGATGGCTGCCGGTGGTACAACACATGATCTCACCCCCTTTCCATATAAAAGTTTGCGAATATTCGTATATACTAATATAATGGGGCAAAAAAAATTCGCTCAGTCTGTTATAAAATCTTCACCCAGCGTATCCCGAAGTGCAACCCTGTATTTCTTGAGTCCATCCGGATCAAGTGAGTAGTGCATAAAGGAACCCCGTCGTGCACCGTTAACCAGACCCGCCTGTCTTAAGATCCGCAGGTGTTGTGAGACTGCCGATTGTGTGACGCCCAGCCGGTGTGCCAGGGCATTAACACATAAGGCCCCTCCCTCGCAAACCCCCGGTTTGCAGTCGTTTAGCAGCTTAACCAACTTCAAGCGAGTCGGGTCTGATAGCGCTTTGAATGTCTCGGCCAGTTTCTCTATTTCATCCATAACAATATATTAGTATATGCTAATATATTAAATTATAGTATCTGCTTGAGCTTGTCAAGAGGAAATGTTCCGGAAAAAGGGGGACGTCCGTTCTATTCGGGCATTTGTACTCAAATATCCAAATAGAACGGACGTCCCCTAATTTGGTAATATGAAAATTACTACTTAAAAATATGAAGTTCAATTCCTAACCGGTGCTTGCTGTGAAGTTCCCGCGTCTGAGCCGGACTTCTCTAAATCTATATTAGATTCAATATGTTATCCGCACATTAAGCGGTCTATTCCTGCTATTTTTTTTGTTTTAATTATTGGCATTATATTTGCTAAATTACTAGTGCAAAAACTGAACGTGATTATAATCAATGAATTTTCCAGTTCCGCATAGTTATCCACTCACCCGTGCATATGTCGACTTTGAACGCCAGAGCATTCCTTTTGCGGCGATCAAACTTAATATTTCTATGCAACATTGGAATAAACAGGAGTGTGATGAGATAGTCGAGGATAACTACCGAAGCGAAAACGATGTCGTGTTCAAAAACCAGGATGAATACGTCATCTTGATGCAGGATACAACCCTCGAAGTTGCCGAAGCCGCAACATATCGCTTGAGAAAGCGGCTCGGTCAGTTAAGTCCGTTTTCAAAGAAAATAGGAGATATCAATCCAATTCAGGCCTCGGCGCACATATTGGGCTCCACCAAGGAAAACAATAAACTGTTGGTTCGATACCTGGATTTAAGTCCTCAGTTTAACTTTAAAGCCCAGACCGAAAGTGTACAGCCGAACCTCAATGAATATTTAAAGTGGCAGGACGGACCCCGGAATATGAACAAACAATTCACCCAACGAATCAACATCAAGATCTAAACCATGTTAATGTTATCCAATCAAATTCCGTTCGTGATGGCTCCGGCGGCAATCATCGCCTCGATACTTATATTCTCGATTGTGGCGACGTTCTACCGGGTCATGGCGCCGGCAACCCGGACCATGGTTTACTCCGTAATGCTGGCGCTTTCAGGTTATGCCCTGATGATGCTGGTGGCTTAGCGAACACCGACCATTTCTTCGACGATATCCTTGACGGTCGCCACGCCGGAGACCAGACCGGATATCTGCCCGGCCGGTAAAACTCCGGTATCAATGTCACCTTGCAGCCAGGATTTCTCCATGGCCTCCCCAAACACCGCGTCACCCACATCCTCACCCGCTGTAATTTTTTGCACCAGAGGTGTATTCAGGGCGCGAACCCGCATTCGTCCCACATCCAAAAGCTCGGTTCCGGTTTCGGTTGATTGGACAATAGTGTCCTTGTAAACGGTGTGGGCAATGCATTCCCGGGTGGCAATAAAGCGGGTGCCGACCTGAACGGCTTCGGCGCCCAGGGCCAGAGCCGCCCGATAGCCCCTGGAATCTCCAATACCGCCGGCGGCGATCACCGGAATATCGACGGCATCCACCACGGCCGGCGTTAATACCATGGTCGAAGCTCCCTGTAAGCCCTGAATCCCGCCGGATTCCGAACCCTCGGCCACAATCGCATCAGCGCCAAGGGCAGCGGCACTGATGGCCACCTTGGTCGTGGGCACAACGACCAGGGCGCTGATGCCCAATTCACGTAATAAAGGCAAAAGTGATTTGGGCGAGCCGCCGGATAGGGTCACAGCCCTAATCCCCTCATCCGCCAGCAACCGGGCAAACTCTTCACTGAGCGGATTCATCATGAACAGGTTGGATCCGAAGGGTTTGTCGGTTAATCTTTTAGTGGCCGTTACCTGCTTCTGAACAATTTCAATGTTGTCGGCAAATGCGGTTGCCAGAAGACCGTATCCGCCGGCCTCGGAAACGGCAGCGACCATTTCGGGATTGGAGATGATTCCCATGGCTCCCTGGACGACCGGATATTTACAGCCCAGCATTTCAGTCACTCGATTTTGCATACTTCCTCCTATATGGTGAACGGCATTATTATTTCCGCCCTTTCTCATCAGTATGGCGCTTTAAGCAGAATCAGAATCTGATCTGAGCACCCTTCCCTTCATCCCCTCCCGTCAATGGAGGGGAAGTTAACAGGAGTGCAGGTCGTAAAATGATCTAGAAGCCAAATGCGTTAAAGTCCGGATAAAAATTTTGGTATGCTAATTATTGTAGCATAAACTATTGCCAGGATATTTTGGGTTCCTTACGCTCGGGCAGACGTTGATATTTAAATTTCGGATATCCCAGCATCATGGGATAATGGTACGGATAACTTTCCGGTATTCCCAGAGCTTCTTTCAGGGGCGCCCAGGAGAGCAGCACACCTTGCAGCAGACCGGCCCAGCAAGTTCCAAGGCCCAGGGTGGGTGCCGCCAGTTCCAGATATGACAGGGCCAGGGTGAGATCCACCATGCCGTTGCCGGCAGTTTTGGGTGCCGACGCCACGAGCATGGCCGGAGCATTCCTGAGCACCGCATCATAGCCCGCGTCATAGGCCGCCACTACCCGCGGCATATAGGAAGCCTTATAGGTTTCGGGGTCCTTTTTAATCTGGGACCGCATATGGTCCACCGTCAAGCGGGCGATCTCCTGAATCTTGGCTCGATCGGTAAACACCAGCCATTCAATTAACTGGGAGTTGCCGCCGGTGGGTGCATAACGGGCAATCTCGATGAGCTGCTGGATTTTATCTTTTTCGACCGGCCGGTCCTTATACACGCGAATGGACCGCCGCGTGCGCAGGAACTGAACGGCCTGATCCTGATCGATCACAAGGTTCTTCTTGATGGGCGGGCATTCTTCAAGCGGTATTCGGCTGTGGCTCAGAGCACCGTGAGGGCAGACCGCCACACAATGACCGCATTGCAGGCATGACTGTTCTCCGCCCGATATTATTTCGGGATAGGTTTCTTTTTCCTTCAGGCGAATAATCGCCGTCGGGCATTCCCGGGCACAGAAACCATCCTGCTTGCACTTACTCTCGTCGATAATCAACAGACTCATAATTTAATTCCTCGCTTTCCGTATTAGATAGTGTTCGCTTCTATACCGCTTTTAATAATAACGTTCCAGATGGTATAAGTGGTAGTAGAAAAAAACGTTCGAATAACGGAACGTCTTTTTGACAACCACTGTAAAGCGCCAATAGCCACGCAAATCAAATTTCGCCGAGAATTGCAAGACCTGAATTGGAAGTTTGTCAAACCGTAATAAATATCGTATAGTCCATACCCGGACGGCACACAATATTCCTACCGATACGACTCCGTCGTGATACATATTATCGCTCTGATTATAATGGGATATGGAAACATCCAAATGTAACCTGATAAAGCAGGGCTTCCCGATGGGGAGCTGCGGCGTAGAGGCTCATGGAAAACGGGGGCTGGCTTGCCAGGAGACGTTGAAATATGAACACAACCGGATTGAGCGTCTAATCACCTCCATCCATTTGTCGCGTCCTGAAAATTATCTGTCAGTGTACCAATCGGGGTGTAACTTTGCCTGCAAAAAATGCCACTCATGGCAATTCAGCAAAATGGCAGACGGCAAATGGTATACGCCCCGGGACATACTGGCAAAAGCCTCTGAATATGAAAAAAACGTGACTCTCAAGGAGCCGCGGGCAAAAGCAACCGCCTGGCATGCCCACGAATCCTGTCGCTGCTGCGGCAGCTGTGTCACGTACGCCAAAAAATCCGCCGCATGTCCGGATGTTCTGGATCCGGAGCAAATTGCATTAAGCCCCCAGGGCTTTGGCCCGGCCCGCAATATCGTGGCGTTTACCGGCGGAGATATCACATGCTGCCCGGAGTTCTACGGCGAATGCGCAGAACTCATCAAAGCGCATACCAAATTGTGGGTACTGATCGAAACCAACGGATATGGCCTCACCCCGCAGAATCTGGATTCATTGCAGACCGCCGGTGTGGATGCATTCTGGCTGGACATCAAAACCTTTGATTCACAAACACACAAATGGCTGACCGGATGTGACAATGACCGTATCCTAAAACTGCCCGCAGAGATGCTGGAGCGGGACTTTGTCCTGGAGGTATTGTCTTTGTACATCCCCGGGGTGGTAGAGACGGATGATCTGGAAAACATTGCCCGGCTTTTGGCCGGCGTCGATTTGCATATTCCCTTTACGATCCTGGCCTTTTTCCCGGAATACAAAATGAAAAGCCATCGCCCTCCAAACGTCCGGCAGATGGTGGATGCCTATCAAAAAGCCAGTGCAGCAGGCTTAAAAAACATCCGTCTCGGCAATCTGGGCGTTTTTGTGAAATCGGAAGCGGATCAAAGATATCTGCTGGAAAATGTGGATCCGAGCGCCTATTAACTCAGCGCAGAGGGTTACAATTGCGGATTGCGGATTTCAGATTTCGGAATGATTGGTAAGCGGGAGATGCAGCTCAAACCAAAAGCTCCTTTAAACCGTCCGCTCTCTGATTCTCGGAGCCTTTTAAATCCGAAATCCAAAATCAAGTCCTGCTTATTTCCGCTGAAACGACCGGAAAAACATCATTAAGCTTTCCACCAGCTCCGCCATAAAGCCATAATCCAGTTTTTCCATAGTGTCCAATTCCGTATGATAATGGGGATTGCGGTAAAATGCAGAATCGGTGATCATTACGGCATTGAATCCCTCATCCCAAAACGAGGCATGATCACTGAGTCGGACCGCAGGCAGGATTCTTCCATTCAATGGAACATTTAGCCTGACAACGGGGAGTTCAGCGTTTTTGTTGAATTCTCGTACCAGTGACTGTGTGAATTTCCGTGACTTGGAGTTTCCGACGATGCCGATAAAATCACCTTGCCTGGGATAGCCGAAAAACATCAATGGAAACGGGTATTGCTGGCACCCGCGCTCGTAGCAGGCATACCCCACCATTTCCAGACAAATCATACCATCAATTTTTTCGTTTTCTTGGCGGGCTTTTCTGGCATATACCCGGCTGCCCATATATGGGGTATGGTAAACCGGTGGCTCCTCCAAAGCAAAAGAGACAAATTTTACTGCCAGATCCAGTTGCTCCCTGCCCACCAAAGCCCTGAGTTGCCGGGCGGTTTCCAGTTGAACGGCAACGGCGCTGGCATTATCATCTGCACCCACCGTGCCCATAACCGAGTCATAATGAGCACCGATCAAAAAGTGATGCTTCGGCTGAGGCCCGAATGTGATCTCACTGACAACGTTTACCACGGTCATGCCGTTGTATTCATAAGGTTCTTTGCGAACCGGCATACCCAGGTCGTGGTAAAAAGATTCGATATATTCAGCGGTTTTAGTGAGATTTTCAGGCACTCTCACGCTGCGTTCCCCGATATTGACCGTTAGCTGGTCGAGATGATTTTTAAGTCTCCGGCTGGTCTCTTCAATATCCATCATATCGCTGCTCCTGTTTTGAGCCAAACTCACCACGCATAATATAGAGAATTGCATAAGAACGATGCGGGCAATTAATTTGAGTCGCTGAGTGATACGCATGAATACCATCAAATATGATACTGAGAACTGCTTTGCGGAGCAAGGCAACCCTGGACATGCAGATACATTTTCTAATATAGTCTTAACTGTATTCCACTCAGAGGAAATCCTGGAAATGTTGAAGGAAAAGAGGCCGGCATTCCATCATTCCTGGAATCTGCCCCCCAAAAAAGCGATCGAGCTTCAAAAACATCTGGCGCGCAAGGTCATCCGTCAATCGTGCATCCGTATTCGCAGTATTAAAACCATTGCCGGGATCGATACCTCTTACCGCAGCAACATGGCATGTGCGGCAGTGGTCGTGCTGAATTTGAAGCATCTGGAATTGATGGAATATAAAACTGCGATCCTGCCGATCGAATTCCCCTATATCCCCGGCCTGCTGTCCTTTCGTGAAGGTCCTGCAATTATCAAAGCCCTGCAAAAATTGAAGACCACGCCGGACATTCTCCTGTTCGACGGGCAGGGCATTGCCCATCAGCGCAGGCTCGGTATTGCCAGCCATATCGGGCTACTGCTGGATCGTCCCACCATTGGCTGTGCAAAAACCAGATTAGTCGGACAATATGAAGAACCGGATAGCCGTCGCGGCAGTTACACTTATTTGCGAGAGGCCGATAAAACCATCGGTGCCGTGGTCCGCACCCGAGCCGGCGTCAAACCGGTGTTTGTATCAATCGGACATCGGGTGAATTTGCGTGACAGCATTAAACTGATATTGGACTGTAATAAAGGATTCCGCCTTCCTGAGCCCATCCGTCGGGCGGACAAGTTATCGCGCGAAATGCTTCGAAAGACAATATAAGACACTATACTTCGATCGAACCATATCGGTTGTTCGCATTATGGGTTTCAGGTGTCAGGGTAAACGGCATGGAGCAAGGGGCATGGCGCATGGTGCAAAAAACACCGAGGCTAAGCAGTATAACAAATGTTCAACGCCATGCTCTATGCCCCATGCCCCATGCGTTATTTATCCTGACACCTGAAACCTTATTTATTCATCAGGTCTTCGATCTCATCGGCTTCCCGCGGAATATCCTCTGTCAGATCTACCGGCCCGTCATCGGTGATGAGAATATCATTTTCGATGCGAATCCCGATTTTTTCTTCCCGGATATATATGCCGGGCTCACAGGTAAAGACCATGCCCGCTTCAAATTTTCGATACTTATCTCCATAATCGTGGACGTCGAGTCCGAGATGATGGGAGGTGCCGTGGGGAAAGTATTTTTTATAAAGCGGCTCATCTTCAGATTGCTTTTTTACTTCCTTGGCATCCAGCAAATTCAGTTGAATCAGCTCGGCTTCCATAATTCGGCCGACTTCTTTATGGTATTCATCAACCGTGCTGCCGGGAACCAATAGTTTCGCGGCTGCCTTTTGAACCGTCAACACGGCATTATACACCTGCTTTTGGCGTTTTGAAAATTTCCCGTTTACCGGCAGGGTGCGGGTGACATCGGCGTTATAATTCG
>CAJHXY010000025.1_pt1 | contig 8576 bp, 6 predicted proteins | sample 9198521 | NCBI WGS metagenome assembly CAJHXY01 (sample SAMEA7708333, study PRJEB35096) | sediment metagenome | biome: marine neritic benthic zone biome [ENVO:01000025]; feature: sediment [ENVO:00002007]; material: shallow marine sediment [ENVO:03000034] sea grass bed [ENVO_01000059] ... | reverse complement strand
AAAATTTCGGATAATTACCCACAACAGCGCATGCATCAGAATGTACAACGTCAGCGGATAACCAAACAGAATTGCGAAGAACGTGAATTGGCGAAACACTGCAAATCGATCGGTATCCAAAGAATATTGATTCAAAATCTGCTTCGAATTGCGCAGCAGATCCCTGGCAGTAGTTTTCACAATTATGCGACCGTCGTGCTTCATCAGAAGTTGATTGTCTTCTTGAATAATCTCCAGATCGACCGGTGCTTCGGTATCAACCGGCAGATAGTCCAGCGCCAGCAGCGCCGATTCAAGCGACCGGGCTATCATCGGGTCGGGTATTTGCAGCAGCCTGCAGGTTTTCAGCGTTTTTTGATTTACTGACTTAAATGCCTCGGTGGCATAAGGTGAATACTTATAGTAAAAGTCAGAGACTTTCTTGCCGACAGGATTGGAAAACAACAGGTGATCCCGCAAATCTATAAATAAAAAGCGATCGTACTGGGTCGCCCATAAGATCGCCAGCAAAATGATCGGCAGAATATGAGCCAGAACTTTCAAGGAGTTATGGTTTTGTCGGGGTTGCGGAAGGAGTCTGATGGTTGTCTTAAAAACGATTAAGGGGATCAGGAAAAAGTACAATGTCCCCCAGACATTTATTCCGTGTATGTTTATCAGCAAAACCAATGCCACCCACACCAGAGCAAGCAAAGCCAGCACATGTCTATTCCGCAAAAAGAGCCGAACCCAGACCCAGGCGGCCGCTGCTGTCAAAAGCGTTAATCCGGCACCTATGCTCAGTGTGAAAAATAATCCCCCGCACAGGGCCGGAGCGAGTTTTTTCAAACCGGGCATGACATTCTGATTGGGCACGGCCAGGTAACCGGATTGTTCGATGATGATCAAGTTGGTGTACAGATTCAGGTTGGAGAGATAAACCTGGATGGTGGCAATGACCTGGGTGGTGATGAGGCCCAGAAGCAGTGGCAGGGCAGGGTGTAAGAGCTGAGGTTTACTAGTGGTAGTCATTATTTTCAACGAGTATAATATATTATAGTAAATTGGACCAGTTGATCTAACCAAGATATAGGTTCCCGCCTTCGCTCTACGAGCTTCGGCGCGGTACGCAAGGTTCAAGTGAGGGGGGATCACCCTCCCCTCGATCCCCTCCCGTCAAGGGAGGGGAAACTCATTGCTGAACAGATTGTCTACGACCGCCTGATCCCGGCCAACCATACGTTGGCAACGAAATTTGGTGGTCACTTACAAAAATCCGAATATGTCATGCCGGATCCCCAATCAAGTTGAGGACAGGCCCGATCCGGCATCCAGCTGTATTACTGCTTGATAAAGACTGGATTCCGGGTCAAGCCCGGAATGACAGAACAGAATTATGTGTTGTTTTGACTTTAACGACCCGGTTCGGTTTTCCGGAATGACGAACCGAGTCCATCTCGGATTATACACAAAACCATCAACGATGGATTTCATGAAGTTTTGTCCTTGGCTTCAGGGCTGCTTATCTATTGGGCTTTTTCATCTGTTCGTGATCGTCAAGATTTATCTATGATATCACATAATTTGATAATATGTATACTGTGTGATATATTTTTTATAACAAGATTCCCTGTGTATAGTGTATTTAAGAGCCTGTTCAACAGCCTCTGCAATTTCATAAGCTCCCTCTCCCTTGACGGGAGAGGGCCGGGGTGAGGGTGAATAAAATAGATTTTTACCAATAAAGATTACCCTCCCCTTAATCCCCTCCGACTCGGCCGAGCTCGTCACGGGCCGTTAAGGGAGGGGAAATAGTCGTTTGATAGACTCATATTTAAATTACTGTCCCAAGAATATGGGAGATCCCGGAGACCACAGCAATTGATAGTTGCCGTTCATCAGCCGCAGTATCTTCCGTGGCTCGGCTATATCCATAAGATGATGCAGGCCGATGTTTTCTGCTATCTGGACAATGTCCAGTACAAAAAAAACGAATGGCAAAATCGCAATCGCATCAAAACAGCGCAAAACTGGCAATGGATTACGGTACCGGTTTGCTATCGGTTCCCTCAAAAAATCAATGAAGTAGAAATCAACAATCGGCATAAGTGGAAGAAAAAGCATCTTCAGGCACTGGTTACCAATTACAGCAAAGCCCCCTATTTTGAGGATTATTTTTCCGCGCTCGCAGAATGCTTTACCAGAGACTGGAAATGGTTGTCCGAGCTGAATGTTTATTTGATTGAACATATCCGGGGCCTCTTAGACCTTCAACAAAAGCAAACGGTTTTGGCCTCGAGTTTACCGTTAAGAGATGATCCCACAGATCGTCTGATTGATATTTGCAAATCAGTCTGTGCCGATACCTATCTGTCAGGGCAGGATGGCGCCAGCTATATGGATGTGGATCGGTTTGAAGCAAACAACATAAAAGTAAAATTTCAGAAGTTTGATCATCCGGTTTATCCGCAGTTGTTTGACGAGTTTCAATCTCATCTTTCGGCGGTGGATTTACTTTTCAACTGCGGTCCGGAAAGTGTCAAAATAATTAAGGCGGCGAATCCTGATTAGATGATTCACCACCCACTCGCTGCGCTCGTTAGAGACACAGAGATCACAGAGGATTATTTTTTTTCATTTGCCGCTGAGACGCCGGCAAATGAAAACCACTCACCTGCTACGCAGCAAAGTGGTTCAAAGCATTAAATAATTTTAGAATTTAGCTATTTATTTGCGGTTTTGTAGATCAATAAACTGGGAACAATTGCCCGAAGGGCAGCTTGGTTTGGATATGCCGCCCTCTCAGCGGCATATCCAAAAATATAAACCTCTGCGCCCTCTGTGTCTCGAGCGACCGGAGGGAGCGGGTGGTGAAAAAAGCTGAGGTTCAAATGGAAAAGGTTAATATTTTAGCAATCGGTGCACATCCGGACGATATTGAGTTCGGCTGCGGAGGTACGCTGATCAAATACTCGCAAAAGGGTCACCGCATATCTTTACTGATAATGACGGAAGGTGGATTCGGTGCTCAGACGACCACGCGCCTATCCGAGCAAATGGATTCAAAAGAAATCCTGGGTGCCGAGACAATCCACTGGGGTGGATATGCCGACACCCATCTGGTCGTGGACAAGGATCTTATCGGTAAAATTGAAAATGTTATTGAAGTGGTAAAACCGGATTTTATTTTTTGCAATTTCCCGGACGACACCCACCAGGACCACCGGCATCTTGCCCAGGCGATTATGTCTGCCACGCGATATATTCGCAATGTGTTATTTTACGAGGGACCCACGACTCAAAATTTCAAGCCGCATGTCTTCGTGGATATTGCCGACACCCTCGACCTGAAAATCAAGGCGCTCAAAGCCCACCGCTCCCAGGTCATGAAAACCAATATAGAAGACCTGTCCATCGTAGAAGTGGCGCGCTCCAGCGCGAATTTCAGAGGAATTCAGGGCAGGGTGAAGTTTGCGGAAGCCTTTCATAGTTTGAGATTATTTATAAATATTTAGGCATCTATCGATCAAAGATGACTTTTTCAAGAAGTACTAAATATGAAATCCGAAACTCGAATGTCGAAATCCGAAACAAATTCGAATGACCAAAAATCAAAATTCTAAACAAAAAAACTCGAAGAGTAGACTCTAAGATTCGAAAAGAGAATTCGAGTGTCTTTAAAAAGATTTTGTTTTGATCATTTGAACATTAGGATTTAGGATTTGTTTCGGATTTCGACATTCGGATTTCGAATTTCTTCTGTTTTTATCTATCTCGTATAGATAGCTGCAAAAAAATGGCAAAAATCGATAATACTAAATTAAACCCGATATTTATTCCCCACTCAAGACCAACGCTGGGCCCAGAGGAGATCCGGGCGGCGTCTGCGGTTATTGAATCCGGGCATATTGCCGAAGGCATTGCCGTCAAAGAATTCGAAAACGAATTTGCCCGGCGCCTGGGTGTCGGTTTTGCGGTGGCCACCAGCTCAGGTACTGCAGCGCTGCACCTTTCTCTTTTAGCCATGGGAATCGGGGTCGGTGATGAAGTCATTGTGCCCAGTTTTGTGTGCACGGCACTGCTGAATGCTGTGGGCTATGTGGGTGCGTCACCGGTAATTGCCGATATAAACCCGCTGACTTACAATATCGATTCCGACGACGTTAAAAAGCGCCTGACGGACCGCACCCGGGCGATTGTGGTGCCCCATTTATTCGGTTTGCCCGCCGATATGGAAAGCCTGTTGGCGTTGAATGTGCCGATCATTGAGGATTGTGCTCAAGCCGTGGGTGGATTATTTAACGATACGCCGCTGGGCACTTTGGGAGATGTGGGAATCTTTTCTTTTTATGCCACTAAAATGATGGCGTGCGGGGAAGGGGGGATGGTGGTTTCCAACTCCGAAAAACTATCCGCCCGCATTAACGATTTAAAAGCTTATGATGAAAAAGACCACTATGAAATCCGTTTCAATTATAAAATGACCGATATTCAAGCGGCCATCGGATTGGTGCAGCTCAACCGGCTGGATGCGTTCATCCGAAAACGCAGGCATATTGCCGAGCGTTATCTGCGTGAACTGTCTTTTCCGGAACTTAAATTACCTCCCCGTGACCCGGCTCATATTTACTATCGCTTTGTAGTCGGTTTGGGAGTCGATTCTCAAGCAACCATTCGAGATTTAACCAATAAAGGTATTGGGTGCAATCGGCCGATTCACACCCCATTGCATCATTGCCTGGACATATCCGGTTACCCCATCACCGATCATGCCTGGGAAACATCACTATCCATTCCGATATATCCGTCGCTTTCGGATAAAGATGTGGATCGGGTGATTGAAGGTGTGAGCGTTGCCCTTGCGTCATGCCGGACTTGATCCGGCATCCAGTTGCGTAACAAATTCAAAAAATACTGGATTCCGGGTCAAGCCCGGAATGACATATCGATATTGAGATGTGTAGGTGGCAATTCAGATGCAAAATTCAGGTGACAAATTAAGTTTAATAAGGATATTTCCTAACACCGACAGAAAAATGACAAATGATGTGTGATTTGCCACAATGTTGACATCGACAAAAATTCCTACCTACATGGGATGTGATGCTATTTTAAATAATTGTAGATAGTTATTCACCCCTCCGCCCCACTCCTGTATGGCATGGAAAATGCATCCTACTGCTTAGATTCGTTTTTTGTCTATCGAAGTGCGTCAAAAATATCAAAAGTTACATGATTTCAAAAGATTATAAGCGAAATCAATTTTAATCGAAACCATGAAGCATGCGTACTCTGCAAGAGACATAGCGTCCAAAGAGACACCGATTTCGCTCGTTGTTGCCAATAAACGGGAATACATCGGGAAAACGAAATGGACTCCGAAATTGAGCTGGCCTTATTTTCTGGTTTTGCCGGCCGTATCAATTGGTCTGTTAATTCCGCAGATACGCAATTTTTTCCTCATGTCGGGATTAAGATGGGCTTATGTCATGATCATCGCGTTTGCCGTTTCATTTAGCCTGAACCCGGTTTGTTCCTGGTTAGGCTTTAAACTGGGTATCCTCGATCAGCCCGATAGCAGAAAACATCATCGCTACGCCACACCGTTGCTTGGCGGCGCGGCGGTCTTCATCGGTTTTTTAAGCGCACTGCTATTTAACGGTATTTTCTCTGTGGAACTGGGAGTGATACTGTTTGCATCTTTTGTTCTTTTTGTTGTCGGTGTCATCGATGACGCCCGAGATATTTCAGCTGCAATTAAACTTGTCACTCAAATCGGCTGCACGACGCTGGTTGTCGGCAGCGGCATCATATTGAGAGTCATTCCCGATACATTAGGCACCATTTCGTTGGTGGGAAATGTGGTTTTAACCTTCATGTGGATCATCGGTATCACCAATGCCATGAATTTTTTTGATGGCATGGACGGTCTGGCCGGTGGTTTGGGTGCGTTGATATCTTTTTTCCTGGGTATTGTGGCTTTTCAGACGAACCAACCGTTTTTGGGGTGGGTCGCGGTGGCCATGATGGGCGGGTGCCTTGGCTTTTTGCCGTTTAATTTCAGATTAAAGGGCCAGGCCCGGATCTTTCTGGGAGATGCCGGCAGCACGGTGATCGGATTTCTGCTGGCCTGTATTGCCGTTTACGGAGACTGGGCTGAAGGTAATCCGGTTGTCGCCCTGTTGTCGCCCCTTTTGATTTTCTGGATTTTAATTTTCGATATGGTGCACATCACCGTCGAACGGATTCTAACCGGCAAAGTTCTCAATTTCAGGCAATGGCTGGAATACGTCGGCAGGGATCACCTGCATCACCGCCTGGCCAATGCACTCGGTGGAAAAAAGAAAAGCGTGCTGTTCATTTATCTCATGTGTCTTTGCCTGGGCAGCAGTGCCATTGTTCTTCGCAATGCACGATCCATTGATGCCATTTTGCTTATCATTCAGGCCTCAATTATTGTGATTCTGATTACGGTACTGGAAAGACGCGGCCGCTATACCAACGGCTCAATAAAGCAGAAGTCCGAGTAAAGGGAGATTTTTAAGTGGTCCAGTTTCGAAAAATTGAAGCGCAAAAAAAGTCGAAAAATCTGGGTTTCAAGAAAAAATCCAGTTTAAGCTTTGTAAAGCTTGCCGCCGATCGGACCAAAACCGATGGTGTGCCGTTGAAACCGGCGTCGGATGAAAACCGCAAACTCTTCTATGAAGAAGGTTTGGCTTACTTAAACGAGGTATTGAGTGCCATCAGGAATAATCAGACATTTTCCCTGGATAAAGGACTTCAGATCGTTCGCAAATTGGCCACCGGCAATCCGGCCCAGGATCCGGCGTTGATCATGTCCCTGCATTTAAACGATCGATTTAAATTTGTGCTTCACCATGGTGTCAATGTCGCCGTCTATGCCATTAAGTTGTCCAAATACCTCGGTTTCAAACAGGAAAATCAAATTGAGATCGGATTAACTGCTTTGTTGCACGATGTTGGAACGGCGGCTATTCCGGATAAAATCATATACAAGCGTAAAAAACTCAACGAGCAGGAAGTCAATATTTTCCGGCAGCGGCCGAATTACAGCTACAAAATTTTGCAGCAGTTTGGCCCTGATTATGCGTATCTGGCGGAATGTGCCGCTCAGGTTCATGAACGCATTGACGGTTCGGGGTATCCGGCGGGCTTAAAGGCCAGTGAAATTCATGAATATGCCCAGATCATCGGATTGCTGGATAAATACGAGGCCTTAATTCATTCCCGGCCACAGAGGGACAAACTGACACCGTTTAGCGCCGTAAAGGAGATTCTCAATACCAGCAAAGATCAATTTGAGCGTAAATATCTCAAGGCGCTTTTGAACACGTTTACGGTATTTCCGTTATACAGCTATGTCCGCTTAAACTCGGATGCAATTGGAAAAGTGATCGAGACCTATCCCGATCAGCCCATGCGGCCTAAAATTCGCATCGAATTTGATTCTCAAAACCAGAAAGTATTAACAGACCGCGTCGTTGCCCTGCCGGAAGACTCGCTGCTGCATATTGTGGATTCTGTTACCGATGAAGAAATTGGGCAACTTTCAGCGGTCTGATTGAATAATGGACAACAAAAAAATTAGATGAGCCGCGTTATTCTCATCTGAGAAAAAGGGTATTCTTATGTATCTAGAGCATTGGGGTCTTCAAAAAGCACCTTTTGGGAATGTGCCGAGCGCTGAGATATTTTTTCGATCACCTCAGCACGAGGAAGCCCTGCGGCGTTTAATGTATGCCATTGAGTACCGCAAGGGGGTTGCCATGCTCACCGGTGAAGTCGGCTGTGGCAAGACCACCGTGACCAAGGCCTTGATAAATCATCTCGATAAAGATGTGTTTCAGCTCAGAACCATTTCCAACCCCGCCTTACAACCCACGGATCTCATCAAAGCGATTTTGTTAAAATTAGGCGATAATTCCGATAATGGCAACGGATCAAAGACGGTGCTGCTGGATCGACTCCAAAAGTTACTTTATCAGAACGCCGAAAATGGGACCAGCACGGTGCTGGCCATCGATGAAGCCCACGTCATCGGAAATCAGAGCACATTGGATGAGCTGCGAATGCTGCTTAACATGCAATTCGAAGATGACTTTCTGATCACGCTCGTATTGCTGGGTCAGCCACCATTGTTGAAGAATATCAGGGAGCTTCAACCCCTCAAGGAAAGAATCAGCATTAAGTTTAATCTGGATCCCTTAAATGCCGATGATACCCTGCGGTACGTCGTGTTCCGCTTAAAATGTGCCGGTGCAACCCGCGGGATATTTTCCAGGGAAGCCATCGACCGCATATATGAATTCTCAGGCGGCATTCCGCTGCGGATCAATAACCTTTGTGATCGCTGCCTGCTGATCGGTTTGATGCGCAAGGCCAGCATTGTTGACAGCAAAATTGTAGAAGATGCCATAGAGGATCTCGGCGCATGAACCTAACCAGAACTAACAAACTTATGAGAGAACGAAAAATGATTGCCAAGCTGAAACACAGACTAATCCTGTTGGGCTGTATTGCATTGTTCGTATTCGGGTGTGCCCCAAACAGAGTACATGAACCTGCACGCATCAAGC
>CAJHXY010000024.1_pt1 | contig 8620 bp, 5 predicted proteins | sample 9198521 | NCBI WGS metagenome assembly CAJHXY01 (sample SAMEA7708333, study PRJEB35096) | sediment metagenome | biome: marine neritic benthic zone biome [ENVO:01000025]; feature: sediment [ENVO:00002007]; material: shallow marine sediment [ENVO:03000034] sea grass bed [ENVO_01000059] ... | reverse complement strand
ATTAGAGATTGTATACGGGCTGGACGACAAACCGCCACTGGGTGAGACCATGTTTGCGGCCCTGCAGCATCTTCTGGCCATCATTGTGGGTATCATGACACCCCCGTTGATTATCGCCAACGTTCTCGGGTTTTCACCGGATATGAGGGCCTACCTGATCAGCATGGCTCTGTTTGTTTCGGGCATAGCCACCTATATTCAGGTCAAGAAAATCGGGCCGATCGGATCGGGGCTATTGAGTATCCAGGGCACCAGTTTTGCCTTTTTGGGCGCGATCATCTCTATCGGTCTGGCTGCGAAAAAAGCCGGTGCAACCCAGGAAGAAATTTTATGTACCATATTAGGGGTGTGTTTTGTGGGTTCCTCTATTGAAATGATATTCAGCCGCTTTATCCCATTGCTGCGCAAAATTATCACACCGCTGGTCAGCGGCATCGTCGTCACCCTGATCGGTCTCTCGCTGCTTAAAGTCGGGATCACGGATTTCGGAGGCGGCAAATGGCTTCTGGACAATAAACCCGAATTATACGCCAGCGGTACCAATATATTTCTCGGGGCGCTGGTGTTATGCACGATTATTCTTCTCAACCGCAGTCAAAATAAATTTGTGCGCATGAGTGCCATTGTAGCAGGCCTGGCGCTGGGCTATGTTGTAGCGGCTTTTCTTGGAAAAGTCAGTTTTGCGAGACTGGCGGATATGAGCTGGCTGGCTGTGCCGCATCCGTTTAAATTCGGATTTTTTAAATTCTCCTGGACGGCCTTTATTCCCATCGCCCTGCTGTACCTGATCACCACCGTTGAATCCATTGGTGATCTGACCGCCACCTCCATGGTGTCCAAACGACCGATCCGGGGGGAAAAATATTTTAAAACCATATCCGGAGGCGTATTGGGCGATGGAGTCAACTCGGCATTGGCTGCACTATTTAATTCATTTCCCAATACGACCTTCAGCCAGAACAACGGGGTCATCCAGCTCACCGGTGTGGCCAGCCGCAAGGTAGGTTATTTCATCGCCTTATTTCTCGTGATCGTCGGTATATTTCCGGTGATCGGCGGAATTTTCAGCATCATCCCCAATTCCGTGCTGGGCGGCGCAACCATTATCATGTTCGGCACGGTTGCGGCAGCCGGGATCAAGATCATCGCATCCAGCGTGATCAACCGCAGGGGCATGCTGATTATGGCCATATCACTGGGAACCGGTCTGGGGGTTGTATTTGTGCCGCAGATATTGAGCCACTTTCCGGGGATCATCCAGAAAATATTCGGATCCGCCATTACCACGGGCGGACTGACGGCGATTTTGCTGAATATCGTCTTGCCGCGCAGCGGCGTTATGCAAGAACCCGTAAAGGAAGCCCCGGACCCAGCTTCGGTGTAATATCAGAATACGTGCAAAGCCCAGATAAATGCATTAGATTATTTAAAGCTGATTTTTTTTCACCGCAGAGACGCAAAGAACGAAGAGATAATTATTTTTTTCTTTTGCCGCTGAGACGCCGGCAAAAGAAAACCATCACAAGCTTCGCTTCATACGGCTCTGAAATCTATGTTGGAAATTAGTTCAGAGGGTTATGTTATAATTAGCTTCGAACCTGCCCGGAGGGCTTGTTATTTTTGATTTGCCCTCCTTCTCAAAGGCAAATCAAAAGAAAAAATAAACTCTGCGTCCTCTGTGCCTCGAGCGACTTGTTGGGTCGTAGCTCGTAGAGCGAAGCCCAAAGCGGGCGGTGAAAAATATTTAAAAGACAGAATTCCACTAAAGGAGAACCTCTGATGGCAATCGGTAAAAACGTCAAGCGGGTGGATGCGGTCGCGAAAGTCACAGGCCGGGCGCGCTACACCGACGATCTTTTCATGCCGGGCATGTTGGTCGCCAAGTATCTGCGCAGCACCATCGCCCACGGCCGGGTAACAAAAATCGATACCGGCAAGGCCGAAAGTGTACCCGGTGTTGAAGCTGTCTTTACCTATGCCGATGTACCGCAGACCAAATTCGCCACCGCCGGTCATCCCTATTCCCTGGATCCGGAACATAAGGATGTGGAAGATCGTCAGCTGTTAACCCGCAATGTGCGCTACTGGGGCGACGAAATCGCCATTGTGGTGGCAGAAAGTGATATTGCCCTGCAGGAGGCCTTAGCCGTGATCGATGTAGAATATGAGGCGTATGAGCCCCTGATCGATCCGCAAGCCTCGTTGGCCGAAGATGCCCGCGAGATCCATGCCGGATCTGCAAACATCATCGGCAAGTCCCATTACGACGTCGGTGGAAATATTGAAAATGTCCTGTCCAAGTCCGATGTGAAGCTGGATGGCCGCTATCAGACCCAGATCTGTCAACACTGCCACATTGAAAACCACATTGCCTATGCCTATATGGACGACCTGGAACATATCGTGGTGGTTTCATCAACCCAGATCCCGCATATTGCCCGCCGCATCGTCGGGGAAGCCCTGGGTTTGCCGTGGGGTCGCATCCGGGTAATTAAACCCTATATCGGCGGCGGATTCGGCGCCAAACAGGATGTCGTCCTGGAACCCATGGCAGCCTTTTTAACCCTCAAACTGGGAGGCCGGCCGGTCAAAATCGACCTTTCCAGAGAGGAATGCATGATCGGCACCCGCGTACGTCATGCGTTTGACGTCAATATGCGAGCCGGCGTCAACAAAGACGGCACCCTTACGGCTCTGGATATGGACGTAATTTCAAACACCGGTGCCTATGCTTCCCACGGGCACTCTGTGGCCGGGGCGGCCGGCGCCAAATCACGATCGCTTTATCCGCGGGCGGCCATTAAATACCACGCCCGAACCGTTTACACGAACATCCCGGCGGCCGGCGCCATGCGGGCCTATGGCGCCCCCCAGATTCTATTCGCCGTGGATTGCATCGTCGAGGAAGCCGCCCGCAAAATCGGTATGGATCCGGTGGAGTTCCGCCTGAAAAACGTCGCCCGGCAGGGAGATTCCGATCCCCTCAGCGGCGAAGAATTTAAAAGCTGCGGCATCATCGAATGCCTCGAAAAGGGCAAGGCGCTGATTGACTGGGATCAAAAACGGGCCGCCCGGCCTGCGAGACAGACCGGACCTTTGCGTCGCGGACTGGGAGTGGCCTGCTTCAGTTATGCTTCGGGAACCTACCCGGTGTGCACGGAAATTGCCGGTGCCCGAATCATTCTTAATCAGGATGCATCGCTGCACATTCAGGTCGGCGCCACCGAGATCGGACAGGGACTGGACACGATTGTGGCGCAGATGGCAGCTGAAACCATCGGCATTCCGTTCGAGCAGGTGCATGTGGTCACCACCCAGGACACCGATGTGGCACCCTTTGATACCGGGGCGTATGCATCACGCCAGGCCTATGTCGCCAGCAATGCCGTGTTTCGGGCAGCGCGCGAATTGAAAGCCAAAATCCTTGAGCATGCCGGCCGCATCAGCGGCATCCTGAGCGGTGAGCTTGAAATCGCCGGCGGTCACATTGTTCAGCGCGCGGATCCGGCCAGCAGGGTCATGCCCCTCAGAGAGGTGGCCCTGGACGCCTATTACGATAAAGAGCGTGGCGGGCAGTTGACCGCTGACGTATCCCATAAAACCACCACCAACGCCCCCACCTTTGGCTGCACATTTGTGGAGGTGGAAGTTGACATCCCGCTTTGCAAGGTGAACATCAAAGAAATATACAATATCCATGACTCGGGCGTTATCCTGCATCCTGTAATGGCAAAAGGACAGGTTGACGGCGGGGTGGCCATGGGGATTGCTGCCGGATTGTACGAGCACATGCAGATCGATCCGGAGTCCGGTTATATCTATAACAATAATTTTCTGGATTATAAGATCCCGACGCCCGTGGATGTACCGGATATCGGCTGTGAGTTTGTGGAAACCTTTGAACCCACATCCGGTTACGGTAACAAGGCCCTGGGGGAACCCCCCATCATCTCCCCCCCGCCGGCCATTCGCAATGCCATCTGGGATGCCACCGGGGTGAAGATAAATGAGCTGCCCATGACCCCGCATGTATTGTACAGGTATTTCAAGGAGGCAGGCTTAATTTAATTTTGGATTTTGAATTGCGGATTCATTCAATTTCGGATTTCGGATTGCGGATTTCGGATTTAATTAAATAGACGACAGATTACAGAGTATAGAAAAATGTTTAATTTTAAAAGCTACCACAAAGCGAGTAGCGTTCAGGAAGCAATTCAGCTGTTGAAGGAAAATCCGGACGCTAAGCTGATTGCCGGCGGGACGGATGTGCTGATCAAACTCCACAAAGGTAAAGGCCGGTTCGATCATCTGGTGGACATTCATGACATCCCCGGGTTGAATTTCATCTCGCTAAACGACAACGGGGATCTGGTTATCGGGCCGACAACCTGCTTTACACGTGTGAGCGAATCGCCCCTGATCTTAAACCATGTGCCGGTGTTATCCGCGGCCATTCGCACCATTGGCGGGCCCCAGGTGCGCAACATGGCCACCATTGGCGGCAATCTTTGCAACGGCGTGCCCAGTGCCGATAGTGCAACCCCGCTGATTTGCCTGAATGCACAGCTGACCATCGAGGGCCCGAGGGGCTCAAGGCAGCTGCCGCTTGAGGATTTTTTTCTCGGACCCGGCAAAGTCGCCCTTAAGTCGAATGAAATTTTAACGGCAATTACAATTACGCGTGACAATTATGAAGACTATGCCGGTCACTTTTATAAATATGCCATGCGGGATGCCATGGATATTGCGACCATCGGCTGTTCAGCGGTGTGCAAGGTGGATGATAAAAAACTGCAGGATTTGCGACTTGCGTTCAGTACGGCCGCACCCGTGCCGATCCGTTGCAGGTCGACTGAACAAAAAATCTGCGGCCAACCGGTTTCGCAAAAGTTGCTGGATGATATCGCCAAAACTGTTGAAAAAGACGTCCAACCGCGGGACTCGTGGCGCGCCGCCCGAGATTTTCGCTTGCAGATTATTACCACCCTGGCCCGCAGAGTCGTGACGCAGGCTATTTTAAATGCAGGAGGGACCATTCAGTGAACCAAATTATTACCTGTAAAATTAACGGCAAAAAAAGAGAGCTCAGCGTGGATGTGCGCCAATCGCTGCTGGAAGTCCTGCGGGAGCAGTTGGGATTGATCAGTATTAAACAGGGATGCAGCGTGGGGGAGTGCGGCGCCTGCACGGTATTGATTGATGATGTCCCCATGGATGCCTGTATCTATCTGGCCGTATGGGCCGATGGCCGCTCCATACGCACGGTGGAAGGTGAAAGCCGGAACGATAAACTCTCCGCTGTACAGCAGGCTTTTGTGGACGAAGGCGCCGTCCAGTGCGGTATTTGCACACCGGGCTTTGTCATGGCAGCCACGGCATTGGTTGAAAAGTACAAAGGCCAGAAAGCCAGTCGTGACGAGATCCGGCGCGGACTGGCCGGAAATCTGTGCCGCTGCACGGGTTATGATACCATTGTGACTGCGGTGGAAAAAAGCCTTCGGAATGCGGAATTGGGAAAGCGGAATTCGGAAAGTAAAAAATAATTGGAAACGGAATTCAGGAATTGAAGCGATTGTCCTGCAAGCCAGGCAGGACAATCGCTTTTCTTATTTACGCGTCTTTTTCAAATTCGAGAAGAGAATGGCCATACCGATGCGTGGAAAAATCTGCGCCGGTAACTTTGAAATAGCTGTTCCAGAACTTTTCGATTGACCGAAATTTTCTGGCTTCATCTGCGCTGGCTCCGGCCACGTAAACTTTGACATCTTTGAGATCGGGAACGAGGTTGTTCTTTTGGCGATATTTAATGATACTGGAAATGTAGGCGTCGGTGACCTTTACCCGGTCAAAATTATACTCTTTTGAATCCTGGACCATGTCAGAGAGGACGACCAGGATTTTTTGACGTTTCTCGTTATGGAATAACGTATCGGCAATATTCAGGGAATTTAGAATCTCCGTGCGCGGTGTTCCCTTCTTGCGGGACAGGAGGCCTTCAACCTGTTTTTTAATATTTTCTCTGGTCTTGGACATGTTTTGCTCGAAAGAAATGCGATTAACCCACACGGACTGCTTGGGAATCTCCACATCCACCACCGGCTTGAAATCGATAAACGAGCGTCCGGTAATGGTTCCGACGACAATACGATCCCCTTCCTGAAAGTTTTCGTAGATTTTTTCAAACGCATTTCTGTAAACCGTGCGGCGAGCGGTATTCGTGCTGCCCGACATATCAACCAAAACAACGATTGCACGCGAGCCTTTTTTATCCTTGCCGACACCGAAGAAAGCGTCAGCGCTCCGGTTCATAACGCCCAATATCAGAAGGGCGGCGAGTAAGATGGTGCACAAGTTTTTTAGATTCCTTAACTTCATTGGAACGTACCTCCTCAGAATACATGAAACATGAACGAATATAATGCTTAGGATGAACTCAGTACCTGAGTCGTATCCTGTACACGGAATTGAGATGTCGCATTTAGCATTTTTTTGCTCTCATCATCCTCTTCATAGTCGATAACCAGCTCATGATCCCGTTCAAATGATTTGGGTTTTTTATGGTCCGGACGTTCGCGCTGATTGATCTTACGATAGTAATAGATGATTTCCTGAGTCCCTTGATGAATCCGTTTAATTTCCTGGTCCTGCTTGGTAAGAATTTTATTGTGTCTTGCTTCGATTTCGCGCATGGCCTTGTTGAGTTTATTGGTTCTGCGGTGCAAATGCTCTAACAAGGGGTCTTTGTCATGGGCAAAATAGGAGCAAAGCGTGGCGGCGGCTAAAATGACCAGGTTCAGGCCAATGAACGCGGCGCCAATTAATTTGCTGTTGCCGAAACTGCTGATGCCGCCCGCTGCTGCTGCGTTGAGATCACCCAGATACTCGACGCGAACGTAGCCGATGGCAAGCAGACCACCGATAGTTAGAAACAGGAGAGTTCCAACACCCAGGCCGCTTTTCCACCAGGGATCAGATCCGCGCTTCAATAAAATGCCCACGGCATGTGCGATCCAGGGTATAGCGACGGCCACACCGAGCGCCATGATCCAGGTAAAAATCTGGCTTTCACCAAACACGGCGAAGGCCAGAGAGTTCATGGGGATTTCACCCAGGACAAACAGGACCATTAAAATGTAGTACTTACCCCGGGACAATTCCACACTGGGCTCGGATCGTTTGATTTTGGCGGAATGCTCTTCATAGTCCTGGGAGATCCGTTGATAGTCCTTGAGCAGGGGTTTGTGCTTCACGCTGAGTATCTCTAATTCGGGCTCATGCTTGGCCTTTACCTGGCGCGCTTCGTTTTTGGCCATGGCCATCATTTCCTGCTCGAATTGAGAGAAATTCGGATCGTCGCTGGCGGGAAGATTATTCTTTGCATCGACGATTGCGTTTTCTCGGACTTCTTTCTTCGTATACATTGGCTTTTTCCTTTCTCTCCTACGAATTGAACGTGCTTAATAATGCTTTCACAGCTGATCAAACAAACTGTGTTTTAATATATCGGTTAGTTGTCGAATTTCTTTAGATAATTTTTTGGGCATAAACGGCTTTTTTTTAATTTCAAAGCTTATCGGCTCTAATTATATCGGTGGCACGGCATATAAACTTTAGATTCTTTTTGGCATCGATAGCTATTTCTATTATTTTCGGGTAGTTATTTTTTAAATCGAATGCACCAGCAGGTATTCCCTGAATTTTGCAACAGCTTCTCATTAATTTTCATGCAAAGCGCAGGTGTTACCTGATTTTTGCACGAGTCGGAGGCTTTCATCTGCAAGGCATTTAAGGGGGAAGTCGTACTCCTGCTACTGCGAGCCCTTAATAACGCCGCAGATGGAAGCCTCCGGCTCGCCCGCAGGGTGAAAATTAATGAGAATAAAATGGACCATATTCCGATTTAACCACATGATTTTAGAACTCAAAAATTTGAATTTAGCTCAGCCGTGGTTCTTAATTATGAAACCAGCTTCTCATTAATTTTCATGCAAAACTCAGGTATTGGGCTTGAAGTGGTAGTCTGGAATGTGGAAAATGCAGGTTGGAAATCAATGATTCGTTAGGCTTTCTCCAGGGATTTATCTGTCCGCCATGACGCTATCCAATATGAAATTCCGGCGATACACAACAGTCCTAAGACAGTCAACGCCAGGGGGCGGGAAGTTCCGTCGTGAAAAATGCTGAGACTGATGGACGCCAACCCGCCCATCAGCATGGGTACCATGTTCACCATGGCGGAAGCCACTCCGGTGGGGCTGTCCGTTGAATCCAGCGCCCGCATGGGGGCGATGGCAAACATCGGCCCCAGACCGAAGGTCGTAACGGAAAAAACAAGAATTAAACTGAGCGGTCCCTGATAACGGCTGAAAATCAGACCGGTAATTGCAATCGTCCCGATCGCTGAAATGATAAGCCCCAGGCGCAGGAGCGTTTCGATATTCATCTTACCGGCTATCCGGCGGGTGATCAGGTTGGCGGTAATAAAAGAAAATACCGGAATGACGAAATACAGCCCGTAATGTTCGGTGGCCACTTTAAAATAAGAGATCATAATAAACGGGCCGGCCGTCACAAAGGCCATAATCACACCGGAGCCGGCACCGGTCATAACGGCGTAGTT
>CAJHXY010000023.1_pt1 | contig 8718 bp, 6 predicted proteins | sample 9198521 | NCBI WGS metagenome assembly CAJHXY01 (sample SAMEA7708333, study PRJEB35096) | sediment metagenome | biome: marine neritic benthic zone biome [ENVO:01000025]; feature: sediment [ENVO:00002007]; material: shallow marine sediment [ENVO:03000034] sea grass bed [ENVO_01000059] ... | reverse complement strand
TCTAATACAGCCAGGCTCAGGGCTAAATTCTTCACGGTATTGAGCCCCAGCATAATAATCGCGCGGGGCAATGAGGTAATCCCATGCGGCAGGGCATAATAGGCCGAATTAATCAGGCGAAGCACCTGGCCGGTAAGCACCGGATCCAGTGAAATGACCCGGCTTAAATCATTGGGCGAAGCGTAGGGATTATTACAGGTCTCCAAAACTTTTGTCACCGTAGTCGACAAGCTCGGCATGCGACCAATGTAAACCCGGATGCGTTTGAGAAAATTATTCACGTTTGGAGAAGCAACCTGCATGATGCAACTTGTAATTATACAACTTCCGCGACTTAGATATAATCACCCTTATTGTACTTAAAGACTTCCAGTGATGCGGTGACCAGGGTTTGGTTCAGAATTTGCTTTAACTGATCGCCCTCGGCAATCGAATCCAGCATTGGTTTCAGCTGTTCGTTTGCAGTTTCCAGGGATTTAACCAGGGGATGAATATCTTTTAGCGTGGAATTCGGATCAGCAAGCTTGTGACGGTAATCGTCGAGTAAATCCAGCATATTTTCGATCTGATCAATCGTTGACGGTTTTTGCGGATGTTTTACATTTTGCAGCTGTACCGGCAACACATTTTCAATCACCGCAGGGGCTTGAACTTCTTTTTCAGCAGCAGTGGCTGTTGCAAACGTACCCTCTAAAATAGAATTAAAATCCGCTGGTGACGCCTCGGATGGCCTGGCCTGCTTGTCTGCCGGGTAGCCTTGTATGGGTTGATCGTCATTATTTATTTTCATCAGATGGATCCTTTTTTCTACGGTTGTGGATTAGACCTCATTCAACGAATAGGGTATCTGATCGTATTGAATAGATCATCGCTTAACCGAATATTTAAGCAAAAATCATGCACAAAATTCATCAAACCCAAGGGTAATGGTTTATGGTGAAATTCTGATACGTTAGAATTATACCGGCAGACATTTCAGCGGCTCGCAGACGAATAAACCGGCAAAATTTGCCTAGATGAAAACCACCTGCGTCCATCATGGGTCCGAACCGGCCGTCACTGCGGCCTCTTGCTTCTGATCCAGTTCTGAAACCACCCTGTTTTTGCCCCGCTTCTTCGCCTGATAAAGGGCCCCGTCTGCGCGCTCCATAACGGTCAGCGGTGAATCACCGTTGCTGAAGGTACTGACCCCGATACTGATGGTAATGGAAAGCGTGTTGCCGGGTTCAATATCATCCAGCGCATAACGCGTACTGGCGATGGTTTTGCAAATCTTATCGGCCTTGATTACGGCATTGTCCAAAGATGCGTTCGGAAGCAGGATAACGAATTCTTCTCCCCCATAGCGGACAATGATATCATCGTTGCGAATCAAGCTGTGGCATTTGCGCGCCAGCGCAACCAAAACGCGATCACCGGTCTGATGTCCGAAGCCGTCATTGATTTTTTTAAAGTCATCGATATCCAGCATTAAGACCGAGAGTTCCGAGCCGGACTTGGATGCCATTTCAACCATTTCCCTGATCTTGAGGTCAAATGCCCTGCGGTTGCCGATCCCGGTTAACCCGTCAAGCATGGACTCTGCTCGGGCCTTTTTCAATTCCGTATCCAGGACACTGACTTTTTTCGAAAGCAATTCCAGCTCGCCGATGTCGTGAGACTGCTTTTGTCTGACGGTCTCTCGCATTTGTTCAATCTGATCCGTCAGTTCTTGCTTAATTCTTTTTATATCGTCCAGCCGGGTAATCTGCTCAATTTTCTCGCTCTGTGCGTATATTTTTTGATTATACACCTGATTTTCCGAATCCAAAGTTGCCAGGGCTTTGGCCAAAAGATCGATAATATCTTTGAGTTCCTTTTCGCGGTCCTGAATATAAACACGCTGCCGCTCGATATATCTGTGAATTCTTTTCTTGTGCTTATCAAATACGGATTTTGTTTTTCTCAGCTTTTTGTCAGACGCAAAAAAGGTGCTTAAATCGTCAATATCGTTTTTGTAGGCCTCGCTTTCGATTTCCTTTATGTCCAGTGAAAAATCACGCAGATACTCCAGTACGGTCAAGAGGGATTGGCGATAATAGCTCAGTCTCTCGCTGCAATCGGAAAGAGTGGCGCTCAGCCCATTTAAGTTTTGTGTATTATTGTCTTTTTTCGGCAACCGCAATCTCATTGTATCGCCTGTTCCACCAGCACGAGAAATGCACTCTCCGGCTCCGTCAACGGGTACACGCCCACAAGGACGGCAATTTTTCCGGATTGGTGATTCTTCAGGTTTAATGCAAACTTTTCCGGAATTTCGAAATCTCCCAAAGACCTGCGTTTGGCCCGGGAAATCATGGTCTCAAGTGAACTCGGATGCACGATCTGTTCGATTCCCAGCCCGATGAGGTCCTTTTTTTGAACTTCACATAATTGCGCCCACTTTGAATTTCCGCACCAAAAGTATAAATCTTTGATAACGGCCGCAGGCGTGTCAATTTGATTGACAAAATGAATTTTAGGCAGGAAGATCTCCAGGTAATACTGGCACAGATGGCATTCTTTCGAACATTTTGAATCCTTGCTATTTTTGGCCGTAAAACAAACCTCTACACGCCGCTTAAACGCCACACAGGCCTCGCAATTTCGCAGGGAGTCCCTGCCCTGCCAGTATTCCCAGCAATGCTGGAAGCTTTTAAAAATCGGTCCTCTCAAATTTTCCGCTTGCAATTCCGGCGGGATTTTTTGTGCGGTGGATTTGAGAAAGTATAAGAGATCTGGCACCGGAATCGAATAATTGCGCCCGACACGATTGGCACGCAATTTTTTGGATCGAATCCAATAGCCGACCGTGGTGCGCCCGACACCGCACAGAGCGGCTGCCTGGGCTACGGACAGACTCTTTTGCATCGTGGGCATAATGGTAAACTACTCCTTAAAATTTCGCGAATATATAACCCCGAAAAGGGCTAATCCACGATGGGACTGTAATTCTAGATTAATTTCGGAGTATTGGAGTAACCCGGATTTCGGATTTCGGAATTAGGATTTTGGATTTAATTAAAAAGGGAGATGCAATTTCAGTTTCCCTGATACATAAAAATCCGCAATCCGCAATCTAAAATTCCAAATCGAAAGGCGCCAATATTCCACCACTCCAGTATATTGGCTATATCGGCATTTTGCTTAAAAACTTGATCAATTATGCTGTAATGAAAAATGAAAGTGAAAAATTTGCCGAATCGTCAGGGATTTGACAATAAATTCTCCCGGAATGCCGATAGACTGCCGGCGATGGAACCGCAGATGGGGCGAGGATTGTAGGAGTGAACTCATAAACTATTGGAAATAAATCTAATTCCGGTATGCACGCTGCTGAATCACCCCAATGGGAACCGACCTCGACCCATCCAGCTCAAATGGCATAGTAGTTGCAACATTAATCCGCAAAAGGAATGAAGTTTCCTCCTTTCCTTCATTCCCACCTCCGATTAACCCTGTTAGGTCCCCCCCCCTGACAGGGTTTTTTCTGTGAAAAAACAAACGCGTGACACATTTTTGGCAAAGCCTGTCAAGGCAATGGCGATAAATCATGACCATCCAATAAAGGGTTGCTGAAATGCACAGAAGCGGTACGTAATGAATCCCCCAAATAAAGAAAACGTTACAGTTTCAATGATTTATCTCTGAAATAGTGGGTGGTTGGCATGTGTATTGCTACTTCTATTACCAGGGATCCGGCTGAATATTGCGGCCGAAAATACGACACCTGAGATTTCAAAAAAATGAAGTTAGATAAATGACTGGAAAAGGCACCATTAGTAGGATTGAAGAAAAAGTTCACAACCTGCCGCTGATTGACTCTGCAGTGGTAAAAATCATTACGCTGTTGAACAATCCGGACAGCAATTTTGAACAAATCGTCGAACGCCTCTCTCCTGATCTGACCACCCGTTTTCTGATCATCGCCAATTCCGCATACTACGGTCGTGAAGTCCGTTCCATCGCCTTTGCGGTGAAGCTTTTGGGTTACAGTAAAATGAAAGACATCCTGATTACCTCAATCCTGATGGACCATTTTACCAAACGCCTAACGGATTTCAATTTTGATCGCTTCATGAATCAGGCGCAATTCTGTGCTACGGTGGCTAAAGTTTTGGGGGAAATACTCGAGTTCACCCGGTCCGATGATTTATTTACCGTTGCCAGCCTTCAAAATATCGGCAAACTGGTGATTGCCGTCTATTTTAAGGAGCAACACAAGCAAATTATTGCACTGAAAAAATCAGACGGACTTTCAACCCGCGAAGCGGAAAAACAGGTCATGGGAATCAGTCATGGCGAAATTGGTGCCATTGTTTTAAAGCGCTTCAGTGTTCCCCAGGACATCTGTGAGGCGGTTCAATTTCATGATACCTCCGAGGAACAATTTCCCGGTCAGACCGATTCGCACCTGCCATATATCGCCCGGGAAGCAGCCCGTATCGTCGGCCGCTTCAGTCTGCCCGAAAACATACAACCGCATGAACTTGTGGAAAGGCTTTCGCATACTATCCGAGAGGGAAATGACATTTATCGGGGACATGTCAAGGAAGAAATTCGATCAAAGGGATATGATGAAATCTTTCCGCAAGTGTTGGATCAGGCCGCCCGGCTGATCGATCGGGATTTGAAGAAGATTCTGCCGGAGAGGATTCAAACGTCGTAAGAAAGGTTTCAGGTTTCAGGTGTCAGCAAGGTTTAATTGAGGGATTTAGGAATTAAGGAATTGAGGAACTAAAAGACTTAAAAATTCGATCGACACAATACCTTCAATCCCTAAATTCCTGAATTCGCAATTCCTAAATTGAGTGCCCTGAAACCTGAAACCTTAAATCCTAATATGATGCACCTCCTGAAATCATGAACTAATCACCACAACGATCTTTTTTAACGAGCTCTGCCTTTGGCCGGTACAACAGGCAATCTGCCCCCCTCAAGGCGCTGCGCACTTCATCGATGGGATAGCGCCAGCTTTTAAATCTCATCGCCCGGCAGCCGTGAGGAAACTGTTGATTCCAGGTGACAAAGTAGTAGCGGCATTTATGGCAATCAATTCGCATTGCAAGTTCGGGGTTTCACCCCTCCGAAATGTTGGAATACGCACGACCCCCCGTATCACGATTAAGCTACGCTTCGACCTTAATTACCACCAGGGTCGCGTCATCTTTTTGCGGCAAGGGTTCAATAAAATTCTGAAAATCTTGCATTAACGCAGATACAATCTCTTTTGCACTTCGAGGAGCATGTTCACGAATTTTATCACGCAACCGATCTTTGCCAAACATGGTACCGTCTGAAGCGCATGATTCGCAAATTCCGTCCGTGCTGATCACAATAATCTGTCCGGCGCTCAGTTGCACCTCACATTCATGATATTCAGTGTCTTCCATGACCCCCAACGGCAGACCCCGCCCTTTGAGTTCCTCAAACGAATCGGTCCCGGGATCGTAAAGAATGGCCGGTTCATGGCCCGCCCGCACCCAACGAAACTGTTTGTTTTTGGCATCAACCTCACTGTAAAATAGCGTCATAAATCGATTCGACATTTCAACATCCCGCGTGAGTTGACGATTCACATCGGCCACGACACTGGCGATATTGCCGGGTTTTAGTGATCGTTCCCGGAAAAAGGCTCGCGCACTGGTCATCAAAAGCGCCGATGAAACCCCATGATCGGATACATCCCCTACCAACACGCAGATTTTATCGCTAATCCCGTTTCCTCTGTCCAGGAAGTCATAGTAGTCACCACCGGTTTCATCACAGTATATGCAGCGCCCGGAAATATCCAGTCCTTCGATTACCGGTTCAGTTTTAGGAATCAGATGCTGTTGGACCTCCATGGCCTGGGCCATTGAGTGTCGCGTTTTTTTATTGTATTCCCGCTCCCGGGTGACCTGTTGATATTGCTCGATTCCGGTGTTCAGGGACTCACCCAGGACATCAATCGAGCACGGCTTGGTCAGGAAACGAAAGATATTGCCCTCATTTACGGCCTGGATGGCCGCCTGCATATCACCGCTTCCGGTAAGCATGATCCGCACCGTGTCCGGCGCGATTTCGCGCACACGCGCGAGAAATTCGATGCCGTCCATAAAGGGCATCCGATAGTCCGAAACAATGACCGCGTATGGACCGTTTTGCTCGATCAGTTCCAACGCTTCCCGTCCGCCGACAGCGGTTTCGATCTGATATTGCTTGCGTAACTGTCGTTTGTATGAGGCCAACAAACTCTCATCATCATCCACGAAAAGAAGTTTAGCGTTCAAGATTTTCTCCTTGTTGTATATGTTCCTGGCAGGCGGACTGCCAGGCGGGAAAGCGTTGCATTATTTCTTTATCTTCCAGGTAACTGTCATCCAGTCTGGCCGGTATCGGTGTTTCCGTGCTTCCGACTTCATGGGCCAACGCGTTGGCGGAGTGCACAATGGTCAATATGCCCATACGGGCACTACCTTTTGCGGGCGTGTGGTGAAATGCGATGGCTTCAACGACCGGATATTTGATTCCCCAAAGCCCCATTAAATAAGCCGCGATTTCGGCATGGGTAGCCCCCAGCATTTCGTATTCAACTTCCCAGAGGGCTCGACTCTCGTTGAGTGCTGCATCGCGGGCCTTTTGATAAGAATCCGAAAGATTTTGGGCCAGAACCAGTTTGCCCAGATCGTGCAAAAGCCCTACCATATAGGCATCATCGATGACTTCCTTGGTTTGACCTTCCATCTCGGCTACAATCTTCGCAAAAGTGCCGGTTAACATACTATGATTCCATAGCCCATCCAGTGAAAAACCCGGTAGCTTCTTCTGATCAAATTGCGAGAATATTTTGGCCGACAATATCAGTGATTTGATCGTCTCGAACCCGAGATAACCGACGGCGTCCTGGGGGTTGGAAATCTGCCTTCGCAGTCCAAAAAAGGCAGAATTGACCATCTGTAGAATTTTGGCCGTCATGCCAACATCTTTACCAATGATTTCTCCGACCTTTTTAAAAGATGTATTGGCGGACTGCAGCTCTTCCATGATTTCAACATATAACGACGGCAGGCTGGGCAGGGATTCGATACGGGAGACGAGTTTTTGAATTTTCTCATCTGCCAGAAGATCCCGCAGGGCAAAGGCTTGGGCCAGAGTCGACTTCATCAGTTCCGCATCGCAGGGTTTCGACAGATGTTGATGTGCGGATCGCACGGTTTTTAGAATCATCTCCTGATCCAGCTGCCCGGAGAGTATGATCCGGACAATGTCAGGATGATTCTGCATGACCTTCTCCAGCAACTGTACCCCATTCATACCCGGCATCTGCATGTCGGTAATCACGGCATCAAACGGTTCTTTATTGATGAGATCGAGCGCTGCCCGGCCGTCGGTGACAAAGCGCATTTCCCACTCGTGGCGCATGCTGCGCAACATTCGCTGCAGGCCTTTGAGAAGCAACGTTTCATCATCGACAAAAAGAATTCGTCTTTTTCGACTGGCATCCATATCAGCTCGACTGATCCTCAAGAGGTAGACAAATGCTAAACGTGGTTCCTTCACCTACCGTGCTGTCCAGATTGAGGGTACCCCCATGTTTTTCGATAATTACAGAATGGGCAATGGCCAAACCCTGCCCGGTACCCTTCCCTATTTCTTTGGTGGTAAAAAAAGGATCAAAAATACGTTGCCGGATGGCCTCGGGTATCCCACCGCCGCTGTCACTGATGATCACCTCTGCAAAATTCTCCTTTTTTCGCGTGATAATCCGAATGACGCCTTTTTCAGCAGACTGGCTGTCAATCACATCCGCGATGGCATGCGCGGCATTGATGATTAAATTCAGAATCACCTGATTAAATTCTCCCGGCAGACAGGGCACCGCCGGCAGAGCGGCATCAAACTCCGTCACCATATCGGCCACGTATTTCCACTCATTGCGGGCCACCGTAATGGTGCTTTCAATGGCTCTGTTGATGTCGATTGCGGTTTTCTCTTCCTGACCGGGATGGGAAAATTCCTTCATGGCCCGCACAATCTTTCCGATTCGCTCGACCCCTTCCAGGGTTTGTTCGATGGCCGGCGGAATTTCTTGCATCAGGTAGTCGACATCCGCCTCTTCTAGACCGTCCTCCAGCCTGCCGACGAGCTCGGAGGTCAGTGTATCAGACTTGACCGCTGCCAGCAGCTGGGCATATAGCGCCAGAACCTCCATAATATCTTCAAAGGCATCCTGGAGAAAACGCGTATTATCACCCACATATTGGGTGGGCGTATTGATTTCATGGGCGATGCCGGCGGCCAGCTGACCGATGGATTTTAATTTCTCCGTCTGCACCAGCATGTCTTCCATGGCCCTGCGGTCGGTAATGTCGGCTGCGAGGATGATAAATCCGATGAGCTCATCGGGCTCCAGCCGCACCGGATTAATCGTGAGACCTAAATACCCCTGTTTGCCGTCTGTGCGGGTAAACACGATATCATCAACACGGACCGCAGTGTTGGCGTAATGGCATTTTGAAATACCGTCTTCAACCCGGGGCCAATCCCATTGAATCCCAATTTCGGCCAGCGGGACCCCAATGACCTCCCCGGCCGTCATTCCCAGAACCCTCGCGGCCTTGGGGTTCCATAGGTTGACGTGTTGTTGCTGTGAAAGCCCAATGAGTATCGTCGATAATGACGACAGCAGACATTCGATTTCCCGGTTGGATTTCTTAA
>CAJHXY010000022.1_pt1 | contig 8722 bp, 4 predicted proteins | sample 9198521 | NCBI WGS metagenome assembly CAJHXY01 (sample SAMEA7708333, study PRJEB35096) | sediment metagenome | biome: marine neritic benthic zone biome [ENVO:01000025]; feature: sediment [ENVO:00002007]; material: shallow marine sediment [ENVO:03000034] sea grass bed [ENVO_01000059] ... | reverse complement strand
TTTTCTCGGTTTTGCTGGATGAACTGCTGGATCCACGTACGCTTTACAAGCCGCCTGCCACCGCAGATTTGAAAACTGATTTGCAACACCGAATGGAACAAATTCCCTCCGAGGATCTTGAATATCAGATCGAAGAGTTGTGTATTTATAAACAGATCAATGTGTTGCGCGTTGCGGCAGCCGATGTGACCGGCACGCTGCCCCTGATGCGGGTCAGCGATCACCTCTCGGAAATAGCGGAAACCATCTTGAATCAAGTGGTTTCCCTGGCCTGGGACCATCTGGTCGAAAAACACGGCTTGCCCGTCTGCCGCTGTGATGACGCGCCCTGTGAAAAAGGATTTGCCGTCATTGCATACGGTAAGCTGGGCGGTCTAGAACTGGGATACGGCTCCGATCTTGACCTTGTTTTTTTACATACCGGAACAACCGATCAAACCCGGGGCGGTGAGCGACCAATTGACAGTGCCCAGTTTTTCAACCGCCTGGGACAGCGGGTGATTCATCTCCTGACCTCCCATACCCGCGCCGGCAAAGCATACGAACTGGACATGCGACTGCGGCCCAGCGGCAGCTCCGGTATCCTGGTCATTCATATTGACGGCTTTGAAGAATATCACCGGGAAGACTCATGGACCTGGGAGCATCAGGCCCTCATAAAAGCAAGACCCGTTTATGGAGAATTAAATTTAACCGAGCGTTTCGAAAAAATACGCAGGGAAGTCCTCGGCCGACCGCGCGATAAATCCGGGCTCCGAAAAGAAGTTATTGATATGCGCGAGCGCATGCGCACCCAATTATTAACCCGGGAAAAAGGGATATTTGACTTGAAGCAGGATGTAGCCGGCATGGTGGACATTGAATTTTTGGTGCAGTATCTGGTCCTGTTAAAGTCCCATGAATATCCCGAGCTGCTGCAGTGGACGGACAATGTGCGGCTGCTGCAGACGCTTATTGAAACCGGCGTGATGGACGAAAATACCGCCCACATTCTCAAACACGCCTATTTGATCTATCGTGCCGCCGCGCATCAACTCAGCCTCCAGGAGAAACCGGCAAAGGTCAACATCGACAAATTCGGCCCCATGCGATCCAGGGTTCGGGAAATTTGCCGGGCTTTTTTCGAGTCCGGTTGATTTTCCCTTCGACCGCACCCGTCATGCCGGTCCCGGATCAAGTCCGGGATGACGGATCCGGCATCCAGTTGCATAATAGTCTGAAAAGCCTGGATTCCGGGTCAAGCCCGGAATGACAAATCCGCCACACATGACATTTGGACAAAAATAGGTCAATTCTTTTCACCGGAATGACAACAGATTGATTTTTAGCGTATTGAGCTTATCAAATTTAAGAAACCAACCTTACATTTTTGTAACTTTTTTTCGGTTTTTTTGTCAAATTTGTAATATATCAAATTCTCCCGTCGCAACGAAAATCCACATAACTATCTTTAAATATATGTAATCTTTTCATTCTAGATTCCATGGCACGCATGTTGCTCTTATATGGGCAATTATTAATAGATCGAACCGGTACCTGAAAATCAAAGAAATCGAATGCTGGAAAACATTCACAGACAAGCCGCTAAGCAGCTGCAACAAAAAACTGAAAGTTTAACCAATCGTTTTTTGAATGGTAAAGAACCCCATTTTTTAAAGCTGCATGCCCGGCTGATAGACGATTATTTCCTGCAGGCATTTGAGACCAGCATGGTGGGCCCCAGCATGGATATAAGTCAAAATCCATATGCCATCATTGCTCTGGGCGGCTATGGCAGACAGGAGCAGTGCATCCGGTCCGATGTTGATCTGCTGTTTTTATTTAAAAAAAAGGTCCCGGCCGAGGCCGAAAATCTGATCCAGGAAATCATCTATCCGCTGTGGGATATCGGCCTGGATGTCGGCTATGCAACGCGTTCCCTGAAAGAATGTCTAAGTCTTGCGTCTCAGGATTTTGAGGTGTTGACGCCCGCACTGGATGCCCGTTTCATCTGCGGCTGGTCGCTGATTTTCTCCGATCTCATGGGGCAGATACGGGAAAAAATCATTGCGAAGAAAGCCCGCAGCATCAGCAACTGGCTGGTTCAAAAGAATGAAATACGACATGCCCATTTCGGAGATTCCGCCTACCTGCTTGAACCCAACTTCAAAGAGGGACAGGGAGGGTTGAGGGATTATCACACCATGCTGTGGATCGGAAAAATCGAATATAATATGAAAGACGCCAGAGATTTTGAATACCTGGGACTGCTTTCACACGATGAATTTCAGGAGCTCAGAGCCTCCCTGGGGTTTATCTGGAATGCACGCAACCGGTTGCATTACCTGTGTGGCAGAAAATGCGATCAGCTGAACTTTGAAAATCAGCTCAAGCTGGCCGAGGCCCTGAAATATAAGAGCAGCAACGGTCAGCAGCCGGTGGAGAAATTTTTAGGCGAGCTGCACGCCAGCATGGAATTCGTAAAACAACAGCACCTGATGTTTTTGTATGAACTGGGCCTGGAAAAAAAACGCCAGCGCCGTAAAAAATCACAGAAAAAAAGTAAAATTGACGGCCTGGACGTCACAGAATCAGGCACCCTTGATTTTTCGGCCCCCGAGAAAATTATCGAGTCGCCGGCGCTTTTAATGCAAATATTTGAAGAATGCGCCCGCTTAAAATTTCCGTTAAGTACCGAATCCAAAAGACTGGTGAAAGAATTTTCGTATCTCGTGAACAACAGGTTCAGAAGCAACCCATCGATTCTCAAATCATTCGAACGCATTCTGGTGGCGCCGGCACCGACCTTCAATGTCCTGAATGAAATGCTGAATACCGGGTTTCTGAAGAAATATATTCCTGAGTTTCACAATATCAGCAACCGTATCCAGTACGATGAATACCATCTTTACCCGGTGGACAAACATCTATTGCGAACCGTGAAGACCGTCAAGAAATTCGGTTCGTCCAAAGACAGCAGCCTGGAGCCGTTGTGCGAAACCATCTACAAAGAAACTAAAAACAAAAAGCGGTTGCTATGGGCAGCGCTGTTGCACGACATCGGAAAAGGAGAATCCGATGAGGATCATGCTCAAAAAGGCAGCGCCATCGTAAAAAAGATCCTTAAAGGCAAAGGCCTGAATAAAAAAGATGTCGATACCGTTGCTTTTCTGGTGGAGGAGCACCTGGCGTTAATTAAAACCGCCACCCGCAGGGATATTCATGACGAAGAAACCGCCATTTTCTGTGCCAGAAAAATAAAGGATGTGGGCCGGTTGAAAATGCTTTATCTGTTAACCGTTGCCGACTCCATCTCAACCGGTCCCATGGCCTGGAACGATTGGACCGCAACCCTGCTGCGGGATTTTTTTCTCAAGGTTCTCAATGTGCTCGAAAAAGGAGAACTCGCCACCGAAGAAGCCATCAACGTCATCGAGCAAAAAAGAGAAGCTGTCATTGCTTCGGCTGCCACGAAAAAGGCCAAAAAAGAAACGGCTGACCTGTTTGCCGCCATGTCTCCACGCTACCGATTATACATGCCGGTCGATGCCATAACCGAGCATATCGAGCTTTATAAGAAAATGGGCGATGCGGAATTTGTCTGGGACATCCAGCACCCTGAAGAAGCCAATACCCGCACGGTGACCCTGTGCGCCAAGGACCGTCCCGGCCTGATTTCCAAAATAGCCGGCGTGTTTACCCTGAACAACATCGACATCCTGGATGTCCAGGTGTTCACCTGGCGCAACAACATCGCCCTGGATATCTTCAAGGTCAAGCCGCCACCGGATCAAATACTGGAGGATGAAAAATGGGCCCGGGCCGCAGAAAACCTCGCCGATGCTTTAAGCGGCAAGCTGGACCCAACGGCGGCACTCGGCAAAAAACTGGCCGGGCAGCGGCGGATGAATGGCGGGATTTCTAAAAAGCCCCATCGTGTTGCCGTGGATAACACTGCATCCAGTTTTTTTACCGTTATTGAAGTCTTTACCTATGATTTTCCGGGCCTGCTGTTCAGCATTACGGATGCGATTTTTCGATGCGACCTCGACATCTGGGTGGCCAAAATCGCCACCAAGGCCGATCAGGTGGTCGATGTATTTTACGTTCGGGATTTAAACGGTCAAAAGGTGGATGCGGAAGATCAGGTCAACCAGATAAAAAACGCCATATTGGATCGGCTTCCGGCCCAGTCGATGGCTTAACACTATGAAATATAATTTTTTAATTTTAATTCTCGCAGGGAATCAGCGAAACTCAAAGGAGGAAAAATTTAAAAATGAAATTTAGAAGTTTGTGGACAGCGGTCATACTGTGCAGTATTCCCTTTTCTTCGGCAATTGCATCGGATGGTTTAAACTCCGGCGACACCGCCTGGATCATCGTCTCAACCGCTCTGGTGATGATGATGACGCCGGCCGGCCTGGCTCTGTTTTACGGCGGCATGTCGCGATACAAAAACCTGCTCAACACATTCGCCATGACCTTTGTGGCCTACTGTCTGGCCAGCGTCATCTGGATGCTATGGGGCTACAGCATCGCCTTCGGACCGGATAAAGGCGGTATCACGGGTAGTCTGGCACACTTTTCATTGGCCGGAATTGGTGTGGACAGTCTTTCCGGCAGCATACCAACTTATGTATTTGCCCTGTTTCAGATGACCTTTGCCTGTATCACCGTGGCGCTGGTGCTCGGTGCGGTCGTTGATCGCATGAAATTTTCGGCCTGGATCGTTTTTACGATTCTATGGGTGACCTTCATCTATTGCCCCATCGCCCATTGGGTATGGGGCGGCGGCTGGATGGGTGAGATGGGGGCACTTGATTTTGCAGGCGGAACGGTGGTTCATATCAATGCCGGCGTGGCCGGTCTGGTACTTTCGCTGATCGTTGGAAAACGAATCGGTTACGGCAAAGAGGCCATGTTTCCGTCCAGCATCGCACTCACGGGGCTGGGCGCGGCCCTGCTGTGGTTCGGGTGGTTCGGTTTTAATGCCGGCAGCCAGCTGGCAGCCGATGGTGTCGCCGGATCGGCCTTTTTGGTCACCAACACTTCAGCGGCCATGGGAGCCCTGGCCTGGATGTTTGCCGAATGGTTGGTGGATAAAAAACCAACCATGTTGGGTCTGGCATCCGGTATCGTAGCCGGGCTGGTTGCCATCACGCCTGCAGCCGGGTTTGTCAATATGCCGGCTTCTTTGATCATCGGACTCGGTGCCGGCCTGCTGGGTTTTATCAGTGTGGCCAAGCTCAAGCATAAACTGGGCTATGACGATTCTCTGGATGCGTTCGGTGTGCATGGCATGTGCGGTATCTGGGGTGCCCTGGCCACCGGACTGTTCGCCAACCCGGCGATCAATGAGGTCGGACGGGGATTGTTTTACGGCAATCCGAAACAGCTATGGATCCAGATCATATCCATTATTGCCACCGCAGTATTTACAGCCGTCGGAACGCTGATTATAACTTACATAACCAAATTAGTCACCGGCGGGCTGAGGGTCAATCAAGAGGAGGAGATTGCCGGACTCGACAATTCCCTTCATGGCGAAAGAGCTTTTGAGATTCCAGGTTAAGCCGTGTTAAGGTTACCAGAAATAATAAACAGGAGGATAGGAAATGAAAAAAATTGAAGCGGTCATCAAGCCCTTCAAGCTGGACGATGTCAAGGAAGCGCTGAACGAAATCGGCATCCAGGGAATGACGGTTTCCGAGGTGAAAGGCTATGGCCGGCAGAAGGGCCACAAGGAAATCTACCGCGGGGCAGAATACGTGGTGGACTTTATCCCTAAAATTAAAATCGAGATTGTGGTGGAGGCCGACCAGGCCGACCAGGTCGTTCAAAAAATACGCGAAGCGGCCAACACCAACAAAATCGGAGACGGTAAGATCTTCGTGATCCCCGTGGAAGGGGCCGTAAGGGTAAGAACCGGGGAAACCGGTCCGGACGCGATTTAGACCAGAAAATTGAGGAATTGGGGAATTGAGGGAAAGAAAATTGAGGAATTAAGGGATTGAGGAATTGGGGAATTAAATAATTGCAGAAAATCTGAGCCCCCGAATCCTTTAATTCCTAAATTCCTGAATCCCTAAATTCCTAAATTAGGAGTTACTTCGTCTCCATCACCCAAACCCCCCGCCAATCGGACGGCGGATCATTGATGAAGACGCGACACTTAACGGCATAGGGGGCCGCAGGCGGATCGACATCCTCGATGGAAGTAAACGCTTTCAGGGCGGATTCGAATTCACCATTATAGAACAGAGACAATCCCCGCTGAAAAGTCGCCAGAGTATCTTTTCTACGCTCATATTCCTCACGGAACATGGGTTCATAGACAGCCACCGGCTGGCTGCGACCGACAACATTCAGCCGCGCCAGTTCCCGGGCAGCAAATTGATCACGCAGCAATTCCCGGCTGGCCCCGGAAATCATGGTATAGGTGCCGAACTGTTTGTTGGCCCCCTCCAGCCTGGACGCCAGGTTAACGCTATCCCCGATCACGGTGTAGTCAAATCGAGTATAGGATCCCATGTTTCCCACCACAGCCGGTCCGGTATGGATACCAATGCGCATCCTTAAATCTTGTCCGATGTGCTGCTTGATTTTCGGCTGCATGGCTGCAAGCCCTGCCTGGCAGCGCAATGCAGCGCGCACGGCGCGCACGGCATGTTCAGGGACATCGAGCGGGGCATTCCAGAAAGCCACAATGGCATCGCCTTCGTATTTATCGATGGTGCCGCCTTCGGCATGAATCAGGTCGGTCATTTCCGAAAGATAGTCATTTAAAAATGCCGTCAACGACTCGGGGTCCATGCCCTCGGAGATGGACGTAAAGCTCTGCAAATCGGAGAAAAATATGGTCAGGACCTTGCGCTCGCCGCCCAGTTTCAGACGCTCGGGATTGGCGATGATCTGCTCGATAACATCCGGGCTTAGAAAATGTTTAAATGCATTTTTGATAAACCGGCGCTGCCGCCCTTCGGTGGCATAATTTACGATTAATCCGATACCGATCGTGACGATAATGGCGATTTCCATCACCACTACGGGTAGCCAGTACCCCAGATGGTAAGCCCCCAGACCCATGAAAACTGGCAGGCTCAGCGCAAGGACAGCGATAACAATGCTCACGGAAGGTGTGCTGAAATTGGTGGTGGCCAGCGCACAGCCGATAGCAATAAAAAAAAGGATTGCAATGGACAAAGCCCGGGGGGCTTTTTGAATGAAGTCGCCGGAGAGGAAATTATCCAGCATGGTGGCATAAATTTCAACACCGGGCATTACACCCGCCACGGCTGCAGACCGCAAATCAAATAATCCCTTGGCCGACATTCCGAAAAATACGTATTTATCTCTGAAGGCTGCGGGATCATTTATATTGGGTGATTCAGCGTTGAGGACCTGAATTTCAGACTGTATCACAGCGGCGGCACTGAAGGTCTTGTAGGTGCCGGCCGGTCCGCGGTAGCGCAAAATTGCACTGCCGTTGCGATCGACCGGAATGGAAATGCCGTCCAGAATCACCCGGTCAAATAGGATCTGCAACGCCGCATCGGGATTGGCGGCCAGATAGTTGCCCAGTCCCAGAGCGGGCAATAGCTGATCATCAAACAGACCGAACAGTTCGATCTTACGATAGATACCATCCGAATCCGGACTTTGTGTGACATTACACAAAATGGCGGTGTTTTGTGCAACTTCAACAATCGGCATCATTGCACGGCTGAAAGCCTTGATTTTGTGATCGGCATGCTGTTGCCACGGCTGGAGTCCGATGACTTTAAATCGCGGCATAGGAACCCCGGCTGGCCAGTGCTCCCCGCCGGAGCCATCTTTATCATCCAGAGCCACCGAGGTTGCGGTGTTGCCAAAGCTGGCAAGCGCACGCCCAAATCTGCGATCATCCTCGATGCCATAACCGGAGGGATCTTCAAACAAAACATCAAAGGCCAGCGCTTTGGCGCCGCTTCTGCGGCAAAAATCCACCACCGCAGCATACATTTCTTTGGGCCACGGCCAGTTCAGATCGATTTCTTTGCGGCCCCAATCCAGGCTCTTTCCGTCCAGGAGAATCAGACGGATATCGTCGGTGGCCTTGCCCGGTTTGGCCATGAAGGCCACCCGCCAATCCCATGTCCTTTGTTCCCACGAATCCAGATAGCCCAGAAAGTATGGGATGAGTGCGAGGATGGCGCCGGTAAGTCCGATGAGTACACCGCGAGAAAGTTTGTTTTCGAGTCTAAGGCGCATGGCCAGATTTAGCTCTATGTCTACCACTGGTATTTAGTCATCTAATCCAACCAGTGCTGTTTTAAAAGATGAACATCGAACATCGAACGTTCAACTTTGAACATCGAATAATGATGTCGCTCCGCTCCACCATTTAATTCAATTTTTGAATAATCTGATTTCAACCTTGAATGGCAATTTTTAACTTTTCATTTTTCCCGTTCAACGTTCGATGTTGGATGTTCGATGTTCGATGTTAAATTTTTTTACCCCTCCCAAAAGACAAATTTAGATTGATCCCAGCGCTCTTTTAAACCTGGCTTGCCTCGGCATCGATGATTGAACTTTCGAATAGCTGAGATAACTTTCAATCTCCGAAATTCGTTTCTCCGGTGACGGGTGGGTCTTCACAAAATCGTTTCCTCCGGGTTTTAGACGCTGTTCCATGACCCTGAGCATGTCCACCAGACCGCTGGGATTATATCCAACCCGGTAAAGAATGTTGGCGGCA
>CAJHXY010000021.1_pt1 | contig 8963 bp, 8 predicted proteins | sample 9198521 | NCBI WGS metagenome assembly CAJHXY01 (sample SAMEA7708333, study PRJEB35096) | sediment metagenome | biome: marine neritic benthic zone biome [ENVO:01000025]; feature: sediment [ENVO:00002007]; material: shallow marine sediment [ENVO:03000034] sea grass bed [ENVO_01000059] ... | reverse complement strand
ATCGCACCTCCCCCGTGGGTAGAACCAGACTCCCCCCTTAGAGATAATAATTGATGAACGATTTTTACTTTTCACTCACTATCATTTACATCTTCCAGTTTCATATGATCCGGCACGATCATCGACTCGACGATGATTTCTTTGAGTGACAGGGCTTTTATCCCCAGATCGTATTCTTCGCCAAGATCATTGATCTGGTCGAAGCAATTGTGGCAGGGGGTGATGACGATTTTGGCACCGGTGGCTTTAATCTGTTCAGCTTTTACCTTTCCGGATGCCATGCGGGCCGGTTTGTATTCCGGGCCCATGGGCATGATCCCGCCGCCGCCTGCACAGCAATGGTTGTGGTCGCGATTGGGGGCCATATCTCTGAAATCCTCAACCACAAAGGGGATAATTTTACGCGCTTCCTCCCACAGGCCGCCGTTGCGGGATACATTGCAGGGATCCTGATAGGTTACCGGCTCCTTAATCTTCTTGGCGGGATTGATTTTGATCTTACCTTCGGTCAGGTATTCACTCATCAGCTTTACAAAATGAACGATCTCAACCGGCGGTTTGCCACCGGCGTAACCGGCCATGTAAGGCCCTTCATACGCCAGGGAGCGATAGGCGTGCCCGCACTCGGTGATCAGGATTTTTTGCGCACCGATTTCCCGGGCTTTTTCATAGACATTTTTGACCTGTTGCCCGGCCAGATTGCGGTCACCGTTAAACATGGGCAAATTTGTGCAATCCCATCCAAACGCCGGAATAGTCCAGCTTTCCTGTGCCGCTGATAGAATAATGGCGGCCATGGAAATGTCCTGGGGATAATATACGGGTTCGCGCGGATTAATGGTATACATGTATTTTACATCCGGTTTATCCACCGGGATCTTGACATTGCGGTACTCATCTTCGGTTTCCTCCTCCATCCAATCACAGGTATCAATCAATTCCTCAACGGGTAATCCCATGTGATTTCCGGTTTCGCGGCAATTTTCCGAGAATTCGGACAGGCTTTTGGGCCGGATCCCCTGTGAGTGGCAAATGTTTCTGGAAATCGAAATCATGGTGGCGATATCGATGCCAAAAGGGCAGTACATGGCGCAGCGTTTGCACATGGTGCATTGCAGCCATGCGATTTCGTAGCATTTTTCCAGGAAAGATCGATTTACTTTTCCTTTACGACGATACAGCTCGCCCAGTGTGTTTTTCACCTTGTAAGCCGGGCTTAATTTAGGGTCTCGATCATTGCCGAGATACACAAAGCAGCTCTCGGCGCACAGCCCGCATCTTGAGCAAATGCTTAACCAGGTTCGAATGCGAGCCCCGTTGTTGGCATCCAGGATCGCACGGATTTTCTTTATGTCGAACGAAAACTCTGCGTTTTCGAATTCTTCCTTTAAAGTCGCCTCAATATCCGCCATTAATATTTTTCTCCGAATATATTCTCCAGTAATTGATACCGGTTTAGAAAGTCAATATAAGAAAAACCAATTTGCACCCCCTCCCTTGATCCCTCCCGCCAGGGGAGGGAACTATATTAGCTCTCGATTAACAGGTATGTTTTAACTTAGGAAGAGAGTCATTCCGGCAAAACGAGCTTCGTTACAATAGGAAAGAACCCTTAAATTCAAACCGTCATGCCGGTCCCGGATCAAGTCCGGGATGACGGATCCGGCATCCAGCAGGCTAAATCAGAAACGGACTGGATTCCGGGTCAAGCCCGGAATGACAAATTGGTGGCACATTCCGTTTTGCCGGCTGTGGCATCGTCTGAGTCACCGGAATTCAACTTCAATAATTTATTCTTTTACCGGCCAACGGGCTAACGGGCGAACCGGTAAACCTGATTCACCAGGATCTCGCTCCTCTTCTGCCTCCCATCTCAAAACCAATGAATGCACGGGTAAAGAAGAAAAGGATCATATGGCTCAGCTTGGTAAACGGTATTAAAATCAGCAAAACCTGGGCCGATAGAATATGTAAAATTAAAAGCGTTTCATAAGGGCCCCATTGATGATAGGCGAAAAGGCCCGTTATAAATGGTGCCGTAGTAAGAATCAATAAAGTGTAATCCCAAGCACTGGTCAATATGCGCACTTCGGCGCGCCGCATTCGTCGTATGATTAGAAAACCGGCGGATACAATCAGAATAATGGTCATACCATCAGCCACAGCGGCGGGCATTGACCACAGGCTTAAGCCAAATGCTTCATCCCACATGATATTATGCGCATTCAGGAACAGGGGGACAGCCAGCAAGCTTAGATGAAAACTAAATGCCATTAACGTGAAAAACGGCTGATTGCGCATGGAGGCGCTTCCCCAGGGAACAAGCCAGTGAGCAATCGATTTAATCCCCCAGCTGAAGCTGCTGTGATTGTAAACGATCTGATCTTTCTTGCGGCTGAGATAGAAAAGAAAAGCCAGTCGCCCGCCCATACCGCAGATAAAAATGATAAACGTGATCCAGAGCAAGGGGCCTGTCAGATAATCATATAAAGCATTCATGGCGATTACTTCACGATATTCAATATGTCTTTGAACTCTTTTCTTTGAGCATCTTTTACGATTTCGAAGAGGACCGTTTCCACGCTGGAGATGCCGGCACCTGCGGCTTTGCTTCTCTCGAGACCGATTTGTTTGTTTTCGGCCGTTCGTGAAGACACTGCATCGGATAGAATTTCGACACTATATTTTAATTTTACTAAATCCCGGGCCGTTTGATAGACACAGATGTGGCTTTCTATTCCGGCAATGACTATATTTTCCGGCTGTGCGGAATTTAATTCCAGCATAAATTGTTCATTGTCACAACAGCTGAAACTAAATTTACTGATTGGCTCGATATCGTGCAAATGTTCGCGAAGTTCGGGAATAGTGGGCCCCAGGCCCCGGGGATTCTGCTCTGTTAACAGCGTTTTAATCCCAAGTATCCGGGCACCATTGATCATGTTGACGATCGATTTAAACAGGACTTCCTTTGCGTTCATCACATGGGCCAGCCTTCCCTGAACATCCACCACCAATAATAATGTATTCTCGGATGTAAGCATAGCCGTACAATTTCCTTTCACCAATAAAAAGGCAGAGGCCCGGCAGGCTCTGCCTTTGCTTAAAAGTGGTTTCAAAATCCCATCTCAGGCTCGATAGCTGCGTTGCAATTCGGCTTAAAATGCTCACGTACTACGTGTACGCTCCGCTTTTAAACCGAATCGTCGCCTTGCTCTCAAGCCTGATCTGAGGTTTTGAAACCACTTTTATTTTTAATGCTGGTTTGCCCGAAATTAACTGTCAAGTTTAAAACTGGGAACGAATTCCCTGCTACTCTTCAAAAACTGGGACGCTTTTCCATTTTCCGATGCGCAACCACTTGTCTCTGCGCTCACCGGATTGTCTTCGCTCTTGTAATTTTCTGCGTTCTTTTCCGCCTTTTGAAAGATATTCCGCACTGTCCTCAAATCTTTTGTCACTTTTCGAACGACGTTCGTCTCGAGCGCGGTCCTGCCAATCTTTCAGGGTAGCATTCTTTGATTTTCCGTCCCCGGTGCTTTTCGCCTTCGTCATATCCCTTCCTCAACTATCAGACCCTTATATCGGCGCTAAAATATGGCGTCTCTTATGAATTTCCACCTTTAATGCAACTTCCCCCCGACTAACTTTCCCCTTATTTACATTACCGGCGGTTCCAGAAATTTCAAACTATAGAAAGGTATCCGATTTTATAGGATAAATTACCAAATAAGTCAATACCAATCCGACAAAAAATCAGCGCAATCCCGGAAATACGAATCGACTGTTTCGCAATGGGTCAAAATACGCGAATTCGCTTGCTGTCGCGGGAAGACAGGGCTTTTCCGTGGACACGAATTATTCATGGAAAATCAGATTGATATGGGTGGGTGAAGGTGGTTTGACGGGGGAAAACTGAGACTTGAGATTCAGTTAACTGGTGATTTCATAGACCGATTCTTCATTTTCAGAAAAATATTTGATTGCATCCAATTGATGCTGGGTTAAATGGGTAAATTTTACACCGATGCCTTGCTGGCTGCTCCATACAATTTCTCCGGCCATTTTCAGGGGTTTCTGATAGCTGGGAACCGAAAATGACATGATGATTTCCTGTCCGCCAAAAAAATAGTCCGAGGTTTCAATAAATACGCCGAAAGCACTAATATCCAGAATATAGCCTTGGAAAGTCCGGCCGCTGACCTTGTAATCAATGGGTATTAAGCATGGTTTCCGGGAGTGCCCGCGTCTATCCCGGTGATCATCTCCCGGTGTCTTTTTCTCTAACGCATCTAAAAGAAGTGCCTGTTGCTGATCCGTCATATCGATCACCAACTTGAAAATGTGAGTTGTAAAATTATCCCGCAGCAAATTTTTTAAAATAAGCAACAGCCGATCTTCAGAGACGTTATTCATCAGTTCAAACAAACGTGCAATCACACTATATTTTCCCTTTGGCGGTTTAGAAGCTGCCATGTGATGAATCCTTGGTATAGGCCGACGCAACTATTTTTATTTTACGCAAAAAATTGAATTCCTAACCTTTGTTCATATATCGGCAATCATAGCTTTAAACTTAAGTAATTACCTGAATTTTGTACCAAAATTCAGGTAACTATAAAATGGCACAATCAGGCTAAAATCGCAATACAATTTTCAGGCAGATTTTCTTTTAACCTTCTGATATGGCGAGTTTTTATCGATTCTTCCTATTTTTAGCTTGCCAACCACTTCCCCGATTTGTTATTAGCCTTATGTTCGACCAGAAGATGATCTTAACGCTGATGTCGGAAGTAAATTCTATATTGTTATTCGTACAGGTGTTAATCATATATACAAAAAGGAGGGAAATCGTATGGTGATGAAAAACTACAGTAACTCATTGACAAAAGCCGGTCTTTTAATTGCCGTTGTGCTGTTGTTCGGCGTTTTTATGATGTCCTGCGGCCCGTCTGAAATGGTCGGTGAGCTGGAAAAGAAAGCCGCAGACCTTGAAGCCAAGGTTGCCGAACTGCAAAAGGCCAATGCAGATCTTGAAAAGAGTGCCACTGCCGCCGGAAATACCCTGGAAACCGTAAAGGCCAGGGGGAAACTTATTATCGGTGTAAATGGTGGTGTATTTGGTTTCAGCATGCCCGATGACAAAGGTGTATGGAAAGGTCTGGATGTGGATACAGCCCGGGCCATCGCAGCTGCAGTATTTGGGGATGCCGATAAAGTTGAATACAAAGCATTGACCGCCGTGCAACGTCTGCCTGCGCTGCAGTCCAAAGAAATTGATGTGTTGTGCCGCAATACCACCCAGACCCTGACACGGGAAACCGTCAACGGGTTGAACTTCACCCAGGTTAACTTTTATGACGGCCAGGGATTCCTGGTGCCCAAGAAATTGGGGGTAAAAAGTGCCAAAGATCTGGGCGGTGCTACGGTTTGCGTTTTACCCGGTACCACAACCGAGATGAATGCGGCTGACTTTTTCCGTAAAAGCAAACTGGACTGGAAACCGGTGGTCATCGAGCAAACCGCCGAGCTGAACAAGGCCTTTTTTGCCGGTCGCTGTGATGTGCTGACTTCAGATGCCTCCCAGCTGGCTGCACAGCGCTCGGTATCTCCCAATCCGGAGGATTATGTCCTTTTGCCGGAGATTATCTCCAAAGAACCCCTTGCACCGGTGGTGCGCCATGGAGATGATCAGTGGTATGACATCGTCAAATGGACGGTACAGGCGTTGATTCAGGCGGAAGAGTTCGGCATTACCTCCCAGAATGTGGACGAGATGCTGAAGAGCGAGGATCCCTCAATCCAGCGTTTTCTGGGTGTGACCCCCGGAATGGGCAAAGCATTGGGACTTGATGAGAAATGGGCCTATAATGCCATTAAACAGGTGGGTAATTATGGCGAGATTTTCGACCGCAATGTGGGACCCGATACCCAACTCGGACTCCAGCGCGGCCTCAATGATCTCTGGACCAGAGGCGGTCTGATGTATGCGGCTGCATTTAGATAATCCGACCAGAGGGTGGCCCTTGCAGGACACCTCACATTCTCACCGCAGTTAAAACAGCCTGCTTTTGTTTTTGCGGGAGCAGGCTGTTTAACAAATGTTCATTCGGTCCCGCCTTGGGCGGGACCGAATGAACACGCTTTAGCAGGGGCGAGGATTATGCCGGCGAATCATACCAACAGCATGGTATCGAGTTCATCTGAAAAGGTCCCTTTCTGGCTTGATCCCAAAAAACGGGCCATTTTGTACCAGATTGGTATGTTTTGTATGGTGGCCCTGCTGGCTTATTATCTGGTATCCAATACCCTGACAAACCTGGAAAGACAGAGTATCGCCTCGGGCTGGGGATTTCTGGGAAAAGAATCTTCGTTTGAAGTCGGGGAGTCCCTGATTCCTTATTCAGCCGCTGACTCCTATGGCCGCGCGCTGCTGGTCGGCGCCCTCAACACCCTAAAAGTGGCCTTCATCGGTATTGTCGCCACTATTTTTCTGGGTACCATTGTCGGTGTGGCGCGGCTTTCGACCAACTGGCTGATCTCCAAAATGGCCGCGATTTATATTGAGGTGATGCAGGATATTCCGGTTTTGCTGCAACTGTTCTTCTGGTATGCGATATTCTACGAAACGCTCCCATCCCCGCGAATGGCCCTGAACCCCATGGCCGGTCTTTTTTTATGCAATCGCGGTGTTGTTTTTGCTGTTCCGGAATCCCATCCCGCACATCAATATATGCTACTGGCGTTTATTATGGGTTGCATAGCGGTGTATTTCCTTCGGCGCTGGGCCCGAAAGCGCCAGGCCAGAACCGGATTTGCATTTCCGGTTTTTCGTGTCGGTCTTGGAATCATCATTGGTTTGCCCCTGGTGACCTGGCTGGTATTCGGTGCTCCCGTAAAAATGGATGTACCGCAGCTGGTGGGTTTTAATTTTAAAGGCGGTCTGACACTGAGTCCTGAATTTATTGCCCTGTTGCTGGGATTGGTGTTGTATACGGCGGCCTTTGTGGCCGAAGTGGTGCGTGCCGGCATTCAGGCTGTAAGCAAAGGGCAGCGCGAAGCGGCCATGTCGATCGGACTCAGGCCCGCCCAGTTGCTCCAGCTGGTGATTTTGCCCCAGGCGCTGCGGGTCATTATTCCGCCGCTCACCAGTCAGATGTTAAACCTGACCAAGAATAGTTCGCTGGCCATTGCAATCGGATATCCGGATTTTGTATCCGTGGCCAATACCACCATGAATCAGACCGGGCAATCCATTGAGGGGGTTGCGCTGATTATGCTGGTTTATCTTATATTCAGCCTGTCGACCTCGGCCTTTATGAATTGGTATAATAAAAGGGTTAAATTAGTTGAAAGATAATGGTTTCAGGTTTCAGGTGTCAGGATTTGATTTGCAGGATATTAGGATGGATTTCGTAAGATTATCGGTTTGATTGAGTTTAATGGCCATTTAGGCTTTGGAGTTAACATAGGAGAAGATATTTCGAAAACACGGTCTGGCAGGATTAAATGACGGAAGCATATATTCAAGACAAACCGCTGGAGACACTCAAACCTCCGGTAACCAGTGTCGGCGTCATCGGATGGGCCAGGGCCAATCTGTTTAACGGATGGCTTAATTCCATTTTGACGATTGTTACCATGCTGGGCCTGTTGTATGTCGTTCCGCCGTTCTTTCGATGGGCATTTATCGACAGCGTCTGGAACACGACCGGTGCCGTATGCCGGGATACCGATGGTGCCTGCTGGTCTATTATTACCACAAATCTGCGTTTTATCATATTCGGCTTTTATCCCTATGAATTGCAATGGCGACCGCTGCTTGCCATGCTGATCCTGTTCGGTCTCCTGTTTTACAGCCGGGATCGCAAACATTGGACCCAATACCTGGGTTACGGTTGGCTGCTGGGGTTGGTTGTGATGGGTCTGCTCATGAGGGGGGGGCTTTTTGGCTTAACACCGGTGGAAACCACCCAGTGGGGTGGTTTGCCCCTGACCCTGCTGTTGTCTATTTTCGGACTTACCGCCGCTTATCCGCTGGGGGTTGCGCTTGCCCTGGGCCGCCAGTCAAAAATGCCGACCATCAAGTGGATGTGTGTGGTTTACATTGAGTTAATTCGTGGGGTTCCGTTGATCAGCCTGCTGTTTATGGGGTCCATCATTTTGCCGTTGTTTCTGCCGGAAGGAATCACTATCGGTTCGATTTTACGGGCCCAGATCGCCATTATTCTGTTTACAGCCGCCTATATCGCCGAGGTGGTGCGGGGCGGTTTACAGGCAATGCCCCGCGGCCAGTACGAGGCCGCCGAATCCATTGGTTTGAATTATGCTTTGACCATGCGTCTGATTATTCTACCCCAGGCACTGAAAATTGTGATTCCGCCGACGGTAAGTATTCTGATATCCGCGTTCAAGGATACTTCCCTGGTCGTCATTATTGCACTCTGGGATCTGCTCAAAACAACCCAGGCCACCTTATCCAATCCGGAATGGATGGGATTTAGCCGTGAGGCCTATATTTTTGTTGCGATTTTATATTTTTTAGGCTGTTTTTCGATGGCCAATTATAGTCGTAAGCTTGAAAGGGAATTGTCCACGGAAGAACACTAAACGTGGTTACCAGGCCTCATCTCGCGTCCGATACCTGCGTTGTCCCACGGTTTGAAATGGTCACGTACTTGCGTGTACGCTTCGCTTTCAAACCGCGCTCCGCCTTGCTCTCGAACGCGATCTAAGGCCTTGAAACCACGTTTAGGCGGTTTCAAATAATCTTTTTATGACGAGAGATGCTATGAACGAAGAACCAATCAGTAAATCCCCGGCAGATGCGTCTGATGATGCCATAATCGATATCATTGATATGCATAAGTGGTATGGCGAATTCCACGTGCTGAACGGAATTAACCTGACCATCCGTAAACAGGAAAGGATCGTTATCTCCGGTCCTTCAGGCTCCGGCAAAT
>CAJHXY010000020.1_pt1 | contig 9167 bp, 6 predicted proteins | sample 9198521 | NCBI WGS metagenome assembly CAJHXY01 (sample SAMEA7708333, study PRJEB35096) | sediment metagenome | biome: marine neritic benthic zone biome [ENVO:01000025]; feature: sediment [ENVO:00002007]; material: shallow marine sediment [ENVO:03000034] sea grass bed [ENVO_01000059] ... | reverse complement strand
CGGAAGTAATCGCCGAGAGTTGACACCAGACCGCCGCCTCCCGAAAAAGTTTCGACCGTATCCACCAGAGTGCTGTTTCCGGGGGTTTCCAACAGGCTCAAGTTTTTCTCCTCAGTGCGCTCATAAAGTGCCGCAAAACGGCGGATTCGATCTTGCGGCACTGTAAAACCGGTATCCACCATGTTCAGAGGCTGAAAAATGCGTTCTTGAAAAAAGCGGTCCAGAGGCTGACCGGAAATCACCTCGACCACGCGGCCCAGAACATCAAATGATACACCATAATTCCAACGTTTTCCCGGCTGAAATTGAAGCGGAATTTGCGCCAAACGCTCGACCACCACTTCCAGAGGGCCGTCTTGATCGTCAAAATCAGTATGATGCGTCTGGTAAAGCTTCGGTATCGGTCCTTCGTCGCCAAACCCATAGGTCAATCCGGAGGTATGGGTTAACAGATGATGCAGGGTCATCGGCTGGCATAGCGGCTCGGTAACGATGTCGTCGCGTTCCCCGGACACATATACCCGTAAATCTTTAAATCCGGGAATAAAGTCTGCCACCGGATCATCCAGCTGGAAGCGTCCTTCTTCGTATAGCATCAACAGCGCCACCGCAGTAATCGGCTTGGTCATGGAATAAATACGCAAAATCGTATCCGTTTGCATCGCTTGATTCGCTTCCATATCTCGCAATCCGAATGTTTCGCAGTAGACTGCCCTTCCATGGCGGGCGACAAAGATAGTTGCCCCGGGCAGCTTTCCGGTATCCAGATAAGTCTGTATCCAGGGCTTCATCAATTCAAGGCGCGCTGAACTCAGTCCGACATCTTCCGGTTTGCACATTAGATCCATGGACATATTCTCCTTTGTGTCTGGATAGTGATTTCTTTGCATTTTTCGAAAAGATTTTTATCACGAAAACACGAAATTTTGAAAGCACGAAATTTATTTTGTTTTTTTTCGTATTTTCGTAGTTTCGTGCTTTCGTGATTAATGTTCTCTTTTGTGTCCGAATTGTGCCGAAATTTGCGAAAAACGGATCATATTGACAATAAAGTCATTTTTTCATATACCCGGTGCGTTCCAAGCATCTGATTTCCCGAACCATCGGACTCAAGGAGAGACAGGGTGACCATTGCCTTAGGAATCGATACGGGAGGTACCTACACCGATGCCGTGCTCATCAACAGCCAGACCGGTGAAATCTGTTCCACCGCCAAATCGTTGACCACCCGGCACGATTTGTCAATCGGCGTCAGTAAGGCAATCCGGGCTGCACTCAAAAATGGACAAAAAGTAATTCCGCCTGATAGCATCAGCATGGTTGCACTTTCGACCACGCTGGCCACAAACGCGATCGCAGAAGGCCACGGTGCGCCGGTATGTTTGATCCTGATTGGCTATGACCCGAATCTCATCCGGCAGTACAGGTTCGAGCACGACCTGGTCACGCGTGATATCGCTTTTATCGATGGCGGCCACGACATCGGCGGTAATGAAATAATGCCCCTGGATGAGCAGGCCGCTGAAAAAGCAATCAAAAATCGCTGTGATCATGTGGAGGCGTTTGCCGTTTCAGGCTATTTCGGTGCCCTAAATCCAACCCATGAACTGCGCGTTCGGCAGCTGATCACCGGCATATCCGGTCTGCCGGTGACTTGCGGACACGGGTTGTCAACCCGATTCAACTCCATCAAGAGAGCCACAACCGTTGCCCTGAATGCACGCCTGATTCCCATCATCCAGGATTTGATTGCCAACGTTCGATCGGTGCTTGTCCGATTGGACATCGCTGCACCCTTAATGATCGTCAAAGGGGACGGCTCGCTGGTGCGCGCTCAGTGGGCCATGCAACGCCCCATCGAAACGGTTCTCTCCGGCCCGGCAGCCAGCGCAGTGGGCGCGTTTGAATTGGCCGGCAAGCAGGATGTGTGGGCCGTTGACGTGGGCGGCACCACAACGGACATTGTCGAATTGTGCAAAGGACGACCAAAATTGAATTCCGAGGGGGCCAATGTCGGGGGATGGCGCACCATGGTCGAAGCCGTGGATGTGAACACCAGCGGGCTGGGGGGAGACAGTCATATTCACCGCGGCCCTGAAAACGATGTTTTAATCGGACCCAAACGGGTGGTGCCCTTGTGCAAATTAGCCAGCGAGCATCCCGAGGTAATGCCGGCGATTGCGCGCCATGCGAAGACCCATTATTATAAGGACAATGCCGATCTATTCGTACTCTCGGGAAGAAAGCCGAAACATCAACAGTTCAACCCCAAAGATGAAGCGCTGTTGACCCTTCTCCAAGACGGTCCGCGATCGTGGATCATGCTCGTAGAAAGAAATTTCCGCAGCGATCCCTGGCTTTCCAAGCGAATCGAAAATCTGCAGGAAACCGGTCTGGTGCAGTTGGCCGGCTTTACGCCGACGGATGCACTGCATGTGCTACAACGCTTTGAACAATGGAACAGCGATGCTTCTCGAAGGGGCGCTGAAATACTGGCTTCCAGATCGGATGGTTCCATCGAAGAATTCTGTAAAACCGTAATTCTGAGTGTGTCGAAACAGCTGGCCGCAGCCGTCATTACCAGGGCGATCCAGGATGAAGGTGCAAGCGCTCAGTGGGAAAAAGAACCCACGGCCCGGATTTTTCTTGATCGGGCGCTTGAGGATGTTCGGGAAAATCAGATCGACTGCAAAATTACATTGCAGCGGCCGATTGTGGCTCTGGGTGCTCCGGTGAACTCCTATATGCCGGCTGCTGCAGAAAAATTGAACACCCGGCTGATCATCCCCGATCATGCCGAAGTCGCCAATGCCATCGGAGCCGTCAGCGGCGGGGTCATCCAGCGCCATAAACTCTTGATTCGTCCCCGCAAAGCCGGGCTGAAATTCCGTCTACACCTGACTGAGGGTTCAAAAGATTTTTCCGATCTTGAAAGCGCAGTCCAGTATGCCAGAGAATTTATGCTACCCCATGCCGAGGCGCTGGCACAACAGGCCGGGGCCGATCAGGTCGAAATCAAGATGGACCGAAAGGACAACACAGCCAAAGTCAAAGGCCAACAGGTAGTTTATCTGGGAACGGAACTGATATTCACCGCCGTCGGTCGGCCGAGCATGGCGAGGTCCTGAATCTTGCTAACTATAAGGAATGGATTCTTATTTTAATTAAAGACCTTTTTTAGACAGGATTTACAGGATTTTCAGGACTTTTTTTCAGGCTTTCCTGAAGAAAGCCTGAAACCCCAATCGCCTTCGGCGAATACTTAAAAGTTAATTAAGAATCCCATATGGCAAATAGTGGCATAAAGGTGTATGTGCTGGAACGGGATATTTTAAAGAAAGAATATTTCCGCTGAAAGCGGATTAAATATTTCCAGTTTCTTCAGGAAACTGGAAATGTAAAATAGAATCCTGTTAAATCCTGTAAATCCTGTCTAATAGAGTCTTTAAATTAAGATAAGAATCCATTCCGAAATATATTCTTTTAGCTCTAATAATAATTCTGACTTGAAAGGATGAAACAAATGGCCCAGCTGATTGCGGACAGAAGGGATATCGATTTTGTGCTTTATGAGCAACTCGGGATCGAAGATCTTCTGAAAACAAAGAAATACGCCGACTTAAATCGCAAGATGTTTGACATGGTCATCTCTGAAGCCAGAACTTTCGGCGTCAAAGAACTTTTGCCAACCTGCAGTCAGGGGGATCGCGAAGGCGTTCAATTTGACAATGGCAAGGTTACGGTGCCGGCATGTTTTCATCGGGCCTATGAACTTTTCGTCGACGGGGAATGGCTGGCCATGGCCGAGGATCCGCATTCCGGCGGCCAGGGGCTCCCGCGGATTATCAGGCAGGCGGCCTATGAATATATTTTCGGAGCCAACTATAGCCTTACGGTGACTGCAACTCTTGGCCATGGGACTGCAAAGGTTATCGAGCTTTACGGAACCCCCAAACAAAAAGAGCTTTTTCTGGAAAAAGTAAATTCCGGACGCTGGGCCGGCACCATCATGATGACCGAACCTGAAGCCGGTTCGGAAGTCAGTGCCATAGCGACATCCGCAGTTAAAAATCCTGACGGCACCTATGCCTTGACCGGCAATAAAATATTTACCTCCTTTGGAGACCATGATCTGGCTGAAAACATCATTCACCCGGTGCTGGCCAGAATCGAGGGAGCATCTGAGGGCACCCGGGGCATTTCGCTGTTTCTGGTTCCCAAAATCTGGGTCAATGACGACGGCAGCCTGGGTGAGCCCAACGATATTGTTTGCACCGGGGTGGAAGAAAAAATGGGCCTGCATGGCAGCCCGACCTGCAGCATGACCCTGGGTGCCAGGGGAAATTGCCGCGGTTTGCTTGTGGGTCGGGAAAATAGAGGATTACAGGCCTTGTTTGCCATGATGAACGAAGCGCGCCTGGATGTGGGCGCCCAGGGTTTTTCGCACGGCTCCACCGCCTACCTGTATGCTCTGGATTATGCCCGGCAGCGTTTACAGGGTTACGATTTAGATAAAAAAAGCACCCCGGGGGCGCCTCAGGTTCCGATCATCAACCATCCGGACATCCGTAGAATGCTGATGTTGATGAAAGCCTATGTGGATGGGATGCGGAGTTTAATCTATTTCGTTGCCTATTGTTTTGATCGCAGGGATTGTGCTGAAAACAAATCTGAAAACGAGCGCTATGCAGGATTGATTGATTTATTGATCCCGGTCGTCAAAGCCTATTGCAGCGAACGCGGACTTTTTATCTGTGACCAGGCCGTCCAGATTTACGGAGGATACGGATATACTAGAGAATATCCGGTCGAACAAATTCTGCGAGATTGTAAGATTGCAACGATCTGGGAAGGCACAAACGGCATCCAGGCCATGGATCTGCTGGGCCGCAAATTAAACATGAACAAAGGCCGGGTTTTTTCTGATTTCATCGAAGAGATGCAAACGTGCGTTGATCTTGCCGCAACGCATAAATCTCTTCAAACGCTGCGCGGACCTGTCCAGGACGCCCTCACCCGGCTGGATCAAACCGCAGGGCGTCTCGGTGATATATTGCTCTGCGGCGACGTCAAAACAGCCTTTGCCCATGCCCACCCGTTTCTGGAAGTTGTCGGTGATGTGTCAATGGCCTGGATGCTTCTATGGCGCGCCGCGACAGCGGTGCCCCGCATGGAGAGGCTAACCGGCAGCGCTTCGCCAAAGGCTGCGGCAGATATGGCTGAGAATAATAAAGAGGTGGCCTTTTATGACGGGCAGCTGAAGACTGCCGAGTATTTTATCCAGGCCGTGCTTCCGGTCACCATGGGTAAAATGGAATCCATCATGAGCGCTAACAATTCGATGGTGAGCATCCATCCGAAGTCGTTTGGAAACTAATTTGTGCCCCTTTTTATTTTCGGATCGGCACTGATTAGAGGAGGGGCTTTGCAGTGACCTTGACACATGTTCCCAATGCATTACCATTAAATCTTAATCACCACATCACCTTAAACTGAATCTAAACTTTGAGAGTGGACCATGTTTGAAAATTTAGATCCCACCCTTCTGGCACGTATACAGTTTGCTTTCACTATTTCATTTCATATTCTTTTTCCGGCTTTCACCATCGGTTTGGCCAGCTGGCTCGCGGTTCTTGAATGGCGCTGGTTGAAGACCGGCAATCAGGTCTATGCCGATGTCTATCGCCAGTGGGTCAAAATTTTTGCCGTCACCTTCGGCATGGGTGTGGTTTCCGGTGTGGTGATGTCCTTTCAGTTCGGCACCAACTGGTCGAGATTTGCGGACGCGGGCGGGAGTGTCCTTGGGCCGCTGCTGGGTTACGAGGTTCTGACCGCCTTCTTTCTGGAGGCTTCCTTCTTAGGGGTGATGCTGTTTGGCTGGAACCGCGTCAGTCCCAAAATGCATTTTGCATCAACGGTCATTGTCGCCGTCGGCACCCTGATTTCGGCGTTCTGGATTCTATCGGCCAACAGCTGGATGCAAACCCCCCAGGGATTTCGCGTGGGACAGGATGGTCTGCTGTACCCCACCAGCTGGCTGGCGGTAATTTTTAACCCGTCATTTCCCTTCCGGTTTGTGCACATGATAACCGCCGCCTATCTGACGACAGCGTTTACGGTGGCAGGCATCGGCGCCTATTATCTGTGGCGCCGGCGTCATGTTGCACATGCCCGGGTGATGTTCGGAATGGCCATGATTATGGCTATTTTCGTGGCTCCGATGCAATTATTGTTCGGCGATCTTCACGGCCTCAACACCTTCGAACATCAGCCTGCCAAGGTCGCGGCCATGGAGGGTCTCTGGGAAACCCAGCACGGTGCACCACTGGTGCTTTTCGGTTGGCCGGACCGGGAAGAAGAAACCACCAGATACGCCATAGAAATTCCGAAACTTTCGAGCCTTATCCTCACCCACGATCTGGATGGGGAGGTCAAAGGATTGAAGGAATGGCCCCGGGATGAACGCCCACCGGTGGCACTGGTATTCTGGTCATTTCGTATCATGGTGGGCATCGGTATGCTGATGATTGCGACCGGCGTAATTGCGATCTTGCTTCATTTTCGAAAACGATTGTTCGACACCCGCTGGTTTCAGTACTGGTGTATGGCGCTGACGCCTGCCGGATTCATGGCCGTGCTGGCCGGATGGTTTGTGACCGAGGTCGGCCGCCAGCCCTGGATCGTACAGGATCTGATGCGGACATCAGATGCGACGTCTCCGGTAATGGGAACCTCTATCGCTGTATCTTTAATCGCATTCGTCATTGTTTATGTTTTCGTATTTGGCGCGGGCAGTTACTACATCTTAAAACTGATCGGCAAAGGACCCGAAGATGTGGAAGCAGCCTACGGTGATCATGGGGTCGAAAAACCGCCGATCGTAACAGAGTTGGTCGGAGAAAAGGGAGATCAGCATGTTTAGTTTTGAAAGTTTTGTGGATCTACCGCTTATCTGGTGGGGCCTGATTGCCACAGCGATTTTTCTCTATGTCCTGCTGGACGGTTTCGATCTGGGCGTGGGTATTCTTTTCCCGTTTGCACCGTCGGAACAGTGCCGGGATCGCATGATGAATTCCATCGCCCCCTTCTGGGACGGCAATGAAACCTGGCTGATTTTGGGCGGCGGCGGCCTGTTCGCCGCATTTCCACTGGCATATGTGGTTTTAATGCCGGCCCTGTATCTACCGGTGATCATCATGCTGCTGGGACTCATCTTTCGGGGGGTCGCATTTGAATTTCGCTTCAAAGACACCGGCAAATTCCGCCGCATCTGGGATATTGCCTTTCACTTCGGTTCTTTGCTGGCCGCCTTTATGCAGGGCATGATTATCGGCACCATTGTGCAGGGGATCGAAGTAGACGGCCGCAGCTTTGCGGGGAGTGCATTTGATTGGCTGAGTGCTTACAGTGTCATGACCGGAGTGGCCCTGATATTCGGATACGCGCTGCTGGGAGCGACATGGTTGGTGATGAAAACGGATGGCGAAACCCAGGAATGGGCCCGAAAAAGCGCCTCCTACGCCATCGGCTACGTGGCTATATTTTTAGCGATTGTCAGCATTAGCATGCCGATCATGAATCCAGAAATCCGGGCGCTTTGGTTCAGCCTGCCCAACTTCTTCTTTCTGTTTCCCATTCCGACAGCAAGCTTGATTCTGTTGATCATGATCTGGCGGGATCTGCAGGCCGGTCGAGAATATCGCCCATTTCTGCTGAGCTTTGGTGTATTTCTGACCGGCTATCTGGGCATAGCCATCAGCATGTGGCCGTACGTGGTGCCTTTTGAAATTACGTTTCGTCAGGCAGCGGCCGCACCCGAGTCGCAGTCGCTTTTGCTGGTCGGCACGGTGATTATGCTGCCGTTGATCCTGCTGTACGTCGGATTCTGCTACTACATCTTCAGGGGAAAAGCATCCCATGAAAGCGCTTACTGATAAACAGCGGCAATGGTTGTGGTTCGCGGCACTGTGGTGCGGTGGGCTGTTTGCTGTCTTGCTGCTGTCTTATCTTGTCCGCTGGATCATTTTAACGACTTAGCTTCAGGCAGCATAATTTGAATTACTAATATTTGGTCTGCCTTGTGACAGTCTGCGATCAATCGTCTTCAACCAAGAGCAACGCGTTGAGCTCTTCACCCAGCTGGTCCAGGTCCGTAATGGTTTTTGCGTTGATTTCATCTAAAACTCGAATGTGATCTCCAACCCCCTGCCCGCCTGCAAACAAATCTAAATCTTTGCCCACATATCTGCGAAGCTTTCTCAATTCTTCAACAAGCGGATGCGGATCCAACAGGTGGGTGATGCTGACCGCAACCGCCCGGGCGCCGCTCTGCTTGACACCGGCCGCAATTTCCTCGGCCGGCAGATTGGGGCCGTAGTAAACCGCCTGCCAGCCGTATTCTGCAGCCTTCAAAGCGACGATCAGCGCCCCGATGTCATGCCATTGCCCCGCTGTTGTGGCAATCACAATTTTGGGTGCAGAATCAGAAACTTCAGTTGCTCTCAGGAGATTCAACAGAAACGTGCGTGTCACCGAAGTGGCCATATGCTCGTTGACAATTTTTAGCGATCCGTTGCGCCATAAGTTTCCGATTTCTACGAACAGCGGAACGATCAGGTCTATTAGCAGCAAGGGCCGGGTCAGATCAATTAGCGCTTGATCGTAGGCACGTTCCAATTCGTCAGGATCAAGATTTAAGACGGCGGACAGGCATGCTCTGTAATATTGGTCAGTCTCTGCAGGTTGCGGTGAACGCTGGTAAGGTTTTGAGGACCGGGTAAATCCGGGACCCACCCGCTGAGCGAGATCTGATAATTCATCTGAGCTCAAATTTGCAACTTGCGAAATCGTATGCCCTGCATCTGTGATTTTTTTGAGAAGCAGTAAACGTTGAACGTCATCTTCAGAATACAGTCGCCGATTTTTCGGAGATCGCTGAGGGACCACTGCCTGGTATCGCTTTTCCCATGCCCGAATGACATGGGATGTTAAACCGGTGCGTTGAGATACATATCTGATTGTATATAGATGTTTTGTGACCATGACTTAGACTTGTCTTAATTGAACCATTTGTCAAGTATTTGTATAAAATATGTTTTAAATGACAAATTATAGCAGGCTTTGTTTTCAGGTGGGTTGTTCATAATTAGACGTTGAAAATTTCTAAT
>CAJHXY010000019.1_pt1 | contig 9247 bp, 7 predicted proteins | sample 9198521 | NCBI WGS metagenome assembly CAJHXY01 (sample SAMEA7708333, study PRJEB35096) | sediment metagenome | biome: marine neritic benthic zone biome [ENVO:01000025]; feature: sediment [ENVO:00002007]; material: shallow marine sediment [ENVO:03000034] sea grass bed [ENVO_01000059] ... | reverse complement strand
ATGACACCGCCATTGTCAGTGTCATGTGGGCCAACAATGAAACCGGTGTTATTTTTCCGGTTGAAGAAATTTCCCGGGAGGTCAGAGACAGAGGCATTGTTTTTCATACCGATGCGGTGCAGGCGGTTGGCAAACTGCCCATCGATGTCAGCACAACCGGTGTGGATATGCTTTCTGTGTCAGGACACAAATTTCATGCTCCCAAGGGGATCGGTGCGCTGTATATCCGCAAAGGCACGAAGTATTCTCCCTTTATGATCGGCGGTCATCAGGAAAGCGGCCGCCGCGGGGGAACTGAAAATGTCGCCGCCATTGTGGCCATGGGCAAAGCCGCTGAACTGGCGAAAACCCATCTGGATCAAAACGGATATCAGCGTGTCGGCCAGCTGCGGGACAAACTGGAGTCCAGCCTTCTGGCACAGGTCTCTCATTCCATGGTCAACGGTGATCGCGAACACCGCCTGCTGAATACCACCAGCATTGCCTTCGAATATGTCGAAGGCGAAGCCATCCTGTTGATGATGAACGAACACGGTATATGTGCATCATCGGGATCGGCATGCACTTCCGGTTCCCTGGAGCCTTCGCACGTGTTGCGGGCCATGGGGGTTCCCTTCACGGCGGCCCACGGATCCATCCGGTTCAGTCTCAGCCGCTATACGACCGAAGAGGAAATCGATGCCGTGATTGATAAACTCCCTCCCATCATCGAACGTCTGCGTGAATTGTCACCGTTCTGGAAAGAGGCGATGGAAGCTTAGTGGGGATTGCGGGTTTTGGAGATAGCTTTTAGCCAAGTTTAGCTTTGATCTTGCCCTTGAGCCAGTCTATCCAGGGCTCGAAGCCTTCTTCGGTGCGGGCCGAAATTTGAAACACCGGCATGTCCGGATGAACCTGATGAATATAGTCGACTGCCAGGTTTTCGTCGTAATCCAGATAGGGCAGTAAATCGATTTTATTGAGCAGGGCCACTTCACATTCCCGGAACATCAGCGGATACTTGGCAGGCTTATCTTCGCCTTCCGTGACACTTAACACCACCACGCGGGAATCCTCGCCAATGTCAAATTCCGCCGGGCAAACCAGGTTTCCGATATTTTCCACAATCAACAAATCGATTTCGGCCAGATCGAGTCCGCCGGCGGCCTTTTCAATCACGTGTGCGGCCAGATGACAGTCACCACCAAACTCATCGGTATTGATCTGCACCACCGGTGCTCCCGAGACAGCCAGGCGATCGGCATCATGGGTGGTGCAAATGTCTCCGACGATGACGGCACACTTATATTCCGGCACAATTTTCGCCAGGGTTTTTTCGAGGGTGGTGGTTTTACCCGAACCCGGTGAACTCATCACATTAAGCACAAAGACCCCGTTATCCGCAAAGCGCCTGCGGTTTTCATTCGCCATCTTCTCATTCACATCCAGAACCCGGCGCACCACCTTGATCTCGCGCGTACCGCTTTGTTTGACGCTGATCTCCGGGGCACCGTGGCCCGCATGCGAGTGGTGATCATGGGGGTGATCTTTATGGTGATAGTATTTCTGACCTTTCACGGTGTTATCCAGAATCATTGTGGCCCTCTTCTGCAATTTCAATGGATTCAATATCAAGCTCACGTCCGGAAAGAATTTCCAGCGAACCGCTGTCACAGGCTTTACACTTAAACACCGGCTCGGTGATGGTCCATTTGGTGCCGCAATCGTTGCATTGCGCCAGAACCGGAAGCTCTTCTATGGCAAGTTCGGCACCGTCCAAAGGCGTGTCTTTGGTGGCAACACCAAAACAGAATCGCAGGCTGTCCGGCACAATGGCCGCCAGTTTCCCGACTTTCAGGTTGACCCTGGCCACCCGGGCACCGTCCAGATCCGGCGGGATGGAGGCCGTGGCAATTTCAACAATTTGCAGGGCGATACCCATTTCGTGCATTATAAATTTCCAAACTTCGTTTGTAAATTGGTGTTTGGTGTTTCGTGTTTGGTATCAGGCATCGAGCTTTGGGGGAAAGGACACTAAACACTAAATACTAAACACCAAACACTAATCGAAGATTTGAGCGCACTTTTCTCCCAGAGTGCCCAGATTCTCGCAGACATGGACGCCGTGGGTCTTCATGGCTTCGATTTTTGCCTGAGCCGTTCCGCTGCTGCCGCTGATGATGGCGCCGGCATGACCCATACGCCTGCCTGGGGGAGCGGTTAAACCGGAAATGAATCCGACCACCGGGATGGAAAGATTGGCAGCGATAAATTCGGAAGCTTCCTCTTCGGCGGTACCACCGATTTCACCCACCATCACCACACCTTTGGTAGCGGGATCCTTTTCAAACGCATCCAGGCAATCAATAAAATTCGTGCCGCAGACAGGATCTCCACCGATACCAATGCAGGTCGTCTGTCCGATTCCCTGCAGGGTTAACTGGTGGACGACTTCATAGGTCAGGGTGCCGGAGCGCGAAACGACCCCAATGGGTCCGCCGGGGGTGTGTATCGGGCCGGGCATGATGCCGATTTTGGCCTCACCGGGTGTGATAATTCCGGGGCAGTTGGGGCCAATCATGCGCGTGGGTTTGTCGTTGAGATAATTTTTTACCCGCATCATATCCAGGACCGGAATGCCCTCGGTAATTACCACGACCAGTCCGAGGCCGGCATCGGCGGCTTCCATAATGGCATCCGCTGCAAAGGCCGGGGGTACAAAAATCAAACTACAATCTGCTCCGCTGGCATCGACGGCATCGGCCACGGTGCTAAAAACGGGCACATCATCCATTTTCTGGCCGGCCTTTCCGGGAGTCACACCGGCAACCACCGGGGTGCCGTAAGCAACACACTGACGGGTATGAAATTGTCCCTCTTTACCGGTGATGCCCTGAACCACAACGCGTGTCTTTTTATCGGCAAATATACTCATCTTCTTTCCCTTCCGCGAATATTCTTATCATCGAAGGACCACTTTTACTAGCAACAGCTTAAATAATTGTTCAACTTCCGGCTACCCTCCAACTAATTCGGCCACTTTTTCTGCGGCGTCCTTCAGATCCGTGGCGGTGATCAAATTCAACCCCGAATCGGCCAGAATCTTGCGTCCTTGATCGACATTGGTGCCTTCCATTCGGACCACAACGGGCACCTGAATGCCGGTTTTTTTTGCCGCCGTTACCACACCTTCCGCCAGTACATCACAGCGCAGGATACCACCAAATATATTGATCAGAATTGCCTTGACATTCTCATCACCCAGAATAATTCGAAACCCATTTTCAACCATTTCGGCGCTGGCGCCGCCGCCGACATCCAGAAAATTCGCCGGTTCTGCCCCGGCAAGCTTGATCAAATCCATGGTGGCCATAGCCAGGCCGGCACCGTTGACCATATTGCCGACATTTCCGTCCAGATTGATATAATTGAGATTGAATTTTGAGGCTTCGACCTCCAGGGGGTTTTCTTCGTCAAAATCCCGCAATTCCAAAATATCTTTATGTCGAAACAACGCATTGTCGTCGAAGTTCATTTTTGCATCCAGAGCGATGACGGTTTCCTCGGCGGTTATCACCAGGGGATTGATCTCGACCAGCGAACAGTCATAGTCGAGAAACAGCTGGTATAGCTTTCCAAGCATGCCGATAAACGGCTTTATCAATGCCGGTGGCAGATTCAGCCCAAAAGCCACCTGGCGGCAATGATAGGCCTGAATCCCCAGCAACGGATTGATAAAGACCTTAACAATCTTTTCCGGTGTTTCGGCCGCCACCGCCTCAATGTCCATACCGCCGGCCTCACTGGCCATCACCACAATTTTAGCGGTGGCGCGGTCCGGTATGATACTTAAATAGAGTTCCTTTTCGATGTTCAACCCTTGTTCCACCAATACCTTTTTGACCCGTCTGCCCTCCGGCCCGGTTTGATGAGTAACCAGATTCATCCCGATGATCTTGCGGGCCAGGTCGCGGGCCTCCTCGACGGATTGGGCCAATTTGACACCACCGCCTTTGCCCCGGCCGCCGGCGTGAATCTGAGCTTTGACCACCACCGGGTATCCACCCAGCTTTTCAGCCACCGCAACCGCTTCATCCGCACTGAAGGCAACATCCCCGTCCGGAATTGAAATATCATAGGACTTGAACAACGCTTTGGCCTGGTATTCGTGAATCTTCATTTCCGTATTCTCCAAAAGTTGAAATTTTCGATTTATAAATGAGAGATTTTTTCGATGAGCAAGGCCGCACAAGGTTTTCTGTCTGAGGCGTACTTTAGGTACGTCGAAGGCAGAAAACCGCGGAGAACGCCGCTCATCGGAAAAAGATCCATTTATAATCGAAAATTAGCCAATGATGGCCAGAACATCGCCTTTGGCGACCGTATCTCCGCTGCTGAAATTGATGGCCTTGACGGTGCCGCCTGCCGGTGCCGGCAGGGCATTTTCCATTTTCATGGCCTCCAGCACCACAATGGTCTCGCCCTGATTGATGGCATCACCGACCCCTTTTTGATAACTGACGATCATGCCCGGCATGGGGGCCGTCACCGGTGTTCCAGCCGTATCCGCAGCAGCCGGCGCGGGTTCGGCTGCAGGCTTCGGTTCGGCAGCAGCGGCGGCAGGAGCCGGTTGTGCCGGCGCAGGGGCGGACGGCGGCGCTGCCGGTGCGGCAGCCGGCATTCGGGCCGGCATAGGCTGCACATAGCTTATGGCCGGTGATCCGCCAACCTCATCGACACCCACTTCAAAATATTCTTCATCGACAAAAACATTGAATGTACGCAGGCCTTCGCTCTTATCCGGTGCATCAGGTTTCGTCCGCTCCACAAGCTGTCCGGCCCTGGCTTTTTTGATCAATTCATCTTCGGCGCGAACCTCCTCCATTGTCCTGGCACGGACATCGGCGGGCGGTTGTTCCTTACCGTATTTCCACTTCAAAAAGCGTTTGCCGGTCACCGGATAAAGGGCATAAATCAGTTCATCATCGAGGTCCACCGCAAGACCTTTGATCTCTTCGCGCGCGTTTTCCAACTCCGGTTCCAGTACCTCAGCCGGCCGGCAATCGATCGGTTTGTCGCCCCGATCGTAGTCCTTCAAGGCTTTCTTTTGAACCTCCGGGTCAATCGGAATGGCAGTTTTACCGTATAAGCCGTAACACAGATCTTTGACCTGCCCGGTGATCATCTTATAGCGCTCATTTTCATCATCAAAGAGAACGTTGTTGACGGTTTGGGTACCGACAATCTGGCTGGTGGGGGTGACCAGCGGAATCTGGCCGAGCTCTTTTCTGACCCGCGGCAGTTCCGCATAAACCTGATTAATCTTATCCAGGGCATCCATTTCCTTTAACTGGTTCACCAGATTGGAAAGCATACCACCGGGCGTCTGGTGCAGAAGCACATTGATGTCGATAATCGAAACCTTGGAGTCATCCAGCAGATGTTTGTATTTCGGCATGATTTCCTTTTCGAGAATTTCATTGATGGCTGCCAGATGTTTGATGTCAAACCCGGTATCCCGGTTGGTGCCCAGCAAGGTCATGACCAGCGGTTCAATCGCTGCGTGACAGGTTCGATAGGCATACGGGGTCATCACGGTATCGATGATATCGACACCGGCTTCAATGGCTTTCAGAAAGGTCATCGGAGACATGCCGGAGGTAAAGTGACTGTGAAGATGAACCGGAGCCTTGATTTCGGCTTTCAGGGCTGTAATCAGCGCAAACGCATCATACGGCGCCAGCAATCCCGCCATGTCCTTGATGCACACGCTGTCGGCCCCCATTTCCTCCAGTGCCTTTGCTTTCTGAATATAATAGTCAACCGAGTATACATCGCCGCCCATCCGCGGTTCGGTCATGGTGTAGCAGATACAGCCCTGGAAGTGTTTGCCGTTTTCTTTTATGACGGGAACAACGGTTTCGAAATTACGATAATCATTGAGTGCATCAAACGTCCTGAAGATGTCCATCCCGTTTTCGCTGGCCCGTTCGACAAAGGCTTTGGCGACATCATCGGCGTAGTTCCGGTAACCCACCAGGTTTTGTCCCCGCAGGAGCATGGAAAATGGCGTTTTTTTGATATAGCGTTTCAGGGTACGAATGCGTTCCCACGGATCTTCGTTTAAAAACCGGTGCATCGTATCAAAGGTCGCTCCGCCCCAGACTTCCATGGCCCAGAAACCAACCTCGTCCATCATTTCAGCCACCGGAATCATATCTTCGGTTCTGCCCCGCGTGGCAAACAGAGATTGATGGCCGTCGCGTAACGAAAGGTCTTCGACCTTGACGGGATTTTCCGCTGCCGGCCGGCCCTTATCATAGTTCATGTCCGTCATCTTCACCTGAATTTCATCACTCATTTTATATAACTCCTTTTATAACTTACTTTGGGTAAATAGTGTTTTGTGTTTTGTATTTGGTGTTTGGTTCCAATTAATGCAAAACACGAAACACTAAACACCAAAAACCAAGAACTAGCTTAGTTTTCTAAAAGTCCTCATCTGCATTAAATTACACATCTGCATCTGCGCCTGCCGGCCGCTCATTCCCCAGGGTTTAGACACTGCCGGGGTGGGTGTTGAAAGCGGCATTCGCGGCGCGCGAGAGGCCTGTGCAGCCATCATGGCAACTGCTTCCTGTTCGGTTCGAATATAATGCAACACCGCAGACATTGCAGCGGCTTTTCTTCGTTCATTCATAGATCACCTTTGCAGGGGCTTCGCCCCGATTGGAATGTTGGAATAATGGAATGATGGCGTAATGGGTTTATTGGAACTCCTTTTTATAAAAAGATGCATTCCGAATTTTAAACCCATCATTCCATTACTCCAATACTCCATTATTCCATGTAAAGAACTTTAATCTATCAAATACTTGATGAAATATATATCTTGGTAATTTCTCACAGCATCGACCTACATGGGTATATTCCCATGTTTCTTGGGAGGCCGGGTTTCGCGTTTACCGCAGATGGCCTCGAGGGCATCGATCAGACGCGGCCGGGTTTCACTGGGAACGATGACCGCATCAATATAACCCCGGCTGGCAGCAACATAAGGATTTGAAAAAAGATTTTCATATTCCTGAATTTTCTCTTCACGTTTGGCCGATGAATCTTCGGCCTGATTGATTTCTTTGCGATGAATGATATTGGCAGCCCCGGCGGCGCCCATGACAGCAATTTCGGCCGTCGGCCAGGCAAAGGCCATATCGGCTCCCAGATCTCTGGAGCACATCGCAAGATACGATCCACCGTAGTCTTTGCGGGTTACCAGCAGCAGCTTTGGAACGGTGGCCTCGGAATAACACCACAGAAGTTTGGCACCTTGACGAATGATTCCACCCCATTCCTGCTGACTGCCGGGTAGATAACCGGGAACGTCGGCAATGGTCAGCAGCGGTATATTGAATGAATCACAAAAACGGATAAAGCGGGTGGCTTTATCAGATGCATTAATATCCAGACAGCCGGCCAGGAATTTAGGTTGATTCGCAATAATACCGATGGTCCGTCCATTGAGTCTGGCTAAACATACAAGGATATTGCGGGCAAAATATTCATGCGGCTCAAAAACTTCTCCGTTATCCACGATCGCAGCTATGACCGCTTTCATGTCATAGGATTGATTGGGGCTATCCGGAATAATGGCGTCCAGTTCGGAATCCATGCGTTGGGGATCATCACCGGTGTCGACAATGGGCGGATCTTCCATGTTGTTGGCGGGCAAATACGAAAGTAACTTCTTTATGCGCCCGATGGCATCTTCATCATTCTCGCAGGCAAAATGGGCAACCCCACTTTTTTCATTGTGCGTTTTCGCTCCCCCCAGATCTTCGAATGTAATTTCCTCACCGGTCACCGATTTAATCACCTCGGGTCCGGTGATAAACATGTAACTGCTGTTTTTGACCATAAATACGTAATCGGTCATGGCCGGAGAATACACTGCGCCTCCTGCGGTGGGCCCCATGATGGCCGAAATTTGAGGAATGACACCGGAGCAGGCGGAATTGCGGAAAAAAATCTGCCCGTACCCTGAAAGTGCGTCAACGCCTTCCTGGATTCTGGCGCCGCCGGAGTCATTGAAACCGACAAAAGGCGCGCCCGCCTTTAAGGCCAGGTCCATTACTTTACAGATTTTTTTGGAATGCATCTCACCCAGACTTCCAGCCCTCGACGTAAAGTCCTGTGAAAAGGCAAAGACCGGTCGCCCACCGACCATTCCGTGTCCGGTAATTACGCCGTCAGAGGGGATATCAACCTTTTGCATGTTAAAATTAACACAGCGATGGCTGACAAACATATCAATTTCGCGAAACGAACCTTCATCGAACAATAGATTTAAACGTTCCCGGGCGGACAGCTTGCCTTTTTCGTGCTGCTTGGCAACCGCTTTGTCACCGCCCATCTGAAGGATTTTTGCCTCACGGGATTTTAAATCATTAATTTTATCTTCAACTACGCCCATGGCGAATATCCTTTCGTCATATAAATCCCTTGGATGTTAATCTTGCGTTTTATGGCAACAGTTTATTAAAAGAAAATTTGCTAATTCCGCCATCATTGAAACTGCCGAATTTTCAATTACCCATTTTTTGAATGAAATTTTTAACTTTCTAGACTGAACGCTACTTGTCAAGTAAAAAAAGCAATTCGCTGGCTGCGATGGTTGGGGCGGAGGTGCCTTTTGCAACGGCGCGTTCAATTTCTGGCAACCGCTTTTTTATGCGAGGGTGATGATAAAAACGGTCTTTGAGTCCTTCTTCCACAAGGGACCACATCCAATCCAGGGCTTGATGGCGACGAAGTTCGTCCAATTCACCACCGGCCGACAGAGTTTTTCGATGATTTAAGATGGTTTTCCAGATTTTTTGAATCCCCTTCAATTCCAGGGCACTGCATGTCAGCACGGGTGGCGTCCAGGTCGGGGAGGATGGTTGCAGCAAATGCAATGCGGATTCGTATATTTTGGCCGCTTTCTTTGCTTTTTCGACATTATCGCCGTCGGCTTTGTTGACTGCAATGGCATCGGCAAGCTCCAATACGCCTTTTTTAATGCCCTGGAGTTCGTCGCCGGCACCGGCCAGCATCAAAACCAGGAAAAAATCAACCATTGAGGCCACCGCGGCTTCAGATTGGCCGACGCCGACGGTCTCTACGATAATTACATCAAACCCCGCAGCTTCGCACAACAGCATGGTTTCGCGAGTTTTGCGGGCAACCCCTCCCAGAGTGCCGCCTGAGGGTGAAGGCCTGATAAAGGCGC
>CAJHXY010000018.1_pt1 | contig 9266 bp, 7 predicted proteins | sample 9198521 | NCBI WGS metagenome assembly CAJHXY01 (sample SAMEA7708333, study PRJEB35096) | sediment metagenome | biome: marine neritic benthic zone biome [ENVO:01000025]; feature: sediment [ENVO:00002007]; material: shallow marine sediment [ENVO:03000034] sea grass bed [ENVO_01000059] ... | reverse complement strand
GTTAACATATAACGGTCATTTTCAATTTTACCGTGTCCGGCAATCGGGATCTGGCAGCCGCCTTCCAGTCGTTTCAAAAAAGCGCGTTCACCACTGACAATCGTTCGGCTTTGAGAATCTTCCAGAGCGGAAATCACCTCAGAAATTGTCGGATCATTTTCCCGGATTTCAATGCAAAGCGCCCCCTGTCCGACAGCAGGCAGCATGATTTCTTCATCCAGATATTCGGTGATTCGGTCTTCGAGGTTCAACCGTTTGACACCGGCTGCGGCCACGACAATGGCATCCATATCTTCGGCCTCGAGCTTGCGCAGACGGGTGTCCAGATTTCCCCGCAGCGGCCGGATGACGATATCGTTTCTATGATGGCGTAATTGTGCGCCGCGGCGCAGGCTGCTGGTGCCAATTACGCTGCCTGATTCCAGTTTCGATAATTTAAGTCCGCTTCTGGATATGAGCACATCGGATGGGATTTCACGCCGGGGGATGGCGCCGACACATAGCCCCTCCGGGATTTCCGCCGGCATATCTTTCATGCTGTGTACGGCAAGATCAACCCGGCGGTCCAACAGGGCCTGTTCGATTTCTTTTACAAAAAGCCCCTTGCCGCCGACCTGGGCGAGGGGAACATCAAGAATTTTATCGCCCTGGGTTTTAATGATTTCCAGTTCGATGGGTAGGCGCGGAAAATTTTGATTCAGTGCCGATTTAACCCAATTGGCCTGCCACAATGCCAGCTTGCTTCCCCGGGTTCCGATTTTAATGGATGCCGATGCGGATTCGCTCATCAGTGGCCGCATCCTGCACAGCTGGATGCAGCACAGCCGCTGCAACCCGAAGCACCGGCTGAACGTGATACCGTTTCGCCGCCGCCGCCTTTGGATATGAAACCGCAGGGTGACATCATTTTACTTACCTTTTTGCTGTTGCAGCTCGGGCAATCCGGTTTTTCGCTTCCGAAAACAAGATATTCAAATTCATGGCTGCATTTTTCGCAGTGATACTCGTAAATCGGCATGAATTCATCTCCTTACACGATAGATAGTACTTTTAGCACTTTTCAAGCTTGATGATCCAGTAAGATGCCAGAAAAGCAAGTTTTTGCAGGAGTGTTTCGTATTTGGTGTTTTGTGTTTAGTATTCTGACAGTAAGATGCAGCGTAGAGTAATTCATACCATTCACAAAACACCAAACACTAAATACCAAACACGAAACACATTGTGAACTCAATAATTCCAGACAAATAATTTAACCACACTGGGTAATTAAATCAAGGTGCCGTATCCAATGCTTCAATTAATCCGGCGGCAATCAACGGGACCAGGATTTCGTGGTGTCCCACCAGATTGATGCCGGTCCCGCCCCTGGTAGTGGGGCGTTGAATCACATTGGTCAAGGGACGATAATGGCGAATAAAGTCAATGTTGACCGTCATGAAATGATCCAGCGTGTGTCCCAGGTTGCGGGCCAGGGTGACGGCTTTTAAAAAAACTTCCGGCAGAACAACGGCCGACCCGACATTCAGGTACACGCCGCCCTCCAGGGAACCGACGATGGATGTCAGTAATCGGAAATCCCGGTGAGATGCCTGCCCGGCTTTGGCCGGGTCGAACCGGGGGTGCATATGAATGATATCGGTTCCAATCGCCACGTGTACCGTCACCGGTATACTCAAACGGCAGCCGGCAGCCAGTATGCTGTACTCCGACAGCGGCAGTTGATTGTCCATGATGGCGCGCCCGATGGACTGTCCCAGCCCTGATGGGCCTTTATCGGCCTCGGCGATCGCTTGATTGAGAAAGTCAGCCGTATCTCTGGCCATTCCAAAGGAACCGTCGTCAATGGATGCGGCCACATCCTCCGAGGTCTGGCCGGCCATGGCAACTTCCAGATCGTGAATAATGCCGGCACCGTTCATGGCCACCCCGGTGATAACACCACGCTGCATGAGATCGATGATGATGGGATTGAGCCCCACTTTGATCACATGGGCACCCATCCCCAGAATGATGGTTTTCTTCTGACGGGTTGCATTGGCCATTCCGGCAATCACCGCCTTGATGTCGCTTCCGGAAAGAATATTGGGAAGACGCTCGAGAAAATCTCTATAAGATCCACCTTGTTCCCAGGTGCCTGCAAAATCAGCTGTGCTGACTTTGCTTTCTCGTTTTGAGAGAGGATATGTCTTTATATTATTAAGATCGATGGGCTTAAATTCTTTTGGCATATTAATCGTCTCACTTAGTAAGTCTCGTTTGGTATTCTCATTACAACACGTTGACGAGAATTTTAAGGTCTCAGGTCTCAGGTCTCAGGTTTCAGGTGTCAGCGCGAGAGTTGCGCTGATTATTTACTGAGACCTGAGCACTGAGACCTGAAACCAATAATTACTAAAATGAGAAAACACAAAGGAAAACCGTGTTAAGACTGAATCAACTAAATATATTCTCGAAGGGTGTATCGTCCCACAAACACGACTGCAGCTGGGCCATAATCTGGCCGGTCTCGAAGCCTTTCAAATGGATGGCGCCGGAGCGACAGGATGCTACGCACAATCCACAGCCTTTGCACAGGGTTGACTGAATCTCTGCCTTGCCGCTGGTTTCATTGAACTTCGGGGCCGAATAGGGACAAATATCCGTGCACACCCCGCAACTGCTGCACATGTTCGGGTCAACCAGGGCCACCATTCCGCTGACCGATATTTCCAGAGCCGCCAGGACCGTCACTGCTCTGGAGGCAGCCGCCTGGGCCTGGCTGATCGATTCTTCCACCGGTTTGGGCGCATGGGCCAGGCCGCAGACAAACACACCGTCAGTGGCAAAATCACTCGGTCGCAGCTTGACGTGGGCTTCGGCGAAAAAACCGTCGTCATTTTGAGGTATCTTATAAAACCGGGCCAGCGGATTATTTTTTTCCGGTACCACGGCGCTGGCTAAAACAAGACGATCGCTGTGGATGACCATCCGTCGTTGAAGCACCCGATCGGAAAATGCTATTTCTAAAGCGTTCTCGGTCGCTTCCACGGAGATCCCTTTTTCATGTTGATATCTGATAAATTTGATTTCACTGGTGCGCGCTTCGCGATAAAGATCCTCGCGCAGGCCATATGACCTCAGGTCCCGGTACAGTATAAAGATATCCATTCCGGGATGCTTTGATTTCAAGCTCAGTGCACTTTTGATGGATTGGGTGCAGCAGACCTTGGAGCAATAGGGGCGTTCCGGTATGCGCGAGCCCACGCATTGGACAAACACTGCCGTGTTGCAGGAATCGAAACTTTCGCCGGTTTTTAATTGATTTTGCAATTCCAGGCCCGTCAGAACCCGTTCATCCCGGCCATACAGATAATCGTCGGGCTCGTATTCAGAGGCGCCGGAGGCAATCAGGGTAACTCCGTGTTCCAAAACACTCGAATTCGCGTCGGTCTTTACGGTGGTTTTGAAATTACCGATAAAGCCTTCGACGTTTTCGACCCTGGAATTTAAATGGATTTCGATATTGGGATCGGATTCAACATTATTGATCAATTCCTGCAAAAACGGGTCCACCGGTTCTGACTGCCAGGTTTCATTGAGCTTTCGGGCCTGGCCGCCGAGTTCGCCGGTTTTTTCAATCAAATAGGTCTTGTATTCCTGGGCGGCCAGTGTTTTGGCTGCCGCCATCCCCGCAACGCCCCCACCGATAACCAGAGCGGCCTGATTGATTTTCATGACCGGTTCCGTCAGGGGTTCGTGCAGCGCTGCCTTGGCCACGGCCATTCGCACCAGTTCCCTGGCCTTTTGAGTGGCCTTATCCATATCGTCCTTATGCACCCAGGAGCACTGGTTACGGATATTGGCCATCTCAAAGAGATATTTGTTTAATCCGCCGTTGATCAACGTTTCCTGAAAAAGCGGTTCGTGGGTTTTGGGTGTGCAGGCCGACACGACCACACGGTTGAGCCGGTGTTCTTTGATGATTTCAGATATCTGCCCCTGGGTGTCCTGGGAGCAGCTGAACAGATTCTGCTCGGCATACACCACATTGGGCAGATTTTTGGCGAACTCCACCACGGCCGGTACATCAACAAACCCGGCAATATTGGTGCCGCAGCAGCACACGAACACACCGACTCTGGGGGGCTCTCCCTTGACATCGATTTCGGCGGGCAACTCCCTGGTCTGGGTCAGCGTCCAGCGGACTTCATGCAGCGTACTTCCGAGACTGCCGGCCGCGGCACTGGCATCGATGACCGAGGTGGGTATATCTTTGGGCTCCTGAAACGCACCGCAGACATAAATTCCGGGCCTTGAGCTCCGGACCGGGTCTGTGCTTGGGGTCTGCGCAAAACTGTAGTGGTTCAGATCGATACCGAGTTTATCGGCCAGCGCAATGGACTGATCGCGGACACCCAAACCGACGGAGAGCACGACGATATCAAATGCTTCACTTTTTGTATGGCCGCTCTCATCGACATAGCGGATGCGGTGCTTTCCGTTTTCATCCATGGGCGCTACATGGGAAATGCGCGATTTGATGAAACGCACACCCTGTTCGTCTTTGGCCCTGTTGTAATACTGTTCAAAGTCTTTTCCAAAGGTTCGAATGTCGATATAAAAAATCGCGGCGTCCAGACCGTTTTTACTGTGTTCTTTAGCCAGGATGGCCTCTTTGACGGCATAGGTGCAGCATACCCCCGAGCAATACCCCCGGGCACCAATGTGGTTGTCCCTGGATCCCACACATTGCAGCCAGGCTATTTTTTCAGGCTCGGTTTTGTCGGAGGGTCTGACCAGATGGCCTCCGTAAGGGCCGGAGGCCGACAGGATCCGTTCGAATTCCAGGCTGGTAACAATATTGTCTGAGCTTGAATATCCGAAGGTGTCATACGTACCGGGGTCAAACGCCTGGCTGCCGGCGGCCAGAATAACGCCGCCCACATTCAGGGTCTTCTCTTTTCTCTCATCATCAAAGTTGATGGCATCGGCCGGGCAGAACTTTTCACAGGCTTTGCACTTGCCGCGGATGAGATAGATACATTGATCCGGGTCGATCGTATATTTCAGCGGAACGGCCTGGGCATATTGTACATAAACCGCCTTGCGTTTGGCCAGTCCGCCGTCGTATGCATTGGGAACTTTCTTGGGGCATTTTTCGGCACACAGGCCACAGGCGATACATTTGTCCGTATCCACATAGCGCGGGTGCTGGACCAGCTTGACTTCGAAATTGCCCGCTTCTCCGCCAATGCTTTCAACTTCGGAAAGGGTGAGAAGTTCGATGTTGATGTGCCGGCCGACCTCGACCAGTTTGGGTGAGATAATTCACATCGCACAATCGTTGGTGGGAAATGTTTTATCAAGCTGCGACATCATTCCCCCGATGGAGCTCGAACTTTCTACGAGGTAGACATAGTAACCGGAATCAGCAAGATCCAGAGATGCCTGCATCCCGGCGATGCCGCCGCCGACCACCATTACCGCACCGACTTGGTTTGTAGACATATTCACTCCGCCATTAAGTATGAAGTAATATCGGAAATGTCGATTTCATGTTTGGCAAGCCCCAGGATTTTTTCATCAATACCCATACTCAAGCCCAGCAGCTGTGGGTAAAGAATAGGCGCAAGCATATCCACTCTGTCTGCACCGGCGGACCAGTAGGTTTGCACCTTATCCAACTGAAGCTGGGTATAGGGACATGCGGTACAAATATAATTGGCGCCTGCCGCTTTGGCGCTGTCTATTTTTTTGCGAGCCATTTCCATTGCCAGTTGATCATTGATGCCGGTCAGAGGAGCACCGCAGCAATCCAGTTTTCGAGACCAGTCCACGCTGAAGGCCCCGGTAATTTCTACCAATTCATCAAAGATTCTGGGCGATACGGGATCGTCGAATCCGGTGACGCTGCTGGGACGTAATGCATGGCAACCATAGCTCACCGCTATTTGCATGCCACTGTAGGCCTTCGCGATGTGTTCTTTCAAGCGCTCCAGGCCGACATCATGATATAGAACGGACAGCAAATGCTTGATCTCAATTCCATCTTGAAACTCGAGATTTTCTCTGGCCAGAAAATCATTGATCTCGCTTTGCAGTTCCTGATCGTGATGTAAAATATGTTCGGCCTTTTTCAAACTTCCGTAGCAGCACTTGCACATCACCAGCATATCCAGACCGGCTTTTTGCGCGACCGCAAAATTTTTAGCAGCAGACAGGACAAATGCCCGAAAATCAGTATTGCGTGCCGGATACCCGCAGCAATTGAATTCGGTTATATCAACCAGCTCAATATCCAGCATGCGTGATACCGCTATCGTGGCGTCTGCATATTGCTCAACCCGGGCCGGGATATTGCAGCCTTGAAACAGGGCGAATTTCATGGGCGGTTCCTACCGGTTATAGCTTTTTGTAAGTGATATCCTTTAAACAAGTACTTCTTTTTATCGAAAATGCCTAATCCGCCAGACATATGGCGGATAAAAATGCCTAAAATGAACTAAAATGCCTATAATTATGGTATTCTATCTTATTTATACTCTGACCGTCCCGACATTCGTCTTTTCTATTAACTAATAACCAATAACTGATAACCTTCTTTTCAGCCGCTGCAAAGCGACGCCGTGGCGACATTTTTCAAACGGTATAGAATATCACACACCTCGACCTGCTGCGGACAGTTTTCCTGGCATTGATAGCAGGTCAGGCAGTCCCAGATCATGCCGGCGCCGGATGCCATTTCCACCAGTCCCAGTCCCAGGCTGCACATGATTTGATGCGGCAAAAGTCCAAGGGCCTTCTCGGGATTATCATAATTGCCGACCACAGGGCACACGGTGGTGCAGCTCTGACAGCTGAAACATGCTGAGTAGGTATTGTCCGAAACAGCGGGTTGAGATGCCTCGCGATCGGGGGCATTCAAAGAAACGGCTGTATCGCGGTTCATCAGCTCCCGAAACCGTCCGGCAACGGCCTGCCTGGCCCGCAGGATCGGATTGGTGTATTGATCGACCGCCATGCGATCGCGAATGATCACACCCCGCGCAAATGAGTATGGGGTCAGCACGTGCGCCAGGGGCGGACCACCTGCCACCAGATCTTCACGCACGCTGTACCACAACTCTTTTAACTGGATTCCGGACGGGCAACGAACCGTACACCTGTCGCAATTGGTGCAAAGATAGACGCCCTCCGCGATGGCTCTGATCTGGTCGTCATTCAATTTTTTTCCGGAAACCCATTTCTTCAGGAAAGCCATCTTTTCGGACGGCAAAATGTATTCATTGCCGACAGCCTCATACACCATGGCGGCCGAGCAGTTCTGGCTGCAGCTGCCGCAATGGGTGCAGGCATCCAGTTCCAGGATCTGGCGGGTCATAATGTTGGCCGGCAGAGAGGTGTCCGGTCGCATTACCGGATTGACCATCAACGACAGGGGGGTCGCAATGAGATGAAACATCTTGCTGAACGGAAGATAGGCCAATCCGATGAAACAGGCAATAATATGGATATAGGACAGGATGGTAACCGTGTCCATTTGATCGAGCCATAAGGCCACCGGTTTAATGATTTTTGCGGCGGCATACCCGTTGAAGGCCCATTTGGCAGACGCATGGCAGTCCATACAATTGTCGATGTGGACTTCACGACCGGCTTCTAAAAGCTCTTCGTCAAAGGGAGCTTCGATATTGGGTGAAACGGTGCCGTAGTCACGTACCCAGACCGTCTCAAGTGCGGCGATTTCGTCTTCATCGTCCAGACCGGCGTAGTCCTCAACCATGCGCTCGAATTCACTATAAGAGGCGATTTTCATTCCTTCCAGGGCAATTCCCGAGAGCATAATCACGGCTACGATGGCAATGGCATAATGATCCATCATGTTTGTTCTCAGGCGCCGGGGTTTAGAGATGTAACGCCGCAGAATCGCTAAAACAACCCCGACGATCACCATCGCCCCGAAAAAATCTCTGAGAAAGAAAAACGGATTGAGTGTTGAGTAATAGTCACTAAAAATCGCTTCGCTGACGATAGATTCCAGCGCATGCATGATCAGCAGCAGCATAAATCCATAAAAAATAAGCATGTGGGCTATCCAGCGAATGGGATTTTCTTTGAGTATGCGGCGTTGAAATAAGACGTCCAGTACGAAGGCCTGAAGCAGCGGGAATATTCTGAGGCTGAATAATATACTCAGCAAGCCGTTGAGGGCGTAAAACACGCGGTCGGAAGATTTAATATTTTTTCCTGAACCACCGATTGTTCTGGTAAACCAGGTTGAAACCCTATAAATGAGGCCAAGGAGAAAAATCGTGAGGGCAGCATAGAAGAGATAATTGAACATCGTATCGGACATTAGTGGGCGACTCCCCCTATCAATTGATCTGCGAGATGTGCAACATCTTAAGAAGGCCAGGCAATTCAGACCATCTATAAAGCGGGCAGATGAGCAGAGAGACTTAGGTGCAGCTTTTATAGAGACAGAGATTTAATATCACTGATCATGGTCTGTTCGGGAAATTGAGATTTTCCGTATTCCTGAATTATGCCGTTCAATAAATCAAAGAACCCAAACGTCTGTTGTGCTGAATTAAACCAAAATTTGGTGACGGACTAAACCGTTGTATGGTGACGGACGGCATCATTGAGATTGAGAGGCTTTTTTGGCCCACTCTTTTTCCCGTTCTTTTTGCCACTTCGGTCGGCGTTTGCGTTTCTTTGCTTTTTCGATGACTTCCGGAATCATGCGCAGCAACTGTGGCTTGTCCACAGGCTTATCTAAAAAGGCGTCCGGTCTGAAATAATCATAATCCGGCCATTGCTTGTAGTCGATCTCCAACTCTTCTCCCATTCCGGATATACCGATGATGGGCGTATCTTTTAGCTCGTCATCCTTGCGAACCTCTTTGCAGACCTCAAAGCCGGAGAAGAGGGTTTCCATCATGATATCCAGCAAAATCAGGTCTGGCCGTTCCTTGCGGATCAAATCCATCCCTTGTTGGCCGTCTTCGGCAGTATGCACCTCAAATCCATTTCTTTGAAGAAAAGTTTCCATGGTAAAGAGAAAATCGGTATTATCATCGACCATCACGATTTTGAGGCTTTTTCCCATGATGTTCTCCTTTTGAGATCCTGATAAATGGGTGACAATTTTTCGGTGGATATGTTTAATCCAACGCGACTGTAGCTTTTTGCTACGATATTATTATTTTCAATATTTCGTCAAGCCAAAACATACACACAAATTTAGGGATTCAGGGATTCAGGAATTGAGGAATTAAAAAAAA
>CAJHXY010000017.1_pt1 | contig 9334 bp, 11 predicted proteins | sample 9198521 | NCBI WGS metagenome assembly CAJHXY01 (sample SAMEA7708333, study PRJEB35096) | sediment metagenome | biome: marine neritic benthic zone biome [ENVO:01000025]; feature: sediment [ENVO:00002007]; material: shallow marine sediment [ENVO:03000034] sea grass bed [ENVO_01000059] ... | reverse complement strand
TTTTAAATTAGGAAACGAACTGCTCGATACCCGTTTCAATCGGCGTTCGGGGTTTGAAACCCACATCGTTCATCAAATCATCCACATCCGCATACGTTGCCACCACATCTCCGGGCTGAAGATCGCAAAACTCTTTTTGGGCCTGCCGGCCGAGCGCATTTTCAATGGTCTCGATAAAGGCGTTCAGTTCGACCGGGTTGTTGTTACCGATGTTGTATATTTTATAGGGGATATAGGAAGTGCCCGGGTCCGGACGATCCCCATCCCAGCCGGGATTTGCTGCCGGAAGCCGGCCCATGACCCGCACGACGCCTTCAATGATATCATCGATATAGGTAAAGTCCCGCTGCATCTTACCATGGTTAAACACCTGGATGGGTTGGTTTTCCAGAATAGCACGGGTAAACAAAAACAGCGCCATGTCCGGACGCCCCCAGGGGCCGTACACGGTAAAAAACCTTAAACCCGTGCAGCAAAGGCCGTAAAGGTGACTGTAAACATGCGCCATGAGTTCGTTGGCTTTTTTGGTGGCGGCATAAAGCGACACGGGGTGGTCGACATTGTGGTGCACTGAAAACGGCATTTTGGTGTTGGCCCCGTAAACGGAGCTGGAGGATGCGAATACCAGGTGTTTGACGTTATGATGGCGGCAGCCTTCGAGGATGTTCACAAACCCGACCAGGTTCGAATCCACGTATGCATGCGGGTTCTCTAGTGAATACCGCACCCCGGCCTGGGCGGCAAGATTGACGACCACGTCAAATTGGTGCCGGCTAAAAAGTTCGGTCAGCGATGACTTATCCGACAAATCCATTTTAACAAAACGAAACGCTTTGTCATCGGCCAACTCGGCCAGACGGGCTTCTTTCAACCGGACATCATAATACGCATTTACATTATCCAGGCCAACCACGTCATATCCCTCTTCCAAAAGTCGGTTGGCCAAATGGAAGCCTATAAATCACGCTGCCCCGGTCACAAGTACCCTTTTAAACTCGAAATCCATTTCTTTCCTTTCCGGCAGATTTACACCTGTCGCATTTCCTGTTGGTTTCAGGTTTCAGGGCACATAATTTAGGAATTGCGAATTTAGGAATTTAGGGATTGAAGGTATTCTGTCGATCTAATTTTTGAATACTTGAATTCCTCAATTCCTTAATTCCTAAATCCCTTAATTAATGCTCGCTGACACCTGACACCTAAAATTTTTATGCTTTTATCCGTCCTCAGCTTTATGTTCGTTTAGATACCACCGGTAAGTCAACTCCAGGCCTTTTGCAAACGGATAGTCGATTTCAAATCCCAGAAGTGATTTTGCGTGGTTGATATTGGCAACCGATGCATAGATATCCCCCGATCTCGCCGGTTTGTACTGCGGTTGGCGCGAATTCCCCGATAATGTGCAAATCATATCCCACAGGCGGTTAATCCGGATATCGGCGCCGGTTCCGATATTAATGATTTCTCCCTGACCCGGGGCTTCAGTGGCTGCGAGCAAATTGGCCTTGACGACATCATCGACGTAAATAAAATCCCTGCTCTGATTACCGTCTCCAAAAATGACGGGCGTTTGAGCCTCTACCGCTCTATTCATAAAAATAGAAATCACCCCGGAATACGGCGATGTCGGATCCTGTCTGGGGCCATAGACATTAAAATATCGCAGGCTTACCGTTTCAAGCCCGTACAGGTCGTAGCCGAGTCGCAAATGATGTTCAGCGGTTAATTTCTGAACGGCATAGGGGCTGCAGGGCGCCGGATTCATGGATTCATTTTTCGGCAGTTGAGGGTCATCGCCGTAGACCGCACATGAGCTGGAGAATACCACGCGCCTGACGCCCTTCGCGCGGGCTGCCTGCATAACAAAAAGAGTGCCCATATCGTTGATCAAAGCGGAGTCCACCGGGTTTTCGATGGTTTCGGGAACCGACACCACCGCAGCCAGGTGGAAAATGGTGTCACAGCTTTCTGAAGCGTTTTGCAGCACCTGGCGATCCCTGATATCGCCTTCAACAAAGGTAATGTTTTTTTTAACAGCAGCCAGATTCGATTCAGAACCGCTGGATAAATTGTCCAGAACCGTTACCTTACAGCCCTTTGCGATCAACGCCTCCACGATGTGAGAACCGATAAATCCGGCACCACCGGTAACCAATGCATGTGATATCTGAGAACTCATAATTTACCTTGATCAAATCAGATGAGCCATTAAAGCGGCCGCAGCGATCCGTTCATCCGGGCCTGCCATTTGTCGATTATATCAAAATGATATCACTAAAATAATCTTCGGCAAATAAAAATCTGATGCCTGCTGGAAGAGGATCGCACATCGTCTTTATGATTGCAACGGGTGACATTACAACTACTTGACTTTTAAAAGAAAAGTGCCTAAGGTTAAATTGCAATGAAAACACATATCCAGATAAAATTGTTTGCCACCCTGCAACAATTCATGCCGGATTCTGCAGACAATTTCGCCATCGAAGCCGGCACCACCATTCAAGGCCTGCTGGATAAACTGGATATCCCACCGACCAAGGCCAAACTGATTTTCATCGACGGCATTAAAGCAGACCTGAACAAAACCCTGAACGGCGGTGAGCGCGTCGGTATTTTTCCTCCGGTCGGCGGTGGCTAAATCAGGATCCCCATACCATCATGTAAATTTCAAGCCGCAGGGGGCCTGCACCATTTCGGACTTGACACACCCATGCATTTTGGCCATAACCTAAATGTTCATATCAGCGCTCTATTCCAATTCGTCAACTCAAGATTTCCATAACTAAACCATCAATTCGGAGTGGATCTATGGCTAAAATCTACCTGGTCGTAACTGCCGTCGGACAAGATCGACGGGGCACGGTCGAAATGATTACAGACGTCGTCGTAAACCATTCGGCCAATATTGAAGAAAGCCGTATGGCGAGACTGGGAGGGGAATTCGCAGTGATTATGATGCTGTCACTGGCCGATGAAAATTTGGAATCGCTCACTCAAGACCTGAATGACCTCAATAAAAAGGGGTTAATGATCATCTCGCGCCAGACGGATCATTCACGCATGCAGAAATTTCAGGGATTCGTTCCTTATGAAATATCGGTGCTCGGCGCGGATCACGAGGGAATCGTTAACAGCGTTGCCCGCTATCTGGCATCCGAGCAAATTAACGTAGAAGAAATGGATACCCGGGTAACCCATGCACCCAATACAGGTACACCCCTGTTTTCAATGACAGCCAGGATTCAGGCACCGCCCACCTTGAGTCTCAGTGAATTGCGGTCAAAACTGGCTGATGTGGGCGATGAGCTTGACGTTGACATTGAAGTAAAGCTGCCGTTGGGTTGAAGATACCATCCATAGCCATAAAACCGGGTTAGGCCGGACCAATGAGGTTCATGCAATGCAACTCAAAAAGTGTTCCATCAATATTTTAACATTAATGGTTATTACCGGAATCTTTGCGGGGGCATGCACACAGTCACAATTTCTAAAGGTGCATTATCAACTACCGCCGGAACGCGATACCTTGGAGAACATCAGCGTTCAGCTGTCGTTCACAGATAAGCGCAGAAACAAGGCCATCTTAAGTCACGCAGCCAGAAAAGATCTACCTGATTTTACCGGAAATTTTACTCTGGTGGTCGGCCCTGCAGAGGAAGATGGAAAATTATTGGGCGTCTATGATCTTGATACTCTGTTTAAAGAGACTTTCAGGCAGCGGCTGCAGTATGCCGGCGTCAAGGTGGTCGAAGGCAAAGATTCAAATGCTGAAATTGAAATCGCTTTAAAAGAGTTCAGACTTGATTTGAAAACCAGAAAATGGTTTTTCAACATGAGTTACCAGCTGGATCTAATCAAGGGCGACAAGCTGGTTGCCTCTGAAAAAATCAATGGCAGTGCCGAGCGATTAAAAACCTACGGCGAAAGGGATGCGAATAAGGTTATCAGTGAACTGGTAACCGATATGATAAACAGGTTGGATGTTGCGGCGTTTTTACGGAATGCGGGTTTGTAAGACCGGTCGTGAAATCAAAAAACCTTTCGCGACCAGAACCTATTACTGTGTATTCATTCAGCTATGCATAAAAGGAGTGGAAGTAATGACTGTGTTTGACTTCCAACTGGGAAAATTCAGCAATACGGCACGCCTGTTTAAACTGGTAAGTCGGATGTCCGAGGATAAGCAGTTTATCCTGCTAAAGACGTTGCTCAGGCATAATGTTTCCACTTATTTGTTTCAGTTGATCATTGATATGAATGAAGACCAGCAAACTCAACTACTGGATCAATTAACTGAGATATCTTATGAAACCACGCCGACCCGAACCATAAGCCTGGACGATTACGAAGCCTCAATGCGGGAAAACCCGCGCAAACCCTGCCTGATTAAAGTACTGGGGAGTGTCCAGGATCAGACATTTAAGAGCTACATCATCGATATCAGCACCGTAGGGGTATTTATTGAAACCAATGAAACCTTTGCAGTGGGACAAAATATCGGGCTGGCATTCACGCTGCCCGGCCAGGAAACGATGATCAAGATGGCCGGAAAAATTGCATGGAAGGGATTACAGGGAATCGGCGTAAAGTTTGCAGAATTGAATGCGGATCAAGAAAAAAAAATTCGAGCGTTTATCAATAAACGCTAGACGAGATCGAGAAGGCTCTCGATGTTTTCCCAGTTTCCACTGGTTTCAGCGATGACGGCCTGAAGGTCTTCTGCGGTTAAATTCATACGCTGCAAGACATCACTGTAGAATCGGTAGGCCAGACCGTCAACCCCGGTGCCCATCCCCATCATCATACAAACCGTGTCAGCCAGGTAAACCATGGCCGTCTCGGAGTCCCCCCGGGCTGAGGGATCCGACAGATGATGATGCTGGATCATATAGACTAATTTTTCACTGAAGCGCCACTTTTGACCCATGAGCGCTCCGAGTTCTTCATGGTTCATGCCGATTATTTCCTTCTCGGCTTCGTTAAAGCTATATCCCTGTGAGCGTACAAGAATATTTATTTTCTCGAACGAAAAGGCTACGAATCGGCCCAGGATCAACTTGCCGATGTCTTTAACAAGTGCAGCTGTAAACACCAGATGTTTATGGATACCCCTCCCATGGGTTTCAGTCAGTATATTGACCACATATGATGATAACACCGCATGACGCCAGAGTTCGCCTTCGCCAAGGCCATATCCATCGTGTTCATATCTGAAATTATGGGAGATCGAATCCATCAACACCAGATCGATAATGTAATCTAAGCCAAGCAGCGTAATGGCATCATTAACCGATTCCACCTTACGACGCATTCCGAAATATGCAGAGTTGCACATCCTGAGCACATTGGCGGTAATCGCAGGATCATGTGTGATCAAATCCGCAATCTCAGACAAAGAACTGTTCTTATCTTCGGCCAGGGCCAGAATCTGAGTGGCGACCGGTGGTATGGGTTTGAGGGTATCAATCCTGTTGATGATGTCTTTAATATCAGTCATATCTTCATTTCACCCTGATCAGGAAGATTGATAAAGCTTTTGCCACTGCTCATTTCCAGGCGCAGTGTGCGCGAGTGGGTTCCACCAATATCTTCGTAATGAATACACAGTCGGTTGGCACCGATAATTGATTTGGCGGCCTGATAATTTTGGTGACCGATATTAAATGCACCGGTCTGATCCAGTATCTGGGCAGCGCCGGCAATAACGACTTTCATCCGGGCGGAATCCGCCCCGAGATCGATCAGCGCTTTTAGGAAGGCGGGAATACCGGTATCGGCAAACATAAACGGATATTTTTCACATTTTGCCGGATTCAGGTTGGTTGATTCAGGCAGAATGAAATTCAATACCCCCCCGACAACCGACACGGGATCATATATCGATATACCCATCCCGGATCCTATGGAGAACGCAACCAGTGTCTCAACGGGATTACAGCTGGTCTTCATTTCAGAAAAATTGACGGCTGTCGTTAAGGCAACGGCCATACGCTTGGGGTAATTCCCGGCGGAATTAAATTCTTCAGTCGCTTTCACATCCATATCGCTATCCTTTTAAGCCTCCGACCTGAATCCTGCGGGTGGTGGCCTCCGATGGGTCCACCTCTGGAGGGCCGGTTCAGGATTCAGGTATAAATTTATTTATATATCGGTCAGATAGGTTTGAAACTTAAGCAAAACCAGAAAGGATAACGTTGTGTTTTGATTTCTGCAGGCCGGTGGTGGTTGTCAAAAAAACGTTCCGCTGTACAACGTTTTTTCCACACCCACTTATGCCGTCATTCCCTGTTCCGGAACAATTAAATGCAAAGCGGTATAAAATATTCATAACCAAAACTTGCTTCACAGTCATTTTTGAAGTAAACTTCACATCTCGATCTATATCTCGCCATGATGTTTGCGACCGATCCGTGTGATCGGCGATACAGCATACAGTGGCTTATACCATCGATAACAGAAAAGAATAATCCAATGCTCATATTTGAAAATATGGGACCATTCGTGATTCTTGCGATCATTGCAGGAATTTTTCTGCTTCTGCTGTTTTGCATTTCGTTAACCGTTCTCACACTTCTAATCCGTAATCAGGTAAATAAAATGAATAGGCGATTGGAAAGAATCATGTTCGCAATGCAAATCGATGCAGAAAGCAGATCGGAAAAAAAGACAACGCCGAGCAGGGATAAAAAAGGACTGCAACTTGATGATAATGATATTCAAAAATTAAAAAATATCGGCATCGGTATGGATTAGCTTCGTTTTGAGTTGACATCGCCTAAGGCTGACAAGGGAGGTGGAATCGATGGATTTTGAATTTTCACCGCAGGAACAAAAGGTGTTAAAGGAGGTTCGGGCCTTTCTCAAGTCGGAGATCACGCCCGAGTTAAAGGCCGAATCACTGGCCATCGGATACTGCTATGGTGGCGAGCTGGGCCGAAAGTTCGTGCGTAAATTTGCCGCCAACAGATGGCTGGTACCCAATTGGCCCGAAGAACACGGCGGCATGGGGGCTTCCGCCATGCTGACCTTTGCGATCAAAGAAGAGTTGGCCTACATCATGCCGTTGATATTTGTCGCCGCCCATATGGCCGGTCCAACCATTTTGCACTTCGGCAGCGACGAGATGAAAAAACAATGGCTGCTGCCCATTGCCCGGGGAGAAGTCGAATTTGCCCTGGGCTATACCGAGCCCTGGGCCGGTTCCGATCTATCCGCCTTGACGATTGAAGCCGTAGACCAGGGCGATCATTTCCTGCTCAACGGCCAGAAAACCTTTAACACCCATACCCATGTGGCCGATTACCACTGGCTGGCAACGATTACCGATCCGGAGGCCAAAAAATACCAGAATATGTCCATGATGATCGTGGATCTTAAAACCCCCGGCATCACCATTCGCCCGATGATCACCATGGCCGGCTGGCAAACCAACGAGGTCTTTTACGACAATGTCAAGGTTCCCAAAAAAAACCTGGTGGGCGAATTAAACCAGGGCTTTTATTATCTCATGGCCGCGCTGGATTACGAGCGCATGTTTCCATTGGGCGGTTACCAGCGGCTATTCGATGAAATCGTGCAGTACGCCAAGGAGACCGAGGTCAACGGTCAACCCCTGTCCAAGGATCCGCTCGTCCGTCAGAAACTGGCGCAACTGGCCATCGAACTGGATGCCAACAAGCTTATCTTCTACCGCCTGGCCCATATCATCGACCAAGGCAAAATTCCCAATTATGAAACTTCCATGCAAAAATTATTTGCCACCGAGCTGGCCCAGAAAATCACCAACACCGGCATGGATGTACTGGGGCTATACGGACAGCTGAAAAAGGGATCGAAATGGGCGGCATTACAGGGGCAGGTCGAACACCACTATCGCTGGAGTGTGGTGGAGACCATCTATGCCGGAACGTCCGAAATCCAGAGAAACATTATGGCACTGCGGGGGCTCAAGCTTCCGAGCAAGTAATTGAAGGAGCGCAAACCATGGATTATGAATTCAATAAGACCCAGAAGATATTAAAGGACGAAGCCCATCGGTTTCTGGCCAAGGAATGCCCCAGTGATTTCGTGCGCGAGATGGCCGAAGACGAAAGCGGGTATTCCCGCAAAATGTGGCAAAAGATGGCGATGCTCGACTGGATGGGGATCATGATTCCCGAGCAATATGACGGCATGGGCGGCAGCTTTCTCGATTTGACGGTGTTGATGTCTGAAATGGGGTATCACTGCATGCCGGGCCCGTATTTTGCCACCGTGGTGCTGGGCGGCCTCGCAATTCTGGAGGCCGCAAACGATGCCCAGAAAAGCGACATCCTGCCGGCCCTTTGCCGGGGAGAACAACTGCTATCCGTGGCCTGGGTGGAGACCGACGCAACCTGCGATCCCGACGGTATCAAACTGACAGCCGAGATACAGGGTGGGGAATATCTACTGAACGGAACCAAGCTGTTTGTGCCCTATGCCCATGTCGCCGACCGCCTGATCTGTGCCGCCCGAACGGGACAACCTTCCGATGAAAAACACAGCGGAATCACACTGTTTGTGGTGCAGGCCAAACAGCCCGGAGTTCGTATCGAACCCCTGATCACCATGGCCGGTGATAAACAAAGCGAAGTCACTTTTGACAATGTGACGGTTTCAAAAGATCATCTGCTGGGGCAACCGGATCAGGGATGGCCGCTGCTCAAAAAAGTACTCCTGATGGCGGCCGTGGCCAAGTGCGCGGAGATGATCGGTGGTGCGCAACGCGCAATGGACATGGCGGTGCCCTATGTCAAAGGCCGTGAGCAATTCGGCCGCCCGGTGGGTGCATTTCAGGCGATTCAACACCACTGTGCCAATATGCTGACCTTTGCCGATACGCTTAAATTCATGACGTATCAGGCGGCCTGGCGAATCAGTGAGGGCCTGTCCTTTGAAAAAGAAGCATCCATGTGCAAAGCCTGGGGCAGCGAGGCCTATCGCAAATTGGTGGCCCTGGCCCATCAGGTTATCGGCGGGATGGGATTCATGGAAGAATATGACCTGCAGCTGTATTTTAAGCACGCCAAAGCCGCAGAACAGGTCCTCGGGGACGCAGATTTCCACCGCGAATGGGTGGCCCAGCAGCTGGGGATGTAGCGCTGAAATGCTGGGTGTTCGAGGTCTTTTCAATCCGAAATCCGAAATCCCAAATCCGAAATGGAAAGAAGCGGCAGATTGCAGCTCATAACCGGTCATGCAATTCAATTCAATAAATGGAGACTAAAATGACGCGCATCGACTACGTCCCCTGCATCAACGACATGTACCAGAGTCAGGGATTTCCACCCTATCGATGGTCGCAGTTTGATTC
>CAJHXY010000016.1_pt1 | contig 9401 bp, 7 predicted proteins | sample 9198521 | NCBI WGS metagenome assembly CAJHXY01 (sample SAMEA7708333, study PRJEB35096) | sediment metagenome | biome: marine neritic benthic zone biome [ENVO:01000025]; feature: sediment [ENVO:00002007]; material: shallow marine sediment [ENVO:03000034] sea grass bed [ENVO_01000059] ... | reverse complement strand
CAGAATTTCGGGAAAATGCAGTAATATGTAAAGAGCTATCAGCGATTGGAGATAGAATATGATTTTCGTCGTACGGTGAAAGGCCGCGGCCGCGCGCTGATGCTGCCCATCTGCGGTCATGCGTGTGTAACGACGCCGGAAAATCGGTTTGATACTGATCGGCACCAGCAAAAAAAAGCGCGCAAGAATCGAGGCCTCTGCGTAAACGCCGAGATCCCAGGACGAAACAAAAAAGCCCAGAATCAAAAAATCAACGTACAGGACGATGTCCAATGCATCATCGGCAAACAGATATTGATAACCCCGGGATAAAGTGGAACGTGCCGAGCCGAATCCGATCCAGGTTTTCCAGATACCGGGTAATTTGAGTTTTACGATGGCGGCCACAGCAAAATATATTTCTGCGACCAGAAAAGCCAAAAACAGATACGAGGGCGCAGCATGTATAACCAATAAGAGCCAGATACCCGCCAAAAATATAATACGCTTCATGGTTTGCAGTTTGGCGGCAACGTCATGTTGCCCGTATCCGTGCAGCACCGACAGCTTGAGGGCATTTAGATTGCGAAGCGGCAAAATCGCTCCGATGATCAGATAGGCAGCCGTCCGTTCACCAACGCGGGTATGGGCGGCATCATATCCTGCAGTGAGAAACAACAGGGTTGTCACGAGAAGGCTCAGAGCAAGGCTGGTTTGGCGTGCCTTGAATAGGATTTCAAACTGGTCGTGCGGGTTTCGATTCGTTTTTGCGATTTCGTGTTCAACAAACCGGGGAATACCGAACTCCGAAATGTAGCTGATGATAAATAGGAGTGATAACAGATAAGCATAAACACCAAGTCCCTGCTGATCATAAAAACGTTCAACCAAAACCATGACAACAAGGTTGATGATGAGTTCGACGGTGCCTTCACCGACGGTCAGGAAGTAATCCCTGAGTTTTTTAAAAAAACCAGTCCCGTCAGTTGAAAGTGTTTGTAGATCAAGCATAAAGCCAATTTATTGCTGCAGAATGAGTTCGAATTTTTGTTCTCTAATATGCTGCCCCCATTGATCGACCTCGCTTTGTTCGCAAAGTTTGAATTGGTGATATTCGTAGAGATGACGCGCCGCATCCAGCCCCTCGAAGGTCCACAAATAGACCATGGGAAAATTCTTCGTTTTGCAGAATTCAACTGCACGGGAGATGAGCTCTCTTCCGATTCCGTGTCCCTGAAACACCGGCACCACAATGAACCACCGCAGGCGTGCGCCTTCGGATTGCGCCTTGCGGCCGTCGACGGCCACTGCACCGGCGAACATAGCGTTTCGTCGGGCCACCCACAATCCGTCACGGGACCTGTCGAATTCCATGAGAAATTCGGACAGATCTCTGCCAACCTGGGTTTCAAATGAGACGTCAAATCCCCACTGTTCATGATAGTAGACTGCATGCACTTCGGTTATTTTGCCCGCAACCCCGGGATAATAGCCGCTGTATTGGGTTTCCTCCATTACCGCTCCTAAATTATTTGGTAACTGATCAGATGTTGCGTTAATGTTACAACGCGTTTTTATCAAGATGAACATCCAACATCGAACGTTCGATCTTCAGCTTTTAGAATTCCTGCTAAAGAAAAACAACTGAGCACTTGCACCGCCCCGTTATGGTAGTTTCGGTACCGGATGCTGTCTACGGCGGAAGGTATCCAGCCACTGGCCCGCACCGACCAGCGTAATGACGGCATCGTCGATGGCCCCCAGGATCGGAATGCTGTCCGGAAACAGATCAATGGGTGAAATCAGCCAGATCACTACGATTCCGGTTAAAAGGATTTTACGCATCCACACGGCGATCTCGTCGAATATAGAATCAATTTTAAATATCGCCGGATAGGGGATCAGGAAAAACCCTCTTTCGTCGCCATGCAGCTCCAGGACACGGTGCTCCCGGACCAGCCGGTGCGAAATCGCCTGGGCGATGCTTCTGACGGTCAGCGGTTCCAGTTCAAATTGTTTTGAATACTCGCGTTGAATAACGGCCAGCACGCCGTCCTCGGTGATATACCCGTCTTCGGCTGCCCGTTTGGAAATCCGCAGACTGCATTTTAATTCCAGGCGGTCGTCGACTTGACGCAGCCGGTTCAAGATATTTTGCTGTCCGACCAGATCTCCGTAACGACTGTACTGCACACCGATTCCGGCCAGCAGCGCCAGGAATCCAAAACCGAAGGTCAATGACGGCCGCGGATCGTGGGCCAGGGTTTGCATGGCCGGGATTAAAAAGGCCACGACGATCAGCGCGAACCGCCGGCTGGCTTTTTGCTGGGTAAACGCAATCGATGTGAACAGAATCAAAAACAGGATGCCCGGGTTTCGAAAGACGTCCTGGATCCACTCCGGAACGACGCTGCCGACACCCGCCGCATCCGCCATACCATAAAAGTAATCTTTGAATTGCCCCAGGAAACCATAGGAGGATTCCGGGGCGGCGGGAAGACCGGCAATTCTGCCGATCAGCAATGCCACCGGCACCGTCAGCAGGCAGTGCAGGACCAAGTTAATTCCGCTGGGGCGCCCCAGCAAATAACTCTCCCAGCAAAATCCGGCCACAATCAAAATCGCGAGAATGCCTACAAACAATCCCTGGTTGTACGTAAACAGCTCGTCTCCGTACCAGGGGTCCTGCCCCATGAAGGCGATGGCGGCAATATAACACAGGGCCACAACAATCCATTTTGGATCTTTGATGTTGAGTACCCCGGAACTCAATGTTTTCCTGGAATGCGGCAGGGGTTTTTTTTCGTTTTGATGGGGTCGGGACGGTTTCATAATTTTTGGATGTCGTTGATCTCTTTTTGAAGCGCTCTGACTTTCTGTTCAAGGGCCTGGCGTTGCATTTTGGTACCCTGAATCACCTGCTGGCCCTCAAACCAGTACCATCGATCCAGGATATGGGTATAGATGTCCAGCTTTAATGCTTTGGCTTCTTCAATATCGGCCAGGGCCGAACTGTCGCAAATGGTCAGTGCTTTATCCCGATAGACCACATCGGGGTGTGTGTCTTCCTTGTAACCACCCAGCTTCCAGACCAGGGCGTGGAGTCTGGCCTGCTCCAGACGCAGCTTCTGGTAGAGCTGTGCCAGGGCATCGTCTTTTTCCTGCGACGGTAGATTTTTGCGCCGGGCATTGAGGGCGTGGCAGGCACTGTCAATTTGCCGGATGATTGCATCGGCTTCCTGGCGGTAAGCCTGCTTCATTTCCGGCGTAAACGATCCAATCCGATTGGTCGCTGTCCTGAAAGCATGTGCATAAAAATAATTGGCAAATGGATCTTCAGGCAGGATTTGAAGATAGGCCTGGCTGGCGGTTTTGAGTGTATGGATTTTATTCGCTGCCGCCAGCAGTTCCCAGTAGCGATAATGAATTTTTTCCCAGCGTTCCCATTTTTTTTTGGGTATGATTTCAAGCGCAGATTCGGCCACCTGAATGGCCTGAGTCAGTTTGCCCTCGCCAAAGTACAACCGGTCAATCTCAAGCAGTACCGGATACCATGGTTCGCTGCGCTGGTCACTGTATGCCAGGTTGCCGTCGGTAGCCGGTCCCCCGATGGTCATGGTGCCCAGTTCCCTGGTGCGCGGCTTGAAAAAGCGTTCCGTCGGAAAGAAGAAAACCACCAGGACTGCGGCTACGATGATCAGTGAGATCAGGCGCAGCTTATCGAAAGAGCTGATTTCGGTTGCTTCATAGGCCAATTCCACCGCCAGGGCATCATATCCCTCTTCCAGGGCAATCGGAGCGTGTTCTTCCACTTCGATGGTATCCGTCCTGGGCAAATAGCCAACAGTCGCCTGAATGTCCGTGCCGGTGTGAATTTGAACATCGGCAGGTTCGTGATTGGCAGGTACCGGTGGCTTATCTATATCTGAATCCATACTTATCAACCATTGGAACCGTCGGGCAAAACAGTGTACTCATCGACAACGGCGGTGATGAGTTGATCTTGCATGAGGCTGGCATCTTCCAGATTTGCTCCGCTCAAATTGGTGCCCGAAAGATCCGCCCCGCGCAGATCCGCCCGTTTCAAGTTCGCGTCTTTTAAATAGGCTCGATACAGATTGGCATCTTTCAAGTTGACCTCGAGCAGCTGGGCGCGGCTCAGATTGGCCATGATTAAATTGGCCTGGCTTAAATTGGCTTTGTCCAGTTTGGCCTGGCTTAAATTGGCTTCTCTTAAATCCGCACCGGACAGGTTCGCATTGCGAAGCTCGGCACTTTTCAGATAGGTCCGGAACAAATTGGTATCTTTAAGATTGCAGCCGTTTAAATTCGCCTGTCCCAGATTGGCCATGATCAAATTGGCCTGCATCAGGTCGGCATTGCTCAGATCGGCCTGGCTGAGATTTGCTTCGCGCATATCGGCATCACGAAGATCGGCCATGCACAGGATGGCACCGATTAAATCCGCCTCTCTAAGGTCTGTCATGGTCAATGACGCTCTGGTGAGATTGGCTTTGCTCAGGTCTGCTCGACGCAAATCCTTGCCTTCCAGGTCCGCATCGCGCAAACGAACATCCCGCAGATTGGCGCGTTGACCCTCTTTTTGCCTCGAACTAAACCATACCTGATGCGCGTCTATAATTTTTTCTAATCTACGTGCGGATACTTTTTTCCAAAAAAATAGATCCATTCCATCATCCAATTGAGGCGCTGCCCGCAATTAAATATCAGAAGGCGCTTTTTCCCGATTTAGCCCGCTGTCGTTCGCGTGCTTCTTTTTCAGCCGCTTCCGTGCGAATGATTTGATTCAGGTTTTCGGTGAAGTAAATGACGATCTGGTATTCCAGGTTGCCGAACTGGTCCGGCACTCGCGAGACCATCAATATATCGCTGGTTTTAGTCCAGTAAAAGGAGTTTCCGCTTTCTTTTTCCCATTCGATCGTTTCCGGCGGGCCGTATTTTTCGTTGAGCGTCTTTATGATATTGGATTCGTCTTTCTTAAAATGAATTCGAAAGAAAATCGGGGTGCCGGTATAGTTCGAAAAGGTCAGTTCCACATAGTCAAACGGCACGTTTTTCCTCTGAGCATAGCGGTACATCAGCTTGGTCGTGTTATGCTCGATGCGTTCCCTGGGCGGGAAATTCAATTTTTGATTGAGTTGCTCGAGTTGCGGAAAGTGTGCTTTTAAAAAGCCCGGGTAGTTGCTTTCCAGATCCAGTACGCTGCGGTGTTCAATGGCATCGCTCCCCAGTCTGTCGGACAGCGCTTCGCGAACATCTTCGGATAATATCGAATTCCTGCCCAGCTCAAAGAAGGCAAAGCTCTCAGGGGCGGATTTTTCGGTGCGGTTTTCGGTTGCTTCCTTTTCGTTGCAGGCGGCCGGCACAAAAGCCAGCACAGCCACAAGCAGGGTTCTACAAAAGATTGCTGCAGTGATCCGGAGGCATTTAGGAGCAGTCAACTGCATCAGACATCCTTTCGGTGCATGTCCTTATCAGCACCTGATCGGAACTCGTGCTGCGAAACATTCGTTTTCTGAAAATGAATTGCTATTTCCAGGTGTCTTCTAAAGATCATAGAAGAAAGCGCGGATAAAAGTCAATATTTTGGGGGTGCATCTTATGTTTTTGGCAAAACGTCTCCGATATGAAAAGGAAACTCGCCCGCCGCCCGATCCCGAAAATAATTCCCCAGGGTTTTTGTTATGACGGTGAACGCAATTTCATCCCATGGTATTTCTTCCTCGTTAAACAGCCGGACCTCCTTGCTTTCGTTGCCCGGTTTAAAATCGTTGTCCAACAGGCGCGCCCTGAACATCAGGTATATCTGGCTGACATGACGGATATTGTAGATTGCATAAGGCGCTATGATTTCAACCTTGGCACAAGCCTCTTCGTAGGTTTCGCGCAGCGCACCGGCACAAACCGTTTCTCCATTTTCAAGGTAGCCGGCCGGTAAGGTCCATTTGTCCGAACAGGGCTCGATGGCGCGGCGGCAGAGCAGAATTTTATCCTCAACTTCCGGGATGCACCCGACCACCATTAAGGGATTTTGATAGTGGATGGCGCCGCAGGAATGACACAGAAATCGCGGGCGATCATCGCCCGGTGGAGTGCTGAATGAAAGTGATTTGCCACAGTTGCTGCAGTAGTTCATAATGTCAATTCTCTATTTCTTAGCTGAAATCAAGAAAAAGTAATCAAATGACAGGTTTCAGGTGTCCGTAAGCCTTAATTGAGGGATTGAGGGATTTAGGAATTGATGAATTAAAATATACAGAAATTAGATCGACAGAGTACCTTCAATCCCTAAATTCTTGAATTCGCAATTCCTAAATTAGTTACCCTGACATCTGAAGCCTTGTTCAAACTATTTTACGGGTCCAATATAATGTAATCAGCCTCTTTCGTACTGACTGTTTGAGCGTCTATGGAGCCGGGCACCTCCGGCAGTATGACTGTATAGGGCAGCTGCGAGCGGCTGCTGATCTGTCGCGGGACCGCGACTTTCTGGGCATGGCCGGTACCGGTTAACGCAACCACCACGGTATCCGGATGTTGATTTAAATAGTTCAGGATATTAATGGCCATGATGTTATCCCATACCAGCTGGGCTTCACAAAAATATATAAAATTAAGATTGCCGTGGGCATGGGCGCCGAATGCTTTGCGGATATACTGCATGTAGGCTTTATCCACCCTGCAGGCAACCTCCGAGAGCTTTCCTTTTGCTTCCTTGGAAAGGGATTGAAATCCCCCAAGCGATACCTGACGGGTAATATCCCGGGATACATTGAGTCCGATCATGGGAATTTGGTTTTCTCTGGCGTATCTGAAAATCATTCGATACGCGTCATAGGGAAAATTCCAGTTGTCGTAATAGATGCGCTCGAAATCAGCTTCGTCCAACTCGCCGGTAATCCATTGGTCCAGTGCGCTTTGGCTGTCGTCTCTAAACATTTCAAGACCGATGGCTACTTTGGCGCCGGCTTGCGTCAGGGCCTGAATTACGGTCAGCTGGGCCCTGTGGTGGCTTTCGTTGCTGTGATGCTCGCCAACCAGGATAATGCGGTTTTTTTTCAGATCGGCGGTCAATTCCGACAGATTCGTTTTCCGGCCCCGTTCTAGATCGTAAACCGGTTGATCTAAATCCCGGAGTTGCGCCTGACAACTGCCGGCGATGACGAGTATGAAGATAGCAGCAATTATCCGTTTAACCATATATAAGTCCTCCCCATTTGCTTCTCAGAGCAAAGCTGATACAGCATATTCGTTCCCCCGACGCAGACGCTGTTATAAGTTTAAATAGCATCTAATTTAGCCGGTGCCCGACATGGCCTTTAGTCGCCGGCTTTTTGATCCCACGCATACACCAGCGGTGAGCTGTCCGGCGGCCAGATACCTTTCTCCCGATTTTTTCCGTTTTGAAATACGAGGTAGCTGTACCGGCCGTAATGGGTTATTTTGCGTGCCGTCGTTTCGGCATACTTCTCAGAGAGCGGCCAAAACAGGGCCGCCACCCGGTTGTCTGTAATCGGGTGGGCAAACACACCGAAAAATGCATCTGATGTTTGATCGTACACCCTGCTGTTGATTATAAAATGTGATGATTGCGTTTCAATCTGGGGCGGCAAACGGCGCAGCAGCGATTTTCGCTCTGGCGGCCCGATGATGACCAGATCATTTTCATGCAACTGCTTTTGACTTACGGATTCGCTCGTTGCAAATTCATACCGTTTCAATCCCAGTGAAAGTGCCAGAAGCCTGGCTGTTTCCTGTAATTGCGGGGCGGTATTTTCAGTCATTAGAAACAATACCGACGGTGAACTTTTCAACGAATTGATCGACGGTGGTATTTCCGCATCATAGAGTCGGCGCATAATATCATAATCGGGGTCCACCGTAAGTCGCACAGGGGCTGATTCAGTGTTCATCTCAAAATGGGTCACCTGATCCGCACGCACATTGACCTGCTTGAACTGTTCTGATGCAGTGCTTTGCAGCGCTAGTTTGACGGGAAAGCTGTAATAGGGTCCATCCTGTATGATACGGCCGCGAATTCGCCAGCGCCCGTTTGATTTTTGGGCCTGAACATCATCTAAAAAAAATTGTGCTGCACCTTTGCGATAAACCCATTGGTAAAAGAATTCCTGCAGGGAATCATTGGATTGCGTTTCAAACGCCTGCTGCAGATCCGCCCAGGATGTGGGTTGAAAAAGCCGCTCGCGGTAGATATCGCGCAATGCCCCCCAGAACGCTTCTTCACCCAGCAATTTTCTGAGCATATGAAATACCATAGCGCCTTTGTCGTACCCGACGGCTTTGGTAACGGGATCCCGGCGGCTGAGAAAGCCATTCAACGCAAAATCGTTTTGCGGCATCACCAGGGTGGCATAGTTGCGCAGTATCTGCCGTCGGTACGAACGGGCGGCCGATTCCGATTGCTCCTCTTTGTACAAATAATCGGCCACATAGGTGGTCAGGGCCTCACTCCAGTTTCCATCCTTGTAATCCACATGCACACCGTTTCCCCACCAGCAATGGGCAATTTCGTGGCCCAGACTCGTATATATGATAAAGGGCAATCGCAACACCCTGCTTCCCAGAAGGGTGTAGGACGGAAAGCCGTAACCGGTCGGGAAAAAGTTTTCAACCACGGCAAATTTATGAAATGCATACGGCCCGAATCGCCTGGTATAGAAGTCCAGATAGCCGGCAGCTGCTTCCAGATAGGCACTCGACAATTTAGAATTCGCTTCCAGAAAATAGGTGGCGACCGTCACATCGCCTACCATTTTTTCCTGAACGTGATAACGCGCTACGGTGATCGAAAGCCCCTCTATCGGATAGTCTACCTGCCAGCCGGATACGGTTTTGCCGTTCGCAGTTGTATGTCCGGTTGAGCGACCCGCGGTTACGGCAATCATGTCCTCCGGTGCATGTACGCGAATCCTGTAAACGGCCCGGGCATTGCTCAGTTCGGGATACCAGCCGGCTCCGGATAAGAGAAAGCTTCCGCTGTCGGAAATCGACGCGCTGACACCAAAACCGGGATTGTCCGTATTCACCGGGCGAATCGGAACCGGATCATCAAAGACGGCCCTGTAGCGAACCGTTACCTGGATGGATGCGTTGTGTTCGGAGGCTGACAGCGGCACCTGCAGCCACCCGTTTGCATGTTTAAACTTCCGAATCCCTGCGTTTATCTCAACCGAAATCCGCTCGGCCTTTTCAGACAATCGAAAACGGAGTGATTCGTCATCGTGCGTGCTGATTTTCATGCGGTCACGGCCGATTAATTTTTTTTCCGCCGGCAACAGCTCAATTTCCAGATCATGCTCAACTTTACGGTCCGCCGCCGGGGCCGTCGAAGCGAACACGCCGAGTACCACAATCAGAGTCAGGATTGTCTTTTTGCCGAT
>CAJHXY010000015.1_pt1 | contig 9423 bp, 7 predicted proteins | sample 9198521 | NCBI WGS metagenome assembly CAJHXY01 (sample SAMEA7708333, study PRJEB35096) | sediment metagenome | biome: marine neritic benthic zone biome [ENVO:01000025]; feature: sediment [ENVO:00002007]; material: shallow marine sediment [ENVO:03000034] sea grass bed [ENVO_01000059] ... | reverse complement strand
TACCCATACTGTAAGCCTGTATAAGACGCTCCTGGCAAAGATCACCGCCGACGGCCAGAAGACCTTCTCGGGAGGCAAGATCGGGAGGAGGAAATACGATTTCATCGGATAATAAATAGACGGGCATCTCTTTTTGGATTGCGGATTTTGGATTTTGGATTGCGGATTGAAAGAATGATTATTTAGGAATTTAGGGATTTAGGAATTTAGGAATTCACGGATTCGAGAAATAGAATGATAGGATACCTTCAATTCCTTAATCCCTGAATTCGCAATTCCTAAATTTTTCTTTATTCAATCCCTAAATTATCTCATCAACCATAGTTGAAGGTCAGTTTATCGTCCGCCAGATCGACCGTTACGACACCGCCGCGTTTCAACCGGCCAAACAGGATCTCATCGGAGAGGCCGTCCTTGATTTCAGTTTGAATCACCCGGGCAAGCGGCCTGGCACCGTAACTCGGATCGTAGCCTTTATCCGCCAGCCAGGTACGCACCTCGGGTGATATGGTCAGCGAAACCTTTTTGATGGACAGCTGGCCGTTGAGTTCATCAATAAACTTGTCGACCACTTTTTTTTTTTTTTTTTTGGTCAGTGAATTGAAATTGATAATATCGTCAAGGCGATTTCTGAACTCGGGGCTGAACAGTTTTTCAATGGCCTTTTTGCCCTTGGATTCCGTATCCCGATGAACATCGCCAAATCCGATGGTCTGCTGGCTCATTTCCCGCGACCCGGCATTGGAGGTCATCATCAGGATCACATTTCGAAAGTCCGCCTTACGGCCGGTGTTGTCCGTCAGGGTAGCATGGTCCATCACCTGAAGCAGGATGTTAAATAAATCCAGATGGGCTTTTTCGATTTCATCCAGCAACAACACCGAATGGGGGTGTTTGCGAATTCCATCGGTCAACAAACCGCCCTGGTCAAAGCCGATATACCCGGGCGGCGCGCCGATTAAACGCGCAACGGCATGCTTTTCCATATATTCACTCATATCAAAGCGCATAAACTCAACACCCATATTATAGGCCACCTGCCGGGAAACCTCGGTCTTTCCCACACCGGTGGGCCCGGTGAACAGGAAACAGCCGACCGGTCTTTCCGGGCTACCCAAACCGGCCCGCGAACGTTTAATAGAAGTCACCAGGGCATTGATGGCATCATCCTGGCCGAATACCACCTTTTTGAGACCGTCCTGGAGGTTTTCCAATTTTGCCTTATCCGAGGTCGACACGCTCTGGGTCGGAATACGGGCCATTTTGGCGACAATTTTTTCAATATCCGCCGGATTGATTTTCTTGCGATGGGTCGCGCCCGATAGGCGCACAAAGGCACCGGCTTCGTCAATGACATCAATCGCCTTGTCAGGCAGGTAACGATCGTTGAGATACTTGGCCGAAAGCTCGGCAGCCGTTTTTAAAGCCATATCCGTATAGACAATGTTGTGATGCTCTTCATAGTAGGAACGCAACCCTTTTAAGATCTTAACGGTTTCGTTCACCGGCGGTTCAGGAATTTCAATTTTTTCAAACCGCCGCGAAAGCGCGCGGTCTTTTTCAAAATGGTTTTTGTATTCTTCATATGTGGACGATCCAATACAGCGAATTTCGCCACTGGCCAGCACGGGCTTTAAAATATTGGATGCATCCATGGAGCCGCTGCTCGTGGCCCCGGCGCCGACTATCGTATGAATTTCATCTATAAACAAAATCGCTTTGGGCCGTTTCTGCAGCTCGGCGATGACCCCCTTGAGACGTTGTTCGAAATCGCCGCGAAATTTCGTTCCGGCCAGCAGTCCGCCGAGATCCAGCGAAAAAATCTGGATATCTTCGAGCAGTTCGGGCACATCGCCTTTCTCGATTTTCTGGGCCAGCCCCTCCGCCAGGGCGGTCTTCCCGACGCCGGGGTCGCCCACAAAAACGGGGTTATTTTTACGCCTGCGGCAAAGCACCTGCATGGTACGCTCAAGTTCGGTCTTGCGTCCGATAAGGGGATCCAGCTTTCCTTCCCCGGCCAGCTTGACCAGATCGCTGGTGAAAAGCTCCAGAGGATTGGCTTTCTTGCGCCGTTCTTCCTTACCGGGTTTGGTCAGTGAACCGGGTTCGTCCGGAAAGGAAGTCTTGGCGACATTGTGGGACACGTAATTCAACACATCCAGGCGCGTGATCCCCTCTTCACTCAGGAAATATTCGGCATGAGAGTCTTTTTCCAGAAAGATGGATGCCAGAACATCACCGACAGCAACCTCATTTTTTTCAGCCGAGCGAGCATGGTTGACAGCCCTTTGAATGACGCGTTGAAAGCCGATGGTTTGCTGCAGGACATAATCATTGCCCTCAGGAATCCGTTCGATTTTTTCTTCAAAAAAGTTTTCCAACGCGGTCATCAGATTGTCAATACTGCCCCCGCAGCTTTCCACGATCTCCATTCCGGTGGAGTCGTTAAGAATGGCAAAAAGGATATGTTCGATACTGACGTATTCATGTCGTCGCTTTTTTGCCTCTCTGACGGCAAAGCCGAGTGTTGCACTAAGCTCTTTGCTGATCATCGTCTACTCTCTTTCCATAGTACATTTGAGCGGAAATCCATTTTCCTTTGCCAGGGCATCCACAGTATTCACTTTGGTTTCCGCAATTTCATAAGAATATATCCCGCACACGCCCACCCCATTCTGGTGGACATTGAGCATGATCCGCGTTGCCTCCTCAATGGTTTTGTGAAAAACATATCTGAGCACCTCGACCACAAATTCCATGGTGGTATAATCATCATTGAGGAGCAATACCTTATACATGGGAGGTTCCGTAACCTCCTCATCGGACTCGGATTTTATCCCTTCTTCAAGTTCAGGATTGAATTGACTCATTTTACGATATCCCCAATGCTTGCATCGGGTATGAAAACTAATTTATAATAAGCACTTACTATATTGCTTGTAAAGGGTGCTGACTAAAAATTAGCTGCTCATTTAATCCAATGTCACGATGTTGTGCAATCCTGCCGCAGCCAGGACCTATCTTCCGCAACATTTTTTATACTTTTTACCGCTGCCGCACGGACACGGTGCATTTCTCCCGATTTTTTTGGCGCTGCGCTTCACCGGCTTTTTCTTCTCCGGTTCATCGCCTCCGGAAAAAAACATAGGCCGTTCTTGCGGCTTTCTCATTTCTTCGATCTTCTCGGGTTCGGCGATTTGAATTCTGAACAGGATGCCTATCGTTTCTTCCTGAACCCGACCGATCATCTCCTGGAACATGTCATAGCCTTCTTTTTTGTAGACAATCAGCGGGTTTTGCTGGGCATATCCTCTTAAACCAATGCCCTCCTTTAAATGGTCCATTGACAGCAAATGGTCTTTCCACAGGTTGTCCACCGTCTGGAGCATCACCACCCGCTCCAGGTGACGGAATTCATCGGCACCGATCAAAGCCTCCCGTTCATCGTAGACTTTGACAGCAGCCTCATTAATCAAATCCGCAAGGGCGTCGCGATCCATCCCGTCCAGGGTTTCCGGATCTTTGAAATTCAAACGAAAATTAAACTGTTTATAAACAGCGGCTTCCAGGGCTTTCAGGTCCCATTCTTCCGCCGGTAATCTCTCATCGGCAAACGAATCCGCGATTGCTTCCGCCTTATCATTGATCATGTCCAGAATGGTTGGTTTCAGACTCTTTCCATCCAGGGCTTCCCGGCGCTGCCGGTAAATCACCTCGCGCTGTTGATTCATGACATCATCATATTCAATCAGCGTTTTACGAATTTCGAAGTTGTGTCCCTCAACTTTGGATTGGGCATTTTCAATCGCCCGGCTGATCATATTGTGCTCGATGGGTTGCCCATCCTCCATCCCCAGTTTCTCCATAATGCTGGTGATGCGTTCGCCCCCGAATATGCGCAGCAGGTCATCTTCAAGGGCCAGATAAAATCGCGATGAGCCCGGATCGCCCTGCCGCCCGGAGCGACCCCGCAACTGATTGTCGATTCGCCGGCTTTCGTGCCGTTCGGTACCGATAATGCGAAGTCCGCCCACATCCGTTACCCCCTCACCCAGCACAATATCCGTCCCGCGCCCGGCCATATTGGTGGATATGGTGACCGCACCCGCCTGACCGGCCATGGCGATAATTTCGGCTTCGCCTTCATGATTCTTGGCATTGAGAACCGAATGTTTGATGCCCCGCTTTTTCAATTTTTTGCTCAGGCTTTCAGATACATCGATGGAAATGGTGCCCACCAGCACCGGCTGGCCTTTTTCATGCAATTCCTCAATTTCATCCAGAACGGCTTCAAATTTTTCTTTGCGGGTCTTGTAAATCGCATCCGGGAAATCATGCCGTATCATGGGTTCATTGGTGGGTATCACAGCCACATCGAGATCATATATTTTTTTAAATTCAGCAGCTTCCGTATCAGCCGTGCCGGTCATGCCGGAAAGCTTATCGTACATCCGGAAATAGTTTTGAAACGTAATCGTGGCCAGGGTCTGGTTCTCATTTTCGATTCGGACCCCCTCTTTGGCCTCCAGCGCCTGATGCAAGCCCTCACTGTAACGGCGGCCCGGCATCAGGCGACCGGTAAATTCATCAACAATGATGACCTCACCGTTTTTAACAATATAGTCAACATCGCGTTTAAACAGGGTATGGGCTTTGAGGGCCTGATTAATATGGTGCAGCAGCTCGATGTACTTGGGATCGAAAAGATTATCCACCTTCAACAGCTGTTCGGCCCGGGCAACCCCGTCTTCGGTTAAAATCGCGGTGCGGGCTTTTTCATCGATGCTGTAATGGTCGCTTTTGTTCAACTGCGGTATCAGGCCATTGACCTGATAGTATAAGTCCGTTGATTTTTCAGCCGGTCCGGAAATGATCAGCGGTGTGCGTGCCTCATCAACTAGAATGCTGTCGACCTCATCGACAATTGCGAAATTCAACTGCGGCTGGACCAGGCTCTCGCGGTCAAATTTCATATTGTCTCTTAAGTAGTCAAATCCGAACTCATTGTTGGTACCGTAGGTAATATCAGAATGATAGGCCGCCTGACGCTCACTGTCATCCAGCCCATGTAAAATGGTTCCGACGGAAAGCCCGAGAAACCGGTAAATATTCCCCATCCACTCGGTATCCCGCCGGGCCAGATAGTCATTCACGGTGACGACATGCACGCCATTGCCGGTCAGGGCATTCAGATATGCCGGCAGGGTGGCAACCAGTGTTTTGCCCTCTCCGGTCTTCATTTCAGCGATTTTGCCCTGATGCAGCACGATTCCGCCGATCAATTGCACATCAAAATGTCGCATTTCCAGAGTCCGCACCGAAGCTTCTCGAACCGTCGCAAACGCTTCGGGAAGCAAATCATCCAGCGGCTCTCCATTTGCGAGACGCTCTTTGAATCTGGGTGTCTGAGCCTTGAGGGTTTCATCGCTCATGGCCTGAACTTCAGGCTCCAGGGCGTTGATCTGTTCGACCAGGGGCACAAGGCGCTTGAGTTCCCGCTCGTTTTTACTGCCAAATACTTTCGTTAAAAAATTCAGTATCATCTTTGTAAATATCTAACTCCGATCCGCATGAGGTATTGAGAATATTGCCACTAAGGCACCAAGACACCAAGCCATACTTTCATTAAAATGAATTTTTGTGACTTTGTGTCTTGGTGGCGAATCAAAATAATCTAAAGTTTCGGATTCGTTTATCTTGGAGTGTAATTCCCGGTTGCTCCAATTATAACAGATTTCGGGTATCTCTCAACTATTAATTTCCGGTTTGCGTCTTCAATTATTTTGCAAAGATTGAAAACGATCAATTGGATAATGGAATGGTGGAAACATGGAGTAATGGGTCTTCAAAGGATGTAATCTAATGCAACAATGTGAGGTCAATCGACGTGAAATAATAGCAGATCAGATTAAAACACAGGTATGCTTTGTCGGCCGGATCCTGACAATCGTGAATGCCGATGAAATCCGACATCCTTTTAATTAACAATATATTTTTCGGGATTCACCGGAACGCCGTTGAGTTCAACCTGATAATGCACATGCGGCCCTGTACTGCGGCCGGTATTGCCCACGGTGGCAATTTGTTCCCAGCGCTTGACTTTTTCGCCTCGTTTCTTCAGAAACTTATCGCAGTGGGCATAACGGGTGACCATTCCGTGGCCGTGGTTGATGACAATCATGTTGCCCAACAAACCTTTGCGACCGACAAAGGTCACCACTCCGTCCGCAGTCGCCAGTATCGGAGATCCTTTTTTGGTGGCAATATCATAACCCTTGTGGAACTCGCGCCGTCCCGTGAACGGCGAAATCCGATATCCAAATTTGGACGTCGTCCACCCTCGGACCGGTCTGATGGCAGGGGTTGAGGCCAATAAATTTTGCTGATCCTCTAAGTCTTTTAGAAGGGATTGAAAACCTGCCTGCTGGTTGGTCGATGCCGTGCTCAGCTGGTCGATCTGATCATGCATTTCCCGCATCAGGCTGTTATGTTTCTCCTTTAACGGTATTTGCGCATTCAGATCCTCCGGAATGGAACCACCGACGCCAAAGATGTTATCCGTTTCTGCGGTTCTCTCAATATTGGCGATAATCCGTACTTTTTTCTCAAATTGATTTAAGGCGACCAATTTTTCTTTCAACGAATTGATATCACTAGAAAATTCCTGTATCTGTTTGCGCTGGGTCTGGATTTCGCTGAGTTGAGCCGTTAGGGTTGTCTCGCGCTGTTGCAATCGTTCCGTGGTATGTTTTAAATTATAATAATCGTAAACCACATACCCGAATAGCGCAAGGCAAACGACAGCAAAAAAGCTAATTAACCGTATAGAGGCTTTGGAAGCACAAATTTGCCTGGCCGGAGCCCCTGTATTGCTCAATATGACAAAGGATATTTTCTTTCGCATAGCAATACCTTATTCAAAGTTTAGTGTCGTAATCACAATTCAGCGCTTGACACCGGCCCACATAGAAAACTCCAAATCAAGTGGAACCTCTGGTCAAATCATAACTGCCGGATCGTAAATTGAGAACGCAAATGATATTCAATTCCTGAGGCTTGCTAAATCTCTGAATTAAATGTCCCCCCAAAATTTGCCAATTACCACAATCAGTTTATACCTGTCAAGTCACTACCGATTTTTAGCGACAAACACAGTCTGCTTAAAAATATTGCACGCCCTCGATGGCCTAAAAATTAAACGCCTCCAGGAATGTCACCTCAAGGCGTTTATTAAAATTCTCGGCAACCTGGCGGTCATGGCCGCAGCGGCTGTAGACCCATGGCTTTGCGTCGCCATCTTTCGGTGACTTTGCCTTTTCGATAATCAGATTTGTCCCACCATACACTATATTACGAGAACGGCAAATTTGTCAATAAAAACATCAAGTTCATCGATCCATAGTGTATATCGCCAATTTTTAAAAAAACATTAGCATTTTTTATCAAGTGTTTGGTGTTTTTTTTGTGTTTGGTATAGGAAATAGCGCCGTAGAGCAGTGTGCTTGATTTCCAAACACTAAACGCTAAATACAAAACACAATTTACGCGATGCCGAGGCTGAATTTCAGAGATTTGAGTGTATTTTTCATGAGCATGGTAACCGTCATGGGCCCAACACCGCCCGGCACCGGTGTGATCGAACCGGCAATCTCTTTGGCCGCATCGAAATCGACATCGCCGGATAGGATAGCAATTTTTTTACCGGTTTTTTCGCTGATCTTTTCGCCGATCCGGTTAACGCCTACATCGATAACACAGGCACCCGGTTTAATCCATTCCGGTTTGACGAGGCCCGGAACCCCGGCAGCAACGATGAGTATATCCGCGCGCTTGCAGTGCCCGGCCAGGTCTTTGGTTCGCGTGTGAACCACAGTTACTGTCGAATTTGCGCCATCGCCTTTTTGCAGCATCATGTTCGCAATGGGTTTTCCGACAATATTAGATCGACCGACCACAACCACCTCAGCGCCGCTGGTCTCGGTGCCGGAACGAACAATCATTTCCTGAATTCCAGCCGGTGTACAGGGCGGAAATCTGACCTCGTCCCCACCGATCATCAAACGACCCACATTTACCGGATGGAAACCATCGACGTCTTTGTCCGGATCGATGGCATTAAGAACTTTTTTATCATTGATGTGTTTGGGCAGCGGAAGCTGAACCAGGATTCCGTGAATGCTGTCGTCTTTATTATACTTGTCTACCAGGGCCAGAAGATCATCTTCGGAGATATCTTCGGACTGACTGTCCTGAATTTCCTTGAAGCCCAGCTTATTGGCGGTTTTGATTTTTAACGTCACATATGAAATGGAAGCTGGATTTTCGCCGACCAGAATCGTAACCAGCCCGGGTACGACACCATGCTTTTCCTTAATTTCCGCCACCTCTTTTTGAATTTCTTCCAGAATAACTTCACGAATTTCCGTCCCCTTGATCAATTTTGCTGTCATCTTCAACCTCCTTTTTATTGGTGGAACATATTAAGATTTATTATTAAATCATACCTGTTGGTGGTGATCAAACAAATGCGATCTTTCTAATGTAATACGCTGCCCGTGTCAACCGTTTCAGTGAATAAGTGTTCAGGTGTCAGGTGTCAGGTTTCAGGAAACGACTCACGGGTGGAGAGGGGCATGGTGCTAATAATCTCACATGCAGCAGGATCGGCCTATGCGCCGATCTCGCTGTTACCGCACCGGGCACAGAGGCCCGCCCTACTAGTAAGTTACCGAAATGCCCTGACACCTGAAACCTGAACACTGAAACCGTATTGTAAATATTTGCGTCTGAAACATGAAGCCCTGAAGCGTGAACCATTTAGAGTGGATAGGGAATGCTCAGCAGTCCGGCCGTTTCATCCAGCCCCAGCATAATGTTCATGTTTTGCACGGCCTGGCCGGCTGCCCCCTTCACCAGGTTATCGATGGCTGACATTAAAATCAATCGCTGATGGCGGTCGTCAATTTTGAATCCAATGTCACAAAAATTGGTTCCTTTCACATGTAGACTATTCGGAACGCTGTCGTCGGGGCACAAGCGCACAAAAGGCTTGTTTCCGTATGCCTTCGAAAAGCAGTCGGCAATATCTACGGGACTCAGCGAGTCCACCGTGCCGGCATAGATGGTGGTCATCATTCCGCGTGTGATCGGAATGAGATGGGGAACGAAGGTCATCTTCACCGGTTGCTGCGCTTCACGGCTCAGCACAGCGTCCATCTCGGGATTATGACGATGCACCCCCACTTTGTATGGCTTGAAAGATTCGTTTACTTCACTAAAATGCGAGCCGATGGAAAGCGAGCGACCCGCACCGCTGACCCCGGATTTAGAGTCCGCAATAATCGATGCCAGATCTAAAATCCCTTCTCTGACCAGGGGAATCAGCGGCAACAGGACACTGGTAGGATAGCAACTCGGATTTCC
>CAJHXY010000014.1_pt1 | contig 9449 bp, 7 predicted proteins | sample 9198521 | NCBI WGS metagenome assembly CAJHXY01 (sample SAMEA7708333, study PRJEB35096) | sediment metagenome | biome: marine neritic benthic zone biome [ENVO:01000025]; feature: sediment [ENVO:00002007]; material: shallow marine sediment [ENVO:03000034] sea grass bed [ENVO_01000059] ... | reverse complement strand
GGCTTCCCTGCAGGGGCAGCGGCGGACTGACCGATGCGTATTGCACCGACATGCAGGCCGGCATAGAATCGACCCTGGCATTAAACACTACCGTGATGAGCGGAGCCAATTTTATTCTGCATGCCTGCGGCATCCTGGGATCCTACCTTGCCATGAGTTATCAAAAGTTTTTGGCAGATGAGGAAATATGCAGTATGCTGCGACGCATGCTGAAGTCGATGGATGTCACCGACGAACGCATCGATCTGGACACCATTAAATCCGTCGGTATTGGCAACGAATATTTGACCCACCCCAAAACACTGGCGCATTGTCGATCAGAATTTTATTTATCCGGTACAATGAGCAGAGACGATTTCGCAACCTGGCGGGATAAAGGTAAAATGCAGCTGGCCGAGAGGCTTACGGAGGTTTTTCGAAAAAGAATTGAAGAATACGCACAGCCGGATATCGCGCCCGAAATTGCGGAAGACTTGAATCGATATGTGCACGCGAAGACAGGCTGAAAGCTTCATAAACGTAAGATTGCTCGGCCATTTTCCAATAAAAATATCTTGCCTTTGCTGCCGTCAACCAAGGCAAACAGTCCGTTTTTCATTAATTGAAATCCCTCATTGTCCACGGTAACCACCGGTATGGCATTAACTATCAGTTGCCCCTGCAGCCTTGAACAGCGGGCTTTTGCGCGCAATTAGCTTTTTGCAGCGCTCGCAGTAATCCAGCAGGGCCATTTCGACATCGTTGGCCGCCAGCATGCCTTCCAATTTGGCTATTTGGGGTCCGGGTGCGATGGTGACACCGCATTGTTCGCACACTGCCAGTTCGACATCTCTGATGACATCTTTTGAGAGCATTCGCATAAAATGCTTCATACTGATCGCATGGCGCAGTGCGGCTGCGTTCTCGGGACAAACATTCACGCAGGATCCGCAGCAGATGCACTGATAATGGGAATATTTGAAGATACGAAAAGCGTCATGGTCATAAAATTCGAGGGTTTCGGTGGGACAGTTTTCCACACAGGCGGCACAGCCCACGCATGTCGCTTTACTCAAACGTGTTCTGCAAAACAAAAAAACAATCATAACGAGCATGATCTCGGCGCTGATCACATGAAAATACCAGAGGTAGTTATTGAAAAAAGGGATGCCGGCCAGGTGGCCGTGGGTCAGAAGATACCCTGTAAGAAAAGGCAGCCCGGTGATGAGGATCAGTGCAAAATCTGAAACATTGGTGTTGGGACGGTTTTTTTTTGATACGATGTGGCGGCCGATAAAAAAAGCACAGGCAAACAGAACGAACAGAGTCAGGCGATCCGCCCATTCATCCGGCAGCGGCGTCCAGTACCATTCGAAGCGTGATTCCTCCCACAGGTAGACGTGTCCTGAAAACCATACGGGCACAACGATCAGACAGGCATGAAAGGCGTAACGAATGGTCGTATAGACCGGCTTTTTCAGGACTGCCCGATGAAACGGGACAACAATGCCAGACAGCGTGGCGAAACGCTGCAGGATACCGCGTCTGCTGAACGGCCGGCTAAGGAAGATGTTGACGCTGAAACAAAGGAATCGCAGGAGAATCCCGGCCACAAGGAAAATGGCGACAATAACCAGCAGCGTCGTCTCGGCAAAATACAATAGTTCTCCCATCTTTCTTCAACACGAATCCCTGTCTTCAGGAAGCCCGGATATCTCGCCCGCTTCCCGCATCTCCTCTCTGGCTGAGATCAAACGGTGGGCTGCCCCCCGTTTGAGTGTGATGTTCACCTGATCGGAGCGTGTGTAGGCAAGCGCGCCGGATGGGCAGACCTTGACGCAGGTCGGATCGCCATCGCATTGCGAGCAGACGATCGACTTTCCCAGGCGGCGATCGACGAAGCAGGCCCCGAAAGGACAGGCATAGCTGCACGAGCTGCAGCCGATACATTTTTTTTCACTGATGACTCTGGCACCGGTCTCCTGATCCCGGCTGATGGCATTTGACGGGCAGACCAGCTCACACATGGCGGTCTCGCACTGCATGCAGGTTGAGGGAACAAACTCGAGCTGGCCGTCCAGCTGAGATTTGACAACCCGAATTCTGGATAGCTCCGGATTGCACTCCTTCATGTTGCGCAGCGAGCAGGCAATCTCACACATCTGGCAACCACTGCATTTGTCCGCATCGATGATTATCACGTAGCTCATACTGTTTATATCCTCTTATGTGCTTTTTTGTTTTTGTTGTTGTGACGAGTTATTATTAAAAGTTAAGTTCAAAGTGCCTAAAGTTATGGTTTCGTTTCACTCAATCTGTTTTTATTAAGAAGCGGAGCGGCACGCGGCGCAAGCGCCTGCGCTGCACGAGCGACTTCCACAAATAGTCAATAATCAATAGTCAATTTCCCTTTTGTCCACTACTCTTGCGGGCCGGCTATCTTTCCGAGTTTTGTGAGATCCGCTGCCACATCGGACAGGCCCAGCGTCTCGAGTGTTTCGCGTGTGGGGACACCGCTATGAGCATCCCACGCCATCGCTTTGTAGTAATCGTTTTTCATGCGCTCAAGATCTTCGAGCGCGATTTTATCCTCGGGCCACGTACCGGGCATCCGGTAATTGATCAGCTTTCTGGGCAGTGTGTCCTGATCCCGCGTGAGACCTTCTCTGACGGCAAAGGCTCGCTCCTGCGCGGCTATCCTGGAAGCCGCATCGATAAGATCGTCGATCGTAATTTCTCGTCCGATCGCAGCAGACAGGGCTTCTGCCTGAAGTTCCATACCGATGCCGACGTTGAGAAAAACCGTGTTCCATTTGCACTGACCCACCGAATCGGTTACGGTGATCATCCGGTTGGCAAGGGCCGCCAGCGCTCCCCTGGATTCGCAGTCGAACTGCGTAATCTGGGCATTTTCGCCTTCCCGCTCTTTTTTTTCAGCGACCGCCCTTTCGACAATTGTCATGGCCGTTTTGGCCTCCCAGCTGTCCGGGCTGGCCATGGCAGTCAGCTTTGAACCCGCTCCGGTACCCAGGTTGTCAAAGGAACCGGCGCGGGCACGATACTCGTCGCTGCCCCGCGGGTTCACCGCCGCACCCATGGCCCTGGCTCTGAAATTCATAATATTGGTTTCCCCGACCGGCGTGCCCTTGATGTTGAGAACCGGTTCAATTCCCTTCCCCAATTTTTCGGAAGCCTCCTCGGGGGTACAGGCCAGAATGGCGCCGAAACCCTCCTTTCTGGCGATAAGGTCCAGTAGCCGATCGAGAGTTTCGCGGTTCCCCCATTCCAAGGGAATACCACCGGTGTCTTCAAGGGAAATAAGTCCCTTCTCGTAAAGCTCCGAAGCCCAGGCAATCATCCGGGTTGCCGACAGGACGTCGATTCCCTGCCGGTGACACTTGGCCGCAACAGCGTACCAGGTTTTCATATCGGCGTTTTTAATGACCCAGGTGGCAGAGCCGTATATATTACAGCTGGCCACCAGTGGACCGAGATCGTTATCCTCGAAATAGTCCATGCATCGAACCTGACAGTTGAAGCAGCCTGTTCGCCCCTCGCCCTGCCGGTTTTTGTGCTTTTCCCAGAACGGCTTGTGCCCGCCTTTAAGATCCTGTTGTTTATCCCAGACATTGGATTCATAATTCCCCAAAACAACTGCCCAGGTCGATGGCGGTGAGTTTTCAGCCAAATCCACGGTGCGGGCATTGTCGATCAACGGTTTTTGGACTTCCAGCGCCTTAAGGCATATTTCCAGGAAACGGTCCGGTTCCGCAACGGACAGACCCCGGGTGCCCCGCACCGCAATGGCCTTCAGTTTTTTGGCTCCCATGACGGTTCCCATTCCCGTTCGTCCGGCCGCGTTTCCCATACGCGTCTGAATAGACCCATAGGCCACCAGGTTCTCACTTCCGGGTCCAATACAGACAACTTCAACTTCGGGATCTCCGAGTTCTTCCTGCAGGGCATCCTGGGTCTTGTAAGTGTCCGTTCCCCAGATATGGGATGCGTCCTTTATTTCCACGCTGTCATTATTGATGGCGATATAAACCGGTTCCGGTGCCCTGCCCTTGATGACGATGCTGTCATAACCGGCGTATTTGAGCTCCGGACCCCAGTATCCCCCCATGTTCGACATGCCCTGTATGCCGGTCACCGGCGATTTGGCAGCCACCTCGACACGACCGGAGCCGGGAAACATGCTCCCCGTCAAGGGCCCCACACTGAATATGAGCACGTTTTCGGGAGAAAGCGCATCGATGCCCGGTTCCAGTTCTGTGTACAGAATTCGGGCGTTTATTCCACGGCCACCGATCCACTTTTCGGCATATGTCGACGTCGGTTGCTTTTCAATCTTACCCGTACTCAGATCCACCCTGAGAATCGTGCCGCCGTATAAGTAGGTCATCCTATTCTACCTTTCTGTGGAGTTACCTAATTTAGGCTTTCGTCATTTGCTGAAAATGCCTAAAGTGCCTAAATCCCAAATCCGAAATTGAATTTACTTCTTCACTTTGCCCAGATCGAACATGATCATCTTAATTTCGCTGAGTTCGTTGAATATCCAGTCTGACAACATCCGGCCGACACCGCTGCGTTTCACGCCGCCAAAAGGGGCCATCTCATCCCAGCAGCTGGTTGCCTCGTTGATATAGATACTTCCGGCTTTGATATTTTCCGCCAGGAAATAAGCATTGGCCAGACCGCTGGTGAAAGCACCGAACTGGAACCCGAAGCGCGTCGAATTGGCCATTTCTACGGCCTCGTCAATGCTTCCAAAGGTCATCACGGCCGTCACCGGGCCCATGCTAACTTCCTGCGTAATTTCCATATCTGCCGTCACCCCGCCGATTACCGTCGGCTCGATGTAAAGCCCCTCGGGGTTGTTTCCACCGGTCAAAAATTCACCCCCTTTTTGGCGGGCGTCTTCTATCAGGGCCATAGTCTTTTCCAGAACTTTTGGGTTGTTCACCGGGCCGACATCCGTCTTCTCATCAAGGGGATCTCCGAAGACCAGACTTTTGGTTTTTTCGACGAAAAGATTCACAAATTCGCGATGCACGTCCTTGTGTAGCAATATTCTGCGCGTTGAAATAGGGGATTGGCCATTGTGGCCGTAACATCCACCGATAGCAGAATTCACCGCCTCTTCGATGTTGGCGTCGTCCATGACGATCAGCGCATTGCTTGAGACAATCGCAAACAGCAGCTTCTTGAGGGCTGCTTTGCCGGCAATCTTCTCGCCGGTCTCTTCCTGACCGAAAAAATTAACGGCATCGATTCCCGGGTGTGACACCAGCTCATTGCCAACCTCCGGTCCCGGTCCAGTCAGCACGTTGATGCTGCCGGGCGGAAACCCGGCTTCGTGCAGGGCTTCTGCAATCAGGATCGCACTGAAAGGAGAACCGCTTGAAGGTTTGACGACGACACTGTTTCCCAGCGCCAATGCATAGGGAATCGTGCAGTTCGGCATCTCGGAGGGATAGCTGAAGGTCGAAATATTTGCCACAACACCCACCGGTTCGAAAATATGCATGATGCGCTTGTTGTTGGAGTCTTCCGTCACATTGGGGAGCGTCAGCCCGCGGTGGGATTTGACATTGGCCGTGGCGACGTGAAAATTGCTCCAGCTATAACCGTTATTCGGGCTGGCCTCTGAAATGGCCTGTTGCATCGGTTTGCCCGATTCCATACACAGGATACGTGATGCTTCGGCATCCTGTTTTTTGGCGATTTCAAGTGCATTGTGAAGCAGTTCAATACGCTTTAACAGCGATAGCTTGGTCAACGCTTTCTGTCCTGCTCTGGCTGCAGCAATGGCATTTTGAGCATCTTTGCGCGTGCATTTTGGAGCGGTGCCAATTACACGTCCATCACCGGGATAGTGGACTTCGAAGCGCTCTCCACTTTCGGATTCAACCCACTCACCACCAATTAGAGCTTTTTTTTCGAGTAATTTTTCAGTCATTGGTCATCCTCCCGTTTAGGCATGAAATTGTTTGTTTATATTAACAAAACCCGTCAAACCGTTTTCGAACCAGGGCTGAGAACACATAATTGATCATCGTTGAAAAATCAAAAACAGGCAATCCCACGGCCTCCTGCACGGCAGCGGCGTAGGGCGGCAAATCAGTACATTCAAACAGAATCGACTTAATGTTATCATTATTTTTAATTAAGTTCTGGGTCACCTGGACCACTTCTCTTTCAACTCCATCAAAATCCAGGCTGCCTTTTTCAGCATGAATGGCATCATAAAAATGCGGCTGGTCCTCCAGCCCGGCGACGGCGATGGGGATATCGATTCCATTGCTTGCGATCTGTAAATGCTTTGCGGAGAGCGTTTTGCTGTTGGCGGTGACGATGCCGACTTTTTCACCGGGCTTTAACATGCGTGAGATAAAGGGAAGCTGCAACAAACTGGACATAAACACCGGCACCGGAAATTCCCTGGCCAGCATTTCATGATAGAGCACCATGAATCCGCAGTTTCCGGTAATCGCCTTGACCCCTTCACGTACCAGGGACCATCCGGCATCAATAAACGGCTGCAGGAGCTCAGGATCGCCCTGGTAGACCAGCCGATTCATATTGGCACCGTTGACCACTGCGTATCTGACAGGAAATGAGAAGGTCGAGGCATTTCCCGGACAGCCCGGCGGAAAAGGCATAAAACTCTCCATCAGAATGATTCCAATGGCCTCTCCATAACTCGTCTGCCCTTTGTTGGCTTTATAGATCATGGCACCCCCTCCTCGTTCCTCGTCGGGATTATATGCTGCCCGGTACTCAGCAAAATCTGAGCCAACAATCGGTTAGATAAAAAATCGTCATGATATCAATTAGTTGTCAAAAAATTCGTGACATGTCCCCTGAATTTGATACGGATTTGAATCAAGCATGTGTTGTTAAGGAAATAAGATAGGTACCAATACATAGAGTGGTTGTCAAAAAAACGTTCCGTTGTTCGAACGTTTTTTTCTACTACCACTTATACCATCCGGAACGTTATTATGATAAGCGGTATATGTGTAATAAAGTGTGATAAGTATAATGGGGAAACAGTAAAAATGAGAAGGGATGTAAAGCCTGATTCAGTTATGAATCAGGCTTGGGATAAGTTGTGTTTCTTCAGTTTTCGAACGACGCTCGGCTGGCTGATATTCAAAAAAGCCGCCATGTCTCTTGTGGTTCGGCATTTGCGCATGGCCGTTTTCAGCATCTCTTTTTCTAGTGCCGCCAGCACATCCGACAGATTGTGAATCTTTTTATTCACCTGGATATCCTGGCTCCATTCTTCAAAAACCTCATTGCCGATGCTGCTCAACAGCGTGCCGTCGATATCCCTGCCTTCGCTCATGATGACGGCTTTTTTAATTAAATTTTTTAATTCGCGCACATTTCCGGGAAAGGTGTAGGATTGCAGCAATGAAAGCGCCAGGGGATTTACTTTTTTCTTCTGCTTGTATCTGCGGTTATAATAATTCAGAAAATGATTGGCCAGCTCGAAAACATCTTCCGGACGTTCACGCAGCGGAGGTATTTTCATGGTGATGATGTTAAGTCGATAGTACAGATCATCACGGAACGCTTTTTGTTCGACCAGTTTTTCGAGATCCTGGTTCGTGGCTGCAATAATGATGCAATCTATCAAATTGGCTTTGGTTCCTCCCAACCGCATGATTTCATGATCATCAAGATATTTTAAAAGTTTGGCCTGCACCGCAAGTGAGAGGTCTCCGATTTCATCTAAAAAAAGCGTGCCTTGATGGGCCAGTTCAAAAAGGCCGGGCTTGCCGTGCTCACTGGCACCGGAAAAAGCGCCTTTTTCATAACCAAACAGCTCGGCCTCGAGAAGCGTTTCAGGCAATGCCGCACAATTGATCTGTATAAACGGTTTCTTTTTGCGCTTGCCGCTTTTATGGATGAACTTCGCAGCAGTCCTTTCCCGGTTCCGGATTCTCCGAGAAGCAGGATATCGGTAACCTCCATGTGCGCCAGCTTGAGAGCTGTTCTCATGATCTGCAGCATCTGATCGCTTTCGGCGACAATTTTCTGATTTTTCAACTCGAGCATACTCAGCTCGGCAAGCTCATCTCTGTATTTTTCCCTTTCCTTGCGGGTTTTCTCCAATTGCTTTTTGATGACTTCCAGCTGGGTGATATCTCTCTCATTGATAACCACCAGAGAAATGTCCCCATGCCGGTCCAGGACCGGTATGCCCGTGCATAAAACGGTCTTGTTCGTATTTCTGATATGCTGCAACTGACTGACCGGGCGTTTGGTCTGGATGACTTCATCGGTTACATAATTGCTGTACATTCCCTTTTTGATGATATCCGACACTTTTCTTCCGATGATCTCCTGTCTTTTAATGCCCCCCAGTTTTTCCGATGCGCGATTGATATTGACGACTTTGCCCTCGCGGTCGCAAATCCACAGACCATCTGAAGAAGATTCAAAAACGGACTTGAATTGTTTGTCCAGAAAATCGAAAGATTCAAGATTCCTGGCGGATGCCTCAAATTCCTCCATGGTCAGAAAATTGCAAACCGCCCCCACTATTTTCTGGCGGCTTCGCATGGCATTAATATTAACGACCAGACTCAATCGCTTGCCGACAATTTGGCTGCCCAGTTGTGAATTCCCCGAATTTAAACAATCAATGACCAACTCACCGGTCAGGGGCAGAAGCGTAGAAATATTACGGCCAACAATCTTCCTTTTGCCAAATTGGAGGATTGCTCTGGCTCTAATATTGATAAATACAATCTTGCCTTTTTCGTCGGTGGCGATGACGCCATGGTTGCTGCTTTGAAGGATTTGTTCATAGTCTGGTGTTGTCATCATTTTTGTTCGCTGTATATGATTTGGAAAGGTAGGAATTCGCAACGAGAATCAAATAAATTGGAAATTACCACAGATCGGAATTTGGGTAAAGTTTTTAGATTGTAAAGGTTTCGTGTGATGTATTCCGCGGTTAAATTTGCTTCAGGCATACTCAACTATTATTAGGCAATCCCCCTAATAAAATATCCAGTTTTCTGCTTGACAGCTTTTGAACTCTTAAATATAAATAAGTTGGCAAAGATTTACACCAAAAATCTTGGGACACAACAATCCTAAAAAAAATCATCACCTAAACTTCTATAGGTTTTCTGAAGCTTTAAGACTGCGCCACCAATATATTATAAATTACAGAAAATCATTCTCCCATCGGTTCACGGTTGAGATTAATTGTTCACCGGATTTTGATCCTCTTCTGACATTGACACCTTCGCGTAAGAGAAAAAACGTTTAATAAATATCTGAACCAAAAAGACCTCGATTCATAAATAGACAATTCCTCAAGATTAAAAGCGTCTCGTTGGAGACAGATTGAGTTAACCATATTGGTACTGCTCAGGTGAGAAAGCATTGCATCTCACCGGGCAGACAAAAGCAATCATGAGGATTGTCCCATTCGTGCAAAG
>CAJHXY010000013.1_pt1 | contig 9977 bp, 3 predicted proteins | sample 9198521 | NCBI WGS metagenome assembly CAJHXY01 (sample SAMEA7708333, study PRJEB35096) | sediment metagenome | biome: marine neritic benthic zone biome [ENVO:01000025]; feature: sediment [ENVO:00002007]; material: shallow marine sediment [ENVO:03000034] sea grass bed [ENVO_01000059] ... | reverse complement strand
CCACTTCCGCAACCCCACGGTTGGTGTTGCGGTGGTTTTGATGGAAAACAACCGGCTACTTCTGGTCAAACGCGTTGGATCATATGAACATATGTGGTGCATACCCTGCGGTCATGTGGAGTACGACGAGGACGTACGTGACGCTGCCCGGCGCGAGTTTAAAGAGGAAACCGGCCTGGATGTGACCATCGGGCCGGTTTTTGCGGTGCATTCCAATTTTCATGACCGGGAAAAACAAACCGTGGGTATATGGTTCTGGGGGGTTCGAAGCGGCGGACATATCAAGGCCGGATCCGATGCCGCCGAGGCGCGGTTTTTTAATCTGGACGCCCTGCCGCAGGAAATGGCCTTTCCAACCGATCTTTTGGTCTGCGAAAAACTCACGCGCTGTCTGGCATCCGGTGATCTGCCGGATCGGCTGGAATCCTGCCTTGCACGGGACTGATTTCGTGATTACCATTTTCAAAACCGAGCTTCCTTCGCCTTGATGGTGAATGTTTATGAATTGTATGCTGTTTATCATTCTTGGAGGTTAAATGGCTAGAAAAGACATGCCCGATTTGAGTCAATACATTAAAAAAGAAACCATGTATATGGTTTCTCTGCTGGCGTTGGCGGTTGGATTTTTTGGCGGTGTTATGTTCGGGATATATAAGACCGGCCCATCCGGACCCGTTCAAACCGCGGCACCGGTTCAACCCTCCCCCGTGCCGCCATCCAACGCCGACCTTTCAAATACAATCGCTGCGCTCGAAAGAGAGGTCGCTGCTGATCCGTCGAATGTGGTGGCCTGGATTAATCTGGGTAATAATTATTTCGATACCGATCAATACGAAAAATCAATCCAGTCCTATAAAAAAGCTCTGGCACTGGTGCCGAATAATGCCAACGTCTGGACGGACATGGGAGTCATGTATCGTCGATCGGGCCGGCCGCAGGAGGCCATCAAAGCGTTTGATAAAGCCATCGAAGTGGATCCAAAGCACGAAACATCCCGCTTTAACAAGGGAGTTGTGCTGATGCATGACCTGAACGACATTCAGGGAGCCATCGCAGCCTGGGAGGGCCTGTTGAAAGTAAACCCCGTCGCAGTGGGGCCCAGCGGCCAATCCATCGATCAAATGGTTTTGAGCCTGAAACAGCAGGTGGGAACAGAATAAATGCCTAAAATTGTGGAACGCGCTTTCAGCACGATCGATTAAATAAAAAACAGAAAGAATACCTTAATTTTAAGCACTTTAGGCATTTTTATACTTGTTTGCCATAAATCGCCTGAATTTCCGCTTCGCTGAACTCATAGGCGGTATTGCACAGATGACAGCGCATTTCCAGGGGAAACGGACCGTTCTGGTGGATGTCTTTGATATCATCACGGGGCAGCATGGTCAGGTATTTGCGCAGGCGTTTCTTATTGCAGTGGCACATGAATTCTATACGCCGGTTGGCCAGAAATTGCGGGGAATGCCTTTTAAACACTTCCTGAACCAATGATTCCGGATCCTGGTTTTCTGCAAATTTTTCTCCCAGAGACGGCAGATCATTCACGCGCCGTTCCAAATCTGCCACCAGATCATCTCCGGCTTCCGGCATGGCCTGTAAAAACAGTCCACCGGCTCCGGTGACCGTGCCCTGCGTGTCGAATTTAATGCTCAGATTAAACGCAGTGGGTATCTGTTCCGATGTCAGATAATAATTGGCAAGATCCATGGCGATATTGCCATATTCAAGTATAATTTTTCCGGTAAATGGTTGCTTGGCGTCTTCAAGGTGTCTGGTCACCTCCAGGAATCCGGCACCAAAAAAAGCAGATAAATCATAGTTTTCCATGGGTTGGCTGATCGGGATGGGAACCTGTTTTAAATATCCTCGTACTTCACCAAATGCATTGGCTTCCACGACCAGGCCTCTAATCGGTCCGGAGCAATCGATCTTCAGACTGATCCTGTCGATACTTTTCAGATCGGCAGACATCAACCCGGCGCCCAGGTAAGCGCGCCCCAAAACCAGCGTTTCCAGAATCCCCAGTTCATGGTTGGCCCGCATTTCATTGACCATACGGGTACCTTGCATGATGACACCTCGAATGGCGCCGTCGGCCAGCAAAAAATTATGCAATCGATCTTTGGCGCCGGCTTTGAGCTGATCTTTTAATGTCTTACCGTAAGGTTTCTGTTTAATCATGATTCAAAGCTTTAGGCGTCTGCCGCATCTAATTCTTTCTTTAACGCCAGTGCTCGCTGATAATAGGTCTTCAGCTTTTTTTGGACCTCATGGTAAACCGTGCCCCTGGGGAATTCGCCATTTTTTTTGCGCTTGCCGGCCTTAATCCCGGTCAATATTTCAATGCCCTCTTCAACGGTTGAAACGGCATAAATATGAAACTCTTTGCGTTTGACGGCATCAATTACTTCTTTGCTGATCATCAAATTATCTTTGTTGGCCCGGGGTATGATGACCCCCTGATTTCCGGTAAGTCCCTTTTCTTTGCAGACCTCGAAGAATCCTTCAATTTTATAATTAACCCCGCCGATGGCTTGAATTTGCCCCTTCTGATTTACGGAACCCGTCACCGCAATACCCTGTTTGATCGGAATATCCGAAAGGCTCGAGATTATCGCATACAATTCGGTGGATGATGCACTATCACCATCCACACCCCCATAGTTCTGCTCAAAGGTGATACTGATCGATACACTGAGGGGGTGATACTGGGCGAAGGTTCTGCCCAGATAGCCGGACAAAATCAATACACCCTTATCATGGGTGCTGCCGCTCAATTCTGCCTCGCGTTCGATGTTGATCACCCCCTTTTTGCCCATGTAAATTTCGGCGGTGATGCGTGATGGACGGCCAAAGGCGAATTCACCAATCTCGTAAACCGCCAGCGCATTGACCTGCCCGATCACTTCACCGGCCACATCGATCATGATCTGATTGTTCAAATAAGAATCGTGAATCTTTTCTTCATACAGGTTATAGCGGAAACGATGTTCCTTAAAGGCCCTGATAACGTATTTATGCGCCACGACCCGGGCCTTGTGTTTGCGCGCCCAGTAATCGGCTTCCTTCAAAACGCCGTGGATGGGGCCGAAGCGGATGGAAAGCTTATTTTTATCCGCGACATACTTTTCGCCGTATTCCACCATGGCGGCCACACTTTTGGATGTAAACGGCAGCAGATCTTCCTCCTTGCACACCCGCGCAATGAAACGCGCGTACTGTTGTATGGTGGTTGCGTTGCGTTCGACTTCATAATCAAAATCGGCCCTGACCTTGAACGTCTTATTAAATTTCGGATCTTCATTCTGAAGGTATTCGAAGGCTTCATAGTCGCCCAGCAGGATCACTTTGACTTCCAACGGAATCGGCTGAGGTTTGAGGGAAATGGTTCCGAAACCGGTTTCTTCGGCAATATCTTCAATTTGAAGGCTTTGAGTTCGCAGCGCTCGCTTGAGTGCTTCCCAGACAAAGGGATTTGCTAACACGGAATCAATTTCCATGATCAGATAGCCGCCGTTGGCGTTCAGCAGTGAGCCCGATTGGATCATCGTAAAATCGGTATTGATGGTGCCCATGTAGGCCCGTTTTTCAATCCGGCCGAAAATGTTGTAATATGTGGGATTGGATTCGAAAATAACCGGAGCACCTCTCACCGATTCCTGCTCAACCAGAACGTTGACACGATATTGATGAAAGTTCGGCTCTTGAGGTTTGCCCCAGGGCTGTTCCGCCGGTGCCTCACCTTTGTTCGAGGGAATAAAAATATTAAAGTTTTCGATGATGTCCTCTTGAACGCTATCTAAATATGCCAGTGTCTCTGCGTCGTCCATAAATTCGGTTCTGACAGGATTTAAGCGCGCTTTGACGACCTCTGCGGCAACTTCATCCATCAGGTCTTCAACCTCCGCCAGCAGTGCCTGATCGATACGATCGATTTCACGGCCTTTGGCATCGATTTCCATTTGAACGAGACGCATATTTTCTTCGATGCTGAGTCTGTCTGCTTCGGTTAGACCGGCAAATTCTTCCGGTGTGATCGCTGTGCCGTTAACCACCGGTACTACCTGGAAGTCGGCCTCGGTTTGTTCAATCTGAAGGCCTTTCTGCCCTGCGAATTCCTCCAGCTGGTGATACAGATCGCTGCTTTCCTCCGAATATTGGTTTTTGATTTTGGACAGTCGCTTCAGGTAGGCGTCCCCTTCCAGTGCTTTGAGCAAATCCTTCTTGAGGTCTTCGACGACTTTATTCATGCTTTTGCTCAACCGGGCCGCTTTGCCGGGGGATACGGCTATTGCCCGGGGACGAAATTCATCCTTAAAGTTATTCACCAGGCACCATTCCCGCGGCGTCGGTTGGTTTTTTGCATGCTTTGTCACCAGATCTCTGACAATGGTAGATTTGCCGGTTCCGGCCAGACCGGTCACGAAAATATTATAGCTGCGATCTTTCATGTTAAGGCCAAATTCAATGGCCTGGACCGCCCGTTCCTGCCCGATGACTTCATCCAGCGGCTTTACTTCCGACGTATTTTTGAATTTGAAAATCTTAGAATCGCAAATTCGTCGCAAATCGGCAGGCTTTAATTCATACTTTTTCAACATCACGGGCTCCTAATAGGTTGTTAGACAGGGTCTTTAATAAGTATAGCAGGGGAACCTTTATTTTACAATTCCGGGTGGCGTGCAACACGGTCCCGGCTCCGCGTATCGCGTCACCCGCATCATTCTCCATCCAGATACTGCTGAAAACACCTGGCGGTATGAGATTTCTTTATATTTTTCAGCAGGTTCTGCGGGGGGCAGCTGGCCACCAGGCGGCCGCCTCCGTCGCCGCCCTCCGGCCCCAGATCAATGATATAGTCGGCTTCCGCGACGATTTCCATATTGTGTTCAATAACCGCCACCGTGTTGCCGTCATCCACCAGCGCCTGCAGGACATTGACCAGCAGCTTCACATCGGCCAGATGCAGCCCGGTGGTGGGTTCATCCAGAATGTAAAGGGTATGGCCGTTGGATGGCTTTACCAGCTGCCGGGCCAGCTTAATGCGCTGGGCTTCTCCACCGGACAACGTCGGGCTGGGTTGACCCAGGCACAGATATCCCAGGCCGACGTCACACACAAACTGGACCGCGCGCTTTACCGCCGGGATGGCTGCAAAAAAGCGGGTGGCTTCAGCGAAGGTCATTTCGAGGACATCGGAAATGGTTTTTCCTTTGTACTGAACAGCCAGGGTTTCCGGGTTGTATCGTTTGCCCTGACACACATCACAGGGCACATAAACATCCGGCAAAAAACTCATCTCCACTTTGGGCCGCCCCTGACCTTTACAGGCTTCGCAGCGACCCTGGCTGACATTAAACGAAAAGCGGCCGGGTGAGTAGCCCCGGGCCCGGGCCGCCGGGGTCATGGCGAACAGTTTGCGGATATCCGCTAAAAAGCCGACATAGGAAGCCGGAATCGAGCGCGGCGTGCGGCCGATGGGGCTGTGGTCCACTTCCAGAACCCGTTTCAGCTGCTGCCAGCCGGTGATGTCTTTACACGCACCCGCCGGATGAGTTTGTTTTAGCAGTCGATTTCGCAAGCCCTTATACAGTGTTTCCTTCAGTAAAGTGGACTTGCCGGAACCGGAAACCCCGGTGACGGCGATCAGACAGCCGAGGGGAAAATCAACCTTGATCTGCTTGAGGTTATTGGCGCTGGCTCCCTTTACGGTGACATGCGGGGTGTTGCGGTTGTGTCTCCCGCGCGCCGTAATTTTTTTAGGGTGGCCGTCGATCAGGGCCCCCGTAATCGATGTCGGCACTTTTTTTAAGTCAGCGAGTTTGCCGGACGCCACCACTAGGCCGCCGTTCACCCCGGCGCCGGGGCCCAGATCGATGATGGTGTCGGCAGCACGAATGGTTTCTTCGTCATGCTCGACCACCAGAATCGTATTGCCGCGATCGCGCAGGGTCTGCAGCGCATCAATCAGCACACGGTTGTCTCTGGCGTGCAGGCCGATGGTGGGCTCGTCGAGGATATAGCAGACACCGGTGAGGTTGGAGCCCAGTTGGGCAGCCAGCCGCACGCGCTGGGCCTCGCCGCCGGAAAGCGTATCACCGCTGCGAGCCAGGGAAAGATACGACAACCCGAGCTGATCCAGCAAGGACAAACGCGACAGCAATTCGGTCACCACCGGTTCGGCAATCGGCCTCTCGTGGGCCCGGAACTTAAATTTTCTTATGAGCCGGTATGCGTCCCGGGCCGGTTTTTGCACCAGGTCCCAGATGGAATGTTTTCCGATCTTTACGGCCCGGGCCTGGGGTTTGAGGCGGCTGCCACGGCATTGCGGACATATTTGCTGCAGAGATTTTCCGTTGTCTTCGGCATCCCCGGTCACGCCGAGGCCGTTGCATGCCGTGCAGGCGCCCTGGGAGCTGTTAAAGGAAAACAGGCGGGGATCCAGCTGCTCCAGCCCGATACCGCAGCCGGGACAAATACCGTGCCGGCTGTAAACTTCTTCGTTGCGGCGCTGGTCGATCATGATCAGGCTGCCGGAACCTTCGTCCAGCGCGGTGTTGACCAGGTTTTCTAATTTTGCCGATGAAAGCGTGCCGATAACCAGTTCAATCGTATGCTCATGATAACGGCTGAGGGCCATGCCGTCTTTTAAAGTCTCAAACTTTCCGTCAATTCGCGCCTTTGTATAACCCTTTTTCAATGCGCGCGAGATGACATCCTTGTGAAATCCCTTGCGACCGAAAATCTTGGGTGCCAGAATGGTTGCCGGCCTGCGCCGATAACGCTGCCGGATTTGATCGACAATGGCTGCCGGGGTCTGTGCGGTGAGTTTGCGATCACATCCCGGGCAATGCTGGATGCCCAGTTTGCTGTACAGCAGCCTCAGGAAGTGGTAGATTTCAGTCAGTGTGGCCACGGTGGAGCGCCGGCTGGCATAGCTGATGCGCTGTTCAATGGCCACCGTCGGCGCAAGCCCGGTGACCAGATCGACTTCGGGGCGTTCCAATATTTTCATGTACTGGCGCACGTAAGGTGCCAGGCTTTCCAGGTAGCGACGCTGGCCTTCAGCAAAAAGAATATCGAAGGCCAGGCTGGATTTGCCCGATCCGGAGACCCCGGTCAGAACCACCAGCTCATTGTGGGGAATGGATAAGTCCAGGTTCTTGAGGTTGTGTTCCCGGGCGCCTTTCAGGGCGATTGCGTGAGCGGCTTGCTGTGTATCAAAACCAATCACAGGCTCGGCAATGCGCTGGGGTCCGGTTCTTTTCTTAATTGGCCTTGTGGAATCGTTCAGATAGGTTTTTAAAAATCGCCCGGTGTGGGAATGGCGGTTTCGTGCGATATGCTCCGGCGTGCCGCTGGCTACGATTTGGCCTCCGGCGTCTCCACCTTCCGGACCCAGATCGATTACCCAATCGGCTGTTTTAATCACATCCATGTTGTGCTCGATGACCAGGACCGTGTTTCCGTTCGCCACCAGGCGTTGCAGACACGCCAGCAATTTTCCAATGTCATCAAAATGCAGCCCCGTGGTGGGCTCATCAAAGATAAAGAGCGTGTGGCTGGAATTTCCGGAATTGACACGGACATAGCGGGACAGTTTGAGGCGCTGGGCTTCTCCGCCGGACATGGTGTTGATGGACTGGCCCAGACGTATATATCCCAGACCGACGTCCGCCAGCGGCTGCAGGGCGTTCAAAATTTTTTTATGATCCGCGAAAAACGCGAGGGCCTGATCAACCGTCATGGTTAACATATCGTGAATGTTGCGGCCGTTGTAATATACGTCCAGCACATCCCTTTTGAAGCGCTTGCCCTTGCAATCCGGGCAGGTGATAAAGACATCGGAAAGAAACTGCATTTCCACTTTTTCGAAGCCGTCGCCTTTGCAGGTTTCACATCGTCCCCCGGTGATATTAAATGAAAAATAACCGGGACCGAATTTCCTGTTGCGGGCATCTTCGGTTTCGGCCAGCAAACGGCGGATGGGGTCCAGCGCCTTGGTATAGGTCAATGCATTGGCCCGGGGCGTGCGGCCGATGGGCCGCTGGTCCACCAGCACGGCCTCATCGATGCGGTTCAGGCCGGTTACCGTTTTATGCCGGCCCGGTCGGCCCCGGGGAGCGCCCAGCTTGCGCCTGGCGGCTTTATACAGGATTTCCTCGGCCAGGGTGGATTTGCCGGATCCCGATACTCCGGTCAAACAGACAAAGCGTTCCAGCGGGATGTTGACGTCAATGTTTCTCAAATTATTTTCGGCGGCGCCCTTAACAGTGAGCCAACGGTTTTTTGGGGGTTTGCGCCGGCGCTTTGTGATCGGAATTTGCCTCAGGCCTTTTAAATACTGCCCGGTGAGCGAACCGTTTACTCCGGCGGTGGGGCCGAAATACATCACCTCCCCGCCGCGTTCTCCGGCTCTGGGCCCCAGATCCAGCAAAAAGTCGCTTTTGCGGATGATTTCAGGGTCGTGTTCGACCACCACTACGGTGTTGGATAGATTGCGCAGTCCTTTTAAAATACGAATCAAACGGTGATTGTCCCGCGGATGCAACCCGATGCTGGGTTCATCCAGGACATACAGGGTGTTGACCAGCGAAGACCCCAGGGCAGAGGCCAGGGCGACGCGCTGGACTTCACCGCCGGAAAGCGTACGGGATTGACGGTCCAGGGTCAAATATTCCAGGCCGACGTCGCGCAGGTATTTCAGGCGTGAGCGTACCTCTTCGCAGACAAGCAAACTGGCTTCATCCTGCTGCGCCACCGGGAGCGCATCAAAGAAGGCCAGGGCCTGGCTGACGTTCATGGCATAGATGCGGGCAATATTGAGATCGGCCAGTCGATACAGCAGTGTTTCATCTTTAAAGCGCGAACCGTTGCAATCGTGGCAGACATCATAGCTGCGATATCGGGACAAATACACCCGCACCGGCATTTTGTAGGTTCTGGTTTCGAGCCAGCGGAAAAATCCCTCGATACCGTAGTATGTCGAAGTGCCCTCAATGATTGCTTTTTTATGGGCTGCCTTTAAACGCCTGAATGGAACCGTGGTCGGTATTTTTCGTCGCCGGCAGAAATCCATAAGATCTGCGTGCTCCATGCGGCCGTCTTCCCAGCTGCCGAACGGTTTGATGGCTCCGTCTTTTAATGAGCGCGATGGATCCGGAATGATCAAATCCAGATCAATACCGATGGTGCGGCCGAAACCCCTGCAGGTATCGCAGGCGCCGATGGGACTGTTAAATGAAAACATATTCGGCAGCGGTGGACTGTATTGAATTTTACAGGCGGCACATTCCAGTTTGTTGCTGAAGGTATAATGCCGTTCCGGCGGAATCCAGACCTCCAGACGTCCGCCCCCGAACCGGAATGCCAGTTCCAGAGAATCCATTATGCGCCGGCGATCCCGGGAGTTCATCATGACCCGATCCGCTAAAACCTGGATTTCTTTTTCTTGGCCTGCCGGCTGCCACTCATCCAGCGAGATCACCCGGTCCTCGTGGTATAGACGGTCAAAACCCACTTGCATCAATTGTTTGCGAACCTCTTGCGCAGGTATGGCTTGGATGACATACGGAAAGGTAATGAAAACCTTTGCACCGGAGGGAATTTGAGTCAGTATCTGCCAAACATGGTCAGCGGTTTCAGGCCGCACCGGTTTGCCACAGGCCTTGCAATACAGTTTTCCCAGACGCGCAAATAATAACTTGACGTAATCGGTAATTTCCGTCATGGTGCCGACCGTGGAGCGGGAAGTTCGTACCGGATCTTTACGGTCGATGGCAATGGCCGGAGGAATCCCCTCGATCTTATCTACCCGGGGTCGATCCATGCGGTCCATGAATTGCCGCGCATACGGCGAAAAAGTTTCCACATAGCGGCGCTGACCTTCGGCATAAAGCGTGTCAAAGGCCAGGGACGACTTGCCCGATCCGCTGACCCCCGTAACCACCGAAATTTCATTCAAAGGGATTTCGAGG
>CAJHXY010000012.1_pt1 | contig 10050 bp, 6 predicted proteins | sample 9198521 | NCBI WGS metagenome assembly CAJHXY01 (sample SAMEA7708333, study PRJEB35096) | sediment metagenome | biome: marine neritic benthic zone biome [ENVO:01000025]; feature: sediment [ENVO:00002007]; material: shallow marine sediment [ENVO:03000034] sea grass bed [ENVO_01000059] ... | reverse complement strand
CCTTTCAAATGTTTCTGCAACAGCTAATCCGGTTGATAATATATTAAGGTTTTGAAGGTAGCATATGTGGCGATTTATATTGCATTGGAAACAAGGATTTGGCTTCAGGTGTCAGCAAGCATGGACTCAAGTCGCAGTTGTTGTGAACGCCAGATATTATTCTCATTGGCAAAGGTTTCGATATTGACTTCTGTAAGATGGGTTACCATTTTCATATCAGCGGCAGCCTGATCGGTATCGCCCAGTTTGGTATGGAGTGTCGCCCGGCTGAAAAAGGCAGCGCCATATTCCGGATTAAATTCAATCGAGCGGTTAAAATCTCCAAGGGCCCTGTCAAAATCGCCTGTTTTTTCATAAGCCAGCCCACGCATGTGATAGGCTCTGGCATTGTTCGGGTCGATTTCAATGAGTCGATCAAAATCAGCAATCGCATCCTGGAGCTTGTTGGACTTAAAATAAGCTGCACCCCGGCTTTTTAAAGCCAGTTTAAAACTGGAGTCAAGATCGAGTGCGGCCGAGAACTGGGTGATACTGCGGTCATACTTTCCGCTTAAGAAATCGGACATTCCTTCTTCGAATTTTTGTTTGGCCATATTATTATCGGACATCAAAATACCTCCGCGGGTGTTATATTCATTTGCCTTGCAACAAATTATTCTATAGACTTATTTCAAGCACATGGCAGATTAAGATGGATATGAAATACCCCCGATGTCGTTTGAAAACTCACGTCGCCGGCAGGCTAAATTTAAGGTAATTCTGCCGCTTGCAGCTGTCAAGCAAAGCGCTCCGGCAAGTGGTTGCCGTCAGTACAACGGCTAGCACCCATTGAGAAGTATCGACAAGGACACGTGAATGAGTACTCGCAGACGAATAATTCGCTGGCTGATAGGCTTTACGGGATTTCTGGTCATACTGTTTATCATCGGAGCAATTTTCGCTCCGAAGCTGATTACACTGGAAACGGTTAACGAATATCTCGAGCAACAGTTTTCAGAGGAAATCGGCGGCAGCGTCGCTTTTCGGCGCATTGATCTGTCATGGTTTCCACGGCCCCATGCAGTGGTTCAGGACGTCACGTTTACCCTGACCGAAGATGTTGATGGCAAAATGGCCGCCCTGCATTTCTATCCCAAAATTGTACCGCTCATATGGGGAAGTTTCGAATTATCCAGGCTGAGCGCGATTGAACCCGAATATAACCTGAGGATTTCAGAGACACCCCCTCCCGATGCGTCCGGGCAACAGGAATTTGCATTCAGCAACGCGCTCACAGAACTTCACGGCCTTCTTCTGGCCTTTCCCGAATTTACCGTAACCGGCCTTGATGTGAAAATAAAGAATGGTTCATTGCATATACTTGATGGAGACCGGCGCGTGTTTGGGTTTCATGACCTGCAGGCCTCTTACACCCGGCCGGCAAATGAAACCAAATTCGATCTCACATGCAAATCGAATCTCTGGAATGATATCAACATCAACGGCTGGCTGGATGCTGAGAAATTTAGCGGTCGCGGTAATATCCGGTTTGCTGAATTTCGCCCGCACGCACTCTCGAACTATTTTTTCCCGGATTCGCCACTCAAAATTACCGAGGCGCTGGCGAATTTAGTGATTGACTTCGATTTACGTGGACCCGAATGGTTTCGCGCCAACTTAAACGGATCTGTTCCTATCTTTAAGATCACAAACGAAAATCGCAACCTGGAGATCAGAGACAGCCTGGTCACCGGGGCCGTCAGAATTACGCCCGATGAAACCAGCTTTTCGGTTGAAAAATTATCGATGCTCTATCCCCGCATAAATCTGTCGGGCAAATTGTCTTTTGATCAGCAGAAGCCGATGATCACCCTGGAGGCAGAAGGTCATAAATTCGATATTGAATCGATTCGCAAACTTGCCCGGGAAATGGGTGGAAAAAATAAGGTGCTCCAGACTGTTTTAAATATTGTGCGGGGCGGCGAAATCCCCAGGGTCACGTTGAGTTCCCAAGGAAAACAGATTGAAGATTTAATCAAAATGGAAAACATCCTGATCCGGGGGGAGATGGTTGACGGTAACATCTTTATCCCGGAAATCAATTTGGATCTGAGACGGGTTGCGGGCACCGTCGTTATCCTGGATGGTTTGCTGCAGGGCTATAGCTTGAAAGCGCAAATGGGGGGATCACTGGGAAAAAACGGCAGACTAACATTAGGTCTCAATGAGAACATTAACCCATTTCACCTCGACATTCTGATTCACGCCGACCTTTCACAGTTGCCGCCAATTCTCAACCGCGTGGTTAAAAATGAAAATTTTATCAATGAACTTGCACTTGTCAAAAACGCAAGCGGAGAAGCCCTGGGTAAGTTGACGATCGACATTGACAAAAAGCAGGTGGGGGTTAAAGTTGAAGCATCCGAAGTACAATTGGACGCTGTTTACCAGCGAATCCCGTATCCCATTAAAATCAGCGGTGGGCCATTTTACTTTGACGGACATCAGGTCGGCTTCAGCAATTTCGACGTGGCCGCGGGAAAATCATCGTTTTCACAGGTGTCTTCCACGCTGAAATGGCAAAAATCAACCCGGCTGACATTTGCATCCAAAACAGCTTCTGTGCATATGGCCGAGATCTTTCCCTGGCTGAAATCGTTGGGAACGATTCCCGAAGAACTCAAAGACATCGGGGCTGTCAATGGACTGATCCACATTGACAGCGTTACCCTTGCAGGACCTTTTCTGCATCCCGAAAAGTGGAAGATACAATCCCGTGGAAAATTTGAACAGCTAAGCATCCACTCAAAAAAACTACCCAAGCCCCTGCAGATTATACGAGGCCAATTTGCAAGTCAGGACACCCGCTTAGGAGTAAACGATGTGGATGCCAGCATTGGAAAATCCACCTTATCTGAAATCACCGGCGGTATTGATTGGGGCCAGGCCGATCGCATGACGATCGTTTCAGGCTCATCCAGCCTTAACATGGATGAACTTTACGCCTGGCTCATTGAATTTGAAAATACCCGGAAATATCTCAAAAAAATCTCACCCATCAACGGCACCCTGGCCCTGAAATCCCTGAATCTGAATGGACCCCTGCATAACTCCAAAATTCAGCAGATACGCTTCTCTGCTGAATTCGATACTTCGATTGTAAATTCCAAACACTATCCCGGACCGTTGCAGATTGACGGTGGTAAAATCAGTTTAGCGGATGAACGCCTGATGTTGACCCATTGTAACGGCGCATTTGGCAAGTCAACCTTTTCTCAACTGGCTATAAATTGGGATTGGGGGGATGCCAGATCCCTGACGGCCAATTCCAGTACAACGGTCATGTTTGCGGATGAGATGTGGCCATGGCTGTCATGGTTGTGGAACATAGACACCGGACTCGGCATCATCACCGCCACTGAAGGCCGGGCCGTCTTGCACGATCTAGAGATCGTTGTACCATTAAACAAGATTGAACAGTGGCGTATTTCGGCCAGCGGTGATCTGCAAAACATCACTGCCATGGCGGAATTTATGGATCAACCCATAACCCTGACCGACGGTAAATTTATACTCACCCAGAGGAATCGGTCCGACGTTCTGTACAATGGTATTAAACTGGGATCATCGCACATCACCTGGGGAGAGAGCCAGATCATATTGATTGGGGATATCTATTTTGCACCGGGCAATCTTATTGTGGACATGACAGTTTCCCTGGACAATATCGATTGGGCCCGTATTGAAAAAATAATTGATTACCGCAGCGATCATAAAGATGGAACAAAAAAGCCATCGGAGACGCTTGTTACCGCCGATTTGAGAGTTAATGCTGAAAAATTTGAGTACGGTAATTTTGCGTTCCAACCCCTGCAGGCAACGGTGTCGTCTAAGCCTGAAGAGACCATGGTGACCATTGAAAAGGCAGATTTATGCGACATCAGCATCGATGGTTTCATCAAGGTGACGGACGAAAGCATCGAATATTATGTAATTCCAGCCGCACGCGGCAAAGCACTGGAAAATACACTCGCCTGCCTGTCAAAGGAAAAAGCATCCGCTTCGGGAGTGTACAATCTGAACGGTGAAGTCATGGCTAAGGCCATGCCCCAGGCACCCACCCGGATTTATTCGGGGGACCTGGATTTCAGTGCCAACAACGGCCGGATTTATCGTTTTGGATTGCTGGCAAAAGTATTTGCGATTCTAAATGTAACCGAAATTTATCGCGGTGATGTTCCCGATCTGGTCGGCGAAGGTTTTGCTTACGAAGCGATGACAATTAAAGCCAATTTTGAGGGTAAAAAGCTTGTCATGGAGGAATGTTCCATAGACGGCGCTTCCATGGGCATTGCCTGCGATGGCGCGATCGATCTGGCTGAAGATAAGATTAATCTCGTAATCCTGGTGGCGCCGTTTAAAACCGTTGATCGTATTGTGAAAAATATTCCATTGGTCGGCCGCGTGCTCGGGGGCAAACTGGTGTCTATTCCATTTAGAGCCAGGGGCGATCTGGATGATCCGGTAGTTATCCCGCTTTCACCCACTGCGGTCGGTTCCGGTGTCCTCGGTGTCCTGGAACGTACATTAAAACTCCCCATAACCATGATCCAGCCGCTGCTGCCAGATGAAGAGCAAGACAAAGGGGAGAAAGATCAGGAGGTCAAACAAAATCCCAAGGCCCCCTGATTTCTCCTGCTTTCCTTTTGATCGATTCCATGGTTCATAGGTTCAGCGTTCAAAGGTTTACCCGCCTTTGGCGGCGCCGGAGGCGACCAGGGTTCAAAGGTTAACGACCAGCAGAGTTAAGACAGGTGAATTGCCGAAAGACCGGATTAAGCAGCCAAGACTCCGGATCCTTTAACCTCTGAACCCAGAACCCTGAACCTTAAAACCCTGCCTAGCAGCTTCTTGACTTTTCGCTATTCGTAAACATATTGAATTTAACTATGTCAGCGGCAATAAATTATGTAATGATCCAAAGGGAGGTAAATTATGGCCTATACATGTAAGTCTTGCGGTGCGGTGGCTGATTCTCCGGGGCATCTATGCAACCCCTGTGGTGATAAAGCAAAGTGCAGTTTCTGCGGTGAACCGGCCACAGAACCCGCCCATATATGCAAGGATAAATTGGCGGCGATGAAATTCGTCTGCGATGGATGCGGACGCGTTGCCATGGAAAAAGGACATTTGTGTAAACCTTCGCCCATTGCTTGAGAATAATATCAACACGACCCAAAACAGGCGTCAGATCTTTCTGGCGCCTTTTTTATGGATGAAATAGTTGACGTCCAGGCCCAATTGGGTTACCTAGGTTGCCATCAGCCCATCCTAAAGGAAAATCAGATTTTGGTGAACCCATATATCGACAATGGAGATACACCAAGATGGATTCAATCAAGATATTAGGAACCGGCTCATATCTTCCGGCGGCCGTTTTAACCAATTTCGATTTGGAGAATTCGGGACTGGATATCACCGATGATTGGATCGTTCAGCGAACCGGGGTGAGTGAGAGAAGAATCGCCAAACCGGAAGAAACAACCTCTGACCTCGGGCTAAAGGCCAGTCTAAATGCCCTCGAGATGGCCGGCTTAACCGCCTCGGATATTGATTTAATCATCGTGGCCACCATCACTCCCGACACCTGTTGTCCTTCAGCAGCCAATTGGCTGCAAGCCAAACTGGATGCACCCCGGGCCGTCACATTTGATGTCACAGCTGCCTGCTCCGGTTTTATTTTTGCATTAAACGTAGCCGAGCAGTACTTGAAAAACAGAACGTTTAAAAATGTGCTGGTGGTGGCCGCCGAAGTGATGTCTCGCACTGTGAATTGGAAGGATCGTTCTACCTGCATCCTATGGGGAGACGGTGCCGGATCCGTCCTGCTGACTTACGATGATGCAGATGGACATCAAATTTTGTCGACGCATGTGCACACCGACGGTGCCCATGGCCAGGATCTATTATTGCCGGGCGGAGGCTCCTCAACAACACCGATCTCTCACGAAAGCGTGGATAAGGGTCTGCACTACCTGAATATGATTGAAGCCAGTCTAAGTTTCCGCGTGGCCGTCAGGCGATTTATTGAGTCGATCAAGGTAGCTGCCGAATCAAATAAAATTGACATCCGGGATATCAACTGGTTTATTCCCCACCAGGCCAATATTCGAATGTTTCAGAATATATCGAAATCACTCAAAATTCCTTTTGATCGGTTTTACCTGACATTGCATAAATATGGCAATATATCGTCGGCATCATGTGCCATTGCGCTGGATGAGGCCGTACGCGACGGTAGTATTCAGGACAAAGATTTCGTCTGTTTACCGGTTTTTGGAGGCGGATTGACCTGGGGAAGTGCCTTGATACAATGGTAAGCTCAGCGTCGGGGGATGGGTTACTGTTTTACAGCCTTCAGTTTGTTTACGATGCTGTTCATCAGATCACTGATTTCTCTGATTCTCAGCACGTAGCCGGAAACCAGTAGAATAATCAAAAACAATACACCGCTTAATAAAATCGTCACCAGGCTTCCAGTAAGCGTTTGAACATCAATCCAACCGGACAGAAACCGTTTAAATCCCAGCAGGGCCAGTCCCGAAGGAATGCCGATTCCAATGATCTTCAGATAGAACCAGTAAACTTTCAGGCTTCCGGTATTGCGGCTGCGCCGATTCCATAGCACATACAGCACAAACACCTGCAATATTGCCGAAAGGGAGACCGCCAGCGCAACACCGGATGTACCCATCAACTTCAGTCCGAACACGTAAAGGGGTATGCTCACAATAACCGCTGCCGTACCGTAAATAGCCGGGAAAAGCGTATCCTGCACGGCATAATACGCCCGGGGGACAATGGTGTTGGCCGCCACGGCAAACGCGCCAATTAATAAATACATCAAAACCTCAGATGTATGACCTGTGGCTGCTGCATCAAATTTCCCTCTTTGAAATAACAGGAATATGACCTCATGTCGAAGCACCATCAGCATGATTGAAAACGGAATCACCAGAGCCAGATACTTGAGCGTATTATTGAGCAACTGGTTCATTTCCTGCAGCTTATTCTCGGCCATCAGGCGGGCCATGAAAGGATAGGAAGCCACACCTACGGCCTGTCCAAAAAAGGCTACCAATAAGAGCATCGTTCTTAAACTATATTCTAAATCGGCAATGCTTCCGGCAGGTAGATAAGCGCCGAAAAATTTCATGAAAATCTCCATTGAGAAAAACATGGTCAGCCCGAGCATCAGCGGCAATGTGAGCTTTATATAGCTTTTCAAATCCGGGTGCTCAAAGTCAAAAATAAACGAAAATTTCATTCCAACTTTCCTGGCCCCCCACCATTGCAGCGCAAAATTGCCCACAAACGCACCGGCGAGCACCCCCCACGAAAAGCCCTGCATACCAAGCCGCGGACCCAGAAGAACCCCGCCGGTGATGATTCCCAGATTATAGATTAACGGCGCCAATGCAGGAATTAGAAATTTTTCCTTTGCAAATTGTACCGCCATAAACAGACCGCCGGCAAAAAAGAAAAACTGAGCCGGCATGACAATCCGTGTCATCGTCAGGACCTGTTCTCTAAAATCGGGATCCGGTCGACCGTGGGCGATAAGAGCAATCAGTTGAGGCGCTAGCGCTTCAGAAATTATGATAAACAACAGCAGCAGGACTCCAAATCCGGATAAAATAATGGAGAAGATCCTCCAGCCCTGTTCTTCTTGATCGGTGACCAGGTAACGGGAGAAAATCGGAATAAATGTGATGGAAAGAAATCCGCTGGCAATGATATGATTTAATATTTCGGGAATGATAAAGGCGACCTGATAGGCGTCTACACTTTCGCTCCGGCCGCCAACATACGCAATAACCATCACACGCAAAAAACCAAAAAAACGACTGATGAATATCGAGCCTGTCATTATGGCGGCAGCGATACCGACTTTTTTGTAGAGAGAGGGGGACATAAGCAATATATTTTCGATTGCGGATTGCGGATATGCAATTACCCGCAACCATGTTTCAGATTTTGCGCTATTCGATAAATCCGAAATCCGAAATCTGAAATCCGAAATTATGTTTAAATGAATGGTATTGAATTTTTAACACATTGTCAAAAAGCTGCCAATGGGCAAATAGATACCATGATCGCAAACGGTGGCGCCTTGACACTTAAAAAGATTTCCTTTAATATTGCCACAGTTCAGAAATGATGTGAATTCACCATGACCGACAGACAATTCATCCCGCAAAAACTAACCGCACTCCTGGTTTACGGACGCGTGCCCCTCGTATTTGCCGGCCTGCTTTGTGCCATCGGTGTCATGTGGCTGCGCAGCCCGATTCTATATACCATGGGGGTCGTGTTTTTATTTATCTCCATGAGTTTTGACCTGGTGGACGGCTGGTTTGCCGCCCGATTTCATCCCCACCTGAATCTGGCCAACCTGGCAGACCGGATTATGGATAAGCTCGTCTACTCCATTGTCTTTCCGCTGGTCGCCGTAGGTACCATGTGGCGTCTTTCATTTATTTCCACGGACCCTAACCGGGCGCAGATGCTGCACGCCATTCTGGTGCTGCTCATGGCGGTAACGGTGCTCATCCGGGATAATTTCGCCCATTTTATGCGCGGATTCGCCCTGCGCAATGACCAGGAGCTTGAAGACAGTGAACTCAGCCGGTTGAGAACCATCGTCGCTGCTCCTGTGGGAGCGCTGCTGTTTGCTTATGCGTTTTATATACCCGAAGGCCCCCCTTCCAAAATATATTTTTGGATTTCCTGGCTGGGCAATCTGCCGCTGCGGGGATTGTTTGTCATCGAAATTATCTTTCTGATTATCAACTTTGGTTCCATTGCGATGTTCTGCCGCAAGTACGGCTCCTTATGTCTGGATGAGCTCTGTCTGGGCAATGATCGCCTGCGGCGGGGCATTCTGGCATTTTTCCCCAATGCCTTAACCGTCATGAACGCCATGATGGGATTGCTGGCGGTATTCTTTGCCTATCAGGGCCGGCTGCGGGAAGCGTATTTGTTTATGATCGGCGCCGCACTGTTTGATAAACTGGACGGCGCGGTCGCCCGCAAATTAGGATTGACAGAACCACTGCCTACAGAAATCGATGATCAGCGATCGATCAGTCTGGGGGGTATTCTGGATGATATTTCCGATACGATCAGTTTTTGTATCGCACCGGCCTGGATTTTCTATATTACACTTTCATCCTTTTCGGATCCGGTCATCCAAAAGCTTCCATTAGGCTGGCTCGCCTGGTTCTATGCCTTATTGGGAATCAGTCGACTGGTTTATTTTACCCTCGACAAGTCGCCAATACCGGGATTTTTCAAAGGACTTCCTGTACCGGCCGCCGCGTTGCTGGCGCTGTCGCCGTTAATAATTTTTACGCAGGCCATCAATGACGCGTCTGAGTGGGCTCGCATTTGGGGGATTTTCAGTTGCGGATTAATAATTTTCACCGCGATAATGATGAATTTATACCCCATCCGCTACCTGCATCTGGGCCGCTTTATGAGCCGGCATCCGTGGTTTGCCCGCGGCACCCTGCTGCTGCTGATTGTTTCGGTTTTTACACCCTATTTCGGACATATCAGCCTGGCATACATGACCGGTTTTCTCTTATCCCCGCTAATCACCTGGCGCATCGATCCCGAGATAGCGGCCAAGGAAAACCGCGTCAAACCAGCTGAGGTACATTAGTCCAAGAATAGGTTTCAGGTTTCGGGTGTCAGGTGTCAGCATCTGAAATTCGGGTCTTGTTCGTTCCTGAAACCTGACACCTGACACCTGAAACCTTCGTTAGCTAGCTCGATCAGAAACAACCTCACGCTTGCTGCCAAGGAAAAGATTGAGAATATCTTCCCGAATAACATAACCGCAGGGTATGAGCAGCAGGGTCACAAACGTTCCAAAGAGCACCCCGAATCCCAGGCTGACGGCCATAGGAATAAGAAACTGCGCCTGCACGCTGCGCTCCAGCAGCATGGGAGTGAGCCCGGCAAAGGTGGTCAGGGAAGTCAGCAAAATAGCCCTGAATCGCAACC
>CAJHXY010000011.1_pt1 | contig 10500 bp, 10 predicted proteins | sample 9198521 | NCBI WGS metagenome assembly CAJHXY01 (sample SAMEA7708333, study PRJEB35096) | sediment metagenome | biome: marine neritic benthic zone biome [ENVO:01000025]; feature: sediment [ENVO:00002007]; material: shallow marine sediment [ENVO:03000034] sea grass bed [ENVO_01000059] ... | reverse complement strand
AGAGGTTCAAGCCCCGGACAAACGTCAGGCCGGACGCCGCATTATCAAAGATGCGGCCAGACTCGTCAATGCCCACATCAGCAAGCAGCCTCCGGTACAGCGATTTTTCAGCTTTATGCCGACCATGCTAACCCGGGTGTCGCCCTTTCACTTTAAAGGACGCAGTAAATTCGATCAGTGGCCCCTGGTACGGCTCGACTCGGGAGACGCAAATTCCTGGGGAAGGATGCGGGTGGTTGGAGAGCTTCTTATTATATTCGATGAGACGATCCTGTTCTGTCTGCTGGCATTAATGACAAAATATGAAAACGACGCCTTTGAAACCAGCCAATCAGAGCTAAGCCGTCTGGCGAATATCAATCCCACGCCCAGTGCCTATAGTTCGATCTGGAAAAGTATTCAACGCTTGGCCGGCACCAGAATCGATCTCGAGCTGAGCAGCGGAAAAGGCAGAAAACGAAAAACTTTGCGGGAAATGACCGGATCAATCCTGAGTTTCGCAGATATGGATGCAGACACCGGCAGGATCAGAGTGGTGGTCAATCCCTATTTTCTTGAAATGTACGCCGAGAGTTTTGTGACCAACATTGACTTAAAATTTCGCACCAGCCTCAAATCCGATGTCAGCAAAGCGTTTTATCGCTTTTATCAGGGTCATTATGAAATTACTTCGGACATTGAAATGGTGAAATTGGCCCGGGCAGTTAACCTGGATGTCGGGCAGGAAATCAGCCGCTTGCGATCTAAGATTCGGGCAGGGCTCGTTGAACTTAAGGAACGCGGCTATCTGGAAGCATTTGAGTTGACCAAAGACCATCGCGTGGTCATCAAGAAATCCGGGGATACCGCCGTCAGTTTCGACGGCCAAATTCTCAATCCCGCAAAAATGCCATAAAACAAATGCCTAAAGTGCCTAGATGGTTTATTCCACGCGATCATTTATAGGCCGGACAGGCTTAATGATATTACGAAGGCGTGATGGCGGTGGCTAAGGCTTGACGATCCTGAACGTTTGGATAAATTTTTCAAACGTCTTTTCATCTTTGGCAAAGTAGTGTCGTTTGGCAGCCGTATACCTGAGGTTGTAATAAATTCCATCCCGGATAAAGCCGTAATACTTCGTTTTGAAAGACGAACCATCCCGATCTTTGTAAGTGAATAAAAGTTTAAATCCTTCATTACCTTTGATGCTGGTCGGTTTATTTTCAATTAACTTAAATTGAATTATAGTTCTATCGGTCGAAAGTTCGTCAGCGACAATACCGGCAACCTCCTGCGGCAGCATACCCCGTCTTAATTTCTTCTTGGTGTAGAGGAAGGGTTTGTCAATCGGACGCTCCTGAATCAAAACATACTGTAAAAAAGCGCCGTCTTTGGTAATCATATAATATTTCGGCGTGTTAATTTTGCGCCAGCCTTTAGGGGCATTCACCATATAGGTTTCCGGCTGGGCTCCGGTGCTCATCCCACTCACACAACCGGCAACTATGAATAAAATGATCCAAATAAGCTTTCTCATCATCCGCCTCCATCACGAACACATTGTTTGATATAACCTTGAATGTATGCTTTGTCGGGGGTGTCTGGAGCCAGCATCAAACAGGATTCGAAGTACTTCCTGGCCAGCACCCGTTGGCCTTTCTTATAGTGGATCAAACCGATGGCCTTGTGGGGCTCCGCATATGAAGAATCAAAGGTAATCGCCTTTTGGTAGTGGGTTAGCGCTCGCTTGGCATCCTGTCCCGCACCTCTTTGCCTGAATATCTCACCCATTAAATAATGGGCGCGTGCATCACGAGGATGAAGGCGCAAATATTTTTCGACACTTCTCCGGGCAGCCGCAAATCGCCCGCTTCTGAGCTCTAACCTGGCGTTTTCCAGTACAACCGGACTGACCTCGCTGGAAAATATTTCGGTATTCTGGGCCCCGCCGCGTATATGCGTGTATTTGGTTTGGAGCAGATGCGTGACATTATCGATCCGCGCCTGTAACTTCGGGTGCGACCCAAAAAAATACGGCTCCTTGATCTGCTCCGCTTCGATATCTTTTTTCAGATGTTCAAAAAGATGCAAAACCTGATAAGGATCATACCCTGCGGCAATCAAGTAGTCAAGTCCGGCCACATCGGCTTCCAATTCCAATTCTCGGGCATAACCGGTTACCGCCGCCATCGATCCGGTCATGCCGAGAAACCTGGCAAGTTCCTCAACCATGCCCAAACGCGCCAGGGTATCCTGAAGCGATGCCATAAATCCCGGATTATCTTTCATGCGCCGGTAAGCTCTCAGGGTATGGCGATGGATGCTATGGGACATTTCATGGGCCAGAAGGGCAGCCAGCTGGGCTTCGTTGTCCGTTTGGAAAGGCAAATGCGTTAAAATAAGGGTCCCGGACAACAACGATCTTGAAGGCGAGCTTTGGGGGAAGGTCGCGCGGCTGAAGCCGGCGGACAATTGTGTTTAGATATTCTTCAAGCTGGCTGTCCCGGTGGATCATGGCACTGCTGTTCAGGATTTTTTGTTCCTCCAGGGCCTGTTGCCAGAGCGCCTTTTCATCATCGTTGACCAGCAACCCGTCGCTGACGGGCCTTTTATCGGCAACGGCACAGGCACAGACCAGCAACAAAAAGCCAATCATCGCAATGGTTCGTTTCATCCACCCACCTTTGGATAGGACAGCATAAGGTTATTAACCAGCTCGGCAGCATCCGAAAATTTAATCAGGCCGTACCGGTCGCGGGAACCTTCTATGGAGTACCAGATGATGGTTCCGGATGAATCGGCGATCGCCAGATTGATCACGGCCATTGATCGGCTGCTGGATATCTTTTCAAGCGCGCTGACAAAAATCACGGCATCTGCGTTAAGCTTCGGAAGAATGCGCTCCAGTGAGCCGATGGAGTATTCAAATTTTGCGGGACCGGGTGACTTCGTGGGGGGACCGTAGGCTTGCAGTCGAATGGATTTATTCACTACTTTATAAAGTGATTGGATTTCAGCCAGCTCCGGGTTCATTCCATTTTCGGCATCCAGCAACCTGACGCTGCAATTTTTTTCGGCAAACCCCTTTACAATGGCATTCTGTAAATTTTTCCTGCCGATTGTGCTCCAATCATCCCGAAGTACAACCATACCGCCGGGCAGGGATTCAAAAATTTTTACTTCAGGCGGCATAAGGGCCGGTTGCGAAATGGCTTTGGCTCGCAGCTCGAATTCAGGATGGACGCGATAACCGGGCGTGGAACAACTCAAAGAAAAAACTGCAACCATCAGTATTAATATAAGGAAAGACGCAGGGTTCAAGTGCTTGGTATGACGGGACACGATCGTTTTGAGCTCCTTTTGTGAATTAAAGGCTGAACATATTATTAATCGGTATTTTGGAGCCCAAACTTTAGCTAATTCGTGCGCATCGAAAAATTCGAACGGGCGCGAATTAGTTTCGAATTTGAAGGAGTTAGGGTGTAAGGACTGATTTTTAGGTAATAAAAGTAACACTCATTGGGAAAAACGATCCATTAATTGAATGGCAACGAAATTCTTAGATTCGCAACTGTCCGAAATGTTACATAATAAAAATTCGCCCAAATGTGGTATGCTTCTTGCTCATTCATATAGATTCTTACGATACATATCCTTTTTCTGGACTCGGTTGAAGGCCCCGGAATAATCGGTATCTGAATTGCGGATTAAATTTTAAGGAAGTGCTCAAAATTTATCTTGCGCTCGAAATATGATTTAGGATATGGACTTTTAGGATTGTGTGATTATAGTATTTGGAAGATAAAATAATCGAGCATTGGGGACGCTTACAATCTAGTTAAAAAAGGAGGTATTAATGATGAAAAAGTTAATTGTCTTGATTTTACTGGCCTTAATGATTGGTGCTTGCTCTTCGGAGTTTTACAAACACGATACGCTGTACTCAACAAATTCTCACTGGGCATACAGCTGGTGGGGATATCGAAACACTGACGCGCAGGATGCACAAAATTCGACCGAACAAGGTTGGTGGGGAGAGCCTATTCCCTACGTCCCTGCTGAATAATCTCAAATAACCTTTAAGTGATGAATACCGATCAAGGTTAAAAAGGTGGCTTAATATAGGCCGCCTTTTTTTATTTGGGGAAAATCCCGAATTCCAAAATATAAATCCGAAACAAATTTGTTGATAACCTGTCCGTCTATATTTATATATTCGTGGAACCCAACCAGACGGATCTTTGATCTCTCCTGAAGTTGACACAGGATGGATTGGTCAATATAAATCAAGAACCAGACACCTTAACTAACTTGAGGTAGAACATGCACGCAGCCCGGTTTTTGATATGGATCAGCCTGCTTTGCCTTCTTGCTGTTTTTACCACCAATTGTGCCACCGAAAGAAAAAAAATGACTGTTGGCGCCACCGCCCTGCTGCTGGAAGATATCGCCAAATCGGCCTATAAACAGACGGATACCCGGGTTATTCGCGAAGGCATGCCGGCCTATCTTATGCTCATGGACGGTATGGTAGAGGCCGTACCGGATAATGATCGTCTGTTGATTAGCGCTGCCCAAGGCTATGCAACTTTTGCCGGCGCTTTCATACAGAACCGGGATAGGGCATATGCAAATGTGCTATACGGACGGGCCAAGGACTATGCCCTGCGATCACTGGAACTACGGGGTTTAAAAGACCCGGTATCACGACCGTTTGATGATTTTGAAGCCGCAGTCAATGAACTGGACAATGAAGATGTTCCCTTTATGTTCTGGGCATCAGCCTGCTGGGGCAACTGGATACAGCTCAATATGGGATCCATGGAAGCAATGGCCGAGCTTCCACGGGTAGAAGTACTGATGAAACGCGTGCTATTACTTGAGGAAGCTTTTTATTATGGCGGCCCCCATCTGTTTATGGGATTGTGGTTCGGATCCAGACCGAAAATGGCCGGCGGAAACCTGGAACTGGCACGCAACCATTTCTTAAAAGCCATTGAACTCGCAGACGGAAAATTTTTGATGGCCTATATTTATTACGCTGAATACTATGCCAAAAAAGTTTTCGACAAAGCATTATATATTTCCATTCTTGAGAACGTTCATAACACGCCAGCGGATATTGTGCCTGAGCTCACTCTGCTCAACACCATTGCACATAAACGGGCAACACAGTTAATGCAGGAAGCCGACGAATATTTTTAACGGGAGAAAACAGATGCGCATTGTTACTCAACTGAAAGTTGGCAGGCTATTGATCTTCATTTTACTTCTTATCGTTCTGGTGGTACCGATGGCGCGGGCGCAAAAAGCGACCGTTATTAAAGTTGCCACCCTGGCCCCCGACGGCAGCCCCTGGATCCAAACCCTGCAGGCGATTTCAGACGATATTTCAAAAAAGACAAACAAGCAGGTGAGTTTCAGAATATATCCCGGTGGTGTACTGGGCGATGAAAACGACATGCTCCGGAAAATGCACATCGGTCAGATTCAGGGCGCAGTTCTGACTTCATCGAGCCTGTCTTCAATCTTCAATGAAATGGATGTTTTTCAAATACCATTTCTGTTCGAAAAACACAGTGAGGTTGACCATGTCATTGAAAAGATGGATGCTTTTTTTAAAAAGGGCTTCCAGGACCGGGGCTATATAATGCTGGGCTGGTCTGAAGGCGGATTCGTGCGCCTGATGTCGACGATTCCGGTGGACACCCTGGATAAACTCAAAAAAGCCAAGGTCTGGACATGGCCGGGCGCTCCCATGACCAGAGCCATATTCAATGAAGCCGGGGTATCGGGTATCCCGCTGTCGGTGCCTGATGTTATGGTCGGGCTGCAAACGGGATTGGTGGATGTTGTATATGCCCCGCCATCCGGTGCCATTGCCTTGCAGTGGTTTACCCGAATTAAATATATAACGGATGTTCCGCTCATCTATCTGCTCGGGGGGCTGGCGATAAAGAAAACAACGTTTAATAAAATCTCACCGGATCATCAAAAAATGCTCAGAGAAAGCTTTGAGCAACACATGCGCCAATTAAAACAGGTGGTGCGCCAGGAAAACGAAGACGCCATGCGGGTGATGGCCAAGCACGGTATAAAAATCCTGAAACCCACTGAAGATCAAATCGATGAATTCAAAGCACTATCAAATAGAGCGATGAACAAGCTGGGTGACAAAAGCTTTTCAAAAAAAATCAGACAGGACCTTGAAGGACACCTGAAGACATTCCGCGGAGAGCAAAACCAATGAATCGATGGGATAAGCTGGATGAAATCATTGCACGGGTTGAGAAAATCCTCGTGGTTGTATTCTTGAGCACCTTGATACTGACAGCCTTCGTGCAGATTATTTTGAGAAATTTTTTTGCCACCGGCATTTCCTGGGGCGATGTGTTGATCCGTTACCTTGTTCTGTGGGTTGCATTTATCGGTGCCGCACTGGCAACCAGAGAAGGCAAGCATATCAACATGGAGATTTTCTCGCGCTGGGTCTCCGACCGGGGCAGGGCATACCTTAACCGTATATCCCATCTATGCTCTGCAGGTATTTGTGGTTTGCTTACTTATGCCGCTTTCAAATTCATTCAATTTGAAGCCCAGATGGGAAGCACGACTATATTGGGACTGCCGATCTGGGTACCGGAATTAATCATCCCGTTAACGTTTGGATTAATGACCTTTCGCTTCGCCTTGCGATTTTTCAGATCTTTTAACAAAATCTCTGATCCGGATATAAAAACAGAACCGAACATGACGCTATGATTCTGCTGCTAATCGTTATTCTTACAGTTGTTCTCCTATTCATCGGCACACCGGTTTTTGTGGTTATCTGCGGACTGGCGCTTTATCTGTTTTCTGCAAGTCAAATCGACAGTGCCGCCGTTATAATAGAAATGCACCGCATGGCAACCACTCCGGTGTTGGTGGCCATCCCGTTGTTTACCTTTGCCGGATATCTTCTTTCGGAAAGCGGTGCACCCAAACGATTGATCCGGCTATCCAATGCGATACTGGGCTGGCTGCCGGGGGGATTGTCGGTTATCGCGCTGATCACCTGCGCGGTTTTCACGGCCTTGAGCGGTGCCACGGGTTTGACGATTATCGCCCTGGGCGGAATTCTTCTGCCGGCCATGGTGCGCGCGAGATACCCGGAGCTCTTTTCACTGGGCCTGATAACAACCTCCGGCACCCTGGGGCTTTTGTTTCCCCCGAGCCTGCCGTTGATCATCTATGCGATTGTGGCCGAGGTGCGAATCGACCAGCTCTTTATTGCGGGGATTTTGCCCGGAATTCTTCTGGTGGCGGCGCTTTCGGTCTTCAATGTTTTTCGGGCCACACGCACGCAGGTTCCCAAAACCAGGTTTCAGGTCAAAGAACTGACCCAGGCGATCTGGGAGGCGAAATGGGAATTACCCTTACCGATCGTTGTTCTAGGGGGTATCTACAGTGGCTACGTTGCAGTCAGCGAAGCTGCGGCAATCACAGCGGTTTATGTGCTGCTGGTGGAAGTTTTCATTTATCGGGATATTAAAATCAAAGCGCTGCCGGAAATCATGAAAAAAAGCATGGTGCTGGTCGGCGGAGTACTGATCATTCTGGGTGCCGCCATGGCGCTGACGAATTACTTGATAGATGCTGAAATCCCGATGAAATTGCTGGATTTATTCAAAACCCATATTGAAAGCCGATTCCTTTTCCTGATCGTTCTCAATGTGTTTCTGCTGGCCGTAGGATGTACCATGGGCATTTTTTCAGCATTGGTTGTCGTTGTTCCGCTACTGACACCAATTGGCCAGGCCTATGGTATCGATCCCCTCCATCTCGGAATCATCTTTCTCACCAATTTGGAAATCGGCGCCAGTCTGCCGCCACTGGGAATCAATCTTTTCATTTCCAGTATGCGCTTTGAAAGACCGGTTTTAAAGCTTTATGTCGCCTCGCTTCCCTTTATCGCCATCCTGCTGCTCTGCCTGGTGGTGATCACCTATCTGCCCTGGTTGAGCCTGGCCCTGGTAAAGTAACCATATGGTGCGAAGCCCGCCAAATATAGGCGGGCAAGCCCCGAATTTCTTGACACGGCAAAGAGTATTCTTAATTTCGAAGCGTTATGGAACCCAATGAGAACGGCCGCGAGACCGAATATAAGATAGACAAAATCTGGTGGGTAAAACAGATCATGCTGATCGTTTTAGGTGGCTTTTATCTTTATTTTGGCGTGCATTTGCTGATCGCATCCTATCAGTTGAACAACCCTTTTTCATTTCTGCTCACCTTTTTTGCATCCAATTTCATAATACTGATCAGCGCCGCCCTTCTGATCGGCTTTGTTTACCGCATAGTCACCGCATACCGGTATATCAAGAAAATGAAGCTGGGCTAAAAGTGGCTTCAGAGCATTAGATTGTGTTCGACAGCAAGGCGTCGATTTGATTTGAAAGCGGAGCGTACTTTAGGTACGTGAGCATTTCAAATCAAATCGCAACGCAGCCATCGGACACAAGATGGCGTTTTGAGACCAATTTTAATCGCCGTATTCTAACTTGCCCTCCACAAACGTAAAACTTTCCAAGCTCGTTACATTCAGTCGATCACTGGGAGCGCTGGACACCCCGGTTTTCATGACGATATTTTCGATACCCTGTAAAAACCGTGGCTTTTGATCGGGGTCAGCCGTAAAAGTCAAAAATACGCCCCATGTATCCTCCGTTGTGAAGTGTTTATCCAGCTTAAATTGATGCTGCCCGTTATTATCCGTAATCAAAAGGCTGGCATTTTGTTTTCCATTGTTTCCTTCAAAACGACTGAGCAAGCGTTTATCCGTGACATAAATAGTCAGCATATTTTCTCTACCCAGAATATTCTGATACAACAGATCCAGCTCATAGGGGACCTTATCAAGCCGTTTGGTGCGGTAACGCTTGTCTTTCCCAAAATAAAGAAAGGTTGTGTTTCGAACCGTGTGGATTCGCGTTTCAAAATCAAGCTTTTTATGCTTGTTGAGATCGGGATGCAACAACTCGGTCATTTCATTGAATTGCAATTTGCGGATAAGCGTTACCAGAGCTTGCTTGTTTTTTTGATATATATCAAAATACAGCGCTGCAAAGACAGCCGCATCGGATTCATATATGCTCTTAAAGCCCAAAACCGGTTTAAGATTTTCTGTATCCTCATCCATAGCAACCATGCCGATCGCCCCCCACGGGCCGCCGACTACCGCACCGGCAAGCGAACCGACCGCAGATGCAACATTCATGATCTGCTGGGAGCTTTCGACGTCTGCGACTCTGTTTTTATACTGTTTCAGAGAATGTCTTTTTTCCACATGGGCAATCGCTAAAACCAGCAATGCCTCGAGTTCCTCATTATTTTCCAGAGCGTCCAAAAGGCCGGTGGTGACAACAATGGTTCCGGTGGGGATAGCGAAGGCCTTGATATCCGGATGGTCAACCAGATGAAAGACGTACTTGTAACCCATCAGCGGAAGCGGCCATTGGGCGAGAATTTCTTCTCCGACTTTTTGCAGTTCTACCTGCCGGTCTGTGCAATCCAGCAGGGAGTAGTATTCACCCAGCCTTTGAGACCACTCTTTTTCAATCGCAGTCTCAAGGGAAAGATTGGGAAGATACATCATCGGCTTAAAGCAGAAATTGCAGCGTTTGTAGCGCTTTTTCTCTGAATATTCCAATGTCATCCGAACCGCTTTGCTGCGGTCCAGTAAATGGTTACAGGTAAATAAATGAACAATTTTACCGCCGGGATTGGCAAAAACATACAGATGGTTTTCATCTCCCAGTGAGTTGACTAGAATGTTTTCAATATCCGCTTCACCGGCCCGCTTCATCAGTTGGGGGCTGAACACAAAATCAATCTCACCATAACCCAGAATAGGATGGGATAGCTCAATCTGAACGGTATCGTTGTCAAACTGTACTTCTGTGATGTTGGTTTCAATCTGTAGATCTTGAAAGAAAATTCTACTGATTGTTGTTGTAAAATAGTAGTCAAGGCCGTCAAGCTGCCCAAAGCCAAAATTGAGTTTGTTCAACCGGGGCATGATGCGAACCGGCTTGCCTTTAACCTGATCACGGATACGATCACTGGTTTGGATATCAAACTCTCTGACGCCCTCCCCATAAGCCGATACAGCCATTACAAATCCGAATATGATAACGCATAAAAATAAAACAAAGCAATTACACAATCTATATATCATTATGAATCTCCAACAGTTCATACCAGGGAATTTTTCGCAACAAAGGTGGTGTCTAACTCAGAAGATGTTAGGCCATCTTGGTAGGCGCCATAATCATAAGACAATCAATGCGGCAGGTCAAGGGGGTAAATGGATAACTGAATTTTGGTACAAAATTCAGGTGTTAATTTTCGTGAAATTGAAAAGATCTCATATAATTTTCAAGCTTGTGCCGGTCAGAATCGCTGAGCAAAGGACACCCCGATGGTAAATAAGCGCCTTCGGCCAGCCGGCAGGCAAATACCAGGCAAGTTGGTTCATTA
>CAJHXY010000010.1_pt1 | contig 10838 bp, 10 predicted proteins | sample 9198521 | NCBI WGS metagenome assembly CAJHXY01 (sample SAMEA7708333, study PRJEB35096) | sediment metagenome | biome: marine neritic benthic zone biome [ENVO:01000025]; feature: sediment [ENVO:00002007]; material: shallow marine sediment [ENVO:03000034] sea grass bed [ENVO_01000059] ... | reverse complement strand
GGAGGGGAAATGAGTTTTTGGACAGAATTTTATTAAAATACGCATTTAAGAAGAATATTCAACATTGTTAACAGATACTTCCGGGTCGCAACAATATATTATTGAACCATATCGACGCCCATGTCATATGCCTGGAGGTTTAACTCCAGCTTTTCAGCGGACAGGGTCTCGGTGATGGCGGCTTTAAAATCTTTGCGATCCAGCGGCAGAGCGCCAATGCCGGCGGCTGCGCCGATCATCATGATATTTCCCAGAATCGGATTGCCCAGCTCCAGAGCCTTGTCGGTGGCTTCCAAAAACCAGCAGGCTTCCGATAGCTCCTGCACCCAGGACTTAACTTCTTCCACAGGCGGGTACTGGTGTTCGCCGGAAATAACGCCGATGGCATGCACCGGCCGTGTATTGCAGAGGACCCGAATACCCGGGTTTCCATAATTCATCAGTACGCGAACGGCTTCCGTGGGTTCCAGGGAAATCACCAGATGGCAATGTCCTTTAGGAATTTGAGGCGACCAGTATGATTGTGCGGATATGCGCAAATGACTCATCACCGAGCCGCCACGCTGGGAAGCACCGAAGGTCTCGCCGATGGTGATATTCAATCCTTTACGCGACAGCATATTGCCGACCACCCGGGAGGCCATGACATTTCCCTGTCCGCCCACTCCGGTGATAATCACATTATAGGGATCGCAAGGCAGATTCACATTCTTCATGATCTAGGCCACCTCCTTTTTCTGAATAGCCCCCGAGGGACAAATCGAGGCACACACGCCGCACCCGACGCAAATGACTTCATCGATATTGGATACCTGCTTATCCTTGTTCCACATCAGGCCGGGGCATTTAAATATGCGGGTGCACAGTTGATTGCAGCCGCAGTTTTGCCCCAGACAGATATTTTCATCCACGGCTACGTCAAACATTTTTTGGGCCTTTTTTTCCGGACTCAAAGCACACATCTGCTTCAAGACCAGCACCTTGAGGCCTTTAATCTCAAAGAGTTCAAAAAGGGTTTGCTGGGTGTTTTCGATATCAAAGGGATCACTGATTCTTACCGTGGCCCCCATGGCCTCACAAATTTTGACCACGTCGAGAGCCGGAACTTCATCGCCCGCGGCATCCACCGGCAGACCCGGAGGGGGTTGAAAACCGGTCATGGCTGTTCCGCTGTTGTCCAGCACCACGATGGTGATATCGGATTGGTGATGAACCGCATTGACCAGCGCCGGCAGAACTGCGTGAAAGAAAGTGGAATCGCCTACCGTGGCCAGGATGGGCTGGTCCATTCCGAACTGGCCCAGTTTTCCGAAGCCGCTGGCGATCCCGACACCGCTTCCCATGGCGTGCAGGGTCTTTAAGGTACTGAAACCGGTGGGCAGCACAGCCATGGAATAGCAGCCAATATCGCCGCACACAAATCCATCGCGGCCGTCCATCTGCAGGGTATTGTGGATGGACCAGAACGAGGCCCGGTGCGGACAGCCGGCGCAAAAGGTCATATCACGACCGGGAGCACCCGCAGTGGCGACCGCCTGGGAGCGGTTCGCGTATGCTTCGGGCACAGCCTCGTAATCCAATTCCAATATCCGCGAGATAGCCGAAACCACCAGGTCCGGGTTCATTTCATTGGTGGTGGGAATATTGCCCTCTCGTTTACCATAGAAGGTTTTGGGACCGATCCTGGAAGCCAGCTCGGCGGCGATGATTTTGACATTTTCTTCCAGAAACGGAATGACTTCTTCTACAATCAGAATCTTATCTGCAGCACCGAGGTATTTCTCCATCAGCTTTGGCGGCAGGGGCCAGGTCGTGCCCAGCTTCAGCAAGCCGACCCGATCCTCAACGCCCAGCAACCCGATGGCCTCCTTGCTGTAAAGATGGCAGGCGCTGCTGGTAACTATTAACAACTCGGGCGCCTCAGGACCGCGGTATGAATTGAACGGCGATTCCTCAAACCCGGCAATGACCTGCTTTAGCTTATCCTGCTGCTGTTGATGTCGGTATGGTGCGGGCAAACTGGCCATGGGGCCTTCCAGGGGGTCCAGGATAAATCCGCCATGCTTGAAAAACGCTTTTTTCTCGATCTGCGCCAATTCACCAAATACAACATTGCCGCTGGCATGGGACAGACGGGTGACACTGCGAAGCATGACCACATTGTTGATCTCTTCCGAAAGCTCAAATGCCATCTTGATCATATCTTTGGCTTCCTGAAAATCACCGGGTTCCAGCAGGGGAAGTTCCAGCATGCGGGCAAAATGCCTGGATTCGCCTTCATTGGCACTTGAGAGTGCTCCGGGATCATCGCAGTGCACCAGCACCATCCCACCGCGGGTCCCGGTCAGGGCCAGATGCAACAGGAAGTCGGAGCCCACATTGACACCGTTTTGCTTCATGACGCAAAGTGATCGCAGTCCGGCAAAAGATGCAGCCGCAGCCACTTCCATGGCGACCTTTTCATTGACCGACCATTCCACATAGAGATTCTGGTCCTTGGAGACTTTGGCCAGGGTCTCAATAATTTCGGATGAAGGCGTCCCGGGATAGCCGGCGGCAACACTGATACCGGCCTCCAATGCACCGCGAGCGATGGCCTCGTTACCCATCACCAGGTAGCGTTCACCTGCTTGACCAGTAGATATAATCGACATTTAACCTCCAATGTAAGGAAAGTGCATAAGTGTGAAATGCCTAAAATGTCTAAATTGCCTAAAATGCCTAAAATTTTGGTCTCGCTTCGCTCCGTCGATTTAAAATTTGAATAGATAGAATTCCTTAATTTTAGGCATTTTAGTGCATTTTAGGCACTTTAGGCATTTTTCTTTAGTATCTTATCCACGACGTGCTGCGGTATGCGGACTGTAGCGCGTTGCTCACCCTGATTATTGATGAGTTCCCGGCGGATGAGCATTCGCAGGGAGCGATCTTTTTTATCGGCAGCGGCTTTGGACAGATGCTTCAGGATTTCTACCGGAAAATCTTCGGTTTCGATAAAGCCTTCCCTGCACGCCCGTTCAATGATCTCCGCGCCTCTGTCCGAGCGAATAATTAAGGTGTTCCATCCTTCTCTACCTTCAAACATCCCCACTGATACATCGGCCAGCTCCGAGGTCATGTCCGGACAGATGAAACAGGTATGCGGAATCAGCGGTTTGATTTCGGAAAGTGAAATCTCAACCCTGCCGCCCCCGGTTTCCAGAACCATGATATTGGCCGGCGGGGGTGGGATATCCATACCCTTGATATCTGTGATATCAAGCTTTTCTGATAAGAGATCGATGAGCTGGCGGGTGTCTAAAGACCAGTTACAAAACAAACCCACCGTGAAGGCAAGCGGAACGTGATGCACATCTTTTCCAAGGGGATTGCTGTGCATCTGGGCCGCGGCCACAATCTGACAGGGAGTCCCCACCACACCGATGCGCTGGTGGCCCTGCCGCACGGCCAAATTTACCGAGGATAAAGTTGGAGAAGCCATAAACTTGGAGGTGGCATACCCGGCAACATCCTTCCAATCCGTTACAATGCGGGCTACCGGCGTCAGTGCCTGGCGGTCGGTCAGCGCGGCCGCATCGATCAGACCGGTTTGCAAAGCAAAGGTGATCAAAGCCGAGACCGTGCCACCGCCTTGAAACGCACCTTTCATCAGTTTCTCCCCGGCCCGGGCAGCCAGCACATCCCGGTAAGCTCCTAAAGGGCTGCCGTCATAGGGAACACCCTGCAGGTGCCGGGACAACGCATCCAGATCCACTTCGGCCTTCGGGCAATATGCATAGCAGCGGCCCTGTTCCAGCGTGCACGGAAACAGCCGGGCTGTTTTACCTTTATAATTTTTGAAATAAGGACAAATGTCCACGCAGGCACCACAGCCAATGCACAAATCCCTGTTATGGACATCCTCCAGCAGTTCGTTGGATCCAAGAATAGATACCATAAAAACCCCCAAAATTGGCTTTAAAGCCAATTTTATTTAAATAACTTCCCAGATGCAGCTTGATCCAATAGCCGAAATCTTATTTCAGATCCTGGTTTGTATAGGATAAATGCAAAAACAGTTCAAGACATTTGAATAAGGCACCATTTTCGAGATCTACAAACGCCGCCACATCCCATTTTTTGATAACCCCTTTGATTGTGTCAGGATGATGGCAGGCATGTTGCAATATGCGAAATTACTGTCAAAATAAATACCCTGTTGACAATATCATAATATTGATAATATATTATCGATATTATGATAAGGAGATATTATGCCGATAATTAGACCCATATCCGAATTACGTAATCGTGCTTTAGAAATTTCTAAACTTTGCCATAGCGAAGATCAACCTGTATTTATTACACGAAATGGCAAAGATGACCTGGTGGTCATGAGCCAGGCACATTATGAACGCCTTCAAAGCAGGATTGAATTGTATCAAAAGCTTGGAGAGGCCGAAGTTTTAGCTGCATCCGGTGAGCGAGGAATCACTCATGAAAAACTGATGCAGAAGCTAAGAGACAAAATTAAATGAGCGGCCAATTTAGGATCCGATATTTATCCACAGCGCAAAAAGATTTAGATGAAATATTTGATTACATTTTAAAAGATAATCCATCGGCAGCTCTATCACTGCTTGAAAAGTTTGATCATTCGATTTCTCAATTATCCCTGAATCCAAAACTCGGTGTAATTCCCAAAGATGACCGATTAAAAAATTTAGGGTACAGAATGCTGATAGTTGAAAAATATCTCGTATTTTATGTCGTTAAACCCCGATCGATTCAGATTCGACGAATTATTCATGGGGCCAGAAAATACAGTTTTCTTCTTTGAAATTGGGCATATATTTTTCTTCGATAATCAAAATAGCATGCTTTTCCCGGCCAACAATCCCCTTCCGGCCACCACACGGTTGATTTGATTGGTGCCTTCGAATATCTGCAGTAACTTGGCGTCTCTGAAGAGTTTTTCCACGACAGCCCCCTTCATATATCCGCCCCCGGCAAGGATCTGAACGGCATCGGTTGTAATTTTCATGGCCGCATCCGAAGCAAAGAGTTTTGCGGTGGCACATTCGATCGTACAGCGCAACCCATTGTCCAGCATCCATCCGGTTTGAAGATACATTAACCGGGAGGCCATAATCAGCGCGTTCATATCCGCCAGCATGAAATGAATCGCCTGAAAATTTCCAACCGGCTGCCCGAACTGCTCCCTTTCCCGGGCCCAGGTCGCAGCTTCATCATAAGCCTTTTGAGAAACCGCCGTACCAATGGCCGTCACATTGACCCTGCCTCTGTCCAGGGCCATCATGGCCAGCTTGAATCCCTGCCCTTCTTCACCAATCAAATTTTCTTTGGTCAGCTCCACATCAGTAAAATTCAGCTCGGTGACATTTAAGGCCCGATGTCCTAATTTATCTTCAACACGCCCAACCTCAATGCCTGAAAGTTCGCGCGGAACCGCAAAGCAGCAAATCCCTCTGGTTCCCTTGGTTTTATCAATAGTTGCAAAAACGAATAACAGATCGGCAAATTCTCCATTGGTGATGTAACATTTAGAGCCGTTAAGAATGTATTTTTCTCCTTTTTTTTCAACCGTGGTCTGCATGGCCCCGGCATCGGACCCGGCCTGTGGTTCGGTGAGACAGAAACACGAACTGCGATGGCGTTCACACATCTTCCCCAGAAACTTCTTTTTTTGATCATCGGTGCCGCCGATCAAGATGGCTCCGGTTGCCAGATGCGATATGCCGATCATCTGGCCGATGGCGCAGCACTCGTAATTTAAGGCTTCTGTGACGACGTAATGGGTTACAAAATCCATCCCGGAACCGCCGTATTCTTTGGGGATATTGGTGTACATCAGGCCCAACTCATGCGCTTTTTTACAAATTTCTTCCGGATATGCGCCACTTTGATCATATTCCAGAGCGACCGGCTTGATTTCCCGGGCCGTGAACTCTCTGGCCGCCTCCATCAACATTTTCTGTTCATTGGTCAGGCTAAAATCAATCATTTCTACCCCTCAATCGTCCTCGTCCATAGTTAGATTTCAAACTTAGCTCTGATATACCCGCCGCCTGGCATTTGCAGCCTTTTGTAAAACGTCAACATGGGTGTCCACATAGTCATAGACCCGGGCCAATTTCTTACCCGGAGCAGGACGCAAAACCCGGCCGAGGTACTGCAACACCCGTCCGCTGAAACTGATGGGTGTTGCCAGAAACAGGGTTGTCAGTTCTTTACAATCAAAGCCTTCGCCAATGAGCTGGCCGGTGGCTATAACAACTTTGGCCTGTTTTGCATTGAGTTTCTCGATGACCTCCTGCCTCTGGCTCACGGGCAGATCACCGGTAAGCAGCTCCGATGCAACCTTATTGCGATAGCGCAGGAGAGATTGCAGGTTCTCACAATGGGCTTTTCGGTCGGACAAAACCAGGCAGACGCCGGCACTGTTCATAGCTTCCCGGGCGACATCAGAGGTGATGAGAATGTTTCTGTCCGTATCGGTGGTCAGCTCGGACAGCATTTTGCTGTATTCAGTGATGGGATCGTGACGGGTTCTGAATTGGGTTTGCCGATAGGTAACCTCGGCCGGAAGCACCGCCCCGGTTTCAACCAGATGGTCTTTGTCCACCTCATGATGTACATCTCCGAGATGCCAGAAGATGAGTTTGGAGAGTTTATCTCGGCGCCAGGGCGTAGCCGACAATCCCAGCATGTATTTTGAATCAAAACTGCTGACCGCTTCGGTAAAGGTGCGACTGGGACAGCGGTGGCACTCATCCACAATCAGAAAACCGATTTGAGGGGCCACTTCTTCGGCACATTTATAAAGCGACTGCACCAGCGCCACAGTGATCTTCTGGCCGACCATCTTCTTGCCACCGCCGATCATTCCGACTTCTTCCGGCGGTATTCCTAAAAACGTTTCAATGCGTTCAATCCATTGAGCGGCCAAATCCCTGGTGTGCACGAGAATCAGGGCCGGCTGCTTGCGCTGAGCGAGGAGATAAAGGGCCATGACGGTTTTGCCGGATCCGGTGGCCGAACTCAATGTCCCGAAATCCCTGGCCAGCATATCCTCAACGGCTGCCTGCTGAAACGGTTTTAACCGACCGCTGAACGAGTATGACACCGGCGGCAGCGAATTACGCCGGTCATCTATTTCATAGGCAAGCTTTTCACGCCGGCACAGAAGAATCAGTTGCCGCACATAGCCCCGGGGAATCCATAAGCCGTTTTGGCCGACTTTATCGTAAAACTTCAGCAACCTGGGAGTTCCGCGGTTCCAGCGCCCCAACCGATCATTTTCCAGCCATTTGGGATTCACAAATTCCAGCTTCTCGGTGAGTGCTGCCATAGTATCCGGTGGAACATTTTTGAGCTGCAGACAGTTTGTTATGGTAATGGTCAAGGGAGGCATAATTAGTGGTTAAAAAATTAGTCTATCATCTAATTTAAGCGCATTAGCCTGAATTAATAGATATCAATTGGGGAATTAAGGGATTTAGGAATTGAGGAATTAAAGGATCTCTCCATAAGATGGTCAGTGCGACAATTCCTAAATTCCTAAATCCCTCAATTCCTGAATTATTATTTAATCCTAAATCATCCCTCCTCTATCACAGTTCTGGCAATATCAAGATCATACGCCTGCCGGGGATCAAAGCCTTTGCCCGTATAAATTGCCTGGGCTTGTTCGATGGCATCATAGGGCACCCAGCCGTGTTCTTCCCACAGCTTGGGGTCATCTGCGTTCCAGAGCCTGAACCAGATATTATCAGATCCCTCTCGCACATACATCCGCACGCGTTTGTTGTCGGGAAAGGGGTAATAATAGAGACCGAGTTCGTCTTTCATTTGTTATTCCTAATTAAGGCCCTGATAAAAAGTTTCAGGTGTTAGACTCTGATTTCGGATTTGGGATTTCGGATTGCGGATTTAACAAAAAAAGAACCCAGTAAGGCCGGCCTCTGTGCCGGCTGAATTCGGATCATCGAATATCCAGTTTCCCGCATCAAGCAACCAGTATCCAGTATCGAGCGATCAGCTACATCCTACCTCTTTCCTTGGCGATCCTGATATACGTCTCCGCGCCCGACTTAGGCGGCACGTATTGTTGGTCTTCGGGCTTCTTGATTAACAAAATCGCCTCTGTCGGACAGGTGGTCACGCACAGACCGCAGCCGATGCAGCGATCCAGGTTAATGCCTGCCAGTCCATCAGTGATATCAATCGCGTCCATCTGGCAGCGTTCCAGGCAGGTTTCGCATCCGGTGCACAGTTCGTCGTCCACCCGGGCAAAATAATTGCTCTGAACTGCCGCAGCCGGGTTCGGTTGCTTTTTTAGAGACCGCAGTACGCCGCAGCAATCTCCGCAGCAGCTGCACATGCCGCCCACATTCTGGGCATTGAACGGCTGCATCACCAGGCCGTCCTGTTCGTTTTTGATGATGATCGCCCTGGCGTCTTCTTTGGTGATGTATCGTCCCATCCCGTTATCGACATAATAGTCCGCATGGGAGCCGAAGGAAAAACAATTCTCCAGTGGTTTATCACAATCTTTGCCGATCAGCTTGGTCTGGGTGCGACAGATACAGGGAGTTACGGCAATTTTTTTCTGGTTGTCTATTATTTCGAGCACATCTTCATACGGTGCCACCGGCCAGTCGGCCACCAGCCCGCGGTTGATGGGAACGGTGCGCAGCATCGGTGTTTTGAACTCTTGAATGCTGCTGCCAAAGGCCGTCTCAAAGTATTCTTCATGGTCATGGGCAAAGGCTTCGTCCATGGCATTCAGCTGAAACTCGTATATACCGACGACATAGGGCACCGCGGCGTAACGCACCCGATCTCCTTTCCGTTTGCGGAACAGCAGGCCTTTTTTCGCCATCTGCTCCATCATGTCACTGATTTCTCCAGGATCACGCTGCAACCGCTCAGCCACATCCTCGGGTTTCTGCAAAATCGGCATGAGCTGCAAAAACAGGTCGGCTTCTGCTTCGGTGAACATACGCTTCAACAGTTTAATTTCAATTTTACTCTCGGTTTCCGGAAATCCGGTTGCCATGTCGTCCAGACGCGCGCGCAATTTGTCGTAAACATCCGTCATCGTTCCGTGTCTCCTTTATAGAATTTTGTTTATCCTTTGCTTCAATGAATAGACATTTCACCGCAAAGACGCAAAGGCCGCAGAGATATTTTTGATTTTCATTTGCATCAGTCCTTTTTCTTGCCTTTTCGAGCAGGAATACCCGCCAGGGCTTTGGCCATTTTGATTTTGTTCTGAATGTCGCCTTCTCGAAATATCATGATGCGCTGGGCCTGAGGGGAACCGGCGCCATGCATGGATTCAATCATCACCGTTCCGCCGGTCATCGCCTCGATCAGCCGCCCGATTTTGATACGATCTTCAACCGGGATCTCCGCAACCCCCGAAAAATATTTTTTCACCAGGTGCCCGACTTCTTCACTGTGCAGATCGTATTCGCTGGGCAGTGTGGCAATAAATCCGCCGGCCAAATCGATAGCCAGACGTGCAACTTCAAAATGAAAGCGGGTTACATTTTGTTTGCACACATTGGCAAGCATCGTATCCACCATATACGCCCCGGAAGGCGTGGGTTCCCCCTCGGCGGAGCAAGCGATGGATGAACTGTAAAGCGTTTCGCTCAGGTGGATCATCTCCGTGATTTTGTCCCGCACATGCGATCCTTTGCCGGTTCCCTGGATCTGAGCCAGATAACTGACCGCGCCGGTGAGCACGTCCATTATTCCGGTTTTGCAAGCCCCATAGTTGGCCCTATGGTGGGCTGCGAAGCGATATACAATCGTTCCGGTAAAATCGGTTTCGCCGTTCAGGAAAATTCGATCATTGGGAACAAAGACATCATCAAAGGCAATCACAGCCTCGCCGCCGACAGCTCCAAACCGCGGTTTACCGGAATCAATCCATTCCGACATATCGCGCCGGCCATCACTGGCCTGACGCCCGAAGATCAGGGTAATCCCCGGATCATCAATGGGAATGGCGCACACGATGGCATAGTCTTTTGAGGCCTCGTTCAGGGCCGTGGTGGGCATGACCAGGATTTCATGGGAATTGACGGCACCCGTCATGTGCAGCTTGGCACCGCGAATCACCACCCCGTCGTCACGACGTTTAACCACGTGAACATACTGATCGGGATCGATTTGATCTGCCGGACCTTTAGAGCGGTCCCCCTTGGGATCAGTCATCGCCCCGACGACCATTAAATTTTCATCCTGAATGCGAATCAACCACTTCTTGAATCGTTCCAGATAATCGGTTCCCAACTTTTCATCCACCTCGTAGGCCACGGAATAGACCGCATTAATTCCATCAAACCCCACACAGCGCTGAAAACAGGTCGCTGTTTTCTGTCCCAACACCCGCAACAATTTTATTTTTTTGATCAGGTCCTCGATTCCCTGATGCACATGGGTGAAACGGCTGATGGTATTGCCCGTCAGATGGGAGGTGGCCGTGGCCAGGTCACGATATTTCTCCTTGGAAGCCAGGGCATAGGTCATCGCAGCCGCACGCACATGGGGGGCGGTTGCGGGATGTTTGGTGACATCTTCAATGCGCTTGCCTTTGTAGAAAATTTTTGCGTTCAGGTTACGCAAACTTTCCATGTATTCGGCACCGTTTTTTAATTTCATGATGACTCCTTATATTTCAGAACGTTCAATAATAAAAGCCTGCACGAATTTAAGCACAAACTGAGCATACTGGTCTACAGAAATTTTGCGCCGCGCATATTTCCAGCGTTTCAAATACCAATCCTGGAGCATGGATTTAATCAGGCTGGCGGTTAGTCGGC
>CAJHXY010000009.1_pt1 | contig 10866 bp, 10 predicted proteins | sample 9198521 | NCBI WGS metagenome assembly CAJHXY01 (sample SAMEA7708333, study PRJEB35096) | sediment metagenome | biome: marine neritic benthic zone biome [ENVO:01000025]; feature: sediment [ENVO:00002007]; material: shallow marine sediment [ENVO:03000034] sea grass bed [ENVO_01000059] ... | reverse complement strand
ATTACGGAATTTAGGAATTTAGGCATTAGAATGACAGAATACCTTTAATTCGTGTATGCCTAAATTGGCAATTCATAAATTTGATGTCATTCGAAACGTGAAACTTGCGACAGGAATTTATGATACGCCCAGTAGGGCCGGCCTCAGTGCCGGCCGGATTCAGGCGTGCGCAGAGACCCGCCCTACTTTAGACAATCTGATATCCGTTTCCTGACACTTGACACCTGCTTGCCCTCCGTAGCCTGTAAGGCGCAGGGGGGACACCTGAAACCTATAGCCGCAAGGTACCCGAAACAAACCGTACGGCTCTGAGCCAGGTGTAATATACATAGGATTTACGAATAACCTTTTTGACAACCGGCCACCTAATGGTTTATAAAAATACCTGAATTTAAAATAACCTTCATCGACACCAGGAATTAACCATGTATGTCAATCAATCCGAACTGTTTATGGGAACGAGCATGGATTTTGTAAAAAAATTCATGGATATCTCCCAGATGACCTCACATGCAAAAGGCGATATTTTATTTCGCGAAAACGATCCGGCCCGCTATTTTTTTATTTTGCTGAACGGGTGTGTAAAACTGAGTATTGGCAAGACCGGACAGGTGGTTTACGAAGCCTGCCGGGTCGGTGAGGCTTTTGGTTGGTCCAGCCTGATCGGCGGCAATGAATATTCCGCTTCGGCGGAATGTATCGAACCCACCAAATTGCTCAAAACCGACAATGAAAAATTTAAACGCGTGCTTGACCAGGACCCGTCCAACGGTGTTATATTTTTCAAACAGCTGGCATCAACATTGGGCAATCGTTTGCTTGAGAGCTATAAAATAATTTCGCCACATTCATAGGGGGGCATTATGCAAATCATGGGTTCAAACGAAATAAAAGATACGTCAATAACCCGGCGGGAATTTTTAGGTCTATCGGCGCTGGTTGCCGCCGGATTCATGATCGGGTGTGCCGTCGATCCGGTAACCGGAAGAAAGCAATTTATGCTTGTATCCGAAGATCAGGAAATTCAAATTGACCAGCAGTACTCACCGTTTCAATTCTCAGCGGATTACGGCCCGGTGCAGGACCGCAGACTAAATGCCTATATTGATGGAGTCGGTCAAAAAATGGCAACGCGCACCCATCGGCCCCATATGCCCTATTCTTTCAGAGTCGTCAATGCCACCTACATCAACGCCTACGCTTTTCCGGGAGGCAGCATAGCTGCCACGCGCGGTATCTTGCTGAAACTGGACGATGAAGCCGAGCTGGCGGGTCTGCTGGGCCATGAACTGGGTCATGTAAACGCCCGGCACTCCGCCGAACAAATGTCAAAAGGGCAGCTTACCCAGGCACTCGTCGGAGGGCTTTCGGTGTTGGCAAGCACCCAGGGAGCCGGTTACGGCGACCTGGCAGCGCAATTGGGATCCATCAGTGCCGGTGCCTTGCTGGCCTCCTACAGCCGGGACAATGAACGCGAGGCCGATGCCCTGGGAATGGCATACATGGTCGACAACGGATATGGTTCCAACGGATTCGTGGGATTAATGGATATGCTCAACAGCCTTTCCAAACACAAAGCCAGCGCCGCCAACCTTTTGTTTGCCACCCACCCCATGAGCGATGAACGCCATCAGACCGCCGTCACGGCTGCCCGGACCACTTATCAATCCGCACAGAATAAACCATTGTACAGAGACCGCTACATGGACAACATTGCCAGGGTGCGCGCGCAAAGTGGTGCGATCGAAGCGATGCAGAAAGGCGAAGAAAGCCTGGCACAAAAGAAATACAACGACGCTGATCAACATTTTCGAACGGCATTGAAGAAAGCCCCGAATGACTATACCGCCCTGGTTCTGATAGCAACTTCTCAGATGGCACAAAAAAAATGGGCAGTCGGCCGCCAGTACGCCGACATGGCCAAGAAGGCCTATCCGCAGGAAGCACAGGCCTATCATCTCAGTGGATTTGCAAAAATTCAGCTAAAAAAATTTCAAGCAGCCTACAACGATTTCGTAAGCTATGACAAAATGCTACCGGGCAATCCCAACACCACATTTTTCAAGGGGTATGCCCAGGAGGGCATGCAGCATTATCAGCAAGCTGCCGAAGAATATCAACGCTTTCTGCAAGTCGTCAGACAAGGACAATACGCCCAGCACGCCTATCGGCGTCTGACGGAGTGGAAGAATAAAGGGCTGATTTAAAGGTTTCAGGTGTCAGGCCTTCGCCACGCTCTGCGCGTGGCTTCGTCCGCGCAGGCGGGTGTCAGGTTGCCTAATGCACGGCGCATGGGGCATAGGGCATGGAGTTGAAAATCTGAAAGGCAGTTAGACTCGATTCTTCAACCCCATGCGCTTTGCTCCATGCACTATGCCATTTACACTGACACCTGACACCCCTGGCCCAGACCTGGCTTTATTCGTACCATTCAGATGCGGCTTTATTCACTCTTAACCGAGGCAATCGTTATAGAGATGAGTCGTCGCGCCAGGGCAGGCCGACACCTGAAACCTGTTTTGTTGAAAAAGAAGATTGATAAAAGCGATCCGTATTTTGTAAATTAATTGCGGGGCGCAACACTAGTATGGGTGTGCGGCAGGAAGTGGCGGGTTCAAAGGATTAAAGTAAATCGGTGAGAACCTTGCAGGAACGGCAAATTTTCATTTTATCATGCCAGTTGTCCTGTACATGACCGTCGCAAATGGTTCCATTAATAAACCAGCAGAGATCCCCGCTTTTGAATTCCCAGGCCGGGCACTGATTTTTGCGCTCGGGTGAACATTTTTTGACATCCCAGCAAAATTTGCGGGCTTTATTTTTAGAATTCAGCTTCGAGACCAGAAAATATATCTGCCGCTCCACGGCCGGCGGAACGGAACGCCAGCCCTGCTCATAGCTGTGTACGGCTTTTAGCGATGTTCCCAGTAATTGGGCCATTTGTTTTTGGGTTTTACTCAATTTTTGTCGAAATGCTTTGAATTCTTGACTGTCCATTTTAAATCCTAGTGTGATTCTTTGTATAAGAATTATTATAAAACTCTCTCAATTTGCTACATCGTGGTATTTTTGTCAACAGAAATATTTCCCGGAATGTAATCTGGGAGATGCGGTGGATATGGTCTTTATACCGGCCAGTACCCACCATGGCTGCAATGCACAGCGGCAGGGAGGGGGACGTGCATTATTGAGTTAAGTACCCGGTCGTTTACACCCGTGTTTCGTGTCCTTTATATATAGCGAAATACGGGTCCCTAGATTTTACGAATTCGTGTTTAATCAGATTCCAGCATCCAGAGCCCATGCACATCATCGATGGTATATCTGATGGTTCGCAGCGCTTTAAGAACACGGGTGTAAGTCATGGCCAGGCCAACGTTTTCTGCCAGCACCTGCAGCGAATCGAGATCCTCCTCCGAAATATTCCATGCTTCCTGATGATAAAGTCGCAGTGCGCCGACAACTTTTTTATAAAACACAATCGGAATGGAAACAATGGCGCCAATACCTTCCTTTTTCGCATCTTCGGGATATTGCAGGCGATCTGAATCGTGCACATCCCTGATAACGGTCGGCTTGGCGCTGAGAGTTTCAGCGATGCTTTTTTTTGTTAAAATCGGTCCTTTGTTCACATAGCTCATGCTCAAACCGAAACTGGCCAGGACCTCTAGTTCTTCGGATTCCGGATTCAGCGCAAATATGGTACATCCCTTGATTTCAAGCGCTGCAACCAGAAGCTGGGTTAACTGATCGGCCATTATTTCAAGGTTATCCGAATGTGCTATGGCCCTGAAGACCACTTTAAATATATTGATATCAATTTTTTCCTGGACGCTCATGAAAGTCCTCCTCGTCTAAAGTTTACGAATGTGATTCAATTCTCCCGGGGGTGTCTCAAGAAACAATGCACACGGTTGCATCTTTGAGGGTCATCACGACTTTATGGGAAACACTCCCCGAGAAAAAGCGGGTTACCCGAGCGTGTTTTCGATTAAGCACCACAACATCATAGTTGTTGGTTCTGAATATTTCTATAATTTCACTGGCAATATCTCGCTTTCGCGGGCGGAATTCGGTTTTAATCTGACTCTCTCCGAAACCCCCTTGCAATAAAATCTGCCTGACCGCATTCAGCTCTGTTTCTCGCTGGACAATCTGTTGCGCTAAATAGCCCATGCTGCTTTTAAGTTTTCCGGTAATGGAGGTATCCACCGTTTCGATCTCGGGGACCGGCGTGTATGCATTAAATAAGGTGATTTCGACGTCATTCAGATGAGCAAAGGCGTTAATGGCGAAATCAACAGCTTTTTGATCAAGAGGTGTAAAGTTATAGGCAAGCAAAATTTTTTTGATGGCCATTTTATTCCCCCCTTCTCTCTGGTTTAAATGGTGCGTAGCGTGGAATTATTGAGGCTGCGGAATCTGGTTGATGCAAATGATCGATCAGGCTTCAATTCGGATCAGAAAGGAGATTCTTCTATATTCGTTTCCGGATGGACATGAATTCGGTTCGGAATATCCGGATGACGGTAGCCGATGAGTATTGCTCTGAGAGGTTTTGCTGAACGTGCGTATTCCGCTGCGCTGCAACCAAATTGCCACGATGTGTTAGCATCTGTCAATAAAAAAATATCCATTCTCAAGCAGACCGGCGATTTATGACACTAAAAAGCGCGTTGCAAAATACTTGCTTTTTTCGGCCAAAATTGAAATTGTGATGACAATTATCAACCGGTGTATTTAAAAAAAACACGAAACTCAAGTTTCACCCTCTGTATTCATGCTTATCTTATAACTCACCAATCGCTGATCCAGATCCGATTAATTTTGAATCCCATCGCAGAAAAGGAGATATTATGGCCCGTCTGGAAAGCATGCCCGAACCGATGCGCTCTCATATCGCCAAAACAAAACTCCCCGTTTTTGAAACCCAACCCTGGATTACGGGACCCGTTTTAAACCGGCGCCGTGTCGCAATCGTTTCTACAGCCGGTTTACATCGCCGTGATGACCGGCCGTTTTCCTTTGAGCCCGGCGATCACTATCGCATCATCCCCGGTGATATTTCAGCCAATGATCTGATTATGTCCCATGTTTCAACCAACTTTGATCGCAGCGGTTTCCAGCAGGACTGGAATATTGTTTTTCCCCTTGATCGGCTGCGCGAGCTCGTTGATGAGGGCGTGGTTGGAAGCCTGGCAGATTTTCATTATTCGTTTATGGGCGCCATGGATCCGCCGGATATTGAAGCATCTGCCAGAAAAATAGCCGAAATGTTAAAAAAGGACGATATCAACGCGGTATTGCTGATTCCTGTCTGACCGCTGTGTACGCGCGCCGTTGGCGGGCTGGCACATTATATTGAAGAAGACGGAATTCCCACCACCCAGATCAGTTTGATCCGTGAACACTCCGAGGCGATCAAGCCTCCCAGGGCCTTATGGGTGCCTTTTGAGCTCGGGCGTCCTTTGGGTGTTCCCAATGATCCGGATTTTCAAAAACGGGTGCTTCTGTCCGGCTTGAAACTATTGGAGGCAGCCAATGGACCTGTTCTGCAAGATTTTCCCGAGGATGCACCGGTTTCCGAAGCGGCCGAAACCGTCTGGGCCTGCCCGGTGAATTTTACGCAAAAAGCCGAAGGGTTAACTGGTCATCAGGCGCTGCTTGCAGCATTTAAGCAGGAGGTCGTCGATTTGCGTCCCTGGTATGATGAAGCACTCAAGCAGCGCGCGGGGCGCACCACTTTTGGCGTCAGTGGTTTGGACATGCAGCGGATCGTTGATTTTATTCCGGCCTTTCTTGACGGTCCTCCGGAAAATCCCAGTAATACCTTATCTTTGCCAATGGCACTGAATTTTGCTGTAGACGACCTCAAGGCCTATTATTATGAGGCTGTTTCTGCCCAGCCCGGCAAAGGTCTGCCGGACTCCTCGGTTCTGGAAAGCTGGTTCTGGCAGGAAACGGCAATATCCAAAATTCTGTTTCAGATTAACGAGTTGTGTCTTAAAAGTGACGACAAAATGATGCAGCTGGTGGGCAAGATTTTGCTTGTCCCTTCGTCTCAGGCCCATCGAAAATGAAGCTCCCCGCAGCGTGCTGCGGGGTATAATTGCGGAATTGCGCCGTTGCCTTGCCCGCCTGCGCTCAAATAAGCTTCGGCGCGGTTCACCTTGCCTTTCACCCCTGCAGCAAGCTGCAGGGTATTCAGGCGAAGGCGAATAAAACACACAATTTTGACAAATTTTGTAATTTTGTCAAAATTTTGAAACTATTGTAAAGGTTGCGGTTGCCCGTTATTACGTAACCATATGATTTCATTTAGATAGCTTCAAATTCAAGCCTTTGGCTCAGTTCTTGCTTTCTATTGGGCAATACAATTAGGCCCGGGTTCCGGTTTACGATGCATGTTAATCGCTAAACGATGAAATGAATTTTACTATGATGAAGCTATTATTGAAATATTTCCGGTTTCTTTTGATCCTTCCGGCAGTGTTGGCGACAGCGCTTATCCCCATCGAGGTCGCGGCTGAATTAGATCCGTTTCCTCAATACACCTGTATCCAGCCCAACGTTGCGTTCTGGAAAAAGATTTATTCCGAATATACATCAGACCAGGGCGTTCTGCACGATAAGCAGCGCCTTGACATCATCTATGGTGTGATTGAGCTGAAAAATCCGGATTTGCCGGGTGGCCGAAAAGCTAATCGTGCGCGAATCAAAAAGGCCAGAAAAAAATACAAATCCATTCTGGCGAAATTGATGCGGGGGGAAGCCCCTGCAGGGCAACTGGAGCAGCAGGTCGCCGATCTATTTGGTCCGCATGCAAAAGCAGCAGATTATCGTTCGGCGATGAGAAAAATCCGGTGTCAGACCGGACAAAAAGACCGTTTCCGTGCGGGTGTCATCCGATCCGGCGCTTATATTGAGAAAATGCAAAGAATTTTTCGTAATTCCGGATTGCCTGAAGATCTTGTCTATTTGCCTCATGTGGAATCCTCATTTAATCCAAAGGCTTACAGTAAATTCGGGGCTGCCGGAGTCTGGCAGTTCACACGCTCAACCGGGCGACAATATATGGCGGTTGGGTACACCATCGACGAGCGCAGAGACCCGATAATATCCACGTATGCGGCTGCGAAGTTACTCAAAAAGAATTATAAAAGATTGCAGAACTGGCCCATGGCCATCACGGCTTATAATCATGGCATCACCGGTATGCTGCGGGCCCAGAGGAAAAAAGGCAACTATGAAGCTATTTTTAAAGGCTACCGCAGTCGATTGTTCAAGTTTGCCTCCAGAAATTTCTATGCTGAATTTTTGGCTGCCCGTGAGGTGGCAAAAAACTATCGGTTTCACTTCGGCGAGCTAAAACTGGACGTGCCGGTTGACACCGCAGAAGTTGCCCTGGAAGGCTATGCTGCATTGCCTGATATTGCCCGACATCTGCAAATCGATCTTGCGGAACTCAGTGAGCTCAATCCGGCGCTGCGGAGGCCTGTCGTGCGCGGGCATAAATATGTGCCCAAGGGGTATCGCCTGAAACTGCCGGCAGATACCGGTCAGGATTGGCAGGCTTTGATTGCCGGGTTGTCTGAAGCGCTTTTTAAAAAATTTCAAAAACGCAGCCGGATATATACAGTTCAGCGCGGTGATACCGCCGGAGAAATTGCAAAAATACACGGCGTCAGGTTGCGTGACCTGATCGCTGCCAATAATTTGAATGCCCGGGCTACGATTTATGTCGATCAGAATTTACGAATCCCGCTGCCGGAAAAACAGGCCGTTCAAATCGCCAAGCTTGAAAAGCAGAAAAGCCGCAAAAGAAATTCAACCGGATCTGCTTCTGCTTCCCGAATTGAGGGCCGTGCGTTACAGGCGCCAACGGTTGATATGTGGCTTGCCATGAATTCCGATATCGAAGATCTGCAAACGGACGCAAAGACGACTGCAGAATCTTCTGTGATTGGGTCTATTGAAGCAAAAACCAAAGTGAAATCCCCCACCCTTGTCGCCGGAATTAATGAGAGTTATGGTGACGAACGAAAATCTGCGGAATTATCACCACCCGCGTCTCTCCCGCCAAGTAAGATCGAAGAACCTCAACCGGATTTGCTCGAAGGAATTGATTCATTCTATGCTGAAGAGGGAAAAATCGAAGCCGGCTCCGCGGTCGAGCCCCTGGAAAGCGACCATCAAGAGGAGAAGACGCCCGTGCTTGCGGACTTGAAACCCGAATATATTCAGGAAAACAATGCCGGCGAATCCGCCACCGCAAAAGCGGAGGAAACTCAGCCCGGGGCGGGAAGCGATGTTGCCCGGCCGGCCCTGAACATTCCTGTATCAAATCCGCAAATTTTACAGGCCGATCTGGCGATTGCCCGGATTTGGACCAGCAAAGGAAGAAATTTCGGTTCGATCCATGTCGAAGTCGAAGAAACTCTGGGGCACTATGCAGAGTGGCTTAATGTGACCGCCTGGGAAATCCGCAGATTAAACGGGTTTTCCTATGCCCGCAAGATCCACCTCGATCAGAAAATCAATATTCCGCTGCATCGTGTATCCAAAGAAGAATTTGAAGAAAAGCGCTTTGAGTATCACAAAGAGATGACCGAAGACTTTTTTGCCAGTTACCGCGTTGAAAAAGTAGAAGTTTACTCCATTAAGCGCGGTGATAATATCTGGAACCTCTCCCGGGATGAATTTGACGTGCCCCTGTGGTTGATCAGAAGGTTTAATTCCGATATAGATTTTAATGCGCTTGTACCCGAACAAAAACTGAAGATCCCCATAATCCAAAAACTCACTTAAACGGGCTTCAAAACCGTCATCTCTTGTCCGTTGCCTGCGTTACAATTTGCTTCAAAATGCTCACGTACGAAACAGCTCATAGCTCGCAGCTGATAGCTGATAGTCTAAAAGATTGGAATCAGAGGCTGGAAGGCTATAAGGCTGATTTTCCGGCCTCCCAGCCATAAACTTTTTACTATGAGCCATGAGCTACGCGCTATGAGCTTTATCCCGCCTTGCCAGCGAACAAAATCTAACAGTTCTAAACCCAGTTTGTTTTATTAAAAGAAATTCCACACCTACCAAACGGGCAAACAGGTAAACCGGCTAACGGGCAAACGGGACAACGGACTCAACCGATTTATATTGGGGGGGCGATGGTCACCAGCAGCCGCAGGTCGGTTTTGGCTCTCAGTCCGTGGGGCTCGGCGATTTCGCTGATGGCCACATCGCCGGTTTTCGCCGGAATGGCCGCATCGCCCTCTCCGAGGAACTCACCTTCTCCTTCGATAATCACCAGGCTCAACTGGCCCTCGATGTCATGGCTGTGCACCGGAAGCTCCTGGCCGGCTTTGAAGTTGAAATTCAATATTTTAAAATAGGGCGAATCGTGTACCAGCAGTTTTTTAAAGGCTTTTTCGGAAAAATCATTTTCTTCATACAGGTTGAGTTGTTTCATTTAATCTCCTTCTTTTAGATTGTTAATATTCTAAATTTGATGATCTGGTAATATTGCAGAAAGGCAAATTTATACGAGTGTGTTTTGTATTTGGTGTTTAGTGTTTAGTTGACCGCCGTGCCGGCATTAGATCAGAAACTTTTACAAAACACTCAATACAAAACACCAAACACCATATGTTAAATCTACTTTACGCTACCCGCAATTTCGCTGCATTGATTTAAGTCAAAACAGATTAGGTTATCTGTATCAATTTTGAAGAATGGCAAGGGCAGGATTTAACAACGCTTCAGTGTTTACTATTGAAAGATAATTACAGGGTGGAGCTTAAACAAGCTTTCTTCCGAGATTGAATGCCCTGTCCAGATAATAGTCTACTCCCCTGTGCTCAATATCACCGGCATACATATCGCCCACGGTTTTTGCGTTTAGGGAGTCTTTTATCGTCCCTTTGATCAGTGGCGTGGCTTCATCGCAAAGTCTTCTGTATAGTGGCGGAATTATCCCGGATGTTACAATTATAATGGCTCTGCGTTTCTTATTTGATCTGGGCTTGGGACACCCGGATATCGTCAAATAATTTTGTTCCGGTTTTGCAAAGGTCCAACAAATTCTTTCAAGGAATGCCATCATAATTGCGGTAGCATATCCCATATGCACAGGAGTGCCCAAAATAAGCGAATCAGACTTGAGGACATCTTCCCTGATATAGTCCATATCATCCCTGATAGAGCACTCAGCTACTGGACCTTTCGTTTTGCTGTCCCTGCAGACAAGACAATTCTTGCAATACTGAATATCGTGATCAATCAGGTGCAACTTCTTGATACTGCAGTTCGGGGATTTAGATTTTACCCCCTCAATTGCCCTGTCGACCAGTGTATCAGTTGCTCTACCTTTACGCGGACTTCCTACGATTGCCAGAAGATTCATAAATTATGATTTACCCCCAAGCTTAACGCTTCAAGCGAATTTGTGATTTCTTGCCAAGATCCCAGGTTAGAAAAAACGGTGATATTTTGAGAAATAAATGCGTTTGGGTAATTGTTCAGATATGAAAGCTTTAACGGTTTCTATGCAATATCTGGATATTCTATATGGAAAAATGGCAGGGTCATAATTTTTGAAAATGGTCTCCGTCCAAGGACGATTTTTATAGATATCTTATGGCTTCCTTTTATTTTTTAGACAGGGTACGTCCCCAAAATGTATTCATCATATTCGGTCGGAGATTCCAAGAACTGTTCCAACTTCTCCTCATTCACTTTTCTTTCTTTATTTTCTTTCCAGGCTAACCAATTTTCCATGCCCATCCAAATGGAGATCACGAGTAGACAATGGGGATTTTGATACCTCGACAGAGTTTCACCTTTGACATAGCCCCTCTGCTTCATGGCTTT
>CAJHXY010000008.1_pt1 | contig 10936 bp, 10 predicted proteins | sample 9198521 | NCBI WGS metagenome assembly CAJHXY01 (sample SAMEA7708333, study PRJEB35096) | sediment metagenome | biome: marine neritic benthic zone biome [ENVO:01000025]; feature: sediment [ENVO:00002007]; material: shallow marine sediment [ENVO:03000034] sea grass bed [ENVO_01000059] ... | reverse complement strand
GTAATTCTTCACTGTGGTCGAGGGCAAAAATAAAATATCCGATCAGGCAGGTTCCAAGCCCCATGCTTTCAGCCGCCAGGATCAGGTTATAGGCCGCATATGTCGCGTCATCGCGGCCGAATTCATCATCATCGGGAACGTGGGCAAGCAGCAATACCGGTGCTTTGAAAAAAATAGGATCTTCGCCTGTACCATACTGCCGCACGATCCGTTCGAAATCCTCGACATCTTCCAGACTACCAACCGCTTGTTCTACGGCTGTTTTATTGAGACGATCTGCCGCTCCTCTTATGAATTCCACGGTTTGAGCACTCAGCGCGGCGATCTGAGCGGGATCATCTATCGCCAGCCAATCTACCGGTTGTGCATTACCGGCACTGGGCACCCATCTGGCGATGTCGGCCAGATCGTTTACCAGCTGTCGTGGGACGGGCTTATCCTTAAAAACACGGGTTGATCGCCGCCCGCGAAATGCGGCAACCAGACCGTCACGTGCGGGCAGCACGGCCGGATCCAGCACAGGACATACTGATAAAGGGAATTCACTGTGCGCGATGGCATCCGTCGGACAAACCGCGACGCAGTGCCCGCAAAACCAGCACTCATCAGGCCGGACCATTCGGATCTCCCCATCGACCTGTTCATATACATTACTTGAATTGCAAAGCGCGACGCATGCGCCGCATTGATTACACTTGTTTTGATCAATTGCTATTTCCGTCATGGACCAATATCTCCCGGGTGAGCAGGTCACTTTGCTGTGGCAGTTTTATTTTCAAATGCAGCCAGGTCGATCAGCACTGGATACGCCCATCGCCGCCTTAAGGTGCCGGCGGGAAGTATAATGTAAACGTGGTGGCCGGAGAATGATGACAGCCATTGCCCTGCTTGCACAGCGGGCAGTCACTGATTTTTCCGGGACAGGTGTCGCTGTCTCTGGGAATTTGAGGGCAGCGTGTGGAGTTCATTTCGATTTTAAAATTATAGCGTTCTGAAAATATCTTCATCCGTAAAAGATCCATCCCTTTTCCGCCGGCATTAAAATCAAACGGGCGTTTGCTGGAATAGTCCATCGTTTCCTGGGTTGCGTAAAACCCTTCAAAAATCCGGCCTTTATTTTCCTCGGTAATTCCCACGCCGAAATCGCGCACCATCAGCGCAGTCCCGTCACCTTCAGCCTGCACAATAATTTCAATCCGGCCTTCATCGGGCGTATTTTCAATGGCATTTTTCACCAGGCCGTCAACGATTTTTTGCAATGGATCGGTCGGCAGGTATATCTGCGGCGCGGAACTGAAGCGGGTGATGACCTTAACCTTGCGGTGTTGAAAGTAAGGTTTCAAATCTGCCATTCGTTGCCGGACAAACGCTTCGAGCTGAATTTTTTCGGCCACCATTGACTTAGAACCAAAATCTTCTTTGATTCGCCTGCGGATACGTTCAATCACAGGACCTTCTCCGGCTTCTTCAACCACCAGGGCCTCCAGCTCATCGGCGCAATGCTCAACCAGACGCGATAAAATATCATAGCTCTGGAAAGTTTTCTCCTGCATGATGTCACTGACCCGATACTGCATTTCCAACAGACGTTTCAAATTACGGCGGGCTCGATCCATGGTGGGTTGCCAGCCGTCTTCTTCAAGACCGCCCAGCTTTTTCTCCAGTGCCACCAGAGAGGAATCCAGAACGGCGATGGGTGTTCTGAGCTCATGGGACAAAAGGTTGATGACCTTGTCTTTGGCCCGGTTGAGACTGGAGACCTCCATGTATGCTTTTTTGACCTCTTCGGCAAATCGGGCATTTTCAATGGATAGGACCACGGTTCCGGCCAGCATGCTCAGAAGCTCAACATCGGCTTCGTCAAAGTCGCCGATCTTTTTATTGATGGCGCACAAAACGCCGATAACACGGTCCTGACTGCGCAGCGGCACAAGGATTAAATTTTTGGTTTCGTAGCCGAGCCGTTTGTCCCGTTCCGTATGAATTTCGGAGTCTTCGGGGAGATCGTTGAGGACCATAGGCTGGCCGGTTTTGATCACCTGCCCGGCCAGAAGCTCATCCAGACCAAAGCGAACTTCTTTGACTCTTTCCTCGGTGGCCCTGTCTTCAAAGGCCACACCCATAAAATAAAGTTCCTGACGCGGTTCATCCAGCAGCAGTGCCACTCCGCCCTGGGTTCCGATCAGGTCCTTGATCACACTGCTGACATAATCAAACAACTCGTACAGTTCAAAATACTCGGGCAGAGCCATGCTGATGCGCAGCATGGCCTCGTTGTTTCTGGCTATTCGCTTTTCCTGAGTGACGTCCCGGATAATCACCAGTTCTCCGGCCGGATCCCCTTTGGAATCAAAAAAAACAGAGGCCCTCATCACCACATCCAGAAGGCGGCCGTCTTTTGTCAGACGCCGGGTTTCATGACGCATGATGACTTTTTCTTCAACCAGGCGTTGAACGTCTTTGCTGATGCGTTTTTTAAGCTCTTCAGGGACATAGGGGATTCGTTTGCCCTTCAGCTCGGCGAAAGTCCAGCCAAATGTTTCCGTAAATGCGGGATTCAGATAGGTGACGTATCCTTCCATGTTAAATACGACAACGGAATAGGGGGCAAAATCCAGCAGGGTTCGAAAACGTCTTTCTGACTTTATCAGTTCTTCTTCGGCCTGTTTGCGCTCGGTGATATCCTGAAGTGTTTCCACGGCGCCAATGACTTTGCCTTCGCCGTCCGTTAAAGGTGCCGCGGTAAAAAAGAGCCATTTACCGTTATCCCCAATCTCCGGAAAATAACCTTCTGCTTCATAGGCTCCTTCTTTTACGGGCGACTTGTGATATTTGTCCTTATAATATTTTGAAATGGCTTCATCCGATGCCCGATCGACTATTAGATCGGCCATCGTAGGTCTTTCAGCGGAATAAAACACTTCCCATTGCCGATTTGTTCCGATAACCTGATCCGCCGGAATGCCGCTCAGCTTTTCCATGGCTTTGTTGTAATGGGTGACGTTGTGGCGCTTATCGATCACAAATGTAGGTATAGAGATGTTGTCGAGGATCTGAGAAAGCCTTTCCTGCATCATCCATAGCTCAGTTTCCTTTTTCCGGTGCCTTTCGTTCTCTTTCTGCAATGACTGCAGTAGCTGTTGCAATTCATCATTGGCGGGTTTTTGGTCCATCAGCAAATCCTCCCAAACAGCACAACGCCGGGCAACTGAAATTGTTGTGCAATCGTACACCTACATGATGTATCATTTCTGGTCGACTTTGCAAATGAAAAGCGAAACGGTTAAGCATTCTGAAGAAATGATCAGGTGAAAATAAGACGGTTCGTCGCTTCCAAAATTATAAAACACATTGTAAATCTACGGCGATTAACGGTACCGGTGATAGGTCACGTGCATGGCATATTGACTTCAAAAATGGAGATGTGTTAAGGGTTGGAAATGATTAAAAATGTGTTGCAAGTTGATTCTTTTCTCGAAAATTCAGCCCGCCAATCCGACCATCATTCTATTTCGAAATGGGGAGAAATATGATGAAAAATTCGCCGGCCAAAATGCGCCTGATTTATCGAAAACCAATCAGTTAAGAACTGCGTTCGAAAGCGAAGTTCGTATGGGTGAGGACGAGCTAAAGTGGATGCTGGCCGGAATTTATGCCAAACATTTTTCTGAAAATGAGCTCAGGGAAATTGTGAACTTTTTCGATTCTCCGCCGGGTTCGGCCTGGCTCGAAAAACGCTTGTTCGTTCAAACTGAAAGCGAACAAATCGGCCTGGAGTGGGGCAAATTATTAACGCAACGCGTGTTTCAAAAGATTAAGAAAGCTGACTAAGACTTGCCCAGATATTGTCCAGAATAATCGCTGGTGATAAAGGGGTTATCATCTGAAAAACAATCGGCTTCCAGAATTTCTCCAATATACAGGGTATGATTGCCGGGTTTATAAACCGCGCTGACAGAGCAATCGGCAAAGGCAATGCAGTCCTTTAAAATCGGGCAGCCTGTTTTGCCCTTTTCCCAGCGAATACCGTCAAATTTACGCCGGGGATCATCACATTTAAAACGGGCTAAATATTCCCCCTGGTTTTGTGCCACCATATGCAGGGCAAAGGCTGCACTTTGTTCAATCAGCCGGTGCGAATACCGATTGGGGTGAACCGCAGCCATGATCAGCGGCGGATCATAGGAGACCTGGGAAACCCAGGAGGCTATCATGCCATTGATTTCATCGTCATAAAAAGTCGTAAGAACGTAAATGCCGTAAGTCAACTTTCCCAGCGCCTGTATCCATTTTTTTTCCATTGATTTCCTGCCTTTTTGTTAGGGGGGCCGTCAAGAGCCTGCATTTTACTCAAAATTATGATAATATGAACAATAACATCGCGTTATGAAAAATTTCAATAATGAAAAAATAAATATTTCCAGACCGGCTGCCACGGTAATCCTTATCCGCGAGCATGCAGATGAGCTTCAGGTCTATCTACTTAAAAGAAATACCAAAAGCGGATTTATGGCCGGAAATTACGTGTTCCCCGGAGGTGTGCTCGAATCGGGTGATGACGACCAAAACCACTGGCAGGAACATATCGATTTAAATCCGGAGCAGCTTTGCGAGAGACTGGGAGGAAGTTTACGGGAGCAGGAAATTCTGTCCTACGGTATTGCTGCCATCCGTGAGACATTTGAAGAAGCCGGGGTGTTTCTGGGCCACAATGAAGAACAGACATCTGTGGGGCTGGGAAAACTTAACCGCATGCGTCAGGAAGCCGGTCTTGCAGATACCTGGCTGTGGGATCTGACAGCAACTCGAAAATGGACCCTTGCATTTTCTGAGTTATATCGCTGGTCTCACTGGATTACGCCCGAAAAAATGAAAAAGCGATTTGACACGCGCTTTTTCATATCATCCATGCCGCCAGATCAGGAATGCCGGCCGGATAACCGGGAAACCACGCACGGCCTGTGGATCAGCCCGCAAAGAGGATTGGCCGGGAATCTGTCCGGAGATATTCCGTTGAGCCCTCCCACAGTGGCCACATTACATGAACTGCTGAGCTATCAGCGCCTCAGCGATCTGATGCAAGATGCAATGCAAAAACCATGGGGCGACGCCTTGATGCCGCGTCTGGCTCTCGCGGATAAGGATCCCGTCATCGTTGAACCGTGGGACCCGATGTATCATCAAAAGGAAATTCACCTGAACGGTGAGGAGTTGAATAAAAATCTCGTCGGTGTCGGAGAACCATTTTCCAGGCTCTGGCATCATGCGGGCATATGGCGGCCGGTTAAAACTTAAATTTGAGCTGTTAGCCCACAGCTCACTGCTGATAGTCCAAAGGATTGGAATCCGTTTCACTATGAGCTATCCGCTACATGCTATGGGCTTTAGCCTGAAATGGGCTCAGGCTGGCAAAAAAATCAGGAGGAAATCGCATGGAATACGACCTGGAATTCGCCCAAAAAATCAAATGCAGCGAAGAAGATAAGCGGCATTGTCTGGGCCTTGTCTCCTTTCTCCTGGCCCTGGCAAAAAAGGCACGAACATACGGTATGCTGGCACTGGCCAAAGATGCAGAAGAAACCCCCTCTTTTTTGCTAAGCAAAGGAATCCAGCTGGCTACAGACGGCGCCAAACCTCAGGTTGTGCGATCCGTCCTGGAATTTTATATTTTATCCGGTGACTACAGTGGCAGAGCGTTGCTGGAGCGCTGTCTCATTCTGGAAGGAGTGCTCGCCATTCAGGATGGTCTGCACCCCAAACTGCTCAAGGAATTGCTGTTATCGTTTTTTGGTGAAAAAGATTACGAAATTTTCAAGGAAGAACTTACCAAAACAGACAAAAACAATCTCGGGGAATACTTACAGCAGATTAAGGAATCGGAGGCCGGCTCTTTGACAGGCTTTAAATTAAGCAATATTGTATTAAAAATGGATGATGCGATTATCGAAGAATTACTAAAAGAAATGAATACATCCGATCTTGCCAGAGCAGTCAAAGATTTAAGCGGAAAAGCCCTGACGAAGATATTTACGAACATGCAAAAAAAAGGCGCATTGGCCCTAAAAGAGTCTCTTGAATCCATGGAAGCCCTTTCAAAAGCAGAGGTATCGGAAGCCCAGCAGGTGTTGGTGAAGACGATTAGTGAATTAAAAAAGCGGCAACAAGCCCCATGATCGACCTTGAAAACATAGCCCGGCAAGTCAATCTGAATTGCGATATTTCTGATGCACGCCACGCCGGACTCTACTCTATCTGTGGCCTGGCCCTGCGCCTGCGGGACCTGTATAAATGGGAGGCGGGATTGCCCCCCTGGGTTGAAAAGGATTCATCTGAAATCCTGGATTGGATCGGCAGCAAAGAACAAAAATGGGAAGAAATTGCAGATTCTGAATACAGCAGCTTATCTATTCAGGGCCGCGATTACGAACCATTTGATACCAGAGAAATTAATGAATTACTTGAGCCCCACGGAATTTTTTACGGGGCCGGTTATGCCCGCAGCTTAAAACCGACTTTTTTTCTGGCCGCAATTAAAGATAAAAAAGATCTGATGCAGCATTCCGTATACACGCTGGGCCGGGAATTGGCACGTGATTTATTAACCATCCCTGCGCTTTCTCAAGACAGCGTCATTCTGGTACGCGAAGAATCGGCTAAAATGTTTCTATGGGATCAAATGCTTTACATTAAAAAATCAGGACGCCCGGCCCTGGATTTTGCACTACAACATTGTGGCGTACGGAATCAATGCCCGGAGACCCTGCATTCCAACTTGCCGGCTATCTTTGCTGCCCAGAAGGAAACCTACATTTACCATGAACTGGGCGAAATTATGGATACGGTTTTTAATCGCAAGGTCTGGCGCGAGATAATTGCGGCTTATCCCCATACCACCGTTGAACTACTGGCGCGGGTCGTAAAAGATCTGCTGGCCGACTCCCATGAACATGGAACCCTGAGATATTTTATCCGCAACCGCAGGGCAGCGGGCCTGGCTTTCTATGTTGCCTTCATCGACGGCCTGGCCAAAGTGCTGTTTGCGGAACTGGTTTCGTCATTTTCGGAGTTTGCCCAAAGCGAAAATTGGACGATTGTGGAAAATGCTGTTAATACCGGTTTTCATGAGGCCAAGAACTATGCGGAAAAAATCATGACCCTGTATGACAGCGGAAAACAAAGAAACGATAAGGGCTGGGCAAAAAAGGAAATTCAAAAGCAATTGATCGACAGCCTGATAGCGCCTTCCAATTCTGCTTCAGCAAATCCGCATTCATCAGCATGAGCGAAAAAGGTATTCGTCCCGCAAATTTTGAGTTGATTCAAGGCGGCCTCCACCAGGAGACCGCCTATGGCCCGGTGCGTATTATTGCGGCTCCTGAGAAGGCGCCGCCTTTTGGGATAAATGCGATGGTTTTTGAAGAAGACACCTGGCTGGTGATGAGCGCGTCACCTTCAGTCTGTGAGCCCGATATCCATCCCATTCGCCTGATGACGGATGTTATTAATGCCGAACCCGAACCGGCAGGCAGCGTACTGGTAAAAAAAGGCAACCCCCTGCGCTTTCTGGCGATTGTCCACGATGTCAATCATGAGCCAACCTGGAAGGAGACCTGGATCGAGGCAGCCCTCATGCGTGTGTTTCAAGAAGCCGAACAGCGCAAAGTATCATCGCTGGGTCTGCCGCTGCTGGGCACCAAACACGGCCGTCTCGATAAACGGCGCTTCGTGGCTTTGCTGGCCGGTGTCTTGAAACAAGCCGCCTTTCATCATCTCAAACAACTGTGGCTCATCGTTCCGCCCCAAACCGGCCGGGAGATCATCAAGGTGCTGGAGGCGGAGATCGCTAAAGTCTGAGGTTTCAGGTGTCGGGAGGTATCACACGGATGCTTTAGGTTTGAGGCCGGAGGTTAGAGGCAAAAGATTCTGAGGTAGCCGCTTTTACCTCAAATCCTGAAACCAGAGGCCTGCGCCTCTCTTTTTTGGCCTCAAACCTCAGACCTCAGACCTAAAGCCTAACCTAAAAAAGGCACCTGCTTGCCCTGCGTAGCCCGGCCTGTTGGGTCGCAGCTGAAAGCGAAGCCCAAAGGGCGAAGAAGGGACACCTGAAACCTGAAACCCGCATACGGAGTATGCCATGCCACACCTCATCCTGGAATACTCGGACAACCTGCTTGAGGACATAGATCACCGGCGCATTTTCCGGAACCTTCACCAGTTGCTGGTTGAAAACGGACCTTTCAAACTGCCCGATATAAAAAGCCGGGCAGCTGTGCAAGGGGAGTTCTATGTATCCGACGGTAATGAGGCCAATGCCTTTGTGCACCTGACCCTGTCCATATTCAAAGGCAGGAAGTTGGACATTCAACAGCAGGTCGGCAACAAATTTCTGGCATACCTGGAACATGAATTTGCCTGCTCCAATGCTGCCCTCAAGTGCAGCATCACAGTTGAAATACGGGAAATAAATACAAACACCTATTTCAAAACATCCAACCTTTGAGAACTAAAATGGAGGATTAAGTGAAAATCATGACGGCAAACACGCTCTCAAGAAATTGCATTTATGCGGTGGCTTTGATCATCCTCATCGATCTTAGCGGTTGCGCCGGGAACTACGGTAGTTTCAAACGGGACGAACAGGTGTTGCAAGCCTTTGAAAACAATCAACTGAGCACCGATTTCCAGTATTATTATAATGGGCATCATAATTTGACGTATGCGATTCTTGGCATTGACCCCAGATATAGACTCGAATCACAATTCTGGCGGAAGGTTGAGCCAAATACCGAAGAATTCCGGGAATTACGGAGTCGAATCTGGGAAGACTACCAGCGATATACCTACGGCGCCAACCTTCTTGATCCCGCCGGAAATAAAGTAGGTGTCTGGTTCTCCAGCATATACGTTGCCAGTATAAAATTTTATGAAGACAATCACATCGAGGTGATGCTGAATACGCCATTCCTCGGATGATCTGATGTTCTCGAAGACGGCGATGCCTGGACACCTTGATGATGATTAAGATATCCTTCTGAATTCTGTATATCATTTGCCCTACTTCACTTTACCTGCTAAATAAATAGTGTAACAACAAAAACAAAAACCCGTAATCCAAAAAAATCAGGAGACCAGCATGTCAAATCCGAAATTTGATTTAAACGGTAAAGTTGCGCTGATAACCGGCGGAAACGGCGGAATCGGCCTGGGTATGGCCGAAGCGCTGGCCGAGGCCGGCGCTGACGTATGCATCTGGGGGCGTAGCGCAGATAAAAACAGTGCCGCTGCGGACAGACTGAAGTCCTACGGTCAAAAGGTGCAGGCCCTGGAATGTGATGTTTCCGACCCCGAGCAGGTAGAAGAAAACTTTAAGAGAACAATTGCGGCCATGGGCAAAGTGGATGCCTGTTTTGCAAATGCGGGCATCGGTACCTTCGGAACGCCTTTTCATGAGATGGATATTGACGAATGGCGCAAAGTATTCGGCATAAATATGGAGGGCGTGTTTTTCACCTTCCAAAGGGCTGTGCGCCAGATGATGAAACAGGATACCGGCGGTTCGCTGGTGGCCACCAGCAGCCTCTCGGCCAGGTTTGGGGCTCCGACCGCCCAGCACTACGCCGCCACCAAGGCTGGAGTGATCGCCATAATCCGCGCCCTGGCCGTCGAATATGCCCGCTACGGGATCCGTGCCAATGCCATTTTACCCGGCTGGATTGAAACAGATATGACCTCCGGTTTTTTCAGCTGGGATAAATTCAAGCAAAATGTTATGCCTCGCATTCCAAAACGCCGCTGGGGAGTTCCGGTTGATTTTGGCCCCATCGCGGTGTATTTTGCCAGCGATGCAAGTGAATATCATACGGGGGATGCGGTTGTCATTGATGGCGCATTTTCCAAGTTTTGAAATCTATTTGGATATTTGAAAAGTCATCATCATTATTATTCCGCCGGTCGTGCCAGCAGGTATCATTGAGCAAGGAGAATATATGGAAAAAAACTGGTCATTTTTATTTTCTGAAAATATCAAAACCTACGAAGGCTATTCCATCGGCAAGCTGTTCAAGCTGCTGAAGGATCCTGAAATCATATCCCTGGCCGGCGGGCTCCCGTCTCCCGATGTGTTTTTGAAAAAAGAAATGCGTATGGCATCCACACACTGTCTTCAGAATGACATTGAAAGAATCATGCAATATTCCGAAATTTCGGGGGAAGGCAGTCTGGTAGAAGCTATCACGCAGTATCTCCGTCAAGATGAAATCCAGATCTCAGAAGAAAACATCGTTATCACGTCCTCGGGCCAACAGGGCCTGGATCTGGCCGGTCGCCTTTTTCTTAATCCGGGTGACGCCGTTTTACTGGATCGTCCGACGTTTGCAGGTGCGATTGTTGCTTTTCAAATGCAGCAACCGGTATTTGCCGGGGTGAATATTCAGCCGGACGGCTCCGATATCGATGGCCTTCGTAATCGGATCGAACAACTGAAATCGCGAAACAAAACCTTGAAATTTATGTATGTCGTTTCGGATTTTCAAAATCCCTCGGGTATCACCATGAGCCTGGAAAAAAGAAAAGCGCTGCTGGAATTAAGCCGCCGGTGTGACGTCCCAATTGTAGAAGACAGCCCCTATCGTGATTTACGTTATGCCGGACAGCGCTTGCCGTCAATTTACAGTCTGGATCAGAAACAAAACGGCGCAAACGTGATTGGGGTGTATACCTTCTCCAAGCTATTTTGTCCCGGTATGCGGGTGGGCTTTAATATCGGACCCAAGCATGTTATCGAAAAAATGACCAATATTAAAGAGGGCAGCACCCTCAATACGCCAAAGTACAACCAGGATATGTGCACGGAATTTCTAAACGCAATGGATTGGAAAGCGCATATCAAAAAATGCAGAAGTTATTACCGCGAAAAACTGGGTCTCATTCTCAAAAC
>CAJHXY010000007.1_pt1 | contig 11505 bp, 9 predicted proteins | sample 9198521 | NCBI WGS metagenome assembly CAJHXY01 (sample SAMEA7708333, study PRJEB35096) | sediment metagenome | biome: marine neritic benthic zone biome [ENVO:01000025]; feature: sediment [ENVO:00002007]; material: shallow marine sediment [ENVO:03000034] sea grass bed [ENVO_01000059] ... | reverse complement strand
TTCTTTGCGCAAACCAGGTACCGTTGGCCGTCCGGTATTTCATGCAGAGGTTAATATCGTTGACAGAGACGGGCGGACGGTGAAACGTGGCGAGATTGGTGAAATCGTTGTGCGGGGTTCGATTATGATGAAGGAATACTGGCAGGACCCGGCGCGTACGGAGGAAACCATTAAAAGCGGGTACCTGTATACCGGCGATCTGGCCCGCATGGACGAAGAGGGCTTTTTCTATCTGGTTGACCGGGCCAGGGATATGTATATCACCGGCGGTGAAAACGTTTATCCGGCAGAAACGGAACGGGTATTAAAGCAGCATCCGGAAATCGATGATATTGCGATCGTCGGGATACCCGATGAAACCTGGGGTGAAATCGGGCACGCCTTCGTCATTCTGAAGTCCGATGCAAGTATTAGCGCAGATCAAATTATTGCATTTTGCAAGGAAAGGCTGGCGGCCTTTAAATGCCCGCAAAAAATCACATTCTGTGAAGATTTTCCGCGTACATCGCTCGGCAAGGTGCGCAAGCGTCAGCTTTTAGAGTCTGACTAATATCCTTTTTGTGGTTGTTACGCTAAAAAAGACCTGCCATTATTTAACATTTGGTGATACAATCAACCGTATACCATCGCGTTCCTATGTTAACATGATGTTCCATTTATGGATCGGCGGATTCTCAATGCTGCAACGAAGAGCGGAAACCTAAAATGACTGATAAAAAGCAACCAAAATCAACAAAAATTCCAGAGCGGCAGGAATTGAAAGAGCAATTGTTAAAAGCGGTGCAAGACCTGCCGCCCATGCCGAAAGTGCTGTTTAAGATTCAGAAGCTGCTTTTAGATCCCAATTCAGATACCGAACAAATTGCCGAATATATCGAAACGGATCAGGCCCTGGCCGCCAGGGTTTTGAAAATGGCCAACTCGCCTTTTTACGGAATGACCGGGAAAGTGTCCACCATTCGGCATGCTGCCATCATCCTGGGATTTCAAACTTTAAGTGAACTGACCACCATGGCCGGTTTCTCGGCGATTATGGGCAGGAAATTGCCGGGCTATGAATATAATTCCGATGAGCTCTGGAAGCATTCGCTGGCGGTCGCACTGGCATCCAAGCTGATTGCAGAGAAAATCAATCCGGATTTAGCCAATGACGCGCTTACCGCCGGGTTGATCCATGACCTGGGCAAACTGATCCTTGATCCATACGTGCTGGATCAGCGCGAGGCGTTTGATGAATTCATCGAAGATGAAAATCAAACCTTTTTGATCGCTGAACGACAGATTCTGGGTTTTGATCACGCTGAAATAGCATCCGAAATCTGCAGTTACTGGAAATTCCCCGAGTCACTCACCCTGGCCATCAAGTATCACCACAATCCTTCAGTATCAAACGGGAGTGAAATAGCGTTCATCCTGCATCTGGCAGATTATATCGCCGTATTGAGTGGTTCCGGCTATGATCTGGATGAAATACTGGACATAAAAGAGGAGGGGACGGATAAGTTTTTAAGCCTTCACGAAAAAGATGTGAAAAGCATCGAAGATGCCATTTTCGAGTCTGTTCTCAGAATAGAAGAAGAGTTAACTATTTAAAATTTAGTTAAATATCAGGCAATACCCCTTCAGAAAAACCCAGCCCGTCAACCAGCATGGATGTGTAAATTTCAAATATTTCGTCCTTAATTTTGTCGTCTTCCTCAACATGCGGGGGAGTCTGGGCATTCAAAATCCCACTTTTTAGCATGCAGGCCGTGATTTTCTCAGATTTTTGAAATGTGACGCCGAATCTGCCGGCGGTAACAACTTTCAATCCTCTTTTTTTGATGAATTTTTCTAATTTTTTTAAATCGATCGTGATTCTCTGGTTGGGTGACAGGATAAAGTTCCGGCGTCCATCCCGGGCACATGTTTCTTCAAAAAGCCGGTCTACGACTTTATCCGGGGCGCCGGTTGAATTGGGACCGCACACCTTACAGGAGTCCAGGGCCGGAATGTCCAGTATATTGAACTCAAATTCCCTTAAATCGATATATAGCAATTTGTTGAAAAGTTTCGGCTCTTTACCCATGATTACCCTGGCTGCTTCCGATACCTGCACCGAAGACACAATGCCGAGAATAGACGGGTGCACACCCACCACCCCACACGCCGGCAGATCTTCATCTTTCAGACCGGGCATGAAACACTCCAGACAGAACGTCTGTCCGGGAAGCAGGGTCGATACATTTCCAAACGCCTCTATCGCGGCACCGAAAATATAGGGTATATTCAACCGATTGCACGTGCGGTTTACGATGTAACGCGGCTCAGGCCGATCCAATCCGTCAACGACGATATCCATTCCTTCAATCAGTTCTTCAGCGTTGATTGAATTTAAGGACTCCGGAATGGGGTCCACTATCACATCGGGATTCAACCGGCTCAGTTTACGCCAGGCCACTTCAACTTTGGGCTGACCGACACACTGCGCATCATAAAGATACTGGCGGTGAAGGTCGGACCTGGACACGATATCCCGGTCCACGATACGCAAGTATCCGATCCCCATACCGGCCAGTTTCAGGGCTACAGGCGCCCCCAGACCGCCCACACCAATCAGGCAGACCCTGGCATTGCGCAGCTTCACCTGACCGTCGTAGCCAATATCTGCAAGTACAACCTGCCTGGAATATGTTTCCAATTCTGTGTCTGAAAGTTCATTTTTCATTTTTTATTCCTGTTACCTGAATTTTGTACCAAAATTCAGGTGTTCGTAAAACAACAAGGAAAAAGTAACAGAAAAAGGTGCAACGGTAAAGTATGTATTCAAACCCATCGGATGGATGCGATTTCTTGTCCGGAATAAAGATACCTGAATTTTAGATCAACATCTATCGTACGGAGGTAATCATATACAATAGTCTCTATCGTTGTACAGGGCTGCTCAGATACAAAATTCAGTTAAAAAAATTAAAGTTAATTATGAAAATACCGATATTTACCATAACTGGTATAACTCTTTGGACATACAGGTTTACAATGAACGCTCCGGCAAAAAATGAAAAGAAATACAGTACGCTGATTTACAAATTGTTTAATATTGTTCTGAGCTTAAGTGAAGAACAGCAAATCGCACTGTTAAAACATGCCGAAGAGTTGTTTTTAGAAGAAAAACGGTCGTTTAGTCGCAGAGATTGTAAAATTCCCGTATACTATGCAACCTATGATCGCGTTTATTCGAATTATATCCAAAACATAAGCCGCAACGGGTTATTTATCAAAACCCAGAGGCCTTTATTCGTCGGTGAAGAAATATTAATGACATTCAGGCTGAAAGGCTTTGATAAGCCTATCAAAATAAAAGGTGAAGTTGCCCATGCGACCCGGGCCGGAATCGGGGTCGAATTCAAAAATGCCAGCCCCTTTCTTTTGGAGGTTTTAGGAATTCTCGTCGATCAGATTGATGAGATTGATGAAGAAGTCAAGCCATAGGAATTTCTACAACAGTTCGAGCCGCTATAAATCGAATCAACGTTTGTCGAACATCTTAATTTATAAAATCAAGATGTGAAATGCCGCTTGCCTTTAGCGGTGTCCTTGAACGTTAGCTGCTATTTTTGTGAGATAGCCTCCTACTCCCTTTCACCGGCGCTTCCTAAACGATTTGCCTCATACACTTGACCTCTCTTTTTGGTTAAGATATTGACTCGTAATCTACTCCCATTAATCCAACCTTTTGAATTAGGAGGATCCGAATGGATTCACAAATCGTTTTCGGTGAAAAAATGATTCCGGTAAATCTTCCGGAAAATGTGCAGACTGCTCCGCAAGATCTTTCCACCAGCCTTTCCCCGGTGGATGACATTGAAGATACCATCCGAAAAGCCCTGCAAAAACCATCGGGCCGTCTACCCCTCAGTGAGGTCGCCAGGCCGGACTGGAAGGTCACTATTGCTTTTGACGATCCGACGGTACCCTGTTTTGCGCCCGTCTGGGAGCCAGCCATAAAACAGGTGATCGCAGAACTCGAAAAGGGGGGAGTTAAGCGAACCAACATTACGCTGTTGTGTGCCAATGCACTGCATCGAAAATTTACGCGCCGTGAGCTGGCGAAAATCATTGGAGAAGATCTGGTGAGAGCGTTTCGCTATCGTCTGATCTGTCATGATGCCGAAGATTTTGAAAATCTGAGTTACCTGGGAACCACCGAGAACGGATATGATGTGGAAATCAACAAACTGGTGACCGACTCCGATCTTACGGTTTATGTCAACACCGTTGTCTGGCGGGGTTTTACAGGGGGATGGAAATCCATCTGTGTGGGGCTGGCGTCTTATCGCTGTATCCGCTGGCATCACACGCCGGACAGTATGTCCATGTCGATGGAGAAAAACCAGATGCACGATATCTTAAACGAGATGGGATATAAAAAAAAAAAAAAAAAAGGGAATCGCGGGATCGGAATTTTCAGCTGCAAATCCTAATAAAAAAGCAAGAATCGCGATAAAAAATCCGCCTATGCGAACATCGCGTGTATATATGAAATATGCCAGAACAAAACCAAGCGCCAGTGTGAATGCGATCATGGAAGGGGTCGCCAGATTCTCGAATCGGAACAAAACATCATAGGAAAGCGCGGAGCTCACCCAAAGGGAAGAATCGGAAATATTTTTCGCCAGCCACGGCAGATACTGATTTATCTGGCCAATCATTTGAGCGGAAACCCGTCCCTCGGGGTAGCAGAATAAAAGCACGATGAAGCTTTGAGCTAAAATTAAAACCAGCGAAATCAAACCCACTGCGGTAAATATCCGTCGCTTGGTCATCATTGCAAACGATGCCAGATTCATGGGCAGCAAAAACCCTACAGCCTGGGAGACACTGATATTCGCAGATGACCGCACAGGGCCAATCGAAATAATGGTTAATGCGACGTATGATAATCCGAGCATTAAAGATGCCAGCATCAGCCCTGCATTATGATATCGCCAGCCCATAAAAAAACCGGCAAACAGGATAAAATAGGGAATAACGGGCAGGATAAGGAGAATGGCCTGAATCTGCCTGCCGTTACCAATCATCAGCAGGATTTTGTCCCATTGCCAGATGAGCACACCTGCCAGGATTAGTATCATGGTGGGTAAAATTAATGGATAGATGGTACGCTTGAACACTAACAAGGTGGTTGAACTCCTTGATGCGGACTTTTTCGCAAATACGATTATCTTAATTGGTGCCCATACGATACTAAAAAGGGCACAAATTAGTTTCCAATTTGATCCCGCTGTAGCGGGATTTCGCTGAGTCCCGCCTGAGGCGGGACACAAGGGTTTACGACGAGGCGTACTTTCGTACGTCGAGGAAGTAAGCCCGCGGAGAACGCCGCTCAGCGGAAAAAGGGCCATTTTCGGATGGAAACTAATTTTATAGCGACTATTTTATCATCCCAGCAGCAAAGTGTCCAGCAAAGCTTTCTGCAACTATCAAATTTTCTAAGCAATTCTAAATAATTAGCCAACAAATCAAACCACCCACCCTAATAAAAATAAAATTATAAAAACTGGAATGAACAATGAAAAAATCTATCAAATTGCATTTAAAGGCCCCGGGTATATTCGTAGGCAAGGCGCAAGCCCGAGCCAAAAGCGGAGCGTACACGCCAGTACGTGAGCATTTTGGCTCGGGCGGCAACGCCGCATACGGACATACCCGGGGCCTTTAAATGCAATTTTAGAAGAGTTGGAGTTGATTTCGGTATGTCTTAATCACCACCTGCGGATCATCGGTAATGATAATATTTTCTTTCACCCAGGACGGGGCTCTACCGCGACCGATCATTTCTCCGATCTGGTTATCAATGCCACCCCAGAAATCACCATTGCCTTCCGTATCAAAAAGGATGACGGGTACCGGTTCCAGAATATTGAGTTTCATATTGCAGAGGGTGATACCCAATTCCTCGAGCGATCCCAGCCCGCCGACATTAAAAATTGGAAAAGAAGCGACCTCAAACCATTTCTGGCGGCTGTGACGACAGGTCGCTTGAAAGACCTGACAGAAATCGACATCTGTGGTCATGGATTGGTCGGTAATGTCGAGAAAATTGGCGCCGGAAAGAATTCCGCGCTCCCGGGCCAGGGTATTGGCCTGCTCCATGACGCCGCTGCCGCCGCCGGTAACAATGCCGATGTGCTGGCCCCAGAAATCGATCAGGGCATCCATTAGATTTCCCAGTCGGCGCTCGCCTTCATTGGATAGGCGCAGGTTCGATCCGTAAAACGCAAAAAGCATCGACTTATGAAAATCCGCCAGTCTTTCGGGTAATACAAAATATCCTTTGCCGTCACGCATCGTGTGCACCATCAGGCATCCGTTTAGACCCGAGACCCAGTAAACCTCTATGCCGAAGGCATGGTATTCCTGGAGGCGATTGTGATCGAGCTGGGAAAGAAAAGGCCCGTTCTCGCAAGACGCCTCAAAAAAATAGAGTGCCTCAATTTTTCGCTGACACGCAAGGTTAATCACGTCGCGGTGCTCGATGAGGTTCGGAAAATATTTCATTACAAGAACCACCGAACCGTCGTTTACGGCACCATCCAATTTGGATGTGGCATAGACATGACGGCAATCGCTGCTGGGAGAGTAATCGTGCCTGGCCACCGCACACACGGCCCTGGTGACGTCGCATGGCTCACCGGGACCATTCGAAAAAATCTTCGGATTGTGAATCCGATCTGATGGTGTTTCGATGATCGCCAGCGGCTTTTCCAGATAATGACACGTCGAGTGTTTAAAGTTATCGAGCTGCGTTTCTAATTGGCGCAAATCATCGTAGGCATAAAAATCAGAACCATTGACAAATTTCTTCACCCGCGTACTATTTTTGGATTTCGCCGCGCAATATACTTTGGCTGAGATCAACGGATTGACAATGGGATGTTTGGTCTGATTGACGATCTCCAGATAAATACGAATACCCCGGGTTTTAATGGGATCCAAAACCGTTGCCGGCAAATTGCGGCCCAGTTCAAAGCCGCTCTGCAAAACAACGTAATGTTCGTTAAGATACATGGAACAGGTCGTGATGATACCTTCTCCCGGCGCAACCGTCACGGCCGGCACCGCTTTTTGAATTTGATAGCGGTTGAGCAGCTCGCGGCCGTCCTCACGCATCAGGATCTGGCCCAGTGTTTTCCTGTCCAGTGGCTCCTTTAAATCACAGACGACTTTGTGATGGGCAATAACAATGCTGCCGTCACTGGAAATTGTGGTCGAGGCCGGAAGCTTCAATTCGGAGCGTTCAATGGCCGCCAGGACCTCGTCGGAGGTCAACAGGGCTTCGGGATCACAAAATACAAGTCTGCCCACGGGCATGCCCAGCGTGAAAAAATCACTCAGTTCAGCCAGGCGCGGATAGCCGGGAATGACACTCGAGGCCACCAGGGTAAGGGTTACGGTGTCGCCGGCGAGGGCATCGGCAACCACCGGCTCGGATTTAATCTGAACGCCAAGCCGCGCAATCCTCGATCTCTCACTGAAAACAATATGCTCGGGCTGATGTTTTAAACGTTCGACCAAGGGTTCATTCAAACCGAAAGTCGTTTCAAACGTCATGGTCTCCGTACCCGGATCAATGACTTTTGATATGATTCCATCATTTGATTGCAGCAGCCCGCGAAAAATATGATTGTCTCTTAAACGTTTTTGATCCATTTTTAACCCGTAAAGAAAGGAAAACCCGCTTTGATTCAGCGGGGTCTTGAACCTGGTTTAGTGAGTTGTCCGCCTGAGGCGTGACAATCAGACGTCCGGTTGATTCACCGTCTCTGTTTGGGAGTGATTTTAGATCAATTATTGAAAAAACGCAATGATTGGTTGGATTCGGTCTATCGCTGATGGCCTGTTGGGATGATAAAAAATTTCGGAATGATTCGCTCGTACAACACTGATGATTGTTTAATACCTTTGATTATCCAACAATATATTTTCAATTATTTTCATCAATGAGTTATTGACGACAATTTCATCGCTTAAATCACCCAGGTTCATTTGAGCCAGGTTCGTATGATCGAATACCCAACCAAACCCCAAGTTTTCAAAAAAGATTATGGTTTCCTTCCCCATTACCCGATTACCCTCCGTTTTACAACTACGCTGCTTTCTCATTCTGCGATATCCCCATCATCCAGATGTTCACTGAAACCAACATGCACAGGTTCTGATTGCTATTCCGCTGCAGAAAGCATCGAAAATTTCATGTTGTAAAATATATATCGTCACTTTGCTAGGAAACTTTAGCTCAAGTCTGTGTGTGAATTTCATTTGACAGGCTGGACTCCATCTCTTATGATTCCTGTGCATGGTGTAACCCTTTTAGATAACATTATAATTCGAAAATAGCGCTGCGTCTTGTCTCTCTCAAATGACTCACCACCCAGAAATATCACCGGAATTATGGAAACAAAGGCCAACATCAAGGGGACTTTTCGTCACCGACTTTGATGGTACCCTTTTGCGTTCGGATCGGACATTTGCAGAAAAAGATTTGCAGGCCCTAAAAAGGCTCGGTAAAATGAACATCACCAGAGTCATTGCCACCGGACGTTCCATTTTTTCATTCAATACAGTCGTTGGATCTGATTTACCCGTGGATTTTATTATTTTTTCAACCGGCGCCGGGGTCTGTCATTTTTCCAGTGGCAAGCTGGTCAGAAAGATCAGCCTGGAGGCCGGTGAGGTGAAACGCGTAACCGAGGTCCTGCTGGCGGCCCGACTCGATTTCATGATTCACCGGCCCATACCCGATAACCATCACTTTTCCTATGTGGCTGTTAATGCGGGCAACACCGATTTCGAACATCGAATCTCCCTTTACGAACCGTATGCCGTTGAAATGAAGGAATCGGCTGATGGCTTTGGACCGGCGACGCAATTGTTGGCCGTGCTGCCTCCCTCACAAAATATGGCGGTCCTGGATGAGCTCCGTGAAAAGTTATCTGATTTTAATGTGATTCAGACCACATCACCCCTGGACGGCAAATCGACCTGGATTGAAATTTTTCCCGCCAGCGTATCCAAAAGTCAAACCGCTGAATGGCTGGCCACGGAACTCAATGTCAAGCTGTCAGATATTGTTTCTCTGGGAAATGATTACAATGACATCGATTTGCTGGAATGGTCCCCAATCCGGTATGTCGTGGATAATGCCCCCGATGAGCTCAAAGCCCGGTTCCCATCTGTGGCTTCGAATAACAATTGCGGAGTGGCAGAGGCGGTTGAGCGGTGGATCTCGCAAATCAAACCTAACTCAAATGTTTAGAAAAATTGGCTGGCCCAGATAATTTTTGGGTTTCAGGTCTCAGGTTTCAGGTGTCAGGAACGAACGAGTTTCAGGTGCCAGGCGGGCCAGGTAACTTCATAGTAGGGTCGGCCTCAGTGCCGACCATGTTCTGGATTGGAAGATGATCAGAATATGGCGGGCGCAGAGGCCCGCCCTACTTAGACTTAGACTTTCAATCCGAAATCCGAAATCTAAAATCCGAAATCGATAAAATCGCGCCCTACCCCACCACTTCCTTGACGGCTTCTTCAAATATCGTCAGACATTCATCAATTTCAGCGGCGTTCACATTAAGTGCGGGACAAAACCGAATGCTGTTCTCACCACAGCCCAACAGCAGTAAACCTTTTTCAAATGTTTTACTGATAATCTGCGACCGCCAATCGGTGGCGGGTTCTTTGGTTTCCCGATCCTTGACCAATTCGACGCCCACCATCAGGCCTTTTCCGCGCACGTCTCCCATGCAAACATAAATATTTTGTAAATGGCGCAATCCCTCCAACAATCTATTTCCCTGCAGGGTGGCATTTTTCATCAGCTTTTTTTCGAGCAGATCAATGGTCGCCATGGCCGCCTGGCAGGAAAGCGGATTGCCGCCGAAGGTCGATGCATGGGAACCGGCCTCCCAATCCATGATTTCGCCCGGGGCAATCATGGCACCCAGCGGCAACCCGGATGCAATACCTTTGGCAAGAGCCGTAATATCGGCTTCAACACCAAAATGCTCCATGGCGAACATTTTCCCGGTTCGCCCCATCCCGGATTGGACTTCATCGGCCACATACAGAATGCCGTATTTTTTTGCGATTTTGTACATTTCCTTATGGAAATCCGGAGGCGGCACAATGTAACCGCCCTCACCCTGGATGGGTTCCACAAAAATGGCGGCAACTTCTTCCGGAGGCATGGTGGTGCGGAACAGGGTATCTTCTACCCAGCGCACACAAAATAATTCGCATTGCGGATAGCACAGATTGTATGCGCAGCGATAACAGTATGCATATGGAATGTGGGTAATTCCCGGGACAAAGGGATTGTAGTACTTCTTCTGAACTGTCTTACTGGCAGTCAATGACAGCGCTCCCATGGTGCGGCCGTGAAATGCGCCAAAAAAAGCAATATTCAATTCCCGCTTGGTATGCCAGCGTGCCAGTTTAAAGGCGGCTTCCACAGCCTCAGCACCCGAATTGCCGAAGTAAACGCGCTTTTTCCTTTTTCCCGGAGCCAGGGATCCCAGCTTCTCGGCCAGCATGATCTGGGGCTTGTAATAAAAATCCGTGCCCGACATGTGCAGTAATTTTTCAGCCTGTTCCTGTATCGCCTTGACGACCTGGGGGTGGCAATGCCCGGTCGCATTGACCGCTATACCGGCAGTGAAATCCAGGAAAACATTGCCGTCCACATCCTGAACCCAGAGTCCCTCAGCCTTCTCGGCCACCAGCGGATAAACCCGGGTGTAGGATGGAGAGACGTAGGTTTTATCAAGTTTGATTAATGCTTTGGCGCGCGGCCCCGGCAGTGCAGTTTTAACGGTCGGCGTTTTTTTCATAATTCCTCCCAGATAGCAGCAGATATTAGGCGGGACATTGGAATGAATCGCATAAGATCAGCATCAACAAAGTTTTACAGGTTTTTCGAACGATTTCAATATATAAGTTTATGCATTGATAACAATAAGTTATAGTTTATCTTAGTTTTCCTTAAACGTCAAGCCAGATACAACCGATTAAAGATCCAACTCAAAATAATCCAACCATCCTCCCCTCCAGCCCGTCTCATCACGTTCTGGGAAAGTATTTGTTGGTAAGACTCTCAAATAACATTTTATCTCAATAGAGGATTTCTAAGAATAATAAAAATAACTTTTTAAAAATAGAAGTGATTTAAAGCCCCAGGTTGTGTTCGAGGGCAAGGCGCCCCGCGGATTGAAAGCGGAGCGTACACGTTAGTACGTGAGCATTTCAATCCGCGGGACAACGCAGCTCTCGGACGTTAGATGGGGTTTTGAAATCAATTTTATTGGTCTTTTGTGATCTGTCCTTTTAATGCCGCATGCGCGGCCGCCAGTCGTGCAATGGGCACCCGGAAGGGTGAACAGGACACATAGGTCAATTCAAGCTCATGACAAATAAGGATGGATTCCGGATCGCCGCCATGTTCCCCGCATATCCCGCACTCGAGGTCCG
>CAJHXY010000006.1_pt1 | contig 12335 bp, 11 predicted proteins | sample 9198521 | NCBI WGS metagenome assembly CAJHXY01 (sample SAMEA7708333, study PRJEB35096) | sediment metagenome | biome: marine neritic benthic zone biome [ENVO:01000025]; feature: sediment [ENVO:00002007]; material: shallow marine sediment [ENVO:03000034] sea grass bed [ENVO_01000059] ... | reverse complement strand
CCAGGGCTGGATTCTCCTCAAGTTCCTGACGAATGGTATCCAGAAGCTCCAGCCGGGACAGCTGCAGCAGCTTGATGGCCATCTGCAACTGCGGCGTCATGATCAGCTGCTGGGTCAGTTTGAGTTGTTGTCGAAGCTCAAGTGCCATTTTATAAAGTAAACTCGTCTCCTAAATATACCCGGATGGCAGCTTCACTGGAAGCTATCTCCTCGGGTGAACCGGATTCAATCACTTCTCCGTCGCATAAGATATAGGCTTCATCGCACACACCGAGTGTGTCGCGGACATTGTGATCGGAGATCAATATACCGATGCCGCGACGTTTCAGGTGACCGATGATATTTTTAATATCGTTGACTGCCAGGGGGTCGATACCCGCAAAAGGCTCATCCAGAAGAATAAAAGAGGGATTGGTTGCCAGTGATCGCGAGATTTCAAGGCGCCGCTTCTCACCTCCTGAAAGCAGGTGGGCTTTTTGATCCGAAAGATGTTTTATGCCCAGTTCATCGAGCAGCATTTCAGCCCGCTCCTGTCGCTCGGCAGCCGAAATCGGGAAAATTTCCAGGATCGCCAGTACATTTTGTTTTACGGTCAGTTTTCGAAAAATCGAGGTTTCTTGAGGAAGGTACCCGATACCCTTGCGTGCCCTCAGGAACATAGGGTAATCCGTCATGTCTTCATCGTCAAGAAGCACCTGGCCCTGATCCGGCTTTATCATCCCAACGGTCATATAAAAGGTCGTGGTTTTACCCGCACCGTTGGGGCCCAACAGACCCACCACGTCGCCGCTTTCGAGATCCAAGTTCACGGATTTTACGACGTGTCTGCCCCCATAGTTTTTTACAAGATTTCGCAAATGTAATGTAGTCATGTTTTAACAAATTATGCAAGCGCTTTGCTCGAAACGGCGGTCGGCAACACGCTGCCCGGCTCCGAATCATTCTTAAGCTACCGATTTCATCATACTATTGTAGTGGAGATGCCCGAAAATTGCAACCATTTCAACCGATCGGGGATCGGTATTAGCGGCGGCCTAAAACAGGTCTGCCTCCCCCGGATAAATCAGTGCGCGTACCTGCTGCTGACCGCTGCCTTCGATCACCAGGCTGCCGCTTTCCAGGGACATAATAAACCTGGGTCCCGTAATACTATTGGAACCGCTGACGACTTTTGAGCCCGACCCCGATAGGGTTAATGATTTCGAATCTGCCATATATACGGCTTCATCGGTCAACGCAACAATGTTTTCATAATTAATTCTGACATCACCGCTGGCAACGATCTTATAAATGGATCCTTTCAGGTCCAGGTTTTTGATGTCGCCTTCCGTTTTGTGGTAATAGACGTTCATGCGTTCAGCGGTGACCACGGTCTGTCCCTGGGATACTTTCACATTTCCCACAAACCGGGTTTCGCCGCTATCAAGATTGGCGATGACCTCATCGGCTTTAATATGGATTTCCTGATTGGCCTTTAATAATCCCGTTTGTGGGGGCGGTTCAGCACCCGGGATCGCCGTCGGGAAGCCGGCGAAAAATCCCGTCAATCCAAAGGTCACCATAAACACCATCGTCTTCAGCAGCGGTCTACAGTGAGCTGTTTTCCGATATGGTACTCTCAACGTTACCCTTCAATATGATTGTTTTGGTATTCAGATCCAATGATGCCGAATTTGCCGATAGCCTGGCATCTTCTCCGGTAAGCAAGACCGGGCCGCGGGTAAAAATGATGCGTTGTTTGTTTTCGTAATTTAACTTGTCCGTGGTCAATTGGTAGGTGTCTTTTTTAATGATGACATTGCCCGAGACCTCAATATCATTGGAACCGGTGTTTAATACGCCCCGTTCGGCCGTGAGATAAACTTCGTCGCCATCATCGAGATAAAAAGTAACGGACAGTTCATTTAATATGACCTGCTTTTCATCCTCCATGTAATGTGCGGATGCGGCTTCCAGACTCCATTCTCTTTTGCCGTCGCGGGTGGCGGTCTGGTGGATTTTGCCGATCGACATATCGGCGCCGTCCTGGATGGTTGACAAAATCAGTTCGGGGGCCTCCGAAAGCCGGCGATAGCCCATGTAAACGACAACGACGATGCCGACAGCGATCAGGACAATCAATAGCAATACATATTTCAGTTTTTTGGATTTTCTATATTGATTGATTTTCATGCAGATGCTCTGCGCCCGGACTCATCGCAGCCTGGATTCGGCTACCAGGGCCCTCCGGATGGTTTTCAGCTGGGATAGCAGGCTTTCAAGGTTTTCAAGCTTTATAGAATTGGGGCCGTCACACAGCGCCCGGTCGGGATCTTTATGAACCTCTATAAAAATTCCATGAACACCGGCTGCAACAGCTGCACGGGCCAGCATGGGAGCATAATCTCTCTGTCCACCGGAGCTTTTCCCGGCCCCGCCGGGGAGTTGAATGCTGTGGGTGACATCAAAAATAACCGGAAAACCGGTTTTTTGCATTTCCTTAAAACTGCGGAAATCAACCACCAGGTTGTTATAGCCGAACATGGTTCCGCGCTCGGTGAGCAGAATCTGTGTGTTTCCGGTGGATGTGACTTTCTCCACGACGTGGGCCATGTCCCATGGCGCCAGAAACTGCCCTTTTTTAATGTTTACGGGTTTTTGCGTTTGTGCCACCGCCAGAATAAAATCAGTCTGGCGGCATAAAAACGCCGGTATCTGAATAATATCCAGCACCTCGGCGGCGGCATCAATTTCGGCTTTGCGATGGACATCCGCAAGCACGGGTATGTTGAGCTCGCCCTTTATTTTCTCAAGAAATTTCAAACCATCGGCCAGCCCGGGCCCTCTGAACGCGTCAAGTGAGGTGCGATTGGCCTTATCGTAGGAGGCCTTTAACACTAACGGCATATCGAGCTTATCCGTCAAGGCCTTTAAAAATCGGGCGACATCGCGGGCGCTTTCATAATTCTCCAGCACACAGGGCCCGGCAATGAGCGCCAGCGGGCAATCGTCACCGATTTTAACACGGCCGATATTTACTGAGTGATGCATAAGGGAAGCATAATTATCGCGCACGGGTAAAAAAGTCAAGGAACGAAAAGAGATCTTGATTAACATCGGCTTTGTTGATATTTATCCAAGTTTAAAATATTTCATTATGAAATAGGGACCCAATCCTTATGAAGATAGGGACGCTATCCCTAAACGCAATCTGTCCGTCATCTCCCTCTCCCTTGAGGGAGAGGGTGGGGTGAGGGTGAAGCCTGACGGTCTGTAATCCCCTCACCTGACCTCTCCCCTTGCAGGGGGGGAGGAAACGTTATTTTCGGAGACTACTAAACAGAAGACTGGATGTTTACCTGTGGAGCGTAAAAAGAAAAATGTCAAACTGGGAATCCTTGTGGGCGCTGCTGCGATTGTTGCCGGACTGCTGGGATTGTTTTTGCTGGATCGCTTTGAAGGCGAAAAACCGGAACTGGTACTGGACCTGATCTCTCCCTACGTCAGCAAATCCCAGGCCCTGGTGGTAAACCTGGCAGATACCAAAAGCGGTCTCAGAAAATTATGGGTCAGCCTGGTCAAGGACGGGAAAGAGGTAACCCTGGTGGAAGAAGCGTTTCCTTCAGGCGGTTTCGTGGCCAGAGGGGCATACCGTGAAAAAAGCATCAGTTTTCACATCGATCCTGAAAAATTAAATCTGTCAGACGGTGATGCCATTTTACGATTGGCGCTATGGGATTATTCGTGGCGCGGCGGGTTTAACGGCAACCAGACCTACATTGAGAAGGAGTTGATCATTGATACCCGCGCGCCGCAGATCGAGATTTACAGCAAAGCCCATAATGTCAGTCAGGGCGGATCCGCTCTGGTCATTTATAAGCTATCGGAGCCGTGTCCCCGCAGTGGTGTAACGGTGGGTGATCGCTTTTTTCCGGGCTATTCCGGTGCGTTTCAGGATGACGATGTGTACCTGGCATTCTTCGCTCTGGCATATGATCAGGGTCCCGGAACCGAACTGTTTGTCAGTGCTGACGATCGTGCCGGTAACAGAACCCGGGCCGGGCTGACGCACTATATCCGCCGCAAAACATTCAAAAAAGACACGATTCGAATTTCCGATCGGTTCCTGAACTGGAAGGTGCCGGAATTCAAAATTGATTTGCCCGATGCCACCCCGGCCGAAAAGTTTCTGGCCATCAACCGCGATCAACGCCGGGCGGATTATGACCAAATTCAGGAAATATGCGAAACCCCATTGCGGGCAATGCACTGGAGCGGCCGTTTTCTGCGGTTACCAAAATCAGCGCCCCGCGCGCGTTTCGCCGATCACCGCACCTATACCTATAACGGCAAGGTAATTGATCGCCAGGTCCATCTGGGCGCTGATCTGGCTTCGACCGAACATGCTCCGGTGCCGGCAGCCAACGGCGGTGTGGTGGTGTTCGCAGACCAACTCGGCATATACGGCCGAACTGTTTTTCTTGATCACGGTTTCGGTCTGTTCAGCATGTATGCCCATTTAAATCAAATAATGGTCAAAAGAGGTCAATCCGTCGCCAAAGGCGATATCCTGGGTAAAACCGGCACGAGCGGTCTTGCCGGGGGCGATCACCTACATTTTGGCATCCTGATCCGGGATACGTTTGTAAACCCCATTGAGTGGTGGGATGCCACCTGGATTAAGCATAATATATCATCCAAAATTGACATGGCAAAAAGCAGGTGAGCTGGCATGAAGAAATACAAAGTCCATAAGACGTTTCAGGAGATCAACCGCAAGATTCAATCCGGCGACGTTGTGGTGGTGACCGCTGAAGAAATTATAGACATCGTTAAAGAAAATGGAGCCGAGGAAGCCGCCAGGCATGTGGACATTGTGACCACCGGCACGTTTGCTCCCATGTGTTCATCCGGAGCATTTATCAATTTCGGCCATGCGGTGCCGACCATTAAAGCGTCGAAAGTCTGGTTAAATAAAGTGCCGGCTTATGCCGGTGTTGCAGCGGTTGATTGCTATATCGGCGCCACCGAGCCCCATGAGGACGATCCCCTGAACAAAGTGCATCCGGGAGAGTTTAACTATGGCGGCGGCCACGTCATCCAGGATCTGGTGGCCGGAAAAAAAATCCACCTGAAAGCGGATGCCTACGGTACCGACTGCTACCCGAATCAGTCATTTGAAAAAGAGATCACGCTGCGAACGCTGCCCAATGCGGTGCTGTGCAACCCGCGCAACGGATATCAGAATTACAACTGCGCGGTCAACCTGACCCATAAAACCATATACACCTACATGGGCGTATTAAAACCCAAGGCAGCCAATGCCAATTACTGTTCTGCGGGCCAGTTGAGTCCGCTTTTCAATGATCCTTACTATCTAACCATCGGCCTGGGAACCCGGATTTTTCTGGGCGGCGGTCAGGGCTACGTCACGTGGTCCGGAACGCAGCACAAACCCGGCGCGAAACGCACGAAAAAGGGGATGCCCCTGACACCGGCCGGAACACTCTGGGTTCAGGGCGATCTAAAAGAAATGAGCCCCCAGTGGCTTGTGGGATTAAGTATTCTGGGTTATGGATGCTCACTGGCCGTCGGTCTGGGTGTCCCGATTCCCATACTCAATGAGGAGATCGTCAAATATACAGCGGTATCCGACGAAGAAATATTTACCCAGATTGTCGATTACGGACATGATTATCCCAATGGTATCTCCAAAAGCTACGGCAAAGTGAGTTATGCGCAGCTAAAAAGCGGCCGCATTTCGTTTCGGAAAGAAAAAATTCCAACCGTCCCGATGTCGAGCCTGGTAAAGGCGCGTGAGATTGCGGATACCTTAAAACAATGGATTTCAGACGGGGAATTTTTATTGGGAGAGCCGCAGTTTACGCTACCGAGTAATTAATCGGGAAAATGCGGAATCAAAAAATTATCACGAAAGCACGAAAGGTCGAAAACACGAAATAAAGATGCGGTCAATTTCGTGTTTTTAAGATTTCGTGTTTTCGTGATGAAAAAAACTTTTTCTCAAGATGCCTGAAAAGATTCGAACGTTTATTGCATTTGCCCTGCCGGATCATATAAAATCAGCATTGGGCCGCGTTCAGGAGGGATTGAAAGCCCGTGGCGTAAAAGTCAGATGGGTGCGCTTGCCGGGCATTCATTTAACGCTTAAGTTTTTAGGCGACATCGAGGTTGATCAGGTCGACCCGGTGGCCGCTAAAATGACCGATGCTGCCCGGGGAATCAGCCCCTTATTGCTCGGAGCCAAAGGAATCGGCGTTTTCCCCAATATCCGTCGACCGCGGGTGATCTGGGCAGGGCTGGACGGAGATCTGGGGCAACTTGGAGACTTGCAGCGCAACATTGATGCGGCGTTGTCCGAAATCGGGTTTGCCAGAGAAAAACGGTCGTTCAAAGGCCATCTGACCCTGGGGCGTTTTAAAGGCCGCATGGATTCGCGGCAGGTGGCCCGGGCCCTGGAGCAATTTTCAGGATTCGAAACCCAAACCTTTACGGCACAACACTTAGTGTTGTTTAAAAGCCAGTTGGAACCCACTGGCGCGGTCTATTCACAATTGAAAAAGGTACCGCTATGAGGAGGACACCATGAGCATATCACCGGATAAGGAGAAAGCCGTGGAAACGGCAATGACCCAGGTTGAACGCCAGTTCGGCAAAGGGTCGATCATGAAACTCGGCAGCCAGCCGGTCGTGCGGGTACCGGTTATATCCACCGGCGCTCTTTCCCTGGATAAAGCCCTGGGAATCGGGGGAATGCCGCGGGGCCGGGTGGTTGAAATTTTTGGCCCGGAAGCATCCGGCAAAACAACCCTGGCGCTGCATGCGGTAGCCGAGGCCCAGCGGCGAGACGGCATTGCGGCATTTATCGACGCCGAACATGCCCTCGACACGGTTTATGCCAAAAAACTGGGCGTGAACTGTGATGAACTATTGGTTTCGCAACCCGATACCGGAGAGCAGGCCCTCGAAATCACTGATATGCTCGTGCGCAGCGGTGCCATTGATATACTGGTCATCGATTCGGTGGCCGCGCTCGTCCCCCGGGCGGAAATAGAAGGTGAGATGGGCGACTCGCACATGGGTTTACAGGCCCGACTGATGTCACAGGCCATGCGAAAGCTAACCGGCACGATCGGCAAAACCATGACCACCGTCATTTTCATCAACCAGATTCGTATGAAAATAGGCGTGGTCTTCGGGAATCCGGAAACCACCACCGGCGGCAATGCATTGAAATTTTATTCTACCGTCAGGCTGGATATCCGGCGTATCGGCGCCATCAAGGACGGCCAGGAGGTTGTCGGCAACCGCACCCGGGTGCGGGTGGTCAAAAATAAATTGGCTCCGCCCTTTATGGAAGCTGAATTCGATATTATGTACGGCGAGGGCATTTCCAAGGCCGGAGATCTTATCGATGTGGGAGTGGAGGCCGAAATCGTCGATAAAAGCGGTTCCTGGTATTCTTACAATGGCGAACGTATCGGGCAGGGCCGCGAAAACGTAAAGCGATTCTTGAAAGAAAATACAGATATCTACGATGATATTTACCAAAAAATAAGGGCAGCCACCGGGTTGGTGGAGGACAAAAGCGAAGAAGCACCGGTGGAGGAAACGGAATAAAAATATGTTACGTGTTGCGAGTTACAGCGTACGCTGTTGGAGCCACCGATTATGCGGTCTATTGGTCACGCAACAAGAATCTATTAACACGTAACATATAATGGAGTACAGCATGACAGGCGACGAAATACGCAAGCAATTTCTGGACTACTTTGAAAAGCATAATCATCGGATCGTTCGCAGCTCATCTCTGGTTCCCCAGGATGATCCGACCCTGCTGTTTATCAACGCGGGCATGGTGCAATTCAAGCGTGTTTTTCTGGGCGAAGAAAAACGGGACTATCTGCGGGCAACGACATCCCAGAAGTGCGTCCGGGCCGGCGGCAAGCACAATGATCTTGAAAACGTCGGGTATACCGCCAGACATCATACTTTTTTTGAAATGCTGGGTAATTTTTCATTCGGTGACTATTTCAAAGAGGGAGCCATCGATTTTGCGTGGGACCTGCTCACCAACGGCTATGGATTCCCGGCCGACAAATTATGGGCCTCGGTGTACCTGGATGATGATGAAGCCTACGATCTGTGGCACAAAAACATCGGTGTGCCCGAAGACCGGATTGTGCGCTTTGGCGAGGAAGACAATTTCTGGGCCATGGGAGATACCGGGCCCTGCGGACCCTGTTCCGAGATTCTGATCGACCGGGGTGAAGCGTTCGGATGCGGCAAACCGGATTGTACTGCCGGTTGTGAATGCGACCGCTATCTGGAAATCTGGAATCTCGTGTTCATGCAATTCAATCGTGATGTCTCGGGCAAAATGACCCCGCTGCCCAAACCGAGTATCGATACCGGTATGGGATTGGAGCGAATCGTCTCCATTATACAGGACGTACCCACCAATTTCGACACGGATCTGATCCAGCCCATTATCCAGAAAGCAGCCGAACTGGCCGAAAAGCCTTTCGGCGAATCCAGATCAGATGATATCGCCCTGAAAGTGATCGCGGACCACAGCCGGGCGGCAGCCTTTTTGATCGGGGATGGCATCATGCCGTCCAATGAAGGCCGCGGTTACGTACTGCGCCGCATCATGCGCCGGGCCATCCGTTATGGCCGCAATATCGGCTTGAATAAGCCGTTTCTGGCTCAAACCGCCGAAGCGGTCTTTGAGACGATGAAGACGGCCTATCCCGAACTTACCGAAGCTGCGGCCTTCATCACCAATGTCATTGAAAATGAAGAAGTCCGATTTCTCGAAACCCTGGATACGGGATTAAAATTGCTAAATGATGCCCTGGCCGATATAAGAGCCGGGGGAGAAAATAAGGTGCCGGGTAGCGTTATTTTCAAATTGTATGATACCTACGGATTTCCCGTGGATATCGTCAGGGATGTTGTCCGTGATGAAAACATGCTGCTGGATATGGATGGTTTCGACACGGCCATGGCCGATCAGCGATCCAGGTCACGATCCGTGGTTGAATTTACCAAAATCAGCGATGCCTACAAAGATCTATCCGCCAGAGGCATAAAACCCGAGTTTACCGGTTATCAATCCGTTTCCGGTCAATCCAAAATACTGCTGCTGGTGAAAGACGGCAGTGAAGTTGCTAAAGCCGGAGACGGGCAGGCCATCGAAGTGGTGACGCAGGCCACCCCATTTTATCCGGAGTCCGGCGGCCAGGTGGGGGATACCGGAAAAATAACCGGCAAAAACTTTGAAATGGAAGTTTACGACACGCTCAAAGATCCCACTGGCCTGATTGTGCATGTGGGCAAGGTGATTTCCGGACAGGTCAAAAAAGGCGATGCGGTGACACTGGAAGTCAACGCGAACAATCGCACGGCCACCGCATTAAATCACACGGCCACGCATATCCTGCATGCGGTTTTGCGCCAGGTTCTGGGCGATCATGTCAAACAGGCCGGATCACTGGTGGCACCGGACAGATTGCGGTTTGATTTTACTCATTTTTCGCAGGTTGATGCCGGGCAGCTGGATCGGATAGAAAGGCTGGTCAATCAGCGCATCCGTGAAAACATGCCTACGCATATCGAAGAAATGGAGGCCGAAGACGCATTCCAGTCGGGGGCCACTGCGCTTTTTGAAGAAAAATATGGTGATCGCGTCCGGGTGGTGTCTTTGAGAGATTTCAGTAAAGAGCTTTGCGGGGGCACCCATACCGACCGCACCGGTAATATCGGTCTTTTCAAAATCATCGATGAATCCAGTATCGCCTCCGGTGTGCGACGCATAGAGGCTCTGACCGGTGAGGCTGCCGTGGCGCACATCCAGCAAGCCCAGACGGTACTCAATCAAACCGCCCATCTCATCAAAGACAAACCCGAGGCTGTCAGCCGTCGGGTCGAGCGGCTTATTTCCGAGCTAAAATCCCTTGAAAAAGAAGTCGATCATCTTAAAACCGCCATGGTTTCCAGAGAAGCGGCCGTGGACACTGATGCGGTAAAATCGATCAAGGGCGTCAATGTGCTGGTCAAAAAGGTTGCGGTGGAAAAGCCCGCTGCGCTGCGGAATCTGGCCGATCAATTCAAGGACAGGCTTCAATCCGGTGTTATCGTTCTGGGCAGCGCCAGCGGATCCAAAGCGCTGTTGATAGTTGTGGTCACCAAGGATCTGGTCGATCGGTTTCACGCCGGTAACATTGTCAAACAGGTGGCCGCCGTGGTCGGCGGCGGCGGGGGCGGACGGCCGGATATGGCCCAGGCCGGCGGCACTCAACCGGAAAAACTGGATGAGGCATTGGCTAAAGCTGTGGAGATTCTTGAAAATAGGTGAGTTGAGCGGTTTATGTCATAAAATCGAGATATATCCAGGCAAAAGGCTACAAAGCACCAAACTACAAGCACCCCGCCAGAAAGATGGCGGGCAAGCAAATTTCAAATAAATTCGAAATTCCAATCATCAATGTCCAAAACAATTCATTCTGCTGATCTGTCATTCCGGGCTTGACCCGGAATCCAGGGTATTTTAATGATTTTATGCTACTGGATGCCGGATCAGGCCTGCCCTCAACTTGATTGGGGGTCCGGCATGACGAACAGAAATCAAACGTTTTTTTGAATTACGACACAGCCTCTCAAGGAGGAGGGCTTCAACGGAATTGCAGATTCAGAATTGGTTGTATAAGAGGACAGGAGGATTCAATGACCTCACGGCCTGATTTTTCGTCTTTTCAGGAGGGGGCTCAAAGGTTTGACAAAGCGATGCAGGGAATTCCGGATCGTGTTCCGGTGTGTGCCCAGATGCATGAATTTGCCATGCAAGAGATCGGAGCCCGACCCAAGGAGTTTTATCGCAATCCAGAAATACTGGTGTACGCAACCCTTGAGGTCCAGGATAAATTCGGCATCGATGTGCCGGTGCTCGATTACGACGTTTATAACATTGAAGCCGAGGCCATCGGGCAGGAAATTGTTTTCGGCGAAAACCATATGCCGGATGTGGATCGCACCAGGCCAATGATTCGGGACCGTGACGATCTGAATAAAATTCGTACGCCTGATTTTGATTCTGACGGACGCTTTGCCAACGTCATTGAAATGAACCGGATTTTCCGCGATGTGATTGGCGGGCAGACTGAAGCCACCCTGCGGTTCTGTGCGCCATTCAGTCTGGCAGCCAACATCAGGGGCATCGAACAACTCCTCATGGATATGTACACTGATCCGGATTTTGCCCGCAGTTTGTTTGATCGGGTCGTAGAGGAGCTTCTGGCGCCCTGGATACTGCGCCTGAAAAAGGAGTTTCCCCGGGCTACCAGCATATCCGGGGATGATGCCACCGGGTCGCTTCCGATTGTCAACCTGGAAATTTTGCGGGAATGGATTGTTCCGTATGTCCTGCGCCTCAAGGAAATTTGCGGTCCTGAAATTTATGTTCCCAACTGGGTGGGTGAACACAACCTCAAGAACCCGGAAGAGATGCTGGATATCAAGCGTCAGGCCTGCCCGGGATTTGTGGAAGGACAGGATCCGGATGTCGAAAAATTGGGCCCTGAACTGTATAGAAGCTATGCTGATAAACACGATGCTCCGTTAATTCTCGGCATCGGCGCCGGGTTTCTGGCGCTGGCTTCACCGGTGGAAGTAGCGGAACGCGTCAAACATTATGTCGAGGTCGGCGGCAAGGGCGGTCGCCTGGTGTTATATCTTTGCAACCTGGGCGCCACCACACCGCCGGAAAATGTGAGGGCGGCAATTCAGGCGGTGCACAATTACGGAACGTACAATTAATAAAAGGAATGGATTCTTATTAAATAGGTTGAACCCGTTGGCCCGTTAGTCCCGCCCCGGCGGGATTAAATAAACATTCATGATTAGCCTACTGTCAGAAGAGGCTAAATTGGTGCCAGGCTAATATGAGAGCCTGGCAAAGTCATGCGGGCGCCTGAAGTATGTTCAATAAGCCATTTCCCCTCCCTTGAGAGGCTGTGTCGCAATTGATAAAAAGGCATTTGATTCTGTTTTGTCATTCCGGGCTTGACCCGGAATCCAGTGTCTTTTCAAGCTGTTGCGCACCTGGATGCCGGATCAAGTCCGGCATGACGGTCAGAAATCAGACACTTTTTTGTATTGCGACACAGCCTCTGACGGGGGAGGGCTTCGGCCGTGAGCTCAGCCGAACGGTTTGGGTGGGGGTGATCCATATTCAGTGAATTCAGAAGATTATCTGAACACCCTCCCCTTGATCCCCTCCCGTCGGAGGCTGTGTCACAATTGTCAAAATCACGCATTATCCTATTTTTGTCATT
>CAJHXY010000005.1_pt1 | contig 12973 bp, 15 predicted proteins | sample 9198521 | NCBI WGS metagenome assembly CAJHXY01 (sample SAMEA7708333, study PRJEB35096) | sediment metagenome | biome: marine neritic benthic zone biome [ENVO:01000025]; feature: sediment [ENVO:00002007]; material: shallow marine sediment [ENVO:03000034] sea grass bed [ENVO_01000059] ... | reverse complement strand
CAGATCAATATCGTGACGCAGTCCTCCTCTTTCAAGCACCTGATCCACGGCGATTTGCAGATTTGTGTCCAGGGAGTCAACAATAACGCCGTCATAGTCAAATATGATGAGATATTTCAAATCGTTATCCGTTTGTGATTTGTGCGATTTTTTAAAAGCCGACTATTCTTTTTCTTCGTTCTTTGGTTGCATATAGATCTTATCGAAATTAATTACGAATCTCATTCCATCATGCTGGAGTTTGGATTCATCAAAATGGAAACGCCTGGGTTCATAATCTTCGTGTGTCAGCATAACTTCAAATGTTTTTTGCGGAGGATTTTGAAGCGTTGTATCTTTGTAGCGCCACAGATAATTTAGTCTGACTAAAAATTTTCCATCCACATCACTGTGTCCGATGGTTAATAAAAAAGGCTTTTTTGATCGAACATAATCGTAACCGGTGTCCATAAACCGGACGGCTACATTTTCAATGGGAGTTTGCGATTCGTCATCGTAAACTTCACCCTTGATTTCGAAAATCGTGACCGTATCAATATATTTGACCGTGCATCCGGAAGTGCTACAGATAATCACCAGCAGCGTATACAGGCAAATTTTTTTAAATCCATATCGCATGGTGATAAATTCAAGGGTACGTGTATATTTGCTGTTTTGTCATTCCGGTCCCGGATCAAGTCCGGGATGACGGACCCGGAATGCAGAGTTTTTTCAGATTTTTATGATCCTGGATGCCGGATCGGGCCTGCCCTCAACTTGATTGGGGGTCCGGCATGACGGGAAGAAATCAATACGCCTTTGTTCTTAACCTGTAAGGCGTTAGTTGATGTGCGCTAAATCCAAACATCATTCGAGGCGGTCAAATCTCCCCCGGCATCCCCGGTGTTTATGGTACCGGCCGGTTCGATGAGCAGAATTCTGCATTCCTTTTCGGCAAACGGTTTGTGTTCCACGCCTCTGGGTACGACAAACATTTCACCGGCTTTGAGGTTTACCTTCCCGTCCCTGAATTCAATGCTCATATCTCCGTCCAACGCGATGAATACTTCATCCGTATCCACGTGATGATGCCACACAAAGTCTCCCTGGAATTTAACCAGTTTAAAATGATAATCATTCATCTGTGCTATGATTTTCGGTGACCAGTGCTCTGAAAATTTTTTGAGTTTGTTTTCGAAGTTGATCGCGCTGTAAGCCATATGATTCTCCTTTTGGCCCTATTCCAGACGACGGACCAACGGGTGATTATCCGTGGCCCATTCGTGGCAAAGATCAGATAAATAGTTTTCCAACTCGGATTCACCGACAAAATCCGGAATGACGATGTCTTCCGCAGGGCGTCGTCTACCATCCGCACCCGGATAGAAGACTTCCCAGCCGCGGTCTGTTTTTTCTACTGTTACCCATTTGCCGTAGACATTAATTTTAATTGAACTCATGTTGCACGCCTCGTGGTTTTGAAACTATATCTCAAAATTTTAATTATGTTGACCTGCGCTTATTTTTATCAATATCCCAGGCCGCTGAAAAGTCGGGATAATTCTTAAAGAAGACTGCTTTAACATCCTCCGGTACTCTATTGATGGGGCATGACAGATTGTAGCAGCGGGTGCATTGGGTTCGCTGTAATGTCCAACCGGCAACAACCAATGCTGAACTGGTCAGAATCAGAAGAAGCCACTGTTCACCCATGATAAAAAAAGGGATATAGAAAAGAAAAAGGACTGCCACATAAACCAGCCAGGCCCCCTTTTCTAATGTATTCAAAGGTCGCCTGCTGATTTTCGGAATTTTCGGCAGACCCCAGTTTGCGTGGCAGCGCAGCAAGAATCCTTTTTCCGCATAATGGGGACAGTGGCGGCAAAGGATTAAAGCTTCGACATATCCAAAGAAAACGATTGCCAGGCCAAACCAGACGCCTAAGCCGATCCAGAATTTTCCGATGACCATACCTGCAAAAAATGGGATAGCCCATCCGATAAACAACACATAGAAATCCATGAGATCTGCGGGCGTGTGCAGACAGAGCAATTTTCCCTCAATTTCACATCCCTCGCAACCAAGCCGCGAGCAGGCTGCAGCAGTTGTCGTAGCTGAATGGTTTTGCATATTTTGTTCCTTATTAAAAATTAAGGATTCGATAATATCCCCGAAACTTCTTTAAAAATATGATACCGCCCTTCGATCATTGCCGCGATGAATAACAACGGTAAAACGACAGTAAAAAATACTTTATGGGCCGTTTCCCAGCGTTCTTTCCATGTGCCGGTGGTGGCCGAAAATCGGTAACCCCCACCCCTCCACAGGCCCATTCCCCAGGCTATGATCATGGCCGGCCATTCGAAAATACCGTGCGGAATAATCATCATCCAAATATTGGTCTCCGTTCTTGCCGGAGCTGTGGCAATGATCCATCCCAAAATGAGGCCGTTGAATACAGCAATGAGGGTAGGAACCGCGCCGAACAAAATCACGAAACACATGGCCACATATGTTGCAATAAGATTATGCAGGAATATCTTGAAAATAAAAGTAATTGCATTTTTTCCGACAAACTGGACCGCGAGCTTTTTGACCTGTTCCTCTAAAAATGAGAGATTATCCGCATAGGCCCAGCCCACGAATATGGCGCAGCAGTACAATACAATCGCAATGAATATGCAATTCCTTGCCTCCGCAATTGCTTTCAAGGCATCTGAAAACAGCGTTTTTACCAGACCGGAATTTGACACTAACTAACACCCTGCCTCATATTCACTATTTCTTGATTGTATTTTCTGACCTGGGACGGCAGGGTAAACAAATCTATCAGCCAGCCGATCAGAAAAATGCCACCGGTAAATAGATACAGAATGCCCATGCCAATCTTGCCCACATAAAATTTATGCACCCCGATCAAACCCAGAAAAAACCATAACAGGTAAGCTACCCACAATTCTCTTTCTTTAATCATTTCGATCCTCCTGTGGTGATGCTGTTTAAAAGCTATTTTTAAGATAGGTACTAGTTGCTCTGATATTTAATTGTGCGATCCCTTCGGCGCGCCAGCTCGCTGGTGTATTTATCGCCCAGGGTATCCGCATGTTTTTTTGCCCATTGCGTGAGCTTTGTCATGCCGGCGGACGGGGAATTCACATAAAGAAGATTGGCCATCAATCCTTCTATTTCGTCTCGTGTAATCATAACATCATTTACCAATTTCCCCAAAAACCAGCCAAAGGCATAGCCAATCAGCGGAGGCATAGAAACGATTGGACGAATTTTACCGATAATCAGACCAATCTCTTGAACAAGGTTCCGGTAGGTAAACGTCTCGGGTCCGATGGCGTCGATAATGACGTTGTCCCGTTTTTCTCCCTGGCGAACGGCAAGCGCTGCCAGGTCATCGACATAAATCGGCTGTAATTTGTATTGGCCGTCCCCGAAAACGCCGAACACCGGAAACCGCCGCAGTGCCCAGGCGATGTTATTGATAAGAATATCTTCTTTTCCAAACAAAACCGCCGGTCGCAGGATGGCGTAAGATAAAGCCGATTGTTTTAAATATGCTTCCAGTTCGCCTTTACCGCGGAAATATTCAAGGTGTGATTTCTCTGATGGATTGGTTATACTGATATGAATGATTCTTTCCACACCTGCACGTGCTGCCGCATCGAACAGAATTTTCGTATTTTCCACGGCTTTGGCATAGGTAAAGCGCTTGTGGTTGAATCTAACCCAGTATGTATTATAAAGAACGCTCACGCCTTCAAGTGACGCAGTCAGCAAATCGGGTTTGTCAAAATTAAATGGCAGCGCTTTTATGCGATTATCGAAGGGATTTGCCCGCTTCGGAGAGTGGGTGATGGTAATAACTGCTTTGCCTGCGGCGACTAACCTTTTTGCTATATATTTGCCGGAATATCCGTAGGCCCCGGTCACCGCATGTATTTGATTATTGCCCATTTGGCATACCTAACGATTCGGTTTAAAATGCCGATTTATAGCGGAAAGATGCCGCTGCCACTATTCAAAACGGGATGCCGGTTTCATAAGCATGCTGGTTGTTATTAGACGTGGGAGTGGCTTTCAGCCACGATATCTGTACGGCCTCATTTCTCCAGTATTTTAGACTACCGCCATAAACGCGTGCTCTTCTTCAAGCAGATCTGATAGTTTTTTTAGCGGAGTATAGATTTTCAACAGCGCCAGGATGAACCCGAACCAGCCCCCGCCTAACGCAACGCTTTTAATTACAGTCATCAGTGCGCTCCCGGTGATTCCCAATATCCGCATGCCGATGCTGAAAAAGAATGCGTTGCGGTAAAATGTTGTCAAGGTGGCGTTCAATTTATCCCGGTTGTGCTTTGAACTGACGTAAAGCCGATAGTCGTAGTTATGGTCGCGATTGATCACGATAGTGTTGACGTCCGAATCCTTCAGGGTTCTGCGGGCCAGAAAGGATACGGTTTCTTTCGTGATGTCGATCAGGTGGCGGGCAATCGGAAATGCATTCAGGGCGTACTGGTAAGCCAGGCGGGCAATATTTTTCACCCAGGCACCGATTCTTTTTGCAACGCCCTTGATCATGGACTTTAACCAGCGCCACACCCGTTTGAGACCGTCCCAGATGCGGCTGCCGATGGTTTTGATCTGTTCCCAGATACTGTCCATCACGGTTTTCTTCTCTTTTACAAGTACCTCGAAGAGTTGTTCGCTCTGGTTCGTGTCCGCAATACGTTCCCCTTGCTGTTGCAAATACAGGAGCCTTGCGAAAAATGAACCTGTCACGCGCGCTGCCCGTTCGCGGGCACTTTTCCTGCGCTTGCCATTTTCGCGCCAGAAACAATAAAGTGCATGAAAAAGCGGATACCGTGCCGGCAAATAAGAATGTATTTCCGACATTCCCGGCGTATCGAATTTGGCGCGGCCGTCAAGCGCAACATCATATCCCAGAAGCCAGAGCTCAATTTTTGCGCAGCAGACGGTGAATTTGCGAATTAACCGCCCGGCCGCCTTTTCTCCAATGCCTGCCGGGCGATACTTCAGGAAGTTTTTGCCGGTTTTGCCCAGCTGCGCAGCCAGGCCATCCTGGTCAAACAGGACATTGATGGTTTCGAATACCAGATCGGGATGGAGCGGTCGGTCGTGTAACTTTAAAATCCAGGCCACGGCCACAAATTTTTCAAGCGCTGTTTGCAGCCTGTCACTGTCCTGAGTTTGTTTGGAAGGTAAGAATCCGAGCACAAACAACCTCAGCTTGATCGCGCGTTGCAGGGCCGGCTTGATTGGGTCATCGGAAAACCATTTGTCGAGGCTGCTTGGATGCTCAAAGCTGACAAGCTCCTGCAAGGCGGTCCAGGTCTGTCGACCGACCCAGCTATCCGCTTCCAGTCCGGCTTCGATTTGAAACTGGTGGATCGCAGATTGAAGTCTGTCGCCGATTCTGGGAGAATGATTGTCGCGCTTCAGATATCCCAGCAAGTAAAGACGGGTGCGGATTGTGCAGATTCGAGATTCGGTCAGCTCACTCAAACGGACCTCTTGTTGGGTACCCGGTAACGGTGCGACCACACCTTTTTCCTCTGCCTGTGCGAAGATCCGATCAATCTCATCGAACCGATCGGGAGCACTCAAACGATCCAGCCGCGGCAGCTGGTAGTCGTCAATTTTCTGCTGAGCCGTCATTATCTTATATTAAGGATATCTTTAAACATGCTGAGCAAGCCTTCCCGCACTTTCTGGCCGGCCTCAACAGCTACCAGATGAGCATCCAACATATCGGGCGAAATATCTTCTGTAAAGTACGTATCGGAGTCGCCATCGAATTTGATTTTTGCAGATGCGATCAGCTTGACTTTTCCGGTTGTCTTGGCATCCTTGAGCAGCTTTGTCCAATCAATGACGCTGCCACCGGCACTTTTGTCGATCACGCTGGTGAGATCGCCGGAAAAGGTTTGAACATTAAGTTCGGATAAATCAGCAATGCCTTCACCCAGTTTTTTAAATACACCCATAACACTTCTCCTTTCAATATTTTTAGAATACCTGAATTTTGGTACAAAATTCAGGTCAGGGGAATCATCTCAATTGCTTCTGCCGGGCAACCGGTGCTGCAAACACCGCAACCACGACACAAATTGGCGTCGAAATGAATTGCCCGTTTTTGGCGGTCTGTTTTTTGCGCCATGCCGGGCTCGTTCGCTTTCCTTTTTTCCATGGTAAGCGCTTCAAAAGGGCAGCGACGGACACACCGGCCGCACCCGGTGCAGCGGTCTTTTTTACGGTGGGCCACATAACGCGTCAGCGGCCAGAGTTTTTGAGCCGACACCTGCAGCGCCAGCTGATGGGGATAGCAGCAATCCGCACAACAGTTGCAAATACCGCCCCTGATGGCACCATCCGGGGTCTCGACCACTTCGGCGCTTTGCATCAGGCCCCTTGTGTTGGCGTCACGGACAATTTCTTTAGCACGGGATTTGGAAATCTCCCAGCCGAGTCCGCGCTCATTGTCAAATCGCAGGCAGGTGTAGACGGTTTTATTACAGCGCCTGGCCATGGCCCTGCAGTTGCACGGCCATAGATACACGGATTCGGCCCGATCCAGCAACGCATCGGCTTCATCGAGTAGAATATACTCCGGATAAATTCGGGCCGGATCCGGACGGTGCCCCTTTTTTAAGCCATCAATCTGGGAGCGATGTTCATTTTCATAAAACAACAATTCCCAACGATTGAGCTGTTCGCAAATGTGCTGCGGGACATCTTTCCAGCCTTCAAAGATAGCCCAAATATCAAAGCGGGTATGAAAATCTGCCGGTGCATAACGATTGTCGGTGTCCCGATTGATTGTCCCTCTTTTATAAACGCGGGTTAACCAATCCCGTGGCACCGCCGGACAAAGTTTATTATCCCAGTGGCTCATCTGAAGAAAAATTTCGTTATCAAGGAGCGGTTTTTGTGCCAGCAGTAGAATCAGTTCAATTTCAGCTTTTTCGAAAAACCGATCAATCCATGGGATGATAAACTCAGGGATGTCCATAACCGCACAAAACCGTGTCAGCTTATTTTCAGTATGCATTGACTTCTCGATTCACTTTACTGCAGTACGATCACGATGACTATAATTACCCTGATACCGTACATGCCCCAAGGAGGTAAAGAATTATTATTAATCTATTTTAGTTAAGGTGTCGCTTCACTCCAGCCTTTAAAATTAAAAGACAGTATTCCAAAACCCTGGCCCAGACCTGGCCTTGGAAATTCTAAATTCAAGGCATCTATCTGCCTGGCCACCATGATTATTGACTAATTACAAATTAGTCGCGCCAGGTCGGGCTTTAGTCACCTTAGCTCACTTTAAACTTTAGCTCACTTTCAGTACTTGTCAATGATATCTTGACAGCGATGCTAGAGCATAATACATTGAACTATTCTTAAACCATATTAGAAGTGGTTTCAAAATCGTAGATTGTGTTCGAGGGCAAGGCGTAGATTCGTTTTAAAAGCGGAGCGTATATGTTAATACGTGAGCATTTTAAACCGAATCGCAACGCAGCCATCGGACACAAGATGGGGTTTTGAAACCACTTCTAGCGAAGGAGGACAAAATGAAGATACTCGTGGGTTATGACGGTTCCAAGGTGGCCGATGATGTTTTGAAACTGGCACAAAAGCACGCGCTGGCATTTAAAGCTGAGGTTTATATTGTGACCTCATTGGAACAAGGTCCGTCGTTGAAAAAAGAAGATATCGATAAAGCTGAAAGCAAGCTTGAAAAAATTAGAAAACCTTTCAGAAATGATGAAATTCTCTGTGAGGCGCGCACATCCGTCAGCTACAATTCTCCTGGAGAAGACCTGGTCAACTTTGCCAACGAAAAGGATATTGATGAGATCATTATCGGGGTTAGAAGAAGATCAAAAGTTGGCAAATTGGTATTCGGTTCTACCGCGCAGTTTGTCATTCTGGAGGCCCCCTGCCCGGTGGTTGCGGTTAAATAAAGAATGAAAGCGGGATTCGCACCGCTGATTACCGCAATTCGGAAATTTCTCGAAGATCTTAACAATACTTATATCAATTCCTTCCTGGCGGACTGGCCTGCGGCCAATTGCCGGACGCGGTCTGTGGCACCGCAGGTGCTTCCCGTTCTTTCCTGGATGCCCGAGGCTGTAGAGGCAGCGCATCAAAAAGCGGTGTTTCTTGTGAAGATGCTATCGTCTGAGGCCGAACAAATCGCCTGGGGTCAAACCTATTCCGCGGAAGATTTCGGTTCCGGATTTCTTGAAAAGTATGGGTGGACGGAGCTCATCGGCCTGCGCGGCCCCATCGCCAGTGACCGCATGGCCTGCGGGTTTTTAATGTTGGGGCCTGAAATCGAATATCCGCGACACAGTCATGAGGCCGAAGAAGTCTATGTACCGTTGACCGAGCCTACTTTCTGGATGCGGGGGAACGAAGACTGGGAGTTGCGAGCACCTTGCCGGCCGATTTATCACGCCTCCCGAATGCCGCACGCAATGCGAACCGAAAGCGTGCCGCTGCTCGCGTTCTATCTCTGGCGTGGAGGTAATTTAATAGAGAAATCAAGCATCCACTAAAATGGGATTTGGAATTTATTTGTTATTTGGGTATTGTAATTTGGTGCTTAACGCCCTATGGCCTTGCATGCAACCGTTCCGATACATCCGGCACATGGATGACGGGCTCCACCTTTTTTAACTCATCAAGCGGTATATGGCATTTGATGACGTGGCGATCCACCACGACCTGTTCCGGTGGCGGATCATTGTCGCATATATCGCCGATTCTCCGATGGCAGCGTGTACAAAACGGGCAGCCCTTTGGCGGATTCATTGCACTGGGCAGGTTGCCTTCCAGAACAATTTCGCGCTTGGTCACTTCCGGATCGGCTATCGGCACCGCGGATAACAGGGCCTCGGTATAAGGCGAATAGGGCGGTGCGAAAATTTGTTCTGTGGTGCCTCTTTCAAGAATATGCCCGAGATACATGACGACAATACGGTCCGACAGGTAGCGTACCACACTCAGATCATGGCTGATGAAAAGCAGCGTGGTTTTATGCTTGCGTTGAATCTCCATGAGCAGCTCGGTTACCGCTGCTGCGACCGAGACGTCCAGGGCGGAAACCGGCTCATCTGCGATGACCATGCTCGGATTTCCGGCAAATGCCCGGGCGATACCGACGCGCTGCTTCTGCCCGCCCGACAGCTGCCTTGGCTTTCGGAAATAAAAATCTCTGGGCAGTTTGACCGTATCCAGCAGGTTCATTACACGGTCAAATACTTTCTTTTTATCCGTCTCTACGCCGAATTTCTTGATCACCCGTGATATTTGACCGCCAATGCTGTGACTCGGATTCAAGGTATCGAACGGATTTTGAAAGACCATCTGCAGCGAGCCGATCTGCTTAGGGCTGCGGTCCCGAACCGCTACATCCGAGAGATCCTTACCATCGATAATAACCTCCCCATCCGTACCTTTCTCCAAACCCATCAGCACCTTTGCAAATGTTGATTTGCCGCAGCCGGACTCACCGACGATAGCGACGGTCTCCCCCTCTCTGGCAGAGAAATTCAATTCTTCATTGGCTTTTACATATCGAACTCTTTTACCTGAAATTAAAGCCCGCAGTGAGCTGTCACGAACCTCGTAGTACTTCTTCATGTGATCGACTTCGAGTACCTGTTCACCGAGCTCAAGGACTTCTTTAACTTCACCGTCCGCCACTTCGAGGCGATTATCGATTTCTTTATAGCGCAGGCATCGTACGCGATGATCGGGGGCACTATCCACAACATGCTCCATGGAGATATGCGCCTGGTCGCACAACCCGGGTTTGTAATGATCACAGCGAGGGTGGTAATAACAGCCCTCGGGTCGTTCAAAGGGCAAGGGGAGCTGACCCCGGATCGGCTTCAGCGGGGCAGCGTTTTTGTCGGCTGTCGGCAGGGGAATACAGGCGAAAAGCCCGTGGGTGTAGGGGTGTCTGGGCCAGGTAAACAGCGAGTCAATCGTTCCCTCTTCAACAACCTCACCGGAATACATCACGAATACCCGGTCGCAGGTCTCCAGAATCAACCCAAGGTTATGAGAAATATAGATCTGGGATGTGCCGTATTTTTTGCTGATATCGGCCACCAGCTTGACGATGCCGGCCTCCACCGTAACATCCAGCGCGGTGGTTGGCTCATCCAGGAGCAACAGAGACGGATTCGATAAAAGCCCCATGGCGATCACCACCCGCTGCTGCTGGCCCCCCGACAACTGATGCGGATATGAGTTCATAATCCGTTCCGGGTCGGGCAGCTTGACATCGGCCAGCATCTGCAACGCCCTTTGGCGCGCTTCTTCCTTTGAAATGCTCTCATGCGCAAGCGGCACCTCCATCAGCTGGGTGCTGATTTTGAGGCTTGGATTCAGAGAGGCAAACGGTTCCTGGTATATCATCGCGATCTCTGAACCTCGAAGAGTGCGCAAATCATGCTCCGACATCCGGTTCAAATCGCGGCCTTTAAACATAATACTGCCGCTCTTGATGCCGCCGTTGGCGCCCATGTACTGCATGACCGCCATGGCCACGGTGGATTTGCCGCAGCCCGATTCGCCGACAATACCGATGGTTTCGCCGGGTAGTACCTCCAGCGAAAAATCCACCACCGCCGGGATTTCTCCCGCCCGGGTATAGTAAGAGATGCTGAGGTCCTTGCAAATCAGTACCGGTTCTTGCTGGTCGTTCATATGTCGGTTACCTCCTAGTCGCGCAAAGAGATTTCACGCAGTCCGTCCGCCATGAGATTAAACCCCAGGATCAATGAAGATATTGCAGCACAGGGGAAGAGCGTCATGTGCGGAAAAGCCATGGCCATCTGCCGGGTTTCATTGACCATACCGCCCCAGTCCGGGTCCGGCGGCGGCAGGCCCAGGCCCAGAAAACCGAGCACACCGATGGTGATAATGACGTAGCCCAGGCGCAGGCAAGCATCGACGATCAGCGGGCCGCGTGCATTCGGTAATATCTCCACCAGCATCACTTTCCAGTCTGATTCGCCCCGGGTCTGGGCGGCTGCAACATAGTCGCGGTTGCGCAGATCCAGCACCAAGCCGCGCACAATACGCATGATGCCCGGCGAGGATGCAAACGTGATGGCAATAATGATATTGAGTCCGGAGGCACCGATGGTGGCGATGATGATAATATACAGCACCAGCACCGGAAATGAGAGAATAATGTCTGCGAGGCGCGACAGGACGTCATCCACCCAGCCACGGCGATACCCGGCCAGAAGACCCATCAGAATTCCCACCGTGTAAGCCGAAAGGGTTGCCAGGGGCGCATAGATCAGCACCGTACGCGAACCCCAGATGATCCGCGACATGATATCCCGCCCGATATGATCGGTGCCCAGCCAGAAGGTGCCGCCCTTGGCGGCTACCATCCCCGGTTTGGCAAACGGCTGAATAGACGAGTTGGGATCAAATGGCGCCAGCAGTGGTGCCAGGATCGCAATCACCACCCAGAATAAAACCAGGAAGGCCCCAACCATTCCGACCCAGCTTTCCCGCAGGAGCCCAAAGGATTTCAGTGCGCGCCATAACGCCGCTCCGTACCCGGCAGTCGGCATTTGGGTTTTAGCTACCGTTGTATTCATGGTTTATCTCCTTAGCTAAAACGGATGCGAGGATTGAGGAATGTGTAGCCGATATCGGCCAGGGTTTGCGTGGCCACTGCCACGAAAACCGCCACCATGGCACACGCTTCCAGAAGGGCAATATCGTTATTTAAAGATGCCTCCAGGATTAGCGCTCCAAAGCCTTTATAGGCAAAGAAAAACTCTACCACAATAACTCCGGACAACAACCAGTTGATCTGCAGCATGATGACCGTAAAGGGTGCGATGAGAGCGTTGCGCAACGCATGCTTGAGGATCACCGACTTATAGGGCAGGCCCTTGAGCACCGCTGTCCGGATGTACTGCGAGGTCATCACCTCCGCCATGGATGCCCGCGTCATGCGGGCCACGTAGCCGAAATCATAGACAATCAGCACCATGGCCGGCAGAACCAGCTGCTTCCACTCGAACCCGCCCGACATGCTGCTGGTGCCCGGCAGCCATTTTAGGCCGAATACAAAGAGGGCGGAAAAAAATACCGCGCTGGCAAATTCCGGTACGGAGGTGGTTAGAATACCAAAGACCGATATGGAACGGTCGAGCTTTGAACCCTCCTTCATACCTGACAATACGCCGAGAATCAGTGACAGCGGGATCATTATGGCGAAAGTCCAAAAACCAAGGATGGCGGTGTTCCACAGCCGGGGCCACATCACTTCCGCCACCGGGCCTTTGAAACGGATGGATTCACCTAGATTACCGGTGGCGAAATTTCCCAGCCACGATAGATAACGCACGATGACCGGCCGGTTATACCCGTGCTCCTCCCGCCATAGCTCGCGCTGTTCTTCGTTTGAAAACTGACCCAGCACCCGGGCTGCCGGATCGCCCGTTAGATCAGTCTCCAGCAGCAAAAACAGAATCAGCGACACCACAATCATGGTAAAAATCATGAACCCGATGCGCTTTACCACCAGGGTGACCATTTTGATTCCTCCTGATAGGGGTTATTTTTTGGGGAAATAATCGGGAGGGGAGCGTCGCAGCGCTCCCCCTTATCCTAGCTTACGATGTTAATACTACGCCAGAGAAACCTTGTGGAAGCGGTAGTACCGCGTTGGATGCATTTCAAAGCCGACCACATTGTCACGCACTGCCGTGAAGACCGCCCGGAAGAAGGGCTGGATCATGACGGCGTCATCCTGCAGAATTTGCTCGACCTTCTCCATCTTGGCGCGACGTTTTTCGACATCCAATTCCGATTCCGCTTGGGTGAGGGCTTTATCCCACTCCGGATTGGCATAGCTGGATTCATTCCAGGGCACACCGGAGCGATAGGCCAGGCCCAGTACCATGACGGC
>CAJHXY010000004.1_pt1 | contig 15534 bp, 18 predicted proteins | sample 9198521 | NCBI WGS metagenome assembly CAJHXY01 (sample SAMEA7708333, study PRJEB35096) | sediment metagenome | biome: marine neritic benthic zone biome [ENVO:01000025]; feature: sediment [ENVO:00002007]; material: shallow marine sediment [ENVO:03000034] sea grass bed [ENVO_01000059] ... | reverse complement strand
GAACATTCGCAGACAGGGAACCTGGGTCGATGTGCCATCCGATCCCAATGTTTATGTGAACCCCGACCTGACATCCCTGGTTGACTGGATTGCCAAAAAGGCGGAATCACAGATTGGCCGCGGTATCAATATTGCCGGTAACGCCTTTGCCATGAGTACCCTGAGCGACGAGGTGGAAAGAGCGTTGGCCGAGCAACAGGCCGACGGCAGTATCGAAATCAACATCCCGGCCTTCGTGGGCGACAGGGATGGGATGTATGACTTCAACGTCACGCTTGAAGGCGAAGAGCTCAAGCAGTTTGATTTATAGATTTTAATGTTCCACGACTTGCATCAAGTCATTCGAAGCAGATAGCTATGCAAAATTCAGTGCGCAAAGAAGTCAGGCATGAATCAAACAGCCCAAAAAGCCATTGAAGCATATGGCGGACACCAACTCTGGGCGGAGGCAACCCGCCTTGAGGCCGAGTTCAGCGCCCATGGTCTGGCCTTTACCCTCAAACGCCGGCCGCAATTTAAGCGGGCCAAAATTACAATGGATATCGCCCGCCCCTGCTCCCGGATAACACCGATTGGCAAACATCCGCAAATCACCGGCGTGCTGGACGGAGGAAATGTACGCCTGGAAAACACAGCCGGCGAAGTTATTCAGACCCGCAAAAATGCCCGGCGGTATTTCCCGGGAGGACGACGGATATTTTTCTGGGATGATCTGGACATGGCTTACTTTGCCAATTATGCCATGTGGAATTATCTCACGCTGCCGTCGTTGTTGGCCCGCGACGACATCGAATGGCGCGAGCTCGAACCCGCAGTGCTTGAGGCCGTTTTTCCGCCGGAAATCCCGACGCACAGCCGGGTTCAGCGTTTTCGATTCGACCGGGACACCGGACTGCTGCTGCAGCACGATTACACGGCTGATATCATCAGCCGCCTGGCCAAAGCGGCCCACGTGGTTGTGGAGCACGCCGAAAGCGAAGGCCTTTGTTTCACCTCAAAGCGGCGGGTTACACCGCGATCGGCCAGGGGTAAGCCGCGACGCGGTCCTACCCTGATCGCTATTGAATTACACGATTTTGGCTTGAAAGAGGCATAGAGAATGATGACACAGGACGAAGAACATCTGCGATTATTGGCCATTTTTCATTATGTCGTCGGAGGTATCGGCTGTTTCATGGCATGTCTGCCGTTACTTCACATGTTGTTCGGGCTCGTATTTATTTTAAGTCCGGAAACTTTTCAGGATAATGGCGGGAATGCACCACCTGCTTTTTTTGGATGGCTGTTCTTTTTTTTAGGATTGTTTTTCTTTCTCATCGGCCAGGTCTTGTCCATCTGCATTATTGTTTCAGGAAGATTTATCAAAAAACGCATCAGATATTTATTTAGTTTTGTGGTGGCCTGTATTGAATGTGTTTTTATCCCATTTGGAACGGTTCTCGGTGTATTTACCATTATCGTTTTATTGCGTGATTCAGTAAAAACCATATATAACGAAAGCCGCGTCAACGCTTGAACAGTGAATTCGTATCCGTCATTCAGGGGTTCATACCATCATGAATGAATTTAGCAAAACTTCGTCAGAATCTGGCATAGAACCAAAGCATTTAAAAAAAGGATCTCCGGTCAAGGCGATCGCAATCGGCCTGGTGGTTGACATTGGAGGCTCCTTGATTTCAGCTTTCACTCTGGCAATTGCTTACAGCGTTCTGCTGGCCTCCCGGGGTTTGTCGCCGGAAGAAATTGAACATCACCTGATAAATCCTGACCCCTATTCAGCTTTTTCCATTATAGTGATGGTCGTTGGCGGATTCATGACTGTTTTGGGGGGATATGTGTGTGCCAGAATTGTCAATTTTTCGGAATACAAGTTCACATTTATCTTCGGTTTTATTTCGGCTGCATTCGGTCATATCGCCAGTGAATCCTACTATACTACCCTGGATAACATCGCTCTGGGTATATTGACATTGGGGTGCGCTCTATTGGGGGCCTGGCTGCGGGTGGTTCAGAAAGCAAATAAACCATCATAGAAGGTGAAAAAAACGGTGAACCAGACAGAACACCTGCACCATCAATATCCGGCTGCAATGGTGAACATTACCAATCGCTGTACCCTTAGCTGCAAGCACTGTTTTATTTATCGTGAAAACAACCCCAACGATCGCCGCGCAGAAATGGATACGCCCACCATGCTGCGAAAGCTGGCAGACCTGCAAAAACGACACGGCATCCAGCACATGCTTTGGATGGGCGGCGAACCACTCTTGAGGCCGGATGTGCTGCGTAAAGGGGTCGCGTTGTTTTCGGCAAACACGGTCACCACCAACGGCACGCTCGACCCCATCGACTTGCCTGATTGCAACTATGTCATCTCTATCGACGGTCCTCCCGAGATCAATGATGCCGTCCGGGGAAAAGGAACATTTAACAGGGTGATGAATACGCTGGCGCGCATTCCGGATCAGTTCCGGCCAAAAATTATTTGCCAGTGTGTGGTCACCAGACAAAACGAAAACGCGCTGGCAGAATTGGTCGAAATCCTGCGGCCTTCGCGCGCCGATGGGATGACTTTCTCTTTTTACGTCCCTTCGGAAAACGACACGTCAAATCTCACCTGGGGTTCTCTTCAACGGCGAGATAAAGCCGTGGACACCGTCATGGAGCTAAAGAAGACGTACCCCGATTTCATCTGGAACAAAAGCCGCGCTCTTGAATTGACCCGCTCGGAAAACGCACCGGCCGTGACGGCCAATTGCCCGTCGAAACAACTTGTGCTGCCCCTCTATCTCGAAGACGGCGAATTCGTGACTCCCTTTTGCTGCCACGGCAACGACGTAAACTGCGACCTTTGCGGATCCTGGGTCGTTTTCCATCTGGCTGCCAGGCTCGAACAAGAAAATAAATAAAAAGGAGACAAATTTTATGATGGGATGGAAAGACCTATTCCAGGAAGATACGCAAATTATTGATATCAAAGGCAAGGTAGCTGAATTAGAAAAAGAATACAAAAAATGGGACTGGATCCTCACCATTTTAATTTTCATCGGATTTGGGCTTATATTATTCTCTGCCGCAGGTTCAAGGACCTTACAAAATGTATTACTGGGTTCCGGGATCATCGTTGCCGTGACCGGTCTGATTAATATTGGTGTATTGAAAATCTGGATGCATATCAAGCTGTCAACCTATCAATTGCTTTTTGAGCTTAGAAAAGCCCGGTGACCTGATACTATCTGGTGTGCTCCCTATACGACAAAATAGGAACGCGATACGGGCAATACCGTATGCCCGACACCCGGATTGCGGCGGTGATATGGAGAGAAATCGGTAACCGGCAACGAATTTTGAATTTAGGCGCCGGCCGCATTTTTATCTGGATGAAACAGCTAGAAGTGCCATCTCAACCTTTTCGCGAATACAAAATATCCATGGGGGGCTGCAACGGTTAAAAAAGGATCTGGAATCGGGCCTGTGGCAACAGCGCTATCAATATCTCCTGAATAAAGAACAAATGGATTTCGGATACCGCCTTGTCGTTTCGGCTGAAAAAACTAATTAACAGGATTTATAATGATCAGTTTCTTATTTTCGGTCAGCGTTGACTTTTGTCCGTGCTTGATAAATATTTTAGGTTGCCGGTTAAATTTCAAAAGGGAGTCAGAGCTTGTTATTGCCTAAAAAAAGCATCGCAATCATTGTGTTCGCTTTACTTCTTAGCGGTGGCGAAAGTCCCGAACCCATACGAACCTATCGCCTCGGATTCACGCCATTTCCATACGACATCTCCCAGGCTGCGATCGATTATGTTTACACGGCCATCGGCAATGATGCCGACATCATCGCCCACCATTTTGACGAGGGCATACCCTGGCCCGAAGCATTGGCCGGATCCGCTTACAACCAAAATGTTTTGGATGATTGGGACCAGCGTAAATCCAAAACACCTTCCGGTCACAAGATCTATGTGGCCATCGGCGGCCCGGAGTGGGCGATTGTATGGCGCGACACCGGTGTTTATGACGAAAATGGCGTATCGCGACCGGCGCTGGATCTCTGGCGGGATGCCCTGGATAGGGAACATGTTGCCGCAACTGGCAATTGAGAAAAGTAAATCATGAGGAACATATGGCTCAGTTTAGCAATCTGATGGAAATACTGCAGTTGCTTGATCGTTCAAACTGTAAGAAATGCAACAAGCCAACCTGTATGGCATTTGCGGCGGCTGTTTTTCAGGGCCAAAAGCAACTGGATGAATGCCCTCATCTGGATCAGGAAACCCTTGAGCGTTACGGCGGGAAAAGCGCTGCCGCCGTCCCCCTTGACCAGGACATGTGGGATTTAATTGATAAATTAAAGGAAAACATAAAAAACATAGACCTTCGTGCCGCCGCCCGCAGACTGGGAGCCGATTTTTGTGATGATAAACTGACGCTCAAATGTCTCGGCAAGGACTTCAGCGTGGATACCCGGGGCAATATTTTCACCGACATTCACGTCCATCCGTGGATTGCCATACCCGTTCTCAACTATATCGCATCGGGTGCCGGTGTACCGGTTTCCGGCAAGTGGGTGCCGTTCAGGGAACTGGAAGGCGGAAAGAAATGGTATCGGCTATTCGGGCAGAGATGCGAAAAGCCCCTAAAACGGGTGGCGGATATTTACACGGATCTCTTTGAGGACATGATCCATCTGTTCAACGGAAGACAGGTGCAAAATCATTACAAGTCCGATATTTCACTGGTGTTAGATCCCCTGCCGAAGGTGCCGATCCTGATCTGTTATTGGAAGCCGGAAGACGGTATGGAATCGGATCTCAATGTCTTTTTCGATTCAACCGCAGAAGAAAATCTCAACATCGAATCCATCTATACGCTGGGCGCCGGGCTGGTGATCATGTTTGAAAAGCTGGCCTTGAGACACGGCCAGCAGTAAACAATAAAAACCTATCTCAAAAATGCGTCTAAGCGTCCATGGCCGCGTTGCAATTCGGCTTAAAATGCTCACGTACTGCGTGTACGCTCCGCTTTTAATCCGAATCGACGCCTTGCCATGAACACTTAGCCACTATTTTTGAGATAGGTTCAAGATCAAAAATTAATGGGCACAGCTAAAATATCATCTGTAAAAACCAGCCGCTTCACGGAGTTCTTAATTCAAGCCAATGGCCTGGGACAGAGCGGATTTGATGAATGGCTCTTATTGCCGGGCATGCTGTTTCAGGCACCGGATAAATGGTGGGGCAATCGGAGCAAACGCCACAAACCCCGCAAAGCTGATGTTCATCCGGGAAGCAAACACCGGTCATGAATTCACCGATTCCATGTGGAGCAATGTAATTAAGTGGTTTAAAAAGCATTTATAATTATTTCAAATAATACATGAAAACAATACCGGAAGTTACGATGGAAAAACTGATCGCGGACTATTCCGTGATTCTTCTGGATGCTTACGGGGTCCTGGTGGACATACAGGGGGCGTTGCCGGGGGCGCAGAACCTGATTGAAAAACTCAACCGTGTGCAGAAACCGTATTTTATTTTAACCAATGATGCCTCCAAATTACCGGAAACGTCTGCCCGTCTTTACCGTAAATTTGGTCTCGACATTGCCCCGCAGCGGATTATCACCTCCGGCACGCTTCTGAAAGACTACTTTAAAACCAACCATCTGGTCGATGCGCGCTGTGTCGTCCTCGGACCCAAAGACAGCGTTCGCTATGTTGAAGCGGCCGGCGGACAACGGGTATCCGATCACGAAGCGTTTGATGTTATCGTCCTTGCGGATGAAACCGGTTTCCCCTTTCTGGAAACCGTGGATGCCGTTTTAACGGCACTGTTTCACAAGCTGGACCGCCGCGAAAAAGTACACCTTATTTTACCCAATCCCGATTTGATCTATCCCAAGGCCGATAAAGGCTTCGGAATCACCAGTGGCTGCGTGGCGCTGATGATCGAAGCCGCATTGCGATTAAGATACCCGAATCGGGATCAATTAAGCTTTGCGCGTCTGGGCAAGCCCCATACGGCCATATTCGAAGAAGCCCTGCGACGCAGCGGCACCCGTGATATGGTCATGATCGGCGACCAGCTTGAAACCGATATTCGGGGTGCCAACGCGTTTGGGATCGATTCCGTTTTGATGGACAGCGGCGTAACCCGGATTAGCGCTACCGATTTACCCGCACCTATTCGTCCGACATATCGTTTGACAGCATTCTAATCTAAGGAAATCCATCTTTGCTGCGCCCCCTGAATCCCTGAATCCCCGAATATCCCGGTACCGGTTATTCTTGACTTACATGCTGAAATACTGATAAATTGGAACCCAAAATATCTGCCGGTTCGTAAACTAACCGAACTCCTTTCAAAAATAAGGAGGATCAGAATTTGTAAGAAGAATTCCCAAGCCCCGTATCTCATTTTGAGAGCGGGGTTTTTTCTTTAACCAAGCAAAAAGGGGGGGGCATAAAATGGTTGGTAAAAAAATAATCGTCATTATCACGGGGATTGTCTTAATGAGCTGTGCTTTCGATGTGGCTCATATTTCGTACCACCCCACCGATTTAACACCACAGCCCAAATCCGGCAAATCCATGACACTCAAAGAAGAGGTAAAGATTGGCGGAGCACCCTGCGGTTATTCACGAGTCCTGCAGAGCGGTTCAAACTGGGATTTGATCGGCAGCATTCCCGAAGGAAACGTTTATAAACCACGCGATCAGGTGTTGACCGTAGAGTGCTCGAACGTCTATGAGGCTTATCTGGTGTGTGTCAGCCAATCTCTGGTTGGATTCTACCTCCCGGTCGAACACGGTTTTGTCGCATTAAAGAAACCCTTGATTCTCCCAACCGAATAAGAAAAAGGAGATAAGAAATGAAACGAATAGCTCAGTTTACTGTAATGATTCTGCTTGCTATTGCATTTACCGCATGTGCCACAGGCGCAAAATTTAATGAAGTGAATCCGGATTTAGTAGCCGAAAACCCGGACATGGGCAGAATCTTCTTTTATCGGCCATCTGCCATCGGTGCCGCGCTGCAACCGGACGTTATGCTAAATGAAGAAAAAGTGGGCCAAGCCATTTCCTGGGGGTTTTTTTATGTGGATCGGCCGGCGGGCAACTACGAATGTGTTACCAGCACGGAAGTTAAACGCAAAGTCAGTTTCATTCTGGAGCCCGGTCAAACGCGTTATGTTCGCTTTTCCGTCAGCCTGGGTTTTTTTGTGGGCCACGTCTATGGTGAATTGGTTGAAGACTCTGTCGGTCTCAAGGAACTTAAAGACTGCAAATATATCGGCCAGGAAAATCCATAAAAACATCAATCTTCCATTATTCGCTTGAAATTAATCGAAAATAATTCTTAACTTCGAATCAACATGACAAATATAACAATGACAGACAAAAAAGATGAGCTGAATTACATCTCCGAACTCAATCTCAACAGAGATCCTTTTGCTCCGGAATCGGATTTAAACTTTTTTTATGAATATGAATCTCTGGAAAATTGCTATGCCGTGCTGAACCGCCTGGTGCAAGGTGATGAAATTATCGTTCTCGTCATCGGGGAGGCGGGCGGCGGGAAAACATCACTACTAAAACGCTTTCTCACCGCTTCGATAGCAGGCTGGAAGACGGGCCGCATTCGAATCCAGCCCGAGGCCCGGGCAGAACCCGGCCAACCGGCACTTTTCAACGAAAATGAAGTTGACAGCTACCCGGCCTATTTTTTACAGAATATTAAGGATTCGATCATCATCATTGATGATGCGCACGAGCTAAGTATGCGGCATTTAACATATGTGCTCAAGAACACTCAAGTATCCGGCGATAGCGGCAACGTCAAGCGTTTTATTCTTTTGGGCGAACCTCAGTTAATGGATGCCGTAAATGCGCTGACAGCATCCCTGAGTAACGAAATCGCCATCAGCAAAATCTTCTTGCCCCCGATGTCCCGTGAGCAAACCACGGGTTACCTGAACTACCGGCTGGCTGTCGCCGGTTATATCGGCAAGCGCCTGTTCAGCGCTTCAGCAGTAAAAAAAATTCACCGCCTGGCGGGCGGTCTTCCGGGAAGGATCAACACCATGGCAGATCAGCAGCTTAGAGAAAATTTTTCAGAAAAAAAACAACCGCTCAAAGGCTTTTTCGGCTGGATTCAAAAATATGAAAAAGCATTGAATTGGTCTGCCGCCGGAGTGGCTGTTGTGATAATCGCTCTGTTCGTGGTGCTTTACTATACGGGGAAACAGAATGCCTCCCCCGACAGCCCGGGATTGGCTCAGCGGGTGTTTCGCGCAAAAATTGTGCTGCCGGCCGGTTTCGAAAAAGCCCCATCGCGGATCGCTGAAACCCTTTCTTCAGAAAAGCAGAATCCAGACACCACGACATCGCAAACCCAAACCGCGCAGGTGCCGGCGATGTTATCCCGGGGTGAAAAAACGATTGAAATGGCTTCAAAACCCCCGGAGGCCATTGCACCCGAAACCCAAGCGACATATGAAGGGGCGTCTGTACCCGGGGCCGCGTCTGAAAAAGAAAATATAGAAGGAAAAGCCGTTTACCGGGAAAAGTGGCTGCTTTCACAAAATTCGTCTTATTACACGATTCAAATTTTAGGCGTTCACGATGAAAGTCGACTCCTTAACTTTATTGAAAATGATCTCAGCGCAACCCAGACGAATCTCGCGTATTATCAGGCCAGTTACAAAGGTAAGGACTGGTATCCACTGCTCTATGGCGTTTATGCATCCCAACGGGAGGCCTCTGCGGCCATGAAACAATTACCGACCCATATTCAAAAATCATCACCCTGGATTCGCAAATTGTCATCCGTACAAAAAGCCATACAGAAGCAGACCAAGCCATAATCGAATTAAGTGTAATATTTAACCCTTTATTCCCACATCACATGCACAGGAGTTGAATGTAATGAATTTTTGGACAGCAGCCGCAATCATCGTGGCAATTACGACATTCGGTACGATATACAGAGCACGCATTAAAGCCAACGCGCACAAATTCGATGAAACTTCCGAATCCCTTTTACAACGGATTGACCGCCTGGAAGAACGCATGGCGAATTTGGAAACGATCGTGTTGGAAAAAGAAAAGGCCAAACAATTCACCGATTTATAAATTTGTTTGGAATTTGGGATTTGGGATTTGTAATTTGACAAATGAAATTGCTGTGTCGATATTGGAAGAATGATGAATCTATCCGAGTTCTTATTGAGTAAAAAAGTTATCCTGCTAGACGGCGCCATGGGTACCCGTTTAGATGATTTCGGATTGGAGATGGGCGGGCAGAATAATATTAACCATCCTCAACACGTACAGGATATTCATAAGGAATATGCCAGCAGCGGATGTGATATTCTCATCACCAATACCCTCTCCATGAATCGAATTTATATTGAAACCCACCAACTGGATATCAGTGTGCGGCAAGTCAATCTGGCAGGCACCAAACTGGCAAAAGCTGCAGCCGGCAGCCATCAATATGTACTGGGTGATATCGGTTCAACCGCAAAATTACTCGAACCCTATGGCGACCTTTCCAAAGAAGATGCGTTTGGTGCATTTCAGGAACAGGCCGCGTTGTTGGCCGAAGGCGGAGTGGATGGCTTCATCATAGAAACAATGATTGACCTGAGAGAGGCGCTGTGTGCCTTGCGCGCCTGTAAAGCAGTTTCTTCGCTGCCGATCATTGCCTCCATGTCATTTGCCAATTCGCAAAACGGCGGACATACCGTCATGGGAAATTCCACCCGGGATTGCGCCCGGGCGCTTTCGGATCAGGGAGTGGTTGCCATCGGTGCAAACTGTGGTGACGTTGGCCCCTCACAGATGGCTGCCATCATTAAAATGCTTGGCCAAGAAACATCTTTACCCACCCTGTGCATGCCCAATGCCGGCATACCCAAACTGGTCGATAACCAGACCGTATTTGACCTGTCCCCCCAAAGCTTTGCTGCAGGAATCTCCGAATGTATTGACGCCGGTGTGCGTCTGGTCGGAGGTTGCTGCGGAACCTCTCCGGAACACATTCGCGCCCTAAAAAGCCTTGTGTAGAAACGATTCGCATTGTATGAAACATTCCGGGCGCGGCCCAACCTGTGCCTTTTATAGTGGTTGTCAAATGTCCAGGAGAAATAATTATGACCCAACCATCCACAGTTTCACAATTTGAAATCCGACCGGCCACCCGTGCAGATGTTCCCACCATTCTCGCGTTAATCAAAGAGCTTGCAGATTATGAACGGCTGTCCAGGGAAGTCGTTGCCACGGAGGAGGATCTTCTTAAATGGCTGTTTGGAGATCGGCCCGTAGCTGAGATCGTCATGGGTGAATACCAGGGAATTCCGGTGAGCTTTGCGTTGTTCTTTTATAATTTCTCAACTTTTCTGGGAAGGCCCGGAATTTATCTGGAAGATCTCTATGTGAAACCCGCCTATCGCCACAAGGGTTTCGGCCGCCGTCTGATGGCCCACGTTGCGCGATGGGCCAAAACACAAAACTGCGGCCGCTTTGAATGGGCGGTCTTAAACTGGAACACCCCGGCAATTGAGCTGTATGAAAAGCTGGGCGCCGTGCCCCTGAAAGAATGGAGCGTTTACCGCCTCAGCGGTGAAGCACTGGACCGCCTGGCCAGCGAACTATAAAGTCAAAAAGGATTCCGCGATGATGGATAAACTTTTGATACGCTCTTACCGCAGAGAAGATGAGCGCGACGTGATTAATTTGTGGATCAAATGCAATTTGGTCGTCTCCACCAACAATCCCCAAAAAGATATAGAACGCAAGCTGCGTGTGAATCCGGAACTATTTCTGGTGGGCCATATAAATGACACCCTGGTGGCCACGTGTATGGCAGCGGATCCGCCCTTCAATGACGACACCATAAGCGAAACCTCAAGCAACGGGAAATTACCATGGCAAAATCCATATTGATTTATAGGTTTTTGTAATTGCGATAGTATGCCAGGACACGTTGAACATACTGTTCCGTTTCCCTGTAGGGCGGGATGGTTTTGTTGTAACTGTCTACCGCGGTGGGGCCGGCATTGTAAGCTGCCAGCGACAGGGCCAATTTTCCGTCAAAGCGGTCATAGAGATATCTGAAGTAACGCGTTCCCCCCATGATATTTTCCTGGGGATCGAACGGATTTTCAATATCGAGGTGCTGAAAATTTTCCGGCATGATCTGCATCAATCCCATGGCCCCTTTTCTGGAAACCGCTTTGGGATCAAAATCCGATTCCGCTTTGATAATGGCTTTGACCAGCCGGGAATCCACACCATATTGCTTCGAGGCCACGGTAATCAGGTCATCATATTTATCCGGGAAATAAGCGTTTGACGATCTATAGGAAGTTCTTTCACGAATATAAACGCGGTAGTCCCGATCCGATTCCGTGGGCGCATTGGTAAAATGCATAACCCCGTCCGCATCGATATACATATAGATGTCCGCATGAACGCAGACAGCAGCGGAAAATACAAAAACGAAAATAACAGTTAAAAGATAATAAATGGATTGAATCTTATTTAGACGCATCATCGTTTAGTATGTTTCTCCAATATCTTCGATAAATTAGCGCTAGAATTCCCCCCCACCCGTATCTTTTTTTATGCATTTGCGTATACTATTTTTATACCTCACTTTCATTTCAAAGACAAGTAGTTTGTATGATTTACCAATGATATTAACCGTTTGAAGGTTACCCCCACAATATTTTGTGCTGCATGAAAAAATAATCACAAGGGAATGTATGCCAAGCGGTTAGAATAAGGAGAGTTGTTTTTGAGCGGTCCTCTTTTTTTTCTTTTTTAAATTCGGACTTTCATCCAGCTTCAGGCGGGTTTCAATATCGGCAATAAAAGGCGAGTGTGTGCGGTCTTCTAAATGTCCGTATATTCGACGCTTGCGGGCATGCGTAAAATACAGTCGCGCCATCGCGCGGGTCATGGCCACATAAAAAAGCCGTCTTTCTTCTTCAATATCCCGTTTCGTCAGTTCGGATTCACCGGACGGCGGTTGAAAAGGAATAAATCCCTGCTCACAACCGCTGATAAAAATGACGGGAAATTCAAGTCCCTTGGCGGCATGCATGGTCATCAGGGATACCTTTTCCGCCCGCACCGCATAAGCATCGGTATCGGTATGAAGTGCCAGGGTGGCTAAAAAATCATCGGTCTGCCGACCAAATTGTTCGGCCCATTCCACCAGACTTTCTAAAGCATCCTTTGATTTCGATTCATCGTTAAACACGGAAGACAATTTACTTTTGTTTGCAAGATAAATTAACTTTTCGGAGACCGTCATCGCACCCATCAAGGTTTCAAGCCTTTCGATATGGTTTGAAAAGTCATTGAGCTTCTGTTGCCTGGACGAACTGAGGCCGGTGACCGGAAACCGCCGTGCTTTTTTCAACCCTTGTCCGGGAGAAAATCGGTTTTGATAACACCAGTCCTTGAATACTGCCAGAGTTTTGCTGCCCATCCCGGCAATTGCACGCTGCATGACGGTTTCATGATCACCATAACCGGCACAACCACAGACCACTTTTAAATACGATATGAGATCCGCCAAACCGGGCTGTTTGAGCGCAGTGTCCCGGCTTGCAATTTGAAAGGGGATGCCTGTCTTTTCAAATATTTCCGCGATGATCCGGTGCTGGGCATGGGTACGATAAAGCACGGCAAAATCAGAGTAACTGCAGGCTGCCGCAAGGTTGGCGTCATCGATCCTGCCGGTATCGATGGAATGAAATCCGGTACCACCCACCAGATTTTCGATGATTCGGACAATCGCTTCGGCCTCGGATCTCTCATTGCTCATCTCGACGATGCTGATGGCTTGAACACCCTTGGTTTGGGAGTAGGTTCGCGCTTCACCGGTTTTCATTCGTTGCGCATGGATCACCTGATAGGAAGCATCCAGAATCGTTTTGGTGGAGCGATAGTTGCGGGTGAGATGAATCACTTGCGCGCGGGGATAATCCTGGACAAAACGATTAAAATATTCGGAATTCGATCCCCGGAATCCATAAATGGACTGATCGGGATCGCCAATGATACAGATGTCGCAGTCCGGCGAGCGGGGCGGTGCCAGAGCACGAATAATTCGGTATTGGCCCTGGTTTAAATCCTGGTATTCATCCGCAAAAATATGTGGGTACATATGCCGGCAGGTTTGACACGCGTCCGAATCGGATTCTAACAGGCGCACCACCTTGAAAATCAGATCTTCGTAATCATCTAATTGCTGAATGGATAAAAGTCGTTGATAAATGCGGTATATTTCGCCCGTCTGTCGGATCGTTAAATCTGCCGGTGTTGCCGTGCTGCGGATATAGTCATCCGGATCCAGTATTTGCTGTTTGGCTTCAATGATGCGCATTAATGCCGTTTGAACCTTAAACGAAATTTTTTGATCTTTTGTTTGCGCTCTTTTGAGTGCTTCGGAAACCAGCTTTTTGCGTTCGTCGTCATCGATGATTGTAACTTTATGTTGCGGATCGCGATCATTTAAGATTTTCAGGCAAAATCCGTGAAACGTTGAGACAAAGGGCAATTGTTCATTATTTCCCAGCAATACCTGCAGTCTTTCCCGCATCTCGTCGGCCGCTTTATGGGTAAACGTCACGGCCAGGATGCGCCGGGGTTCAATATTTTTCTGCCGAATGTACCAGGCGATGCGGTGGGTCAGCGTGCGGGTTTTGCCGGTTCCGGGGCCGGCAACAATCATGACGGCCCCGGGGGGATATTCGACAGCCTGTCGCTGCTGCTCATTTAATCGACTTAAGATGTCCGCCGGATCCGCACTGTAATTGAATGTGTGTTGCCGGGCACGGGATATATGCAGTGGGTGAAGCAGGGGTTTTGATTCAACGGATGTGGTTGCGGGTTTGGGCTCTTTTAGAATTTTTCCGGGTTTTTCCGGGGAAGATTCAGGCGGCGGCATGGTAAAAAGCGTCTGTTGTCCGTTAAGTTTTTCACGCTCCTGCGCACTGAATATCTTTACCCGCCCGTATTCTCCGTCATAGCCCGGAATGACTTCAATTTCCTTTTCACGCATACGGCGAATCGCCTCAGCGAGCAGGGAAATACCGGCACTATCAATTTTTACCGGATCCAGACGATGAAGAATATTGAATTCACTTCCTAACTTTTCAATGGCGGTATTATAGGCCATGGTGACTTTCTTGGATTTGGGACCCACACGCAGAATCTCCGATAAGATATCCACAAGCGGGATAATACTGCGGTAAGGATGATGCTTTGGTGGTGTTTGACCATCCTCCCGGTCCGCCAGTTCTTCGACCCTGTAAAGCACTCCCAGGGTGAGTGCCTTGCCGCACCGGGGACATTTGCCCTGATGGGTCAGGGTTTTTGCGGGCCACAGGCGAACTTTGCAATTTCTGTGGCCGTCCAGATGATATTTGCCTTCCTCCGGATAAAATTCGAAGGTGCCCAAAAATTGATCGGTGTCACCGGTTTTTAAGGCTGAGACCATAGCGGCATAAGAAAGCTCGGTATCAAACAGATTCGCCTCCCGACCTAAATTCAGCGGGGAATGCGCATCTGAATTGGAAACCAGGGTCAGGCCATCCAATCCAGAAACACGCCAATTCATTGGGGGATCCGAGGACAATCCGGTTTCAACCGCGAAAATATGCGGGGTGAGGTCTTCGAAACATTCTGCAACCGAATCAAATCCCGATTTTGATCCCAGCATGGAAAACCAGGGTGTCCATATGTGTGCCGGTATTAAACAGGCTTGATCGGAGGTTTCCAGAAGGATTTCAAGAAGATCACGGGCATCCAGCCCGAGAATCGGCCGCCCGTCGGATTTAATATTGCCGATACTGTCCAATTTTGCGCTGAATTGTTCCGCAACTTCGAAATTGGGTGCCAGAACAAGGTTATGATTTTTTCTCGTTTTCTCGTTTTTTTTGTAAATATTGCTAATTTCAGTTGCAAGGACAAACCTCACAGGTTGCCGACACGACAGTGGAACCTGTTGATCACAGACTTTCACCAGATCATCTGTGAGTCGGAACAATCCCGGCTCGGCCGGAACCAGTTTTTCTTTAATTTCCGACAACCATTGCGGATAGGTAAAATCGCCGGTGCCGACAACCGTAATCCCCTTCAATTGAGCAGCGATGTGTATATGCTCGAGATCAAGGTTTTTAGCGGTGGCCCGTGAAAATTTGGAATGAACATGCAGGTCAGCGATGAACTTCATGCTTATATACAACTTTCTTGCTTACAGTAATCCGGCATTGCATACCACGTTTGTATATTTTTTATAATAGGAAATATTTCTTGTATCAAAGCAATAAACACGCTATATATTTATCATAATTATAGCCAAATACTATATATGGTGTTTTGTGTTTGATTTGCAAGCTTATCTTGATTTCTTATTATGGGTATACTTTCATCATCGGTTTCCATCACGCGTTATAAAGTTGAAGGCAAAATAAAAGCACCGATCCTTGATACGGTGACCCATGGATTGAA
>CAJHXY010000003.1_pt1 | contig 15590 bp, 15 predicted proteins | sample 9198521 | NCBI WGS metagenome assembly CAJHXY01 (sample SAMEA7708333, study PRJEB35096) | sediment metagenome | biome: marine neritic benthic zone biome [ENVO:01000025]; feature: sediment [ENVO:00002007]; material: shallow marine sediment [ENVO:03000034] sea grass bed [ENVO_01000059] ... | reverse complement strand
TGCTTTTCGATTTTGGGCGGATTCAGATAGGCACCGGTGGTTGCAAGTTCCTTTTTGGGCGCCAAAATGGTCGATTGTTTGGGTTTCAGTGATATGGCATGGCCACAGGAAGTGCATTTGGTTGTGGCGACATTATCCGGAATTTTTGCGCGATCAATTGAATATGTTTTGCTGCAATACAGGCAGGTGACCGAAAAGGACGCTTCCGGAGGGGCAGCCGTTTGTGAACTCGCCTGCTCCAGCGGCATGGTGTGTCCGCAGGATCTGCATTTTAAACTGGAAACGTCCGGCGGAATTTTACTTCGATCGACACTGTATTTGCGGTTGCAGTAAAGACACTTTATTTTGCACCTATCCGCTGCCGGAGATGATTTTTTAGAAACCTCAGGTTTAAGAGACATGGTGTGACCGCAGGCCTTGCATTTTGCGGATGTTACCTTTGGCGGAATCTTTTCAGGATTGATTGTGTACGTTTTTTTACAGTTTGGGCAGGTAATTTTCATGTTATTGGTCTCTATCAAAGCAAAATTTGAATATGGTTGCTGTAATATTAAAAGAAAATAGCACTTGGCCTATGAAATCCGAAATCCGAATAACGAAATTCGAAACAAATGCGAATTTAAAATGACAAAAATTCAAAACCTGTTTTGATAATTTGAAATTAAGTTCTCGAAATTATTTCGGATTTCGACCAATTGAATAAAATCGGGCGTGCTTCGATATTTTTTACTCAATTGCGCGGCCGGCGATATTCATAGATATATCTATTTCACACCGATAATTTGCAATCCTCTAGTTTAAGATATATCGGCTATGAGATGCGAAACTTGAGACATGATAGGGATGTTTTGGTCGCTTATTCAGAGATATTTGAGTTGAATTTCTCGAGATAGGATTCCCATTCAATGGGAAGGAGTTGCTTTTTGGCATTGTTGCATTCTTTACAGCAGGGCACAACATTGCCTTTGGTGCTTTTTCCGCCGCGGGAGACCGGTATAATATGGTCCATGGTGAGCTCTTTTGGGGGAAATGGACGCTTGCAATAGTGGCAAATTCCCTTTGCCAGGCGGCGTTTCCACCATTGGGTTTCGCGCAGCTCTCTGGCGCGGTGGCGTTCCCGTTTTAAATCCTCCGATTCCAGATCATATGCAAAGGGCATTATTTTCTTTTTGCGTTTCATTTCGGTTACTTAGATTTATTGCGGATCGCACCGGCAAATACCATAGCCTGCCCCTCTGACATGCAGAAACGTTTCAACTTTAAATGGGCGTTAGAGATAATCCAATACTGTTCAGCCACAGCCGTATTTCCTCCTGCAGGATCTTATAATACGCTTCCGAGCCCCCGAGTCCTTTACGGCCGAAAAAATAGTTTATTTCAAGCAGCAGCGGGGGGCTATCTTTTTTTTCGTTTGAAAAAATCACATCGAAACCCGCCAGGTTGATACCGGATTTTTTGCAGAGTCTTTTTATGGTTACCCCGGCCTTGTTTTGCAGGTCAGGATCGGAATCAAAATCGATGGATGCCCCTTTGGACAGGCTGGCCAAAAAACTGTTTTGGGAGTTCGAGATGCGCCAATAGGTGATTAACTGCCGGCCGATCTTAGCCACGCGTAGCGTTTTATTGTGATTCGGAACATATTCCTGAATCAAAAATCCCTTTTGGTCTGATTTTTCATAAATATCAGATTGTTGTAACACATGGCGCAACGCGTCATGAGATCTGATCAAATACACCGTGTCACCTTCGCCACCCCAATCGAGTTTAAACACAAACGGCAATGCAAACGGCAGGCGCTCCGGAATTTTTCCATATTCCCGGCGAAATGAAGCCGTGTTGACAAAAACCCGGGTATCCGGGTGGGGTGTTTTCGTGTCACGAAACAGTTGGATTTGGCCGGTTTTTCCGGAATATCGGAAGCGCGCATCATAGTTCGGGAACACAAATTCACAATGTTGGCGCGCCATTTCATATAGTGCCTGACGACATCCCTGGGGCAGAATGACGGCCTCGGCCGTCTTTATTGCAGCCAAATCCGATTTATCGGGTTCACGCCCGGCACAAATAATGTTTTTATCAGCCTCAAATAGCGGATGGAACGAAACTATCATGATGGAAAGTGATCTAGAGTTTGAAGTGACTAAAGTTAAAGAATCGCTTCGCTCTATCTTTAGACGAATTTTTGAATGCCGTTCTAGTTGAATTGATTAGCAATCTCTTCCTCAACACCGAAAATGTGTGCGATCAGGGCGGCGCGCATCCACATGCCGTTGCGTTCCTGGTGCCAGTATACCGCACGGGGATCCTTGTCGACGGCCACCTCGATTTCATAACGCCGGGGTAGCGGGTGCATAATGATACAGTGGGACTGGATGGTGGACAAATGTTCCTGTGTGAAATGAAATTCCGGGTAAACATCCACCTCCTCTGCCGGGGCCGCAGAATATTCTTTTTGAATTCGGGTCATATAAATCGCATCCACCACCGGCATGACACTGGCAAAATCATCGGTTTCGTGAAACGATATGTTGTGTTTATTCAGAAATGATTTGATATCGTCTTTCATGCGAAATATTTCGGGAGAAACAAAATGCAGGGTTACATCTTGGTAGTTTTTCATCAGATAGCTGAGCGAACGAACCGTTCGGCCACGTTTTAAATCTCCGACCATAGCAATGGCTTTTCCGTCCAGCCCGCCGATGTTTACAAAGGAACGCTCCAGGGTATAAATATCGAGCAGCGCCTGGGTGGGATGCTGATCCGGTCCGGACCCGCCGTTGACCACCGGCACCGGTCTATCGGTCTGGTTCAACACCCAGGCCGCTTTTTCGGCAAAGCCCTCTTCGGGATGTCGTATAACGATCAAATCCACGTAACTGGCAAATGTTCGAATGGTATCCTCCTGGGACTCCCCCTTTACCTCCGAGCTGGTGCTGGTGCCGCGAATTTCCGATACCCGCATTCCCAGAATGTGACATGCATTGAGAAAAGAAATAAACGTTCGGGTGGAGGGTTGCACAAAATAAAGCATAGCGCGTTTGTGGGCCAACAGGCTGCTTAATTTTTGAGCACCCATCTTTGTTTGTGCCAGTATCCGGATCTGATTGGCCAGATGGCATATGTAGTTTAGAAAACCTCTATCAAATTGCTGGGCAAAAATGAGATCAAACAGTCTTTCATTTCTGGAAAAAAATTCCAGTTTATCACCGACCTCAATACCATAAAACTCTTCCCATCCCTGATATCTTTGAATGGTTTCTTCTTTCTCGTGACTCATTCCAGGTTTCCTTTTGTTTGATGCTAAGATTTATGTTACTGGATTCACGCTGACCTTACCAAATCTGTAAGATTCTTAGCAAGTATTATTCGGCAAGGATTTATCACGAAAACACGAAAATTGGAAAGCACGAAATTTTTCTTTTTTCGTGTCTTCGCCTGACCCGTTAAACCTTGGTTAAAGTTTAACCGGGGTCTTTTCGTGCTTTCGTGATAAAAAACTTCTACATACAATTCAATGAATCATAACTGAGAAGTTAATGAGAGGGAATGCATGAAAATTTATGTCACTCATTACCAATCCCCCATCGGAATCGTTGAAATTGAAGGAACGCAGGAGGGGATTACCGCGCTGAATTTTGTAGATCGGATGCACCCGGGCGATGACGGGCTGCCGGGGATACTCGAGGAGTGCGTAAAACAGGTTGATGAATATTTCCGTGGCCGGCGCAAGGCGTTTTCCCTTAATTTGACCCTGCGCGGCACCGAATTTCAAAATACCGTCTGGCGCCAGCTGATAACGATACCTTACGGCCGGACGTACTCCTATGGCGAATTTGCGGCCGCCATCGGAAAACCATTAGCCTGCAGAGCAGTGGGTAATGCCAACGGCAAAAATCCGATATCAATCATTGTTCCATGCCATCGATTGATCGGCAGCAACGGGTCTCTAACCGGATACGGCGGCGGCTTGTGGCGCAAAGAGTGGTTATTGAAGCATGAAAAATTGAAATCCTGTCAGCAATTGTTATGTTAAACTAAAGAAAAAAATTTTAAGAATCTGTCAGGAATAAACCGCTTTTATGACTAACCAGTATTTGACCGTATTTGAATGAAACTTTCTCAATTTAAAATGTACAGGATGAGGCAATCAAATGAAGGCGTTTTATCTTTTTATATTACTAATTTTATTCGGTTTAATATTATTTGGATTTCAAAAAATGGATAACTCAAAACAGGAAACGAGCAAAGCAATGAACGATAATTACGATAATCTTCCCCGAGCCACATTTGCCGGCGGCTGTTTCTGGTGTGTGGAATCGGATTTTGAAAAAGTCGACGGTGTGGTTGCGGCCATATCCGGATATACCGGTGGGCAGACCGAAAATCCCACTTACAAAGAAGTGACCACCGGAAGAACCGGTCATGCAGAAGCGGTCCAGGTTGTATACGATCCCGCCCGAGTGACTTACAAGGAGTTGCTGGATGTATTCTGGCGCCAGATTGATCCCACCGATGCCGGCGGGCAATTTGTCGATCGGGGCTCTTCTTATCGCAGTGCCATATTCTACCATGATGACGAACAAAAACGTCTGGCCGAAGCGTCTAAACAAGAGCTGGAAGCCTCCGGCCGTTTCAATGAACCGATTGTGACCGAAATCGTAAAACTGGATCAATTCTATACGGCCGAGGACTACCACCAGGATTATTATAAAAAGAGTTCCACACGTTACAAACTGTATCGTTACGGGTCCGGCAGGGATCAATTTCTCAAAAAAGCCTGGAAGGATTCCCCTAAGGACACCACCGGTGCCGGGACACAGGACAGCCGTTTTTCAAAACCCGGTAAAGATGTTCTAAAGAAAAATCTGACACCGTTGCAATACAAGGTTACCCAGAAAGACGGCACCGAGCCGCCCTTCAATAATGAATATTGGGATAACAAAAAAGAGGGCATTTACGTGGATGTGGTCTCGGGTGAGCCGCTGTTCAGCTCCACGGACAAATTTGAATCCGGAACCGGCTGGCCCAGTTTTACCCGACCCCTGGTGCCTGAAAACATTGTGGAAAAACAGGATCGCAGCCTGTTTATGGTGCGTACCGAAGTGAGAAGCAAGCATGGCGACTCGCATCTCGGTCATGTTTTTCCGGATGGGCCCGCCCCCACCGGCCTGCGATACTGCATGAACTCGGCCGCCATGCGCTTCGTTCCCAGAGAAAACCTGGAACAGGAGGGCTATGGCAAATATTTGGAAGTGTTTGAAACAGTTCAACAGGCCAATTAGAACCCATTGGGATACTAAAATAGTTTTCATCTGGACACTTACTGTCCCTTGGTGGAGGACAAATCCGCCTCGTCCTCATCAGGTTATCAGCCCTTATTAATCTGATCAATTGCCGTTGACAAGCCTTTCTGCCTTGGATAATCTGCAGGTTCCCTCCTTTTTTCTTAGCGATTGTATGGATCGACTTGAATAAGAGGCCAGCTCCACAAATGAAAGTAAAAACAGCGCTTCATAACGGCGATGTCCAAACCCTGTGCCGCCAATGCGGGATGCACTGTGGCGTGAATGTGCATATCCGCGATGGCCGGATCGTCGATGTATCCGGCCGGGGTGAACACCCGATCAACCGGGGATCGATCTGCGTCAAGGGGCAGGTCGCCAAGGAACTCTTTTACCATAAGGATCGTCTTCTCAAACCCCTTAAGAAAAAGCCTGATGGTTCTTTTATGGAAATCTCCCGGGATCAGGCCCTGGATGAGATTGCGGATAAAATTCTTAATATCCGCAAAACAAGCGGAGCCCGGTCCATGGGCGTATGGAAAGGAGAGGCCATCGGCTATCTCCAGGAAGAGGATTACGCCCGACGCTTTATTCATGCCTTTGGATCACCCAATTACATGTCCAATGATTCGGCCTGCTTTAACGGCCGCTACCTGGGTTTTCTGCTGGTTCACGGGTTCTGGAATTCTCATCCCGAGTTTGAGCATGCCGATCTTACGATCCTCTGGGGCACCAATCTTTCAGCAAGCCATCCCACCTATATGCGAGAGATTGTAAAAGCCCAAAAAAAGGGTGCCAAACTCATTGCCGTTGATCCCCGTTTGAATAAGACCACCAAAAGGGCTGATCTTGTTGTACGCCCCCGGCCCGGAACCGATGGCGCCCTGTTGTGGGGCATCTGCCGGCACCTGATTCAAACCGAAGCCTATGATCAAGAATTTATCAGAAAATACTGTATCGGTTTTGAAGCATTTGCCCGCTATGCAGATCAATTTACCCCGCAATATGTGCAGCAACAAACTGGCGTGGACAGGCTCAACCTGGATACGATTTTCGACATGATCGTGGACAATCTCCCCCGGATCTCTATTTTTCCGGGAATTGGATTGGAACATCACGAAAATGGGGTTAACGATGTGCGCACGCTTGCCTGCCTGGCGGCGCTGTGCGGGTCGCTGGATATCAAGGGCGGTTTTACCTGGCCGGAAGCCCTGGGCGAGCGCAAACTTTCCATGTGCGAAGAGGTATCCCTGCGCCATGAAAAACCCATCGGAGCGGATAGATTCCCTGCCCTTTATGATTACCGCTGGGAGTGCCACACCATGACCGCTATGGATTATATGCTCGGCCAGGGTGAATATCCCCTCAAAGGGGTAATCATGACCGCCGCCAATCCGGCCATAAACAATCCCAACACCAAAAAAGTTGTCAGGGCCCTTTCGTCCCTGGAACTGCTGGTGGTCAACGACTTGTTCCTTACCGAAACGGCCAAACTGGCGGATTATGTTTTACCGGCAGCCACTTTTCTGGAACGCTCAGAGCTGCATTTTTATCCTAAGTACCAATCGGTTGCGCTGACCCACAAAGTGGCTGAGGTCTCGGGCGTGCATGATGAGTACTCCCTGTGGCATGATCTGGCCCACCGCCTGGGTTTCGGGAAAAAATATTTCCCATGGGGAAACGAAGAACAGGTGAACCGCTGGATTCTTGAGCCCACCGGTATCACGCTGGAGGAATTGAAAAAACATCCGGCCGGAATTGTCTACAAACCGGTGCGTTATAAAAAATTTAAATCCCGACCGTTTCCGACGCATTCCGGAAAAGTCGAATTTACATCGCAATACCTGAGAGAACTCAATCTTCCGGAGATATCCGAGTATGTTCCGCCGCGCTACCTGCGTCAACCCAGCAGTGATTTCCCCTTTGTGCTTAACACCGGTGCCCGCAATCCGCTCTACTACCATTCCAGATACCACAATATCGAAAAGTTCCGCAAAGCTTTTCAAACCGCAGAAATGGAGATGAATCCCAGGGATGCACAACGAATAGGCATTGAAAACGCAGAACGGGTCCGTGTCACATCAGAAATCGGCACAGTGGAAGTTCAAGTGAAAATAGTCAACGCGACGCAAATTCTTCCGGGTTTCGTCGAAATCCCGCACGGCTGGCAGGACGGCAATGTCAATCTCGTGACCTACGATAATATCAACGATCCCATCAGTGGCTTTCCGCTATTGAAAGCTGTCCCTGTGCGGATTGAGAAGCTCTCATAAAGGAGGAATAAATGCAAACCTGCAGCATGGTTGATTTCATACAGGTCTTAAAACCCTGGCTTGACAGGGACTACATCCGTAAGGGGTATCTGGACAGCAAAGGCAAATTCAGGCTGTTCTTTACCGATGGCGGCGAAAAGGCCTACCGCATTGACGATTGTACAGAGGCCCGCCTCAAGGAAGTCCTCGAGATGATGATTCAAAAAGGGATCCCGGTTGAAAAAGGGGAGTGATCCGCAAAAGATGCAGGCGCACCGGGGTGCGGGTATACGGGTGTCAAACCGAGCTTTGCTAATTCAGATGTTTGCAATCGCTTTTAGGTCCGGACAATTTTGCAGCCTGGCTTTGATTACGTTTAAACTTCTAGTTCGCCCCCCAGATCGATACCGTATTTTTTTATGCGCTTCCAGACCGTCACCCGGCTCACACCCAATATCCGTGCTGCCTCGGATTGATTGCCGCCGGTCTGGCGCAGCGTGCTGATCAGTTTTTTTCGTACTTCCTCTCTTGCGGCAAAGCTCTGATGATGGTTCACCGAAGGTTTTTTCCCTTTGGCTGTGACTTTCGGGGGGAGGTGTTCTTTACCGATCCATTTCCCCGAGCACAAAACAAACGCATACTCGATGGCGTTGCGCAGCTCCCGAACATTGCCGGGCCATGAATACGTAAACAGGGTTTCCATGGCTTCGGGTGTCAGGCCGACGATTTCTTTACCGACTTTGGCGGCATATTGTTCAATAAAATTTTGGACAATAAGGTGGATGTCATCCAGTCGCTCGAAAAGGGGCGGGCAGTTCAGGGGAAACACGTTGATCCGGAAAAACAGGTCTTCCCGAAATAAATCCTGTGCGATCAAGGCTTCGAGATCTTTATTGGTGGCTGAGATAATCCTTACATCCACAGAGATGGGTTTGTGATCACCAACCCGTTCGATTTCTTTTTCTTCCAGAACCCGCAGAAGCTTCACCTGGGTGGCCAGGGGTATATCACCGATTTCGTCTAAAAAGATGGTGCCTTCGTGGGCCGCCTCGAAACGCCCGATGCGCGTGCGGTCGGCTCCCGTATAGGACCCCTTTTCATGACCGAAAAGCTCGCTTTCCAGCAGGTTTTCATTCAAAGCTGCACAATTCACCTTAATAAAAGGCTTGTCTTTACGGGCACTTTCTTCATGAATTGCCCGGGCCACCAGCTCCTTGCCGGTGCCGCTTTGACCATGGATCAAGACCGGCGCATCGGTTTGAGCCACGTTTTCGATGAGTTCAAAAAGGCGCTGCATCGGCAGCGATTCCCCCAGCAGTCCGTGGTGATCCTCTTCAAGCCGGCAGCTTCTGCGCAGGGTCTCGATTTCCTGCTGCTGGCGCACAATTTCAGAGATATCGGTGAAGGTCTCCACCGCTCCGATCATTTGTCCTGCAGAATCTCTGAGTACGGAAGCATTCTTAACCACGTGCAACGCGCGCCGGTCCTTTTTGGCGATTAAACATTTTTTTGCTTTTACGATACCCTTCACATACAGACTGCACCATTCTTCGCCGGCACCCCGCCCGTAAAGTTCACAACCGGTGCAGTTTAGAATTTGGCAATTCTGACCGACCAGTTCATCGGCCTTATAGCCGGTAAGTTCTTCAGCCGCCGGATTCATTGCCAGAATATTCCCCTCCGGGTCAAGAACCATGAGTCCGTCATGCAACGTATCGACGATGGTTTTCCAGTATTTCCCTATTTCCATCAGCATGCGCTCCTTGGATGCAAAATTCGTGCTCTGATTATTCCGGATGATGAAGTTTATGTGTAGAAAGCAAACAGGATCAAAAAAATTCTATTTTTATTTCATCCCGGCTTACAGACTCAACGCTTCACGTTATTGCATCACTATTTGGATTGTATTGTTATCAATCTGTTTGCTTTTGGGCGTTAACTGTTAACTATGTTAACAAATTAGGTGTTAACTTAACAGCATTTGTTAACGATTACAATGGAAAAATGATGCGAATGCCTGCTCCCAATCTATGGCTTTTATGATTAATTTGCCCTATCCAGCGACCCCATTCGATAACTGTTAACCTGTTAACCCTTAAAGTGTTAACACGCGCCTCTTTAAAGCACATTTCAAAATGCGCACATCAAAATTATACATATATTTCAATAGGTTATATAATAACCGGTGTTAAAGGACATTGGCATAGAGTTTGCTAATCTAACTTTATCTTAATAATCAATTTCTGAGATTATACTGCTATAAAACAGAAACAAGGATCGAGTTTTCATTAAAATAATTTCAGTTGATGTGACTGTTACGACTAATTTAGAAAGGAGAAATCATGATTCGAAAGGTAATTGTTACTGCAATGGCATTCTTTTTTGTGTTTTCCACCATTGGTGTTGGCTTCGCGCTGGATAAAGGCAATAAGCGCAAAGGAAAATACACTTATCGCAAAGTTTACAAAGCGTGCTTTGAGCGTGGTGAAGTTGAATCCAAAACCCCCCCCATCAGCCCGGCGGACAAGACCCAGTCCGAGTGGGAATCTCTCTTTAGCAGCAAAGATTATTCTCAGTTCGGCTGTGCAGAGGAGTGGGGCAATCTGAATGATACCCAGGTCACAGATATCTACACCTATCTATACGAGCATGCGTCGGATTCACCGACTCCGGCCAAATGTAAGTAAAACTGCGATTGTTTAGATCGCAATGTTGCCGTAGCTCTGCCCGGTAGCAAAATATTAACCCGAGAGGAGGAAGTTATGCGGATTAAATCATTAACCACTGTATCTCTGACACTGTGCCTGGCACTGGTGCTCGGTCTGGGATATGCAGCCACCACCCTGGCATCCGGAAGCGCCACAACTGAGGGCCAGGCCGACTGGTTTTTCCACAGCATCGTTGATGTCGATTTCGTAATGGAGCACGTCAAGGTTCCCATGCCCGAAGATGTCGTGATCATCGATGCACGGCCCAAACGGGTTAAATATGACAAAGGTCATATTCCCATGGCCGTCAACATCCCGGACACCACGTTTGACAAGATGACCGACAGGCTGCCGGCTGACAAAAATGCCCTGCTTATTTTCTATTGCGGCGGGCCCACATGAAAGCTGAGCCATAAATCCGCCAGGAAGGCGGAAAAACTCGGTTATACCAACGTTAAAGTTTTTGCCAACGGTTTTCCTAAGTACATGAAAGTCGCCGGAAACTATCCGGGCGTATCTGCAGATTGGGTCAAAAAACAGATCGATAATAATGCCAATATGGTGCTGATCGATTCCCGTCCCAAACGCAAAAAATACGACAAAGGACATATCCCCACGGCTCTCAGCATTCCGGACAGCCAGTTTGCTAAAATGCAGGACCAGCTGCCGGCGGATAAAGCGACTCCCCTGGTGTTTTACTGTGGCGGCCTGAAATGCCGCTTAAGTCACAAATCTGCCAAAAAGGCAATTGAGCTGGGCTACACCAAGGTCAAGGTATTTGCTGAAGGCTATCCGGCCTGGGTTGCAGCTTTCGGTAAAGGCGACACCACAGTCGCTGCGGCTGCCAAAACCGCTTCTTCGAATCAGCTCAAAGCCGGTAAGGAGGAAGGCAGCGTTGATACCGAAACTTTCAAAAAGATTGTTGCGAATAATCCTGAGAGCATCATGCTGATCGATGTGCGGGATGCCGATGAATTTAATACCGGTTCATTTAAAACAGCTGTTAATATCCCGGTCGACCAACTCGAAATTAAAATTAAAACGCTGCCATTGGATAAACCCATTGTTTTTGTCTGCGGCACCGGTGCCCGCAGCGGCGAATCCTTCTATATGGTGCAGGATCTGAGACCGGAAATGAAAAATGTTTATTACCTGGAAGGGCAATTGACATTCAAAAAAGATGGTTCATTCGAGATCAAAGAGCCTGTCTCTTGATTGATCCCATGTGGTCATATCGATTTTTGCAGCCGTTCCACCCGGGACGGCTGCATTCATCTCAAATTTTAACCGCGGGTAATTTTTGAAGATGTTGGAGCTGAACATGAAAATAACGAAAAGGAAAAATCCTCTTCTTATATATATCGCTTTGTTTGGTTGCTGGCTGATGCTGATTCCGCCGATTGTTTCTGCAACAGGTTCAAAAGAGGAACAGGCGCCGGGTCGGTCTATGGCACAACAGGCCACGAAACACAAAAAGTTATGGCGAACCACCGATCATTCCAAGCACGAGATTCTTAAAAAAGATTTTAAATCCGGTGCAGAGTTGACCCGGGCCTGCATTTCCTGCCACTCCGAAGCCGAGAAGCAATTCCATAAGACCATTCACTGGACCTGGCTGGCGGATCCGTCCGATAGCCAAAGAGAATACGGTAAGGCCGGCAACTCCCTCAACAATTTCTGTATTTCGACCAATAAAACGGATGATGCCAGCTGTTTGGCCTGTCATCCGGGCTGGGGCACCTCAAAGGAAAGCCCGGTCAACTGTCTGGTGTGTCACAGTCAAACCAGTATGAACTTTGATGAGGCGATGACGGACATTCAGGGATTTCTCGAAGATGATGACGAGGAGTCCAGGGAGATGGCGGGTGAAATTCAGGCTGAGCTGCGTGACGCTGCCCAGGACATCGGTTTGCCGGGACGCAAGAATTGTGGCTCATGTCATTTCTACGGCGGCGGCGGGGACGGCGTCAAGCACGGTGACCTGGATACGTCACTGGCCAAACCCAGCAAAACCCTGGATGTTCATATGGGAGTGGACGGCCAGAACTTTAACTGCACACGCTGCCACACGACCACCCTGCATAATATTTCCGGGCGCGTTTACACCCAACCGGCTGCCACGGATCGAAAAAGTCTTGTGGAGGATGATCTGACGAACAAGATTACGTGTGAATCCTGCCACACGGCGCAGCCTCACAAAAGCGGCAAAAAGATGAACGAGCACACCGATAAGGTTGCCTGTCAGAGCTGTCATATTCCGGAGTTCGCCAGAGTGAATCCCACCAAGATGTCATGGGATTGGGCACAGTCCGGCAAATTAAAAGACGGTAAAAAATTCAAGACCAAGGACGAGTTCGGTAAATACGATTATATGTCCATCAAAGGTCAGATGAGGTGGGACAAAAACGTCAGGCCCGAATATTCCTGGTACAACGGCGTTATTAAATCCGTCACCGCCAGAGATAAAATCGACCCTGCGGGCGTTGTGAAAGTTTCCTGGCCGGCAGGTGATCGGGAAGATCCTGATTCGCGAATTTATCCCTTTAAAGTGCACAAAGGCAATCAGCCCTATGACAAGATCAACCAGACCTTACTGATGCCGCTGCTTTCCGGTAAGCAGGGCTACTGGAACACCCTCGAATGGAACGATGCGCTGAAGGTCGGCCAGGCGTCCATGGAGTTGCCGTTCTCGGGTGAATTTGATTTTGTGGAAACCACCTATGTTTTTCCGATTACGCACATGGTGGCGCCCAAGGACCAATCGCTGTCCTGCAGCGAGTGTCATACCGGGACCGACAGCCGCCTGGCCGAGCTGAAAGGATTTTACATGCCCGGTCGCGACGGCTCGAAGATTGTCAACTATGCCGGCTGGGGTATTGTTCTGGCCTCTTTGTTCGGGGTGTTGATCCATGCCCTGGGCCGTATATTCAGCAACGGCAACGGCAGAAAGGGAAAGGATAAAGCATGACCACCAACGGAAAAATGAAAAATATATACCTGTATGCCCGCTTTGAACGGCTGTGGCACTGGCTGCAGACGCTGCTGATCATCATTCTTCTGGTGACCGGCTTTGAAGTCCAGGGCGCCATTACGCTTTTGGGTTTCGGTACGGCGGTTGAGGTGCACAATTTCGTAGGCCTGACGTGGCTGATCGCGTTTGCGTTTTTTGTTTTCTGGATATTCACCACCGGCGAGTGGCGCCAGTATATTCCGACGACCAAGAAGATGTTTTCGGTGGTGCGTTATTATATGTATGGCATCTTTCGCGGTGAGGCCCATCCGGTGCCCAAGCGCAAAGAGGCCAAACACAATCCGCTGCAGCGCATCGTGTATCTGATCCTGGCGGCGATATTGCTGCCGGTGCAGATGGTGACGGGTTTTTTGTACTGGGGCTATAATTCCTGGGGCGACTGGGGGCTTTCGTGGCTGTCGCTGCAGGTGGTGGCCCTGATCCACACGGCCGGAGCGTTTGCCATTTTGTCCTTTATCGTGGTGCATGTCTACATGATCACCACCGGTCACACGGTATTTGCGCACACCCGGGCCATGATCACGGGCTGGGAAGAAGTTGCGGACGAAGAATCCGTGGGGGATTGGGAATATAAAACCAAAACTGCATAACAGGCGTCATCCCATCAGATCCGGTGGGGATTCGCATCGCTGGGCGTCAGACATTGATTCGTGAATTCAGATGTGCAAATGTATGCTTCGCTCGGGGCGATCATGCAGATGACTTTTGATCGCCCCTGCGTTTCTGCACACCTGCGGATCGGTCCGTCCGAAACGATCGGCAAACTGACGATATCGAAACAATGCCTATTTGCTGAATACCGCTAAGAACGCCTTTTTCGCCGAGGAAAGCGCGCTTTGATTTTTGATGATGCTCTTTAGCTCACCCGGGTCCAGGTGTACTGCACCGCATTTTTCATTCACACAGATATCGATTTTGACATTGCCCTCTTCAATTTCGGCCAGGCTTTGGGTCCCACACCGAAAGCAATGGTATTTGTGCTCCTCACAATATTTCTGAGTTGCTTCATGAGAAGCCTTTTCCCGCAGGGCCAAGAGTTTTTTTTGATCCTGTTCTGCAAAAAAAGCTTCCTCAGAACCTCTTTTGTGTTGAATCTTAACCGCAACTGGTTTTTGAGCCATCTATGCCTCCCTTCAATACGAGCCGTTGAGTTTCGTTTTCATTATTGAGATTCACCCGAATCGAAACAATGTGCATGGAAATCAATATACTGATAACAATCCACATACCTGTTGTCAAAAATATTTTATGTTTGCATTTATCAGGCCTGGCTTCGGGCCATATGGGTTTCCAGTTTGCTGACGCCCAGTGAAAAGGTCAGGGTCATGACCAGGTACAGGGCGGTGATGGTGATCCAGATTTCGATGGTCAGGTAGGTGGAGGCCATTAACTGGGTGCCCTGGTAGGAAAGCTCCTGGATGGATATGACGGACACGATGGCCGAATCCTTGATCAGAGAGATAAACTGCCCGGCCAGAGCCGGTAAAAGACGTTGCATGGCCTGGGGTAAAACAATGTGGCGCATGCTATGATATTTCGACAGACCCAGGGCATGGGACGCCTCCCACTGCCCCTTTTCCACCGATTCGATGCCGGCCCGCACGATTTCCGTGATATAGGCACCCTCAAAAATCGCCAGCGTGAAAAGGGCGGAGATGAATGCGGATGCAAATTGCGGCGGTGCAAAGAGCAGTTCGAAAACGCGTTGGGTTTGCTCGGAGGCGGACCTGAGATAGTCGTCAATGCCCAGAACCGGCATGATCTGATCGCTGATGAAGAAATAGAAAATGAAAATGATGACCAGGGGCGGCAGGTTACGCATGAGCTCTACGTAGGAGCGCGCAATCATCCTGTGGAACAGGCTTTTGCTGACCCGCAGCAATCCCATCACTGTGCCGAAGATGGTCGCCAGCAATGTTCCCCAGAAACTCAGCCGCAGGGTGGTCAGCAACCCGTGAATCAGGTAGTTGGACACCCAACGTCCGGATTCTTCATCATAGCGAAAGAGGTACTGCGGGATGATTTCCCACTGCCAGTTGTAGTTGAGCTTGACCCTGACCTGATAGATCGCATAAACCAACCCGCCGGCTAGTGTCAGCAATATCATTATGTCCAGAGGCGTTATTTTAAGCTTCTTTTGCAGCACGGTTTCTCTTTAGCTTGAGTCACAGTTATTGGTTATCTGTTATTGGTTAATCGTTTGAATATCGGACAAGCCTGAAACAAATAACGAATAACAAATAACATTTAACTAAAATTTGGCTGACAGGGCGAACAGCCCTGTCAGTCAAATTTTGCACGGGTTACTCAATCAGAC
>CAJHXY010000002.1_pt1 | contig 16990 bp, 19 predicted proteins | sample 9198521 | NCBI WGS metagenome assembly CAJHXY01 (sample SAMEA7708333, study PRJEB35096) | sediment metagenome | biome: marine neritic benthic zone biome [ENVO:01000025]; feature: sediment [ENVO:00002007]; material: shallow marine sediment [ENVO:03000034] sea grass bed [ENVO_01000059] ... | reverse complement strand
GACGCCGGTTTCTACAGCGATGGCGATGGTCCGTTTCATCACCGCCGGATCACCGGCGTGAAACCCACAGGCGATATTGGCAGAGCTGATCAAAGGAATAACGTCTTCATCCAGTCCGAGTTTATAATTCCCGAAACTTTCACCGACATCAGAGTTCATGTCAATTTTCTTTACTGCCATATGGCTCACCTCTCCCAATACAAATAATTTTCAAATTTCTATGCCACAAAAAAAATCAGATTACAAAGAAAAAAATAGGGGACGAGGGTGAAAGATTGACTTTTGTATCATGCAAAAGCGAATTCGTTTACATACATCTCCAGCTAAGAAAAATCAAATATATCCCTGGCTACTTCTCTTGAAACAGGATTCTTACGCCCACGGCTCGCAAGTTTGCTCACCGCAGAAGTAGACAGGTTTAAATGACGGGCAACTTCAGCCCCATGGATCATCAATAGGTCAACAGCCAGGCAGCATATGACTGAACGTGCTTTTGCAATAGTACGTTGTCTGCTTGAGCTTTTAATGATATCAGAATCTATTTCAAAATGCTCGGCAACCGCTTCGATCAAAGTCTTCAGATCCAGACCTTTGGCCAAAGCCAGTGTTTTCCTTTCATAGTCTTCATTGGCCTGTTTCAATACTTTCTCAACAAAATCGCTGCTGCCTAAAATGCGCTCATCGCCCATTACACGCATACCCGTCGCCCTGACAGCTTTCAGCGCTGACCAACCGCCCACAGATCTGATCAATCCGCCCCCCACAAGATCAGGTCTGCGCCCCATTGATAGACCCTTGGAAACAAACGCTAAATAGGACTTTCTTGCAGATCGAACGGTTTCGCAAAATAACCGCAGCACATGATCTGTATCCTGCCATGGATGGTTGACCTTGCCCATTAATGCAGCATGTCCGGTTTTCGGATAAGTATTTAGATCTGCAATATCTTCTACCAGTCCGGCCCGAATGGGATTCAGGTGAAGATAACGAACAAGTTCGAGAAAATATGGTTCTTCTTGGCATAAAAAGGATTTATAGCGGTTCTGAAAAAGCTGTCCATGGCGTTTATGTCGTCGGTTGAACTGTTGAGCATATCCCGTCAATAATCGTCGCATTACCGTCGATATCGGCACTTCACCTGTCCGCAAAAGCAAATGGACATGGTTGGGCATCAGTGCCCAGGCATAACAGGGTGTGTCAGTCTCTGTTAAGATCTTATCGAGACGCTCAAGAAAATCGCGATAGTCTTTAGTCACTCTGAAAATCCGTTTCTTTTCAATTCCACGAATAACGATATGCTGAAGGGCTCCAGGGGCATCTATGCGGGCTTTTCGAGGCATGATTTTGTATTGCATAAGTGGATAAATATGTCAATCTTTCACCATCGTCCCTCAATTTTTTTTAAAATAAAAAAGGGAGACGTTTTTTTCACCGGCTCCCTTATTAGAATCGCAATGAGGTGCAGATTAACGTTTGGAAAATTGAAACCGGGCGCGCGCACCGCGTTGGCCGTATTTTTTTCTTTCCTTTACCCGCGGATCCCGTTTTACAAATCCGGCCTTTTTCAAGGCCAGGCGCAGGTCCGGATCAGAGGCGATCAGTGCTTTGGTGATGCCGTGCCGAACAGCTTCAACCTGACCGGATAATCCCCCGCCCTGAACCCTGGCTTTGATGTCAAAGGACCCCAGGGTATTGGTTAATTTCAGAGGTTCGATCATCTGAGTCCTCAGACTTTCAATTGGAAAATAAACCTCGGCCGGTCGATTATTGATTGTAATTTCCCCGCTGCCGGGTGTTAACCATGTTCTTGATATCGCCGTTTTGCGTTTCCCGGTGGCATAATAAACGTTTTCTTTTTGCATGTGACTCCCCGATAAATAAAGTTTCTCAGATCACGCCGGTTGGCGATCTCGCGGTTTAAATTTGCAGGCTTTGCGGTTGCTGGGCTTCATGCGGATGCTGATCCCCGGAATAGACTTTCAGTTTTTTATAAAGCTGTCTGCCCAGTCGATTTTTAGGCAACATACCTTTAACGGCAAACCGAATAAGGTCTTCGGGTCTTTTTTCCATCAGTTTTCGGGCCGTAATCGTTTTCAGACCTCCGATATAACCGCTGTGGCGATAATAATTTTTCTGGTCCATCTTTCGCCCGGTCAGCACGATTTTATCGGCATTAATGACAACCACATAATCACCCGTATCGACATGAGGCGTAAACAGCGGATTATGTTTGCCGCGCAAACGTGCGGCCACAACCGTCGCCAGGCGCCCGAGTACGGCTCCCTTGGCATCCACAAGGCACCATTTGCCCTGAACATCTGACTTTTTAGCGCTATATGTATATTTTTTCACTGGTTTTTACCTCATCATTTGTAAAGAATCCGGCATTGTTAAATTAATTTTAATCCGCTGTCAAGAGAAAAAAGCCCCAGTATGCTGATTTATACCATATTGAAATAAATGATTAATCATGCCATAAACCGGCAGGTGGTAAGATCATCATGCAAAATTTAGAAATCGAAGTAAAATTTTTCCTGCACGACTTAAAATCAATACGCCAACGAATTATCGATTTGAACGCTCAAAGCCACGGTCGCTTTTTTGAAACCAACCTGCGTTTCGAAGACCCCGGGAATTCGCTCATCAAAAATAATGCACTTTTGCGACTTCGCAAGGATAAAAAAACAACCCTAACATTTAAATTCAATCCGCCGGAGGACAGCACGGAGTTCAAAGTTTTCAATGAGCTGGAAGTCGAAGTGGGCGAATTTACCACCATGAATCAGATTCTGGAAGCCCTGGGATACCATGTGGCCCAGAAATATGAAAAGTGGCGCGAAACATTCACCCTGGGCGACACCCATTTCTGCCTGGATACCATGCCCTTTGGCGATATTTTAGAAATCGAAGGGCAAAAAAAAGATATCAGACATTTTTCAGACCAACTGAGCCTGAACTGGGATGAGCGTATCCTCTTAAATTATTTAGAAATATTTGATATTCTCAAAGACCATCTCAATCTGCCATTCAACGATCTCACCTTTGACAATTTTAAGGCCGTCGATCTGGATGCCGCACAATTCTGCCGTCATTTACAAGCTGGTCCGCCTGGTTGATTATCAGTATCGCGGGGACCGAGTAGTCCTCCCGGATGACTGTTCGTCGGTTTGCGGGTTTTCACTGGTTTGCTTGGGATCACTCATGGTTCGGGCTGGCGGATTGTCGCTACCGCTGGCAGGCGGACTACTGCCGGGGGCAGCCGGGCTGCTACCACTGGTAGCCGGGCTGCTGCTGGAAGACGGTTCAGGAACCGGGGTCTTGGGGACGGGTATTTCCGCAGGAAACTCCTCTTCCAGTAAAAGCTGACCTTTTCCGGTATAAACATATACCGCGGCCTTGTTGTAATCGAGCGGCGACTGGGGGGAGTTGGTTGTGAATCGCATGGTTCGAAAATAGTTGATGGAAAAACTACCGCCGCGTTGCTTTCCGGTCGGCTTGCCGTCGACCAATCCCATGGGAGGCACCGAAAGCCACATCTTGGGTTTCAGGTCATCGCCTTTCAAAACCACAATGGCATGGCCGCTAACCCGTTGTGAATTCGGACTGGTATTTTTGATTTTAAACTGGATTTTAATTTTTCTGGGATCCGACAATTTCAAAATGTTGAAATCTTCTATATTAACACTCAAATTAATATCAGCCGGCTCAGCCACAGGTTGGGAGTTGACAGATGGGGTAACTGCCGGAGTCTTTTTCTGTTTTGCGGCCACTACGGTGCTTTTCTTCTGAGAAGGTTCATTTTGTTTCTCAGCTAACCATGGCTTTGGCGTCTCAATATCCGACGGATTGTCGATACTTTCCTTGACCCTGGATTCTGCCAGTACCAGGCGGGCCATCAATATCTCTTTCTCATGGCGCAATGTTTGTATGCGTTTTTGAAAGAGATCCAGGCTGCTTTCTAATTTTTCGCTTTTTCTGTTGATGCTCTGGTTATACCAATAGAGCAATACGATGGCCGCCACCGAAAAGACAAATACCAATCCTGTAAAAAAAACAATGCCTTTGAAGCGCTTGAGCGTAATTACTCTGCCGTGGTCCCCGATAAACAAAAGCGTCCAGCGCCTATCCGGCTTGGATCGCCTGGATTTAGCTTGCTGGGTTCCCGGTTCAATTGTCTCTGGTGGTTGTTTATTCATTTATATTCCAAATCCGAATTAAATCGCAACGGTGACCCCGTCGCCTTTTTGAATGTTTAAATGCTTATTAGCATTGCCCGCATTTACGGCAATCTCCAGATACCCCCGGCTGCCGATCAGCGCCAGGGGTTTTAAAGACGCAACGCTTTCATACGTGCTGGAAAGGCCTGAAATAATATGATTTCCAATCCGGACCTGCGGCTTGTGCCCCGGTTTGCCGGTGCACAAATCCTCAAGCTCGTGTGCAGGGATGTTGGTAATGAGGTTGCCAAAATGATCGATGGTAACGATCTTTCCCGTAATCTCGCCATTTGCTGACCGGCAGCTCTCCAATCCCGGCAAACGAACCAGCTCGGCGCTGGCGGCCGGGGTACCGATACGGTTTAACGCAACACCCCGGGCGATGTGAGCTGCAACCGGAGCAAAAATATCCCGCCCGTGAAATGTCTGACTGACGGATTCTAAAAAATATTCCGGGTTATCTACCCGGATGCACTCATCAATTTCTTCACCGCCGAGTAAGAGTGTCAACACCCCATTGTCGGGGGCCATAAATACATGTCGCTTCATTTTAGCTGCAACGATGGCGCGCTTTCCTCCGACCCCCGGATCGACAACGATCACGTGAATACTGCCATCGGGAAAATAGCGATATGAGGCATTCAGCGTATAGGCGGCCTGTACCATATCCTGGGGCTCTATGCGATGTGTAATATCGACGATGGTTGCAGATGGGTGTATCGATAGCATTACACCTTTCATGAGTCCCACATATTCATCGTCCAAACCAAAATCGGTTATCAAAGTGATGATCGACATAGACGCAACACCGGTTTAGCGGAATATTTTTTCCTGGGTAGCATATCCCAGATGCCGATAGGCGGCCTCGGATGCCTTGCGTCCTGAAGACGTTCTGGTAATAAAGCCAATCTTCAATAGATAGGGCTCGACAATATCGACAAGTGTATCACTTTCTTCCTGCAGGGTTGCCGCGATGGCCTCAATCCCGACAGGACCGCCTTTGTAAAACTCGATGACGGTCTTCAGGTATCGACGATCCAGATCTGTTAAGCCTTTTTGATCGACCCCTTCAAGTTTTAATGCCTGGGTTACGTTTTCCGGGCTAATCAGTCCATCAGACCGAACCTGGGCGTAATCCCGCACCCGTTTGAGCAGCCGGTTAACGATTCTGGGGGTTCCGCGGCTTCGTCGGGAAAGCTCCACGGCGCCTTCATCGCTGATTTTCACATCAAGCAAAGCTGCCGAGCGCGTGGCAATTTGGATTAGATCCTCAATGGAATAAAAATCAAGACTTCTGAAAATGCCGAAGCGATCACGCAAGGGCGCCGACAGCAGGCCGACCCTGGTGGTGGCACCTACAAGGGTAAACCGTTTTAGACGATAGCGGTGACTGCGGGCATGTACCCCTTTATCAAAAACGAAATCTACGGCAAAATCCTCCATCGCCGGATACAAAAATTCTTCAACTGTTTTGGGTGTGCGATGAATTTCATCGATGAACAGAATATCCCCGTCTTCGAGATGGGTTAAAATACCGATGAGATCGCCGCCTTTTTCAAGAGCAGGTCCGGAGGAAACCGTCAGATTGCCGCCCATTTCATTGGCGATGATATGGGCCAGCGTAGTTTTGCCAAGGCCGGGCGGTCCGTGCAGCAGAACGTGATCGATAGGTTCTTTGCGTTGCTTCGAGGCTTCAATGGCAATTTTTAGAGTTTCAACCACCTCTTTTTGGCCGACATAGTCATGCAGAGATTCCGGTCGCAAGGACAATATGTCCGGATCTTGATCCTCGGGCAAAGCGGAGCCGGAAATCACCTCCGGATTATCGGACGTATATGTAAACACATCATCAGACATAGATCGCGCAACTCTCCTGTAATATGATCAATCCTACCAGATTATCCACCAATTTGAAACACCCATGTATAACCACTTAATTTCTTAACAACTAATTGTCGTTCAGACAACAGCGGCTAATAGTTAAAATTGGTGTCAGAAGCCCGCCATGTGTTCGCGGGCAAGGCGTCGATTGATTTTGAAAGCGGAGCGTACACGAAGTACGTGAGCATTTCAAAGCCAATCGCAACGCAGCCCCCGGACACATGGCGGGCTTCTGACACCAATTTTAGGGTTTTTGGCCGCGATACACCTCATCAAAAAGCTCCTCCGGGGTGGTTATGTTCTGGTTGCGTTTCAGGGCGCCGGCAATCATCTGCCTGGCATCAGCGCTGCGATGTCCGAGTTGTTTGACGAGCACATCGAAGACCTGCTGGGTAAAATCTTCAATGTGGGCGGGCCTTCGGGGTTCATCTTTCTTGATCAGGGCAAATTTACCCATTTTACCTTCAAGGCTGGCAATGATTTTTTGAGCCGTTCGATTTCCGATGCCCTTGAGCCGGGTCAGCGCACCAACGTCCCGATCCTCGATAGCACCGGCGATTTCTCGAACGGGAATGGTCAAGGCTTTGACTGCTTTCAGCGGCCCGATATCTTCAACAGATATAAACAACTGAAAAAACTCCTTTTCCACTTCCAGGTTAAAGCCAATTAAGACCGGTTTGGGCTGCCGTTCCGTTTGCTGATAGTAGATGTACAAGGAGAGTTCGTCGCCGACTTCCTTGATATTGAGCGTTTCCATTACAAAAGCGGGCAGTAACACCTCATACCCGATCTGATTGGCAAGAATCAGCACGCGCTCTTCTTCTTTTCTTAAAATTTTGCCTTCAAGATAGCCGATCACAATGTCGCTCCGCTCTATCAGGTTTCAGGTGTCAAGTGTCAGGGAAACGGCATGGAGCATAGCGCAAGGCGCATGGTGTAAAAGTATCGAGCCTAAATTACATCAGATTCTCAACGCCTTGCTCTATGCCCCATGCGCCATGCCTCATGTTTCCTGACACCTGATACCTATCATCAATGACGCCGAAACATGTCTTCTAAGTTATTTTCTCGTTTAAACCATCCTGAAACCGGTACAAACCGATCAGCGCCAATCCGATGGCATCCGATGCGTGCGACGGCCGAATGGGCTCTTTATGCTTCAACCGGTGTCGCACGGCTCTTTCCAGCTGCATTTTGGTTGCATTCCCATTTCCGGTTAGTATCTGTTTGGCCTCTCTTACCGGAATTTCGATCGACGGCACTGCCGCCTGAAAGCCGGCCAATAGAACAATACCGGTTACCTGTCCTAACAGGATACCTGATTTTGGATATTTCTTTAAGGAATATACATCCTCAACCACCATTAAATCAGGTTGTTCCTGTGATAAAATTTGAGCAAGTTTAGAGAAGATTTTGTCGAGACGTCCGGGGTGCGCGGATTGCGTTGAAGTATTGATACTGCCAAATGAGTAGCCGTCGATCTTCGAGCCCTGTCCCCTGACGATTCCAATACCCGTAGCTGATAGGCCTGGATCTATTCCGATAACTTTTAACATACACTACAAGGACTTTCAGGGACGCTCTGGAAAATGGGCCCCTGCGAGGCTACTGGCTGTTGGGTTCAGGGAGCATAATTTAGGAATTACGAATTCAGGAATTTAGGGATTGAAGGTATTCTGTCGATCTTTTTCTGAATCTTTGAATTCCTCAATTCCTCAATTCCTCAATCCCTAAATTAATGCTTGCTGAAACCTATTTGACTACTTCAATTTCTCACGAGCAATCTTTGCTTCGTTGGATTTCGGATATTTCTTGATTAAATCTTCAAGAATATGACGAGAATTGGGCTTGTCTCCAATATTGTGGAATGCCAACCCCTGTTTTAGAAGCGCTGCGGGCACTTTATTGCCGTCCGGATATTTTTCGATCACTTTTTGATATTCGAGAATAGCTTTCTCATACCATTTCTCACGGTAGTAAATCTCGCCGATCCAAAACTGGGCATTATCTGCATTTTCCGACTTCGGAAAGCGCCCGATCACTTCTTGAAAGTATTTTTTGGCCGATTCGGAGTCACCCTGATCAAACGCCTGTTTGGCGGATTTGTAAAGCTCATCCTCGGTCGGCTCCTTTTTGGGCTGAACCGCGGCGGCCGGTGCGGGAACGGGTATGGGTTTGCCCGGTTTACCGGCGGACTCGAAATTCAAATAGTGCTCGATGCGCGCGATGCGATCGTTATTTTTACCGGTTGCTTCAGTCAGACGATTGGAAGCGTCTTCGCTTTTTTTTTGAATACTTACCGTCGTCTTTTGTTGCCGGCTTAAGGAATATTCGACTTCTTCAAGCTTGCCGTTCAACAACCGGATTTCTTCCCGAAGTTCCTCGATGAGCGCATGCAGGCTGGCCGACTGCCGGCGAAGCTCCTCGTCCATACTCGCACGCATTTTGGCATACTCACTGACCTGAGATTTGATACTATCTCGGTTTTTGCGCTCCTCGGCGGTACGCAGCTCCATTTCGGTTAAACGATTATCGACCGCGCTCATGTCCTGCTGGGTTGCACAGCCGGCAAACATCAAAAGTCCTGCCCATATGATTAAAAATATCCTTTTCATAGCAGTAACATCAGTTGTTATGCGTTAGCGTTAACAGCGAAATTAATTTCCATTTGATAATGCCTGCCACATATGAATAAGCAGCAAGCGCAGTAATACTTTACGCTTGCTGCTTATCATGTGCAAACCAAATGGTGATCGGTTTAAGCATTTGCCTTTTACCTGAGGGGGACTCCCCAGATATGAGTCGTTCTAGTTCAGGACAAAATTTCCGCGCCTGTTTTTTGCCCAGCACTCCTCCGTGCTCTGGGTACAAACCGGGCGCTCTTCTCCGTAACTGATGGTGGTTAAGCGGGAGGCGGAAATACCCAGATTGACCAGAAAGCCTTTGGCGCTGTCCGCACGGCGATCACCGAGGGCGAGGTTATATTCATTCGTGCCTCTTTCATCACAGTGCCCCTCAATGGTGACGGTCGCATCGGGATTCTCACGCAGCCATTGGGCTTTCATCAACAGATTTTCCTGGGCGGCAGGTGTCAGATTGTACCTATCGAAATCAAAATAGATATCTTCCTGCATCACCATCGCATCCATTTTGGTGTCTTTGGCAACAACGACGACTTCTTCTTTCTTTTCTTCAACTACCACTTCTTCCTTTTCTTCCACGGCGACTGGCTGTTGCTGAACGGCAACTTTTTTCTGACAGGCCACTGTCAGCATAAACCCCGGCAGCACCAGTAACAGCGTCATAATGATCCACAACTTGCTTTTCATAGTTTCCTCCTTTCACCTTCGAATATTCATGCTTTAGTTATTCGTGAGCCTTCTAGACCACTTCGGATTTGTCTGCTCACCGGTCAGCACAAGCAAACGGCGCTGATCGGTGCCGAAAGCAGTCATAACATATATTCTTGACGGTCCCTCACGGGTTGAGCTGAAAGCAATCAGACTACCGTCCGGCGACCACGAAGCGGCTTCGTTATCCCGGGAATCATAGGTCAGCTGTATCGCATTTTCTCCGTCAAGACCGATTACGACGATATTGTGCCAGCCTTCCACCATGGACGTATATGCAATTTTACCGCCCTGCGGTGACCAGCTCGGCTGTGTATTGTATCGACCTTCAAACGTCAGTCTTCTAACCTCTCCGTTGGTGACGTCCTTTATGTATATTTGGGGAGAGCCTGAGCGATTCGATACAAAAGCAAATTTCTTGCCATCGGGTGACCAGGTCGGTGAAACGTCGTTGCCCGACTTTCTGGTCAGTCTTTTAATAATTTTCCCTTCTCCAGTCAACAGATAAATTTCCGGATCACCTGAAAATGAAAGCGTCGCCGCCAGTTCAAACTTTCCGGGGACCCAGTCTGGTGTAATATTGATACCCTGTCGCGCGACGGCATATTACATACCCTTTGATAAATTTTTAATGTAGAGATCCGGTTTGTCTCCCTTATAGGATGTATATGCTATCCAGTTTCCATCCGTTGACCAGGCCGGATTTAACGTAATGGCCTTGTTAAAGGTTAACTGACGTGGATTGTAACCGTCAAACTCGCTAACATAGATTTCCTTGTTACCCGAACCGGTCGAAATAAAAGCGATCTTACTATCGAATACACCGGGCCTCCCGGTGAGATGCTGAATAACTTCGCTGCAAAACCTTAATATAATTCTTCGCTGATCTTCTACAAGGCCGCTGTAACGTTTTCCTAAAATATTTCTGGCTTTGAATGTATCAAACAATCGCAGTTCAAGTTTTATTTTGCCATCCATTAATTCATAACGGCCGGTAATCAGAAGTTCCGCACCGACCACTTTCCAGTTATCAAAATTAATGGATGGGGTGATAATTCCGTCTGTTTGTGGATCAAATAAAAATGAGCCGCGATCCAACAACTTAAAATAGCCGGTAAAATCAAGGCTGTCGGATAGAAAATCAGACGCCATGCCGGACAGCTGCTTCTCTTTTGTTTCGCCGGTGGCGTTTTTGAACTGCGGTATCGCCAGCGGGATTTTTCTTAGAAACGGTTTGCTGATATCGATATATTCATATTCCGCCCGACAGATGCTTGTGCCGACAACCAGGCAAAACAGTATGAACAGGCAGCCAATAATCTTTCGCCATCGCTTCATTCAAATATCCTTATCCGCGATAATCGGGTCGCAGAATCCGTATGATCTACCGTTGGCTCTCGAGTTGGTGTGCATCAGCTATTTCAGGCCCTTGGGGCCGAATATGAGGCCTATTTTATAGTAAGAGCCGATAAATTCGCTGGGTAAAGGCGGAAGCGGATTTGATTTCACCAGCGCTTTATATGCAGATTCATCCAGGTAATCGTTACCGGAACGCTTATCGAACCAGATGTCTTCTATTTCTCCGTCGCGCAATATTTTAATGGCCAGCACGGCCTCAAGTTCAAGGCTGTGACCCGCCAGTTGTTGCGAAAACGCCCAATTTTTTTGGATTTGATACTGAATCTCCGCCTGATAGATTTTGATGGCCTCGAGCGTTCTGGGACCACCTCCCGCACCGGTGCCACCTGCGCCGACGCCGACGGTGCTTCCCGTGCTGCTTTTAGATTTGGCAGGCTCATAGCGTTGTGGGGTAGCTGTTTCGGTTTCTTCAACCTGTTTTTTTAACCGATTCAGAGCGTCATTTAGCGAAGACGACTCCTTGTCCTCCACTTTTTTCTGAACATCATTAACGGCGCTTTTGATCATCTTGCTGCGATCGAGCGTTTTTTTCTTCAACGACGCCTTTTTCTTGGGTTCAGTTTTCAAGGAAACCGTGTTTTCAGGTTTCTTGACCGCTACGACAGATTTTTTTGGCGGCGGTGTAATTTTCGGGATTTTTGCTTTGGCCGGCTTCTTTACCGTTTTCTTCGGCGGTGCGACAACAGGGGCAGGTGCAGGCCCGGCAGCAGGCGCTTTGCCCGGCATGGATACAAGGCTCACATTGACGACGCTCGCTGAGAACCGGTTACCGGACCCCGACTGGGGCAAGAAAATCAAAGTGCCCAGAAAAACCAGATGAATGGCAATTGATAGTCCGAAAGAAATCCCCACCAGGCGGGAATCGTTACCGCTTGCCTGGTAGCGATTTGCATACGCATTCTTGGTCGCCTTCATCGTTTTTTTGCTTATTTCTTTTCGGTTTCTTTGTCGAAGGTTTCCGGATCCGTTACCATGCCCAGTTTTTCTACGCCTGCGTTTTTAATTTCCGCCATTACCCTGGCAACCGTACCCCAGGGTATGTTTTCATCCGCTTTGAGAAAGACCCCGCGCTCATCACGCCCTTCGAGAATTTTAGCTAATTTTTCGCCCAGAAAATCGACGGTTACCTTGTAATCGTTAATGTAAACCTGATTTTTTTTGTCTATGGTAATGATAAGATGATCTTTTTCAGAATCAAGGGGTTCTGCTGTAGCTTCCGGTAAAGAGACATCCACGCCCTGCATCATCATGGGTGCGGTCACCATGAAAATTATCAGCAGAACGAGCATGACATCCACAAACGGCGTCACATTAATATCAGACATGAAACTGTTGCTGGAGCCACCGGAAATCATTGTTTTCTCCTCTCGATTCGCAGAATATCACGTTCGATGATATTCAGAAAATCCGCGGAAAAACTTTGCAATTCAGTTTCGACCGTTCTGATTTTGTTCATGAAATAATTAAATGCAATTACGGCGGGGATCGCAGCTGCAAGCCCGGCCGCCGTTGCAACCAGAGCTTCTGAAATTCCCGGGGCAACAACCGCCAGACTGGCTGATCCTTTCTGACCGATGCCATGAAAAGAATTCATAATACCCCATACCGTTCCAAACAGTCCGATAAAGGGCGTGGTATTTCCGGTTGTTGCCAGAAACGGTACCATTTGCGTCATACGGGTCATCTCAGTATTAATGGCACGGCGTAATGCACGTTTGACATTGTCCGTTCCGGTAAATCTCGAATTCAGTGAAGCTTCGCGGCCGCCGGATGAGGGCGAAGCGGCAGGTGCCGCCTGACTGCCGGATTGGCTCATCTTTTTGAGTTCCACATACCCGATCCTGAATATGCGGGCCAACGGACTCCCATGCAACTGCTTGGCCTTGGCAAAAGCATTGGACAGATCACGGCTTTTCCAGAAAAAATCCGTAAATTCGGCCGATTCCTTGAATGCACGCTTGATGTAGCGTGATTTAATTATAATTATTGCCCATGAGGTGATGGAGAAAAAAAGCAAGAGCAGCAACACGAACTGAACCATTAAGCCCGCTTGAGCGACAATATGGATCAAATCAATCTTAGCATCAACCATACATTATCTCCGTTCTGAAATAAAATCGTAACCTCCCCGGATTCGAAGTTAGCATAGAATATAAGGACAAAACGTACAGATACAAGCGAAACCGGATGTAACCATAAATTATTTAAAATTATACGAAAATAAGAAAAGTGTCAACCGTTTTGGAGGTGAGATACAAGGTAGATTTTTAGGTTGCGTTTCCATCGCACCCGAAGTAGAAAGTGAGTTTTATGGCAGTCATAAGTTATTGAAGTGTTGCTCATGGAGCGTGGGAGCATTGGAGTGATCTTGATTTCGGATTTCGGATTTTGGATTTTATAAAAATTTTATATTCAGCGGCCTCGTCTTTTTTAATAAAATCCGCAATCCGCAATCTAAAATCCAAAATTGAGTTACTCCATTACTCCAAAAATCGTAATTTATTTTCCTAAAAGTCTCATTATGGATATTCGTCATTCGGTTTAAAAATCCGTTTGGCATTGTGGAACAAGGAGCGTGCATGAAGAATATTATCAATCTGCTTTTCGAAGCTAACATTTTGAAAGAAATACCGCGATCAGGGTATCAATTTCTGGGAGCCGGCAAAGAATCGGTTGCCGAACATACCTTCTCCGCCGTTATGATTGCCTTTGTCATGTCCAAAATTGAAGAGGATGTTGATGCACTCAAATTAATCAGCATGTGCCTGGTGCATGACCTTCCGGAGGCCAGAACCGGTGATCTGAATACGGTTCATAAACAATATGTAACCGCCAACGAAACCCGGGCTGTCCAGGACACCGTCAAAAACCTGCCCTTCGGCACGTCTGTGGCCGATCTTATCCAAGAATTTAATACCGGACAGACCAGAGAAGCGCAATTAGCCTATGATGCCGATCAACTGGCGCTCATCCTTGATTTAAAATCCCTGGTGGACATTGGCTATCAGCCGCCGAAAAAATGGCTGCCGCATGTCTTGGGGCGCCTAAAGACCGAAACCGGTAGAAAAATAGGACAAAGCATCATGGAAACCCACCGCGATGATTGGTGGCTTTCCGATATTCGGCATTAGGGTAAGGGCATTATGCATAGAGCATGGCGCATGGGGTTTGATTTGTAGACAGTCCCCCATGCGCCATGCTCCAAGCGCCATGCGTTATGTATGCTGTACCCAAAAAGCTGAAACATTCATAAGCTGATTCAAGAAACCGGTTTTTGAACCACGACAAAGGGCTTGACAGCCGATCAAAAAAAATAATACGTATTTCTCTTTTGAACAATCAATTGAATAGCCTAATTTCACATTCACATTGGAGTGAGTCATGAACTGGTTGATTCAGACCCTTGGATCGTCTATCGGTAAAAAGCTCATGATGGCTGCAACCGGTATCGCTTTTTTGTTGTTTTTATGTGCCCATCTGATTGGCAATCTCACCATCTACGGCGGCAGTGACGCGTTTAACGCCTATGCCGAGCGCCTGCATTCGCTGGGCGTCCTGTTGACGGTTTTTAACCTGGGGCTCATACTCTTGGCGGTCATTCATATTTCAACGGGGCTGGTTCTATTCATTCAGAATTTAAAGGCCCGGCCCAAGCGCTACCATAATGATCAACCTGCCGGTGGAAGGACGTGGAGTTCGGTAACCATGCCGTACACGGGGATCCTGATTCTGTGCTTTGTCATTTTCCACCTGATTAATTTCACATTCGTGGATAAATCCAACACAACGATTTACGAGATCGTATCTTCGGCTTTTGCAAGTCCGCTTTATGTCGCATTATACATAATTGCCGTAATTATTGTCGGATTTCACGTTCGACACGGTTTGTGGAGCGCATTTCAAACCATCGGCGCCAACCACCCCAGATACATGCCTGTGATCATGATCGCCAGCGTGGTATTTGGCCTGATCGTTGGGCTGGGTTTCGGCATGTTACCGATTTACATATTAGCTATTTCTTAGAAAGGATCTATTATGCAGCTTGATGCGAAAATTCCAGGAGGTCCCATCTCAGAAAAATGGGATCGTCATCGCTTTGAGTTGAAACTGGTGAATCCGGCCAATAAACGAAAATTCGAGATTATCGTCATCGGAACCGGACTCGCCGGTGGCGCAGCCTCGGCCAGTCTGGCCGAATTGGGCTATCACGTGAAAACCTTTTGTATTCAGGACAGCCCCAGGCGAGCTCACAGTATTGCCGCCCAGGGAGGAATCAACGCTGCCAAGAATTATCAAAATGACGGGGACAGCATCTGGCGTCTGTTTTACGACACAGTCAAGGGCGGAGACTTCCGGGCCAGAGAGGCAAACGTATATCGTCTGGCCCAGCTGAGCACGCACATTATCGATCACTGTGTGGCCCAGGGAATACCTTTTGCAAGAGATTACGGTGGGTTACTGGCAAACCGCTCTTTCGGCGGCGCCCAGGTCTCACGGACATTCTATGCTCGCGGCCAGACCGGCCAGCAGCTGTTACTGGGGGCCTATGGTGCCCTGATGCGACAGGTGGCCGCCGGCATGGTAGAACTATTTCCGCGCCGCGAAATGATGGATCTGGTGGTGGTCAACGAACAGGCCCGGGGAATCATCGTTCGCAACCTGGTCTCCGGTGAGTTGGAAAGCCATGCGGCCGATGCGGTGGTGCTGGCTTCAGGCGGTTACGGCAACGTCTATTACTTATCGACCAATGCTGAATCCTCCAACGTGGGGGGCTGCTTTCGGGCCTACAAACGGGGCGCAGCCCTGGCCAATCCGTGTTTTACTCAAATCCATCCCACCTGTATTCCCCATACCGGTGAGCACCAGTCCAAACTGACCCTGATGAGTGAAAGCTTGCGAAACGACGGCCGGGTCTGGGTCCCCAGGACCGCGGGCGATATGCGCTCTCCGCAGGACATTCCCGAGTCCGAGCGATCGTATTTTCTTGAAGAGAAATACCCCAGTTTCGGCAATCTCGTTCCCAGAGATGTTGCCTCCCGCAATGCCAAAGCACAATGCGACGCCGGCCGGGGTGTGGGCCTGACGCGCTGTGCGGTGTATCTGGATTTTACGGATGCCATCAAGCGCGACGGCATGGACGTCATATCCCGCAAGTACGGGAATTTATTTGATATGTATGAACAGATCAGCGATGAATCCCCCTATGAGACGCCCATGATGATTTATCCGGCATCGCATTATACCATGGGCGGGATCTGGGTGGATTACAATCTCATGAGCACCGTACCCGGACTGTTTGCCCTGGGAGAAGCCAATTTCTCCGACCACGGCGCCAACCGCCTCGGTGCCAGCGCGCTGATGCAGGGGTTGGCCGACGGTTATTTTGTCATACCCTACACCATCGGCGGTTATCTGGCCGGTACATCACTGGAACCGATAAACCATGATCAGGCGGAATTCAGGTCCGCCGCCAAAGCTGTGGAAGAAAGAATCCGGAAATTAATGTCGATTCAGGGTAAGCGGACCGTCGATAATATGGCCCGGCATCTCGGTCAAATCATGTGGGCGCACTGCGGAATGTCCCGTAACGCAGACGGTCTGAAAAAGGCTCAAAGCCAGATTCAGGAGCTAAAAGGGGAATTCTGGCAAAACCTATTGGTGCCCGGCTCGGATAAGGACTATAACAAAAGCCTGGAAAAAGCCACCCGTCTGGCCGACAGTCTGGATTTTGCAGAGGTCATGCTGATGGATGCACTGACACGCGAGGAGTCCTGCGGCGGGCATTTCCGGGAGGAATATCAGACCGAGGAAGGCGAAGCCAATCGCGATGACGTCAACTTCTGTCACGCATCCGTCTGGGAATACGACGGTGAAGCAAACCCGCCAAAATTCCACAAAGAGCCATTGGAATTCGAAAACGTCGAACTCAGTCAGAGGAGTTACAAGTGAAGAAACTGCCCAAAACGATTAATCTAACGCTCAACGTGTGGCGCCAGAATGGGCCCGCAGATAAAGGTCATTTAGAAACCATTCCGGCAAAGAATATATCCGTGCATATGTCGTTTTTGGAAATGCTCGATATGGTCAATGAACAGCTGACCCTTGAAGGCAGGGATCCGATCG
>CAJHXY010000001.1_pt1 | contig 17542 bp, 12 predicted proteins | sample 9198521 | NCBI WGS metagenome assembly CAJHXY01 (sample SAMEA7708333, study PRJEB35096) | sediment metagenome | biome: marine neritic benthic zone biome [ENVO:01000025]; feature: sediment [ENVO:00002007]; material: shallow marine sediment [ENVO:03000034] sea grass bed [ENVO_01000059] ... | reverse complement strand
GAAAAACGCTATCGCCGAAATTGATGAAGATGTCTCAGAAAAAGCAGTCGGGTGGACATCGTTTCATACGCCTTATCATCCAGACTTCTACGGTTCTTCGTTTGTTTATGGCAACCATCTGGTATTTGCTTTGCGGATCGATAAAAAAAGCATCCCCGCAAAGGTATTAAAAAAACATTTGATGATAGAATCTGCCCGGCGCCTGGCAAAAACAGGACGGGAGTTTTTATCGCGCAACGAGAAGAAATTATTAAAAGACCAGATTATCACCCGCTTAAGTATACGTATACCGGCCACACCGAATCTGTATGATATAATCTGGAATTATGAGAAATCAGTGTTATGGTTTCTTTCCAATTTAAAAGCAGCCAACGAGGAATTGGAAACGCTGTTCAGACATTCTTTCGATTTAACCTTGATACGGCTTTTTCCCTATACAACGGCTGATTTAATACTGGGTTTATCGGATTCTGAAAGAGATATATTGAGTCATTTATCTCCCACCGCATTTGCAGAGTAAGAGAATATTAATGCTGGATGTAGCGGTTGCCTATAATCGGTATAAATTTATCGGAGAAGAATTTCTAACCTGGCTATGGTATATTATTGATACCAGCCAAAACAGGCTGAAATCCATTGATGAAGAGTTCGAAGCCCTGGAAATTGGCAATCGAATTGTCCTTGAAAATCGAAAAAAAGAATCAACCGAACGCATCACCATAAAGGGAGACGGAGCCAGCCTCGAAGAAGGTATTCTGGCACTGAAAAAGGGTGCTCTGGTTACCGAATTAAGCCTTAAATATCGCTCAAACAATCATACATGGAAATTTACAATTAAGGGTGAAAGCCTTAATTTAAGCAGTCTAACCACCCCGGCGACAGCCTTGCCGGAAACAAACGAGGATATGGAAGGCTTTGTCATCGAAAAAGCGTATCTGTATGAAAGGGTTATTAAATTTATCGAAAAATCTTTTAATAGCTTTATAAAAATAAGAATTTCAAATAGTTGGAATAAATCAGAACGACAATTGGTTCAGCGCTGGATTCATCAAAGCAACCAGTAAACTGAATGATATTTATTATCTTTTTTTATTTCATACATTGTTAATAGAATACACCTTTTGAACAAAAGATTATCTTTTGTTCATACAGGCTAATCTGTAAAATCTTTTTAGCGTATTTATGATCTTTCAGAACAAGAAAATATAAATATTATTTCAGTATCTTAAAAAGTTATTAGACTTATGAACAAACCATTATTATTATTAATCTTTATGTATATATAAAAAAGGAATAAAGAATGAAGATTACAGTTAAAAAGGGTGATCTACTTCCTGTGCTGGCAAAAATTCAAGGGTTGACGGGCCGAAAAACCAATCTGGCCATTACGACCAATTTGTTAATCAAAACGATGGATTCGGGGATATCCATCTGTGCGACCGATCTTGAAACCGGTTTTGAAGGTTTTTATCCGGCTGCAGTGGAATCTGAGGGAACCATTGCTATAAACGCCCGAAAATTTTATGAAATAGTAAGAGATTTTCCCAGTGATGATATTGGATTGAATGAAATTGAAAATCATTGGATTGAAATCGGTAACGAACATGTCGAGTACCATATTGTTGGAATGAATCCGGACGATTTTCCGGAAATACCAAAAATAGAAGCGGTTGAATTTTTTGATCTGGATTCACAGGCCCTGGCCCGCATGATTGAACGTGCAGTGATTGTCAGCGGTGCTTCAGATGATAAACGCGCCCATATTATCGGTGTTTTCGCCGAGCGGATCGCTGAAGCCGACCAAAAAATATTTAGACTGGTTGCCACAGACGGCAGCAGGCTTTCCAAAGTGGATTATAACTTTGATAAAGATGCCGAGTTGCCCGCGGGCAGCGGCGTTATGATTCCCAAGAAGGGGCTCATTGAAGTTAATAAGTTTTTAGATTCGGAAGGATCGGTTCAGATCGGCTTCAAGGATAATAATTTAATTATTAAAAAAGATAGTGAAACGTTGATTATTCGACTTCTGGAAGGAACTTTTCCGGAATATGCAGACATTATTTTGAAAAGTGAGGGAAATGATATTTATCTGGACCGGCAATTATTTTTAATGATGCTGAAACGAATGTCCATTTTATCTTCCGATGATTATAAAGGCGTCATTTTCAATTTCTCCGATGATAAACTGATAATTACCTCTACAAATCCGGATATTGGAGAATCCAAGGAGGATATGGCCATTGAGTTCAACGGTGAGCCGATCAATGTTATGTTTAATCCGCGATTTTTCATTGATACACTCGGTGTTCTGGATGACGAAAAGATATTAATAACGATTGTGAACGATGAAAAACCCTGTTTAATTGAAGGTGAAAAAGACAAAACCTATTTAAGCGTAATTATGCCGATGAGGATATGAAAGAAGAACAAAATACAAACAACTATACTGAAGACAATATTAAGGTACTTGAAGGACTGGAAGCTGTTCGCCGCAGACCGGCAATGTATATCGGTAATGTCGATGTGGCCGGGCTCCATCATCTGGTTTATGAGGTGGTGGACAACAGCATTGACGAGGCCATGGCGGGGTACTGTGACCGGATTCAGGTTATTATTCATGCGGATAACAGTGTCAGTGTTTCTGACAACGGTCGCGGCATACCGGTCGGAATACATAAAAAGGAAAAAATACCGGCTGTTGAGGTGGTGATGACCAAACTGCATGCCGGTGGAAAATTTGATAACCACTCCTATAAAGTTTCCGGAGGCTTACATGGCGTGGGTGTATCCGTGGTCAATGCGCTGTCCAGTTTTCTGGAAGTGGAAATTTCCACGGACGGAAAAAAATATTATCAGGTTTATGAACGCGGTAAAAAAACATGCGAGCTAAAAGAAAAAGGAAAGTCCAAAAAAAGTGGGACCAAGGTTCGGTTCGTACCGGATCCCGAAATATTCGAAACCACTGAATTTAATTATGACATCCTGGTTCGAAGATTGCGAGAGCTGGCTTACCTGAATCGAGGCGTCAAAATATCTATTGAGGATGAACGTTCCGATGCTAAGGACGAGTTTATTTTTAAAGGCGGTATCAAACAGTTTGTTGATTATTTAAACCGGCGACATCAAACCCTACATAAACCGATTTTTATGGAGGGTGATAAAAATAATGTCCAGATCGAAGTTGCAATTCAATACAACAATGCCTACACTGAAAAAATATTTTCGTTTGCCAACAACATTAACACCACGGAAGGCGGTTTTCATTTAATCGGATTTAAAGCCGCATTAACCCGCACGATCAATCAATATGCCAGCAACGGTAACCTGCCCAAAAATATGAAGGTTAAAATCAGTGGAGATGATGTTCGTGAGGGACTGACCGCCATAATAAGTGTCAGAATTCCAGATCCTCAATTTGAAGGCCAAACCAAAACCAAACTGGGCAACAGTGAAGTGAAAGGACTGGTCGAATCCCTGATTAATGAGAAGTTAAGTACTTTTTTTGAAGAAAATCCATCGATTGCTAAAAAAATTGTATCCAAGGGCGTCGATGCCGCCAGAGCTCGGGATGCGGCCAAACGGGCCCGGGATCTGTCCCGAAATAAAGGGGCTCTGGTGGATGCCACCCTGCCGGGAAAACTGGCAGAATGTCAGTCCAATGACCCCAGAGAAAGGGAACTGTACATCGTTGAGGGTGATTCTGCCGGCGGATCTGCCAAACAGGCCCGCGATCGTAAATTTCAGGCAATTTTGCCTTTAAAAGGAAAAATTTTAAACGTTGAAAAAGCGCGAATTGATAAAATTTTACGCAGTGAGGAAATAAAAAATATTATTACGGCGCTGGGCACCGGGGTTGGAAAAGAGGAAGACTACAATATTGAAAAAATAAAATATCACAAAGTCATTATTATGACCGATGCCGATGTGGACGGCTCTCATATCCGAACCCTCTTGTTAACCTTCTTTTATCGACAGATGCAGGAAATGGTAGACAAGGGTTATTTATATATTGCGCAGCCGCCGTTATTTAAAATCGGAAAGGGCAAGAGTGAAAAATATCTCAAGGATGAGGGCGAGCTCAACGACTTTGTTTTAAAAAAGGTCTGCGATACCCGCCGGTTAGCCTACGGAAAAAAAACCCAGGAGCTGTCCGGTCATAAACTCTTTATGTTCATTACGGATCTGTCACAGTATTTTTCCTTATTGTCGCAGTTGGAAAAACGCGGTGTTTCAGCAGAATTGGCGGCGCTTTTAATTGACGAGGGCGTTGAAAACAAAAGTTTTCTGCAAGACGAAAATAAAATGACCCGATTAAGGGAACTTTTGATTCAAAAAGAATATTCCGTGGGTGATTTGAAGTGGAATGAGGAACGCAAAGTATTTGAAATGTCCATCAACGGGCAGGGTAATGGTACCCCCGCCAGTTTCTTCAGCGATCCTTCCGATAAAGCTGCCGCACCGCTCAGACTGGGCCCCGGCCTGATCTATTCCAGTGTATTCCAGAAATGTCTGATTGTCGGTAAAAAAATCAGTAGATACGATCAGCCACCGTTTTCGATTCACGATAAAGCCGGCAAAAGCGAGCCTGTCACGGCTGCAGATAAATTCGCTTTGCTGGAGGTTTTCATGCAGGCCGGCAAAAAGGGCATGGCCATTCAGCGTTACAAAGGTCTGGGCGAAATGAATCCCGACCAGTTATGGGAAACCACCATGAACCCGGAGAAAAGAACGCTGCTGCAGGTTAAAGTTGAAGATATTCTGGAAACCGATGAAATTTTTACCGTTCTGATGGGCGAAGAAGTCGAACCCCGCAAAGAATTTATCCATAGTAACGCCCTGGAAGTCAGTACCCTTGACATATAACTACTTCGCGTTTCGCCGGAAGTTATTCACTTCCCGGAGTTTCCTTATTCGATAGCCACCCTCACAGATCTCCTTTCCTCTCCCCCTTTGACGGGGGAGAGGTCAGGCGAGGGTTGGATACGGATGGCCACAGTTAATAACCCATCAACCATTTAACCGGAGTAGAACAATGGACATCCATAAAATTGAAGCAAGGGATTTGCCGGATCTGTGGTTTCAGGCCGTTTATGACATTCTCGATCATGGCAACCGCTTCGTCATAGACCGCGGATCCTATGCCGGGCAAACCCGTTTAGAATATGATTTTTTTATGGGGCATGTTAAATTCCCCGGAACCCAACCCTTGATACCGGATGTTCCGCCATCCTGCGGTATTCCCAATCCGGTTGAACATGACTATATCTATTGCGGCCCTGGTTATGATCGCCCCTATATTGAATATTTATTGTCTCCGCGCAAAGAACCGGGCGAGTCCTACACTTACGGGGAACGTCTCACCCGGGTGCCGTTGACGGGTGACAAGCTGGCCTGGTGGGAAGAAGGTAATGCAGAGATTATCGATCAGCGCGAAGTCGACGGCAATGCGGTTTTTGAAGAAGACGGACAACTGTACTTAAATCAGATTGAGTGGGTGATCAACACCTATAAAAAATTCGGACATCGCAACAATCAACTGGTGTTGCAGGTGGCCCATCCGTCTGACCTGACCCTGGTCGATCCGCCCTGTCTGCGTGCCATCGATACCCGAATTCAAAATGAGAGCCTTATCTTTTTTGTGTATTTCCGATCCTGGGATCTCTGGAACGGCTTTCCGGCCAATCTGGCGGCGATTCAAAACCTGAAAGAATACATGGCCGCCGAACTTGATGTGAAAGATGGTGAGATGGTGGTGGAAAGCAAAGGACTTCATTTATACGGGTATGCGGAAGATCTTGCCAATTTGAGGTGTATGAAGACCTGAGCCGGATGAACTACTGGATGATATTCAGAAATTTTAGGGTTATTTAATTATTGACAACCATAAATAGAGAAGGTATCAAATTTAAACAGGTGAGCGCAAGGAAGTATGGAAAGGCTGGAATAACCCCCCGGCGCCTTACGGTCGTCGGCTTCCTTACGCTCACCTAATTTTTATCCTACATTGGGGATTTTGTCAAGTTTTTCAAATAAATAGACTTATAACTCGCCACCTCCCCGCGCATATTTGGATAAAAAAGATTCTCTAAATCAGTCCGTTCAAGCGGCTTTTCATTACATCGTGCCTTAAAATTCAATATTGCTCGGTGTTCTGGGGAAGGGGATGACATCCCGGATATTGCTGATCCCGGTGACCAGCATCAACAGGCGTTCAAATCCCAGCCCGAACCCACTGTGGGGTACGCTGCCGAAGCGGCGTGCATCCCGATACCACCAGTAAGGGGCTTTATCCATTCCGACCTCGTCCATTCGTGATTCCAGCACATCCAGGCGCTCTTCACGCTGGCTGCCCCCGATAATTTCACCGATATTGGGAACCAGCACATCCATCGCAGCCACCGTTTGCGGATCGTCATTTACCCGCATATAAAACGGTTTAATGGTTCTGGGGTAATCATATACAATCACGGGTTTTTTAAAATACTGTTCGGTCAGGTAGCGTTCATGTTCCGTTTGGAGATCATTGCCGAACGATGTCTCATATTCAAAGTCTTGGCCGGATGCCGCCAGAATTTCCACCGCCTCCCGGTATGGCAACCGAATGTATTCCGATTGGGCAATATTATCCAGGGTGGACATCAGTTTTTTGTCCACCCATTTGGCAAAGAGTTCGAGATCATCTTTGCATTCATCAATCGCATAGCTCGTCAGATATTGAACGAGTTCCTCGCTGAGATCCATATTACCGACGAGGTCGCAAAATGCCATCTCCGGTTCGACCATCCAGAATTCGGCCGCGTGCCGCCGGGTGTTGGAGTTTTCGGCCCTGAAGGTCGGGCCGAAGGTATAGACGTCACTCAGGGCCAGGCAAAACATTTCCGCTGACAGCTGTCCGGAAACAGTCAGGTTGGCTTCCCTGCCGAAGAAATCCTGCTCAAAGTCCGCTTTGCCTTCTTTGAGCGGCAGCTGATTCAGATCAAATGCCGTTACCCGGAATAATTCACCGGCACCCTCGCAATCAGAACCGGTGAGAATCGGTGCGTGAATGTAGCGAAAACCGCGATCCCTGAAGAATTTGTGAATCGCATAAGATAATTCGGAGCGTATGCGAAAGGCAGCGCCGTATTTATTGGTCCGCGGCCGCAGGTGGGCGATGGTTCGTAAATACTCATCGGTGTGGCGCTTTTTCTGCAACGGATATGATTCCGGAGCCAGTTGTATAATTTCAATCTTCTCGGCCTGGATCTCCCATCGTTGCCCGCCACCTTTGGATTCGAGCAGCTTGCCGCTGATGGCAACGGCAGATCCGGTCGTCAATTTTTTGATATCCGTGAAATTCTCTAAGGCTGCATCTGCGATGACCTGAATGTTTTTCAATGATGAACCGTCATTGATTTCGATAAACGAAAAGTCCTTGGAATCCCGTCTCGTCCTCACCCAGCCTTTTATCAAGACCTGATCGATGGGTGTTTCTGATTTTAAAAGCTGATGAATTTTGGTTCGTTGCATGGGAAGTTCCTTTCAGTTCATTTGGGTCCGGTAGAAAGGATGGACGTGTAAATATCAAGCATAATCTGTGCAGAAATTTCCGACATCGCCAAACTCATTGCCTCGGCCAGCGCCCTGGGGTTTTTCTGCCGGCATGGTTGGGTTGAAAAATATGTTTTTTGGAAAAGGATTTTTTTGCTGATGTCCGGCTCGTTTTCCTGCATCAACGTAATACTGAGCGACAAAAATGCTTCCCAACCCTTTTCCTTATTCCACTCCAGAAATTCATCCACTGATCCTTCCAGATCATATGCAGACGGCAGGCGGCTATCGCTGGACACGACCGCTTCAAACCATCCGGATTGCTGCAGATCCCGTCTCAAGAGATACGTCACTACATTTCCCGGATTTGCCCGCCATTTATGGTATACATACGCCTCTCTTTTGAACAATCCCTCCCGGTATATGATTCGATTGGTATTATAAATCGGAGACACGGTAAATTGATTCACCTGGATGGGTTCGGAAATCGGTTCACGCCGGTCCGGTACGGGAGGATCATATTCCAGGGTATAGTACTCAATTTTATTTCTGGGCTGCTTTAAATCAAGGCAGGCCGACGGTCCCAGGGTGAAGCAAATGATCAGCAATAAAACAGGGATGAATTTATGTTTACAGCTTGTCATATGATTTCTCCACGTTTCTATAGCCAAATTGTATAAACCGAAACCGGAAAAAGAATAATCACGAAAACACGAAATATTGAAAGCACGAAATTTTTTTCTTTCGTGTTTTCGTCCTTTCGTGCTTTCGTGATAAATAATTCTTTCTGCAATTCAAAGAACCCATAGCTCAGATTCTAATTAGAACCCTCCGATTCTATGGTCCGGTGAGCCGGGGGTTCGCCGAAGATAAATTGAGACGGTTGTTCTTCCAGAAGTTCCATAATCCGATTCAGGTTCTCACTTGCTTTTTCCAGATTCTGCGCGATAACCAATAAATGGGGCATCAGGTGAGATATGGAATCATCGGCACCATCGACCAGCAAGCTTCCCTTTTCCAGAAGGGCATTGGCGTTTTCCATAGCCTGCTTGAATTCGTCGATGGCGGCGTGAATGGTCTTTTCCTTTTCTGAAACGATTCCATCCACTCTCAAAATCATGTCTTCAGCCTGCCCCACACTTCTGTCGGCATTATTCAACAGGGTATTCATGGATTGAATCGTTCTTTCCACCGAACTCAAGATGTTATCCCATCTTTGTTGATCCAGAATATGGTCGATGCGTTCAAGAGATGACTCCATTTTCATGGAAATACGTTTCACATCAGCTGCGGAAACCTTCCGGTTGATATTGTCCAGGGTCAATTTGATTCTGTCTGAAATTCCCGTGAGATCCAGAGATTTTATCTGATCGAGAGCTTCGGAGATGTCGCTCAGTAATTCGCTGATTTCGGAGGGTTTTGATGCCACGATTGGATATTCGGAGGGAAAGCTCAGGGACGGAGTTTGATCCGGTTCGCCATCTTCTCTGTGATCTAATTCCACAAACATGCTTCCCGTTATTCCAACAGATTTCAGTTGGGCGACGATATTACTGTCCAGCGTTTGTCCGGACTCAATTTTTAAAACAACTTTGATTAATTTTGAATCCGGGGCTACGCCGATGCTGTCTACCCGGCCAATGAATACGCCCCTGTATTTTACGGGTGAGTCGACCACCAGTCCCTGAATGGACTCATCGAAATAGGTCACGTAAAACTGACCTTTTTCCAAAAAACGCGACATACCCAACCAGATGACGACCAAAACGGCACACGCCAGACCGCCGGCCACAAACAATCCAACGGCAAATTTTGTTTTTTGGGAAGCCATGCGTGTTTTCCTTTCAATCTACGCCGGTGTCATCTGCGGCGCGACGATTAAAAAATTGTTTCACAAACAAATTCTGGCTGTGATCCCGTAAATAATTCGGATCTCCGGTTGCGATGATACCGCGATGGTTTTTGTGCAACATGATCACCCGATGCGCCACGGCAAAAATGCTTTGCAGTTCATGGGTCACAATAACCATGGTGGTTCCCAGATTTTTATTCAGGCTGATAATCAGATTATCCAGCTCGGCCGATGTCACCGGATCCAGTCCCGCAGAGGGCTCATCAAAAAACAGGATCTTGGGATTCAGCGCCATGGCCCTTGCCAACCCCGCCCTTTTTTTCATTCCTCCGCTGATCTCAGATGGCAAATGATTTTCATAACCGTCCAAATGGACTAAATTCAGTTTCATTCTAACCAGATGATCGACTGATTCTTTATCCAGATCCGTATATTCGGCCACCGGCAGTGCGACGTTTTCAGCCAGCGTCATGGAACCAAAAAGTGCGGCACTCTGATAAAGAACCCCGATCTTTTTCAGTATTTCCTGACGTTTTTTTTCATCACAATCAGCAATGTCATCATCATCAATGATGACCTGGCCCGAGTGCGGCTGCAGAAGTCCGATCAAATGCTTCAACAAAGTGCTTTTGCCGCTTCCACTGCCACCCAGCACAGCAAAAATTTCTCCCTCATAAATATCAAATGAAACCCGATCCAGAATAATATCTTCCCCGTATTGGGCGACTAAATCTTTGACCTGGATGACGGCTTTTCTCTGCATAACCCCTACTATCTCGAAAAAAATCTGCTATTTTGTATCTGAATTTTCATAGAAAATTCAGATCTTATTTCCAGTAACGCAGTATGACCGCAAAAATAGAGTCAGACAGGATAATCAGGAAAATACTGCTGACCACGGCTGACGTCGTGGCCTGTCCAACCGCGGCGGCGCCGCCCCTCACCTGAAACCCCCTGAGACAGCCGACCATTGCAATGAGCAGCGCGAAGACCCCGCTTTTAAGAAATCCCAAAGATACATCAAAAATTTTCAGGGTTTTGATGGTTTGGGTGATATATGCGTTGGTTGTCAGATCCAGCATCAGCACACCCACCACCAATCCGCCCATTATCGCAAATATATTTGAAAATAGTGTCAAAATTGGAACTGTGATCAGTGCTGCCACAAGCTTGGGGAGAACTAAAAACCGCGTCGGCTCAAATCCCATGGTGAACAGGGCATCCACTTCTTCAGAAATCTTCATGGTTCCAATTTCAGCGGCAAAGGCGGATCCCGATCTCCCGGCTACGATAATTGCCGTCATAATCGGACCGAGTTCACGCACCATGGCAAGGCTCACCAGAGATGCGACATAAATATTTGCCCCGAACTGCCGCAGCTGAACCGAAGACATAAACGCCATGATCAGGCCCAGCAGGAAGCTGATCAAACACACAATGGGCAGGGCATCGACTCCGATTTTTTCCATAGCGGAAATTGTGTCATTGGCCCGCAATGACTTAGGATGACGGATAACATAGATGATTGCCAGGCATACGGATCCCATAAATGCGAGAATAAACCTGAAGTCTGAAGCCTGGCGCAATACCCCGTCGCCCAGGCGTACAAATATATTGGGACGTTGTTTTTTTGGCAATGGGGTGTTTTCCCCCAAATTGTCGAAGTTGAGGACAGACAGGACGCTTTTGACATTATCCCGTGCGTTTGTGAGACGAAATGCGCTTCGGGAATCATGCATTAAATTTTTTAATTCGAACAAAACCAGTGCACCGAAATCATCCAGGTACGTCACGTTTTCCAGATTTACGGTTAGCGAAGAAGGTGATAGATTTTCCAATCGTGATTTTACCGCTTTGATCATCCGACCGGCATTGCCGGCATGCATGCGGCCCTGCAGGTTTATCGTGACGGACCCGTCCTGGTTTTGTAAAATGTCGTAGCTGCAAGAATCAGTTGCTTTGGCGGTCTTCATAGGCTGCTATTAAGCTTTTTGGTCCAAGATTGAAAACTAAATGCCGTCAAGATAAATTTCTGCTACCAGTTTGAAATGCCTAAAATGAACTAAAATGCCTAAAGTTGATGAACGGCCTTCGGCCTTTTCTTTTTTAAATGGATAGAATACCTTAATTTTAGGCATTTTAGTGCATTTTAGGCCCTTCTATCCCGACCGAGATAATTCGGTCTTATGGAATTTGATTATTACACCTATTTCCTATAGACCCAAAATAAGTACCCCGGGTCTATTCAAACTGAAAATCTTCCAGCTGTTTAGCATCCAGACCGTGGACGGATTCAAGTCGTTCCGCATCCATCTGGAACAACAACCATCCCAGGAATAGTTCATCACGGCGCAATTCGAAGGCGAGTTCGATCCCTTTTTTGCCCATGGGATGATCTTTGTCGCTGCGGTACAGTGTCAGGACCTTGTGCAGAGAATCCTGGCGACCCTGGAATTTTATATCCTCGTAACTGCTGCCGGCAACTACGGCAGTCGTTGTGTCCGGGTTGATGGAATATGTATCAACGACGTTCTTGTCCCGGTCAAGCAGGATCAGGCCGGTATAGGGTAGCGGCGTGTTTTTTTGAATCGCGAAAAAATTTTTCATTACCTGACGGATTTCTGACCGGCGACCCCTTCCAATGGGATCACGCAACAATGACACAAGCAAGTGGTAATCTTTGGCCAGATGATTTCGCAGCTGCAATTGCCTTGCCGTTTGGGTTTGATATCCCTTTGAAAAATAGGGGTAGGCAATTAGGACCGTCGTTGAAATAAGAGCCAGCAAAATCAGGATAGAGACAAGCCAGTGGGCGATGTTTTTATATTTTTTCTCCAGATTTTTTACGCTGGTAACATCGCGCCCCAGAGAAAGAACGCCCTGATAATTGTGGTGACCGTCATACAGAACGGTGGTGCTGATTGAGATAAACCGCCGGCCTTTTTGAGGGTGGTTGATCTGAAATATTTTTTCCCTGACAGAATATTGAGTTTGAACCTCCTCGATAAAATCCCTGTAGCTCTGCGGGTCTTCATAAATTTCATCTACATGGCTCTGACTCATTTGATGCCAGTCTTTTCCATATAGGTTTTCGGCTGTAGAATTCCAGGCCAGCATTTTGCCGCTGCTATCGGTTATGATAACGGCGTCCGGCAACTGGTCGCAAAACTCCTTTAAGCCATGTACAATCCGGGTGGCCTCATCAAGTGAACGCGCCAGCCGTTTGGTGATCTCTTTGGCCGCGTCCGGATGGTCCTGCAGGAAGTCATTGATTTCTTCTTTGGGGATGCGAATAACCTTCACCTCGTTTTGGGCTTTGACGGAAGCTGTCCGTTTACCTCCCATAAAAAAGGACATTTCACCGAAAAAAGCACCTTGGCTGGTAACTTCCCGTATTTTCTTGTCCCCTTTATAAATATCTACGGATCCTGAAACCAGCACATAGAGGTCCTGGGAATCATCTCCCTCAAGAAAGATAATCTGCTCTGGCTGAAAAGCGGTAAGGTACTCGGCCAGATTGGGATGATTTAGGATCTTATCAAGCATTATCCGAGGTTTACCGTAATGTAATAGCCTTGATCACCGCGTTGCAACAAAAGCACCACAGAATTTTTTTGACGGTACTTGATGATGGCCTTTTCAAAATCTTCGGTATTTACGATAGCAAAATCATCTATTTTACGGATCACATCTCCGGGGCGTGCTCCAATGCCGGCCAGATATGACTTTTTGTTAATTTCCGAAATCAATACACCCTGGCGCGCGTTTATCCGGTAACGCTTTCTCGTCTTTGCAGTTAGATTTTCGACCTTTATTCCCAGCAACCGATAGGCAAGATCCTCTGCCAGCTCAATGGGAAAAACGTTTGTTTTAATCGCAACGGTCTTATTTTTCCCGTCGCGCCAATATGTGGCCACGAGTTTGTCGCCGGCGGCATATGTTTTTTGCACTGACCCGTAATCCAGCTCCGAATTAATTTTATTATTTCCGATGGAGACAATAATATCCCCCTGCCTCAATCCGGCTTTCTCGGCCGGGCTCCGGGGTTCCACCGCTTTGACCATCACCCCTTTATTCTCTGAATAATTCAAATATTGGGCCAGCTTGTCATCGAGGTTTTGAACTGTAATGCCAATCCAGGCCTGAATGACCTCACCGAATTGGATCAGATCGGAAATTATTTTCTTGGCCTTGCTGATCGGTATGGCAAATCCAATGCCCTGGGCTTTGGCATAGATGGCCGTATTGATTCCGATCAAATCTCCGTTGATATTCAGCAGCGGCCCACCGCTGTTGCCGGGGTTGATGGAGGCATCAATCTGAATGAAATTATGAAATTCGCGGTTTTCCGCGCGGATGCTTCGATTGACAGCGCTGATCACCCCGGTGGTCACCGTGTGTGAAAAGCCGAATGGATTGCCAATCGCGATGACGGTTTCGCCGATCATGAGATCGTCACTGGTGCCCATTTCGACGGCCGGCAAGGCTTCCCCGGAATCGATTTTTAAAACGGCCAGATCCGAATCCGGATCGGCTCCGACGATCTGGGCCTCAAATTCGCGTTCGTCCTGCATGACGATTTTAATGGTTCCCGCCCGTTCAATCACATGTGCATTGGTCAGGACAAATCCTCTTTTTCCATCGATGATGACACCGGAGCCGAGGCTGGTACTCTTGTACTGCCGGTCGAATCTGGGGTCAAAAAAGTCACGGAAAAAGTTTTCGAAAAACGGATCGAGTCCAAAACCGGAAAATGGATTGGGTCGCTTGCGCACTTCATAGGATGAGCTTATATTAACCACAGCCGGGCTGACCTTGCTCACGGCCTTCACCACCGGGCTTTGACGATCGGATTGGTGCGCTAAACTTTCCTGATTTGGCATCAACGCCAGAATGCAAAAGAAGAAAAGGGTGATCATCATGTGAGTCAAAGGATTCTTGACTCGGGTGTCTGTCTCTGTCATATGGGTCCTTCCGGATGACACGTCTAAAATGTTTAATAAGTTGGATACCTGAATTTTAAACAACAATCATCGCCCGGAGTCAATAAGATTCCATGGAATACTGGAAGCATTGATGAACATAATCTCTATCGACGATATATTGCCGCTGGTTGAAAAACCCAGCCGCTATCTCGGCTCCGAAATCAATATCATAAAAAAAGACCTGCACAGTGTAGCGCTCCGATTTGCCCTGGTTTTTCCCGATCTCTACGAAATCGGCACCTCCCATTTTGGTTTGCAAATTTTATATCATATTTTAAACGGCCATCCGGACATAGCTGCTGAACGGGTGTTTGCGCCCGGTGCCGACATGGAATCCCATCTTCGAAGTTCTGATCTCCCCCTTTTTTCCCTGGAATCCCGTGCGCCCGTCAATCAATTTGATATCATCGGCTTCAGTTTACTGTACGAGTTGAACTTTAGCAATGTATTGAACTTGCTGGATCTGGCCGGCCTGCCTTTTAAGTCGGACCAGCGGGATGATTCCCATCCCCTGATCATAGCCGGTGGCCCGTGTACCTGTAATCCGGAACCGATGGCTGATTTTTTTGATGCCATGGTGGTGGGAGACGGTGAGCGGGTTATTGTTGAGCTTGCAAAAACCTGGCTGCAATGGAAGTCCGCAGGCCGCAGAGATAAATATGATCTGTTGAAACAGTGGTCTGCCATTGAGGGAGTTTATATTCCTTCATTTTTTGAATTGCGCAAGAATTCCGGGGGGGCCAAGACACTCCAACCCCGTAAAGCCGGCTATACCAGGGTCCGGCGTGCGATTGTTGCCGATCTGGATCGCTTGCCCTTTCCGGATCAGCCGATTGTGCCGTATGGAAAACCGGTACACGATCGGCTTCGGCTGGAAGTATCCAGAGGCTGTACCCGGGGGTGCCGGTTTTGTCAGGCGGGTATGATCTATCGTCCGGTGCGGGAACGAGCCCCCCAGACCCTGATGGCATTGGCGCAGACCTCCCTTGCGGCCACCGGTTATGAAGATATGTCCTTACTATCTTTAAGTACCGGTGACTACGGCTGCATCGTCCCGCTGATGGAACAGCTCATGGCACGTTTTGCAACCGACCATGTTGCCGTATCCCTGCCCTCGCTGCGGGCAGGCACACTGACACCCGAGTTAATGGAGTTGATCAAGAAGGTAAGAAAAACCGGGTTCACCATCGCACCGGAGGCCGGAAGCCAACGACTGCGGGATGTGATCAACAAAAATATCACGGAACCTGAAATCGTCGAAACCGTCACAGACGCTTTTCGTCTGGGATGGCGGGTGATCAAGCTTTACTTTATGATCGGTCTGCCCACCGAAACCCACGCAGACCTGCAGGCCCTGGTGGATCTCGTCAAACGGCTGCGCAGGATAAAAGTACCCCATCGCAAGCCGGGCAAGATCAATGTGAGCGTGGCGACCTTCATCCCCAAGCCCCATACGCCGTTTCAATGGGCACCGCAAAATACACTGACGGAGTCCCGGACCAAGATCGGCTGGCTCAAAAAACAACTGGCGCTGCCGGGAATTCAATTTAAATGGCAAAATCCCGAAGTCAGCCTGGTTGAAGGCCTCTGGGCCCGGGGGGACAGGTCCTTAAGTGATCTGCTGGTTTTAGCGCATCAAAAAGGCTGCAAGTTTGACGGCTGGAGCGATAAATTCAGGTTTGATTTGTGGCAGGAGGCTTTCTCCGAAGCCGGCATCGAGACGGATTCTTTTACCGTGCGCCAGCGGGACTTCTGTGAACCCCTGCCCTGGGATCATATCGACACCCGGGTCAGCAAAGAATTTTTACAAAACGAATGGAACAATGCAATTCAGGCGGCCTTTACCGACGACTGCCGGGATGGTGACTGCAGTGCCTGCGGCGTATGCGATTTCGTCGAAATTGAACCTAAATCACACCGGGATTGCCGCGATTTTCCAGAGGAATCAGCCTCGACCGCAGCTTCACCCGCCACCGAATACACGAAGATTGCATTGACTTATTCCAAATTGGATGAGGCCAAATACTACGGACATCTCGAGCTGGTGAATATTATTATAAGAGCGCTCAAGCGGTCCGGTATTCCGGTCAAGTTTTCGGAGGGATTTCATCCCAAACCCAAAGTGTCTTTTAAAGATTCGCTCCCCATTGGTCTGGAAAGCCAGTGTGAACAAATAACGCTCACTGTGCCGGTCCACAGCTCTGCCCGGGACATTATTGAGCGTCTAAATGCCAACCTGCCCGCCGGTCTCCGAATGCATGATTTGGAAAGTGCAACGGCATCCCTGCAGACCCAGGGCCCGCCGCTATCAAGCACCTATCAGGTATGGCTGCAGGCGGGCAGTTTTTCTGAAGCCAAGCTCGCAACCTTTAACGCAAAGACAGCGGTTACGATTGAACGTCAGGATCGAAAAGGCAAGGTGAAAAAAATAGATTTAAAAGCTATGGTTTTTAGTATAGAATTAACTGATTCCAGGCAGTTACAAATGACTTTGAGTTCTGAACCGGGCAAGACCCTGCGGCCGGGGGATGTGCTGCGTCAGATTTTTTCGATTTCCGAAGAGCAGATACGGCAGGCACGTATCCTAAAGATTTCGTCATAGCTCATGGGGCATGGTGCATGGGGTTTCAGGCTGGACAATATCCTGCAGAAGCAATAGACTAATCTTTTACGCCATGCGCCGTGCTCCGGGCCCCATGCCATAAAAGCGGAGCTTTTATAAATGTACAAACAACTGATCATCAATGTAACCGAACACGAAACCCGGGTGGCTCACCTGGAGGATGGCAACATTGTCGAGTTGTACGTTGACCGGGGTGATGATTCAAATATTGTCGGCAATATTTATAAAGGACGGGTCCGCCGTGTTTTACCCGGGATGCAAGCGGCTTTTGTCGATATCGGGCTGAATCAGGCCGCCTTTATCTATGTCGATGATGTGCACTGCAATGGCTATAAAGAATGGGAAGAAATGTTTAATATCGATCCCGATGATGAGCAAACCGTATCGGATGAAGAGATACCTGCGACCCATATGAAAAGGCGTGATGTTCAAATTGAAGAACTGATCTCCGAAGGCTCCGAGATTCTGGTCCAGGTCGCTAAATCGCCCATGGGTACCAAAGGTGCACAGATTTCTTCCTATATTTCGCTTCCCGGCCGGTTTCTGGTGTTA